>Ga0335076_10005006_pt1 | contig 13421 bp, 13 predicted proteins | sample Lox_Sample_25_FD_206717 | JGI IMG/M metagenome (GOLD analysis project Ga0335076, IMG submission 206717) | Soil microbial communities from Loxahatchee National Wildlife Refuge, Florida, United States - Lox_Sample_2.5 | ecosystem: Environmental > Terrestrial > Soil > Wetlands | place: USA... | reverse complement strand
TCCTGGATGACGACCATGAGGGGGTAGGTGAACAGCATCGTCCAGGCAAGTTGATAGCCAAACTGCGCACCGGCCTGCGAGTAGGTCGCGATACCGCTGGGATCATCGTCCGAGGCGCCGGTGATCAGACCCGCGCCCAGACGGGACCAGAACGGTGTCGGCGTCCGCCGGCCGTTGTGCTTGTCGTTGCCCATGTGCATCCAACGGTGAAGCATGTTAGTTCGTGTCGGGCATTGCATGCGTCACCCTGGCCTGTGCTTGAACTGAAGCCCTTTTTTTCCCTCGACCTGCGCAAATCAGCAAGGCCGGCAAACCTCGTCGCCCTGCGCTCGTCATGAGGACGATCGCGAGCGCTCACGGCGCGGTTTTACCGCCGTGTCTACTTACGTCAACTGCGATCGTTGGCGCCGGGCACGAAGACTGCGGCAAGCGCCGGTCTCTTTCTGACGACACCCTATGGGCAGCGAGCGCGGGGCTCGCAGCGATCATGTCCTCCCGGCCTGCACTCGCGCGTCGCGTGACGCAGCTCACGGCAGCTCGGCCGCACAAAGGGTGTGATTACGCCTCGTGGAAACGCATGCCTTCAGCGGCCCCTTGATCGGAGCCTGCATGGTTGCCGTAGGGAGCTTTGTCGGTGCCGGTCCGCGGGGCCTCACCCGAGCGTTCTGGCGTCCCGATCGATCCGTGAGCCTGCCGCTGCGGCTGCTCGTGGGCCTGTGCATCCTCTACGGCACCGCCTGGGTGCTTCACCTCATGTAGCGCGTGACCTGACGGTGTGTCCCTCCGGGCACACCCTGCTGATTGCCCAGGGCAAGAGATGGTCGTCGTCGCCGTGGTAACGCAGGCTGCGCTGGGCTCACTTAGGACAAACCCGTAAAGGACCGAGCCATGACAGTTTGGGTGTTGGTGGTGTACATGCTCAATCCTCCACAGGGTGTGCTTGTACCCGGCAGGGATCCTCATGTGATCTCGGAGCAAGAGTTTCAAACGCGCGAATCGTGTGACGACATGAAGCAGCAGCAGGAGCGCAGCGACGCAAGCGACCACCTGCTGGCGGATCAGTTCGTGTACAAGTGTGTGCAGCGAAAGACCCCGTAGGAGCACGGCAGGCATACGAGAAGCAGGGGCTTCGCCTGTGTCAGCTTATCGAAGCTCAACGACGTCGACGCGATCGCCGTCTTTCCGCAGCACGATATCGGTGGGGCCGCCCAGGCGTTTCTCGATGTAGAGCCGTTGCGGGACGAACACGGCCGGATTGTGCGAGCTGGTGCCCCCGCGGCTCCGGCCGGACACCACCAGGTAACTGCCCCGTCCCGGGCCCGATGACGGCACCATCTCAATGTAGTATGGGTCAGTTCCGCCGTCGAGCGTCTCGTACTGCACTACGATCTCAGAAGCGTCTGAGGCGCGCAGTTTCGCGGCTCCATCCTCGAGCACCGCCGCCAGATGAACGCCATTGTCCTCGAAAAGATGCCCGCACCCGCAGAGCAGGAGCAGCAGCAGGATCGTGGTGCCGCGGATCATTACTGCGGTCTACCACTTGGCCGAGTCCACGGGCAAGCTCCAGACCGAAGCGTTGAGGGCGGCTGGCCATACAGTCTTCCGCTCTCTCAGGCACTGGATTTACCGGCGCCGAGGACGGTCGTTAGGCTGTGCCTCATGGGGAGAGATACGGGACAGTGGCAATGCCGGATCTGTGCCTTTGACCGCTGGCACGTGGTCACCGTGAAGCGCAAGAGCGGCGCGCTCTACACCACGGCCTTCTACGCCTGCTCCGGCTGCTCGGTCATGATGCTCAACCCTGAGCAGTTCAATGCGCTCGGGAGTGCTGCGCCGAACATCGAGATGCCGACGGTGATTTCACTGCCGAAGCGCAAGTAGCCATACTGGCCTGCATGGCCAGCGCAGTGAAACCATCCAAGGCACCTGAATTCGTGACGCCGATGGCTGCTCAGACGGTCAAAGAGCTGCCCGCAGGTGACGAATGGCTGTATGAGCCCAAACTGGACGGCTACCGCGCCCTGGTGCTCAAAGACGGACAGCGGCTGCAGGTCCTGTCGCGCAACCACAAGGATCTGACGCGGATGTACCCGAAGGTCGCCGCCGCGGCACAAAGGCTCAACGCCAGGCAGACGGTGATCGATGGCGAGATCGTCGCGCTGGCAGAGGACGGGCGCCCCTCGTTTCAGGCGCTGCAGCACCGCACCTCGCACCCCAGGCACCGAATCGTGTTCTATGCGTTCGATGTCCTGCACCTGGGTGGCCAGGACCTGATGAACGAACCGCTGCTCAAGCGACGCGCGCGGCTGCCTAAGATCATCGGTGAGGATGCGACCATACGCCTGTCGCGCGATCTTCCCGGAAGCGTCGCCGATATCATCCGGACGCTTCGTGCGGCGGGGATCGAGGGGGTCGTCGCGAAGCGTAAGCGCTCGACCTATCAGCCGGGGGAGCGCAGCAGCGATTGGGTCAAATTGAAGCTCGAGCAGCAGCAGGAGTTCGTGATCGGCGGCTACAGGCCCGAGGGCTCGGCTGGCCTCGACGCACTCCTCCTCGGCTACTACGAGGGGAAGAAGCTGCAGTTCGCTGGCAAGGTGCGTGCAGGGATGATTCCACACATCCGCCGCGAGGTGCTCGAGTTGTTGAAGCCGTTGGCTACAGCGGAGTGTCCTTTCGCGAATCTTCCTGACGTCAGCGCTGGGCACTGGGGCGGTGGCATCGACGCCGAGCAGATGCGCGAGATGCAGTGGACAAAGCCCAAGCTCGTAGCGCAGATCCGGTTTACGGAATGGACAGCGGACCACCGCCTCCGGCATGCCGCATTCCTCGGCTTGCGATTCGACAAGCCCGCCAAGGAGGTGCACAAGGAATCCTGAACACGCCCCTGCCGATTCTGGCGGATAGCGTTCGCTGCCGCCGTGTTCGACAACGGGGACGTCCCCGGAGTGCTCGTCAGCATGCTGCGCGTTGGCCTCATCTCTGACACTCACGGTCTTCTCCGGCCGGAGGCCAGTGCCTTCTTGCGCGGCTGCGGCCACATCGTCCATGGAGGGGATATCGGCACCCCGGACGTGCTGCAAGCGCTGGCGGCAATTGCGCCCATAACAGCAGTTCGCGGTAATAACGACAAAGGCTCGTGGGGCGAGGCCTTGCCTGAGACCGAGCTCGTCTACTTAGAGCAAGTCTTCGTGTACGTAATACACGACCTCGCGCAACTCGACATCGAGCCACGAGCCGCCGGAGTGAGCGTGGTCGTATCCGGCCATTCACATCAGCCATCGATACGACAGCGGCGCGGCGTTCTCTACGTCAATCCAGGCAGCGCTGGCCCGCGGCGCTTCAGGCTGCCCGTCGCCGTCGCGGAGCTCGACATTGCCGGCAAGTCGGTCACATCGCGCATCGTGCAGCTTGGCGATCGAAGTGGTGGCTCACGACCCCCCGTGCCGCTCCTCCGTGTCCGGAAACCCTGTGCGGGGACGTTGTAAGAACCATCACTTCCAGGTTGGGGTCTGGCGGCGAAGGTCTTCTTCCCGCGCCTTGGACTCCGGGGTCAGGTTGTCGCCGAAGTCCTCCAGCTCGAACACGGGTCGAATTTCGATATCGGAATCGGTGAGCATCGGATTGGGGCAGCGCTTGACCCACTCGACGGCTTCCTCGATCGAGCGCACCTGCCATAGCCAGAAACCGGCGACGAGTTCTTTCGTTTCGGTGAACGGCCCATCGGTGACCGTGCGGCTCTTACCGGAGAAATGCACGCGCTTCCCGTATCGGCTGGGTTTCAATCCTTCGCCTGCGAGGATGATGCCGCCCTTCACGAGCGCGTCGTTGTACTGCCCCATCGCCGTCAGCAGTTCGGTCGTTGGCAGCACCCCGGCTTCGCTGTCCTTCGTGGCCTTGACCAGGACCATCACTTTCATGCCGATCTCCTAACCGTTTGATAATTAGGTGGTTAACGCTTGCCACATCTTGGTCGCAGCTAGCTCTTCTCCTACGACGAACGACGGCTGCGCCGATCGACACTCGGCGGGGAAATCACGGGCCGAGGATTCACGTCACGGATGTGGGTCCCGACGGCGCCGCCATCGCGCGGCTCCAGCAGGGTGCAGTCCGGCCGATCGGGGCGATTGAGCGCGCCACTCGAGCGGCGGGCCGAGGTCAGTCGGCCGTCGCGCGCTGCTCGGAGTTATTGGCTACCGACGCCAGCGATGCACCGGGCTGGCCGGCTGCGATCGCCGTCGTCATCAGGTTCCGCTCCTGTGCATTCACAGGCCAGACTACGTCGCAGCTTATGCAATACGCATCAATGATGCGGCCGTTCTCGAGCAGGCTAACCAGCGCGCGGCGTGTGTACGCTCGCTGCACTTGCAGTTGGCCGCACACCGGGCACGTGGCAAAGAATGGAATGGAATGGCTCATGGGAGATAATCGCTTGAGGCGAGACACTTGACTCACGAAATCGGCGAGCTGGTTCGGATCCGCTCGCGCCATTTACTTCACGATTCGATTATCGGAGCAATTCTCTTACGCGCACAAAGTATCTTTCGGACATTTCGCAACGCCTACGACTCTTCTGTTTACGCTCACGGCAAGTCACCCACCGTAGCGGCACACGATCGATGCCGAGCGCGCAGCGCGCTCAATGCGGGAACGAACGCTTTGCATCGCTGGTGGCGGACGCGAAAAGCACTGCGAGCGTGTCTGGCTCGGCGGCCACTCCAGGTCAACATAACATTGGCGAGCTCGGCGTGACGTTGTCAGTTACAGAGCCGCATTCAAGAATTCGACACTCGTACTCGGATCGACCGCTGCAAATGGATGATCGAGATCTTCGCGTTGGATCGAGGCATTACGATCCTTTGCTCACGGGCAACCGACAAGATCCGGATGTGAGGCAATCGTGACGGAGAGCTCCGCTCTCATCTTGCTCGAGCCGATGATGGCCCTGCGGCCGCTGAGAGAACGGTGAACGACCCGCTCGGGACCACGGGGCCCCGCAGCGAGCTGCAGGAGGCGCCCTGACTTTAGCTCCGATTCTTAACTGCTTGAAATTCCGGCATAACTCACCGATACACCACATGATGTGGTATGCCGTTATCCTGAATTCACACTACATATGGTGTGCCTGGCAGCAGAAGATCGTATCCTTGACCGACCCTGCGAGGTCCTCGGAGGCCGGCACATGTGTGGACGCTACATTCTGCGAATGCAGGACAAGTACCTGAGGGAGTGGAACCTGCATGGGCCGCCGGCCTGGGTCACCGTGTCGTACAACATCGCTCCGACCCAGCAGGTCCCGATCATGCGCACGCACGGCGCCGGGCACGAGGCCGCCATGGTGCGCTGGGGGCTGATCCCGTACTTCGCCAGGGGCGAGCCCGGCAAGTTCAGCACGATCAACGCCCGAATCGAAACCTTTGAGTCGGCTGCCTCATACCGCGGCCCGTGGAAGCGCGGCCAGCGTTGCATCCAGCCGGCTTCGGGTTTCTACGAGTGGCATCTCGATGCTCACGGACGCAAAGCCCCGTACCTGATCACCCTGGCCGACCAGGAAGTGTTCGGTTTCGCCGCTCTGTGGGAGCGCAGCGTCAAGGAGGACGGGACCGCGGTGGAGAGTTGCGCGCACATCACTATGCCGGCCAACGAGTTGATGGCCGACATTCACAACACCGGCAACAATCCGCGCCGCATGCCAGCCATCCTGCGTCGCGAGGACTACGCAGCCTGGCTCGACGGAACGATCGAACAAGCGCGGCAGGTTCTCGCGCCTTATCCGGCCGACCTGATGGTCGCGCACCAGGTCAGTGTGCGGGTGAACTCGGTACGCAACAATTCGCCGGACCTGATCGAGCCGATCGCTGCATAGTGGCGAGCGCGCTGCGCTGCCGGCGCCAGGCGGGGGCGCATTCTGCTCGTCCGAGAATCACGATTCCCTAAGAAGTCCCTAAAGATCTTCCGCGTCTCGATTAGTTAAGTTCTCTCCCGAGGCCTGAGGAGTCACAGCACTGCCTGAGGCAGTGAGTGCGACCTCGGGTGCTGTCAAAGGCTGCGCCCAAGCGGAGAGTCACAAATGAAAGCGAAAAACTGGATGCTCAACGGCGCGAGTGAGCGCTACCGGCTGCAACTGCGTGAGGTCACCCCCGACTCGTCCCCGCGGCCACTTTGGGATCGCTCCGGCGCGGGTCGCAAGTTCGTCCTGCGCGGGGCAATCCTCGCGCAACTCGGGTGTGCGGGGCGTCCGTCGGGCACCAAGCACTGAGCCAACGGCGCGGGCGCGGCCAGGACAGTGGGCTGGTCGCTCCTCAAGCTTGCGGCGCGAGCATCGCCGCCAGCGCAGCGCTGATCAGCGCTCTCGCCTCTGCCTGAATACGCTCGAGGTGTTCGCGACTTCGGAAGCTCTCCGCGTAGAGCTTGTAGATGTCCTCGGTACCCGACGGCCGGGCGGCGAACCAACCGTTCGCGGTAATGACTTTCAGCCCGCCGATGGGCGCGCCGTTGCCGGGTGCCTTGGTGAGCATCGACTCAATCGGGTCACCGGCCAGCGCCGACGCGCGGATCTCCGCAGGTGATAGCTTGAGCAGCGCCGCCTTCTGCTCTCGGGTCGCCGGTGCGTCGACCCGCTCGTACGCCGGCGCGCCAAGCTCACGGGTAAGATCCTGATACAGCTCGGACGGATCACGCCCCGTGCAGGCCATGATCTCCGCGGCGAGCAGATCCATGATGATGCCATCCTTGTCGGTGGCCCAGACCGTGCCGTCGCGCCGCAGGAACGAGGCCCCGGCGCTCTCCTCGCCGCCGAAGCCGAGTGAGCCGTCGTGCAGCCCCGGCACGAACCACTTGAATCCCACCGGCACCTCGTACAACCGACGCCCGACCTTCGACGTCACGCGATCGATGATGGTGCTGCTGACCACCGTCTTTCCCACCGCCGCATCGGTACGCCACTCGGACCGATGCGCGAACAGATAGGCAATCGCCGCCGCGAGGTAGTGGTTCGGCTTCATGAGTCCCGCGGATCGCGTCACGATCCCGTGCCGGTCCGCATCAGTGTCGTTGCCGAAGGCAACGTCGAAGCGGTCCTTCAGCGCGATGAGCTTGGCCATCGCGTAGACCGAGGAGCAGTCCATGCGAATCTTGCCGTCCCAGTCGAGCGGCATGAAGCGGAAGGTGGGATCGACGGTATCGTTGACGACCTCGAGCTCCAGCCCGTAACGCTCGGTGATCGGCGCCCAGTAGCCAACCGACGCCCCGCCGAGCGGATCGACCCCAATGCGCAGGCCCGCGCCGCGGATCGCTTCGAGGTCCACGACCGCGGCGAGATCGCCAACATACGAGTCGACATAGTCGTGGGCATGCGTCGTGCCGGCACGGCGGGCGGCGTCGTAAGGGATCCGTGCCACTGCTTTCACGGCAGCGGCCAGCAGCACGTTGGCGCGCTCCTCGATCCAGCGCGTGACGCTCGTATCCGCAGGACCGCCATGGGGCGGGTTGTACTTGAAGCCGCCGTCCTCGGGCGGATTGTGCGACGGCGTTATCACGATGCCGTCGGCCAACCGCGAGCTGCGGCCCCGATTGTGGGTGAGAATGGCGTGCGACACCGCGGGGGTAGGCGTGTAGCCGCCGTCGCGATCGATCATCGTCTCGACGCCGTTGGCCGCCAGAACCTCGAGCGCCGAGCGCAGCGCCGGCTCCGAGAGCGCGTGCGAATCCTTGCCGACGTACAGTGGGCCGTCGATACCTTCCTTCTTGCGGTGTTCGCAGATCGCCTGGGTGATCGCGAGCACGTGCCACTCGTTGAAGGAGCAGTGGAGCGAGGAGCCGCGATGGCCGCTGGTGCCGAAACTGACCCGTTGGGCAGGATCTGAGCTGTCCGGCTGAAGCGCATAGTACTGCCGGCAGAGCTCGGCCGGGTCGATGAGCACCTCAACGGGCGCAGGCTTGCCCGCGAGGGGGCTGATGCGCGGCGTGGCCTCACGCGCGCCGCTCGCCGCCGGCCGAGGCGTCATGCCGTTTATCCCGGCCATACCCAGTTGGTTATCTCGGGGCGATCCGCGCCCTCGGCGTGAGCGTAGGCCAGGTTGTCGAGGATGGCGTTCTTCATCTCTTCCTTTAGGTGAGCGGCGCGCGCACCCAGCGTCGGCACCCGGTCGATGACGTCGATCACAAGATCGAAGCGGTCGATCTGGTTGAGAATCGCAAGCTCGAGCGGCGTGTTGATGTTACCCCTCTCCTTGTAACCGCGTACGTGCATGTTGTCGTGGTTGGTGAAGCGGTAGGCGAGCTTGTGAATGAGCCACGGATAGCCGTGGAAGTTGAAAATCACCGGCCTATCGAGGGTGAACAGGCTGTCGAACTCGCGCTCCGTCGAGCCATGCGGGTGCTCGCTGGCGGGCTGCAGCTTGAACAGGTCCACGACGTTCACGAACCGCACTTTGAGATCGGGCAGGTGCTCGCGCAGTATGGCGGTTGCGGCCAGCGCCTCCGCGGTCACCACGTCCCCGCAGGCTGCGATGACCACGTCGGGCTCGGCGCCCTGATCGTTGCTCGCGCGACTCCAGATGCCGATACCCTTGGCACAGTGTCCGATCGCCTCCTCGATCGTCAGGAACTGCAGGTGCTTCTGCTTGTCCGCGACGATCACGTTGATGCAATCGCAGGAACGCAGGCACTGATCCGCCACGACGAGCAGTGAGTTGGCATCCGGTGGCAGATACACCCGCGTGACCGACGGACTCTTGTTGGTCACGATGTCGATGAAGCCCGGGTCCTGGTGCGAGAAGCCGTTATGGTCCTGTCGCCAGACCGTCGATGACAGCAGGATGTTCTGCGAGGCGACCGGGGCGCGCCAGCGCACATGATTCTTGGCCGTGTCGAGCCACTTGGCGTGCTGGTTGAACATCGAGTCGACCACGTGAGCAAACGCCTCGTAACTGTGGAAGAACCCGTGACGGCCGCTCAGCAAATAACCTTCGACCCAACCCATCAACGTGTGCTCGGAGAGCATCTCCATCACCCGGCCGTCGCGCGCGAGCTCGCCGCCATCCGCATCCTCTGGAAGGAGCTCGGCCATCCAGGTCTTCTTGCTCACCTCGTAGATGGCCTGCAGGCGGTTGGAGGCTGTCTCGTCCGGGCCGAAGACGCGGAAGTTCCCCATGTTGTTGCGCATGACGTCGCGCAGGAACTCGCCCAGCGGCCGGGTATTCTCATGCAGCACCGCGCCGGCGTGCGGTACTTTCACGGCGTACTCGCGAAAATCCGGCATCTTCAGCTGTTTGCGCAGCATGCCGCCGTTGGCGTGCGGATTGGCGCTCATGCGATGCGCTCCGGTTGGCGCGAGTGCCTTGAGCTCGGCGCGCAGCGTGCCGTCCGCGTCGAAGAGCTCCTCCGGATGGTAACTGCGCATCCAGCTCTCGAGCAGCTGCAGACTGGCCGGATTGGTGCGCACGTCCGCGACGGGCACCTGGTGAGCGCGCCACGAGCCCTCGATCTTGTGCCCGCCCACCTCCTTCGGTCCGGTCCATCCCTTGGGCGCGCGCAGCACGATCATGGGCCAGCGTGGCCGCTCGGCCTTGCCGCTCTCTCGCGCGCGCTTCTGAATTGCGCGGATCTCCGCAATCGCGGCATCGAGCGTGGCGGCCATTTTCTGGTGCATCTTGGCCGGCTCTGCGCCTTCGACGAAATAGGGCTTGTAGCCGTAGCCGACGAGGAGCGATTCGAGCTCTTCGTGGCTGATGCGCGCCAGAACGGTGGGATTGGCGATCTTGTAGCCGTTCAGATTGAGGATGGGCAGTACCGCGCCATCGCGCATGGGGTTGAGGAATTTGTTCGAATGCCAGGCGGTCGCCAGGGGGCCTGTCTCCGCCTCGCCGTCACCCACCACGCAGGCGACGATCAGATCCGGATTATCGAGCGCTGCGCCGTAGGCGTGCGAGAGGCTGTAACCCAGCTCGCCACCCTCATGGATCGATCCGGGAGTTTCCGGCGTGACGTGTGAGCCGATGTGACCAGGGAAGGAGAATTGCTTGAAGAACTTCTGCATCCCCTCGGCGTCTTCACTCTTGTCCGGATAGATCTCCGAGTAAGTCCCTTCGAGGTAGGTTGGGCCGAGGACACCGGGTGCGCCGTGCCCCGGCCCGGCGATGAAGATCATGTCGAGCCCGTCGCGCTTGATGACTCGGTTGAGATGGGCCCACACGAACGACAGTGCAGGGCTTGCGCCCCAGTGTCCCAGCAAGCGGATCTTCACGTGCTCAGGCTTCAGCGGCTCCTTGAGCAGCGGGTTGGTGCGGAGGTAGATCATTCCGACGGAGAGATAATTGCAGGCGCGCCACCAGCAATCGATGAGGCGCAGCTCCTCACTGGAAAGCGGGTTTTGCGCCGAGGCATGTGACGCTTCACGACTGGCCATTCCGGGGTCCTCGGCAAAACATCGTCCGCGAAGGCTAGCGCATCTTTGTGACTTTCGATGCCGGCGCGCGACGGCGGCACGTCCCGCGGGCGCCACGCAGTGCGCCCGACGGCAGCCCACTGCTGAGCCCTGGGTCACGCCCGGCCCTGGTACCCCTCCCCCGCGCGCCGCGAAGGGCGCGCCACCGGTGCGGCGTGAGAGCTCTCGCGGGCGCTGCGCCAGCGCGCGTCACCGTCGCAGCAGCGCGCGTCACCGTCGCAGCAGCGCGCATCACCGCCGCGGTCGCGCTCAGACCGCGAGCCAGACGTAGAGGAAAAGTGTGTTGTTGTCCTGCGCCGAGTGTCCAGCGCCGTCGTAGTTCGTGGTTCCGCCGTTGAAGCGAGTGTAGCCGGTGTACTGGAGTCCGAAGCGCACGTTGAGCCACGGACGGGCGAAGGAGCTGAACTTACCGAACGGCACGCACTCGAGCTGGATGATGTAGCCGCGGCTGTCGGGGCTGCCATTCGCGCTGCCGAACCACGGTCCCGGCGCATAGAGCGCGTGATTGCTGTTGCCGCTGATGTCGAAGTACGCGAGCGTGAGCGCGTAAGTCTGCTGATAAGCGTATTGCGCGCTGATGTTGAGATCGTTCAGATGGTTGTCGATCGTGTCGGAGCCACCGAGCGCGGCGGTGCCGAACAGCCGCTGATCTTCATGGATGTAACTGGCGTACGCGTTGAAGGTATGCGGGCCGCCGTTCGCGAACTGGTAGGTCGCATCGACGCCGGTGTCAGTGTAGTTATCGCTACCGACGTTCTGTTCCGCGGGCGATTTTGCGTGCGGCGCAAAGCCGAGCAGGCCGAGCGATGCGTAGTGCGGGCCGTCGGTGTGCTGCAGCGCCACGCGCCAGTAAGGCGCGGTTCCGTCGATCCCATGCTCCGCGGAGGGACTGGGTACCCCGAGATCCTCCTGCACCTTGTCAGAGAGCTTGCGATAGCCGCCGGCCTCGAGATACACGAGATTGTCAATGAGCGCGTTGGCCGTGACGCCGAGAGACTGAAACGCGAAGAAACCGTTGATCTGCGGCGCCGCGCTCGGCACGTTGGCGAGGCGAACGAACGGAATCGGGAATTGCCAGGCGTACGTGGAATTCCACACGTCCTGGACGGTGGGGAAATTGTTCAGCGATACTCCCACCAGTGTGTCTTTGCCACCGATCGTGAAGTCCTGCCCGTAGCGCACGTCGAGGACGCCCCACGACGTATGTCGCACGATGCCGTCGTAGGCCACCTGCGCAAACCCGCCGAAGTGATCGGCAATGCGACCCGCGAGGTAGAGGTCGACACCGTCGAGGGCGAAGTTGTCATTGTCCGAGTAGTGCGGTGCGGCCGGCTGGTCCTCGCGCGTATGCGTGAAGGAGGCGATCATGTCGGCCGACAGCGGAATGGTCTTCTGTGTGCCGAGCGAGTAAGCGTGAAGCTTGAAGCTGCGCCCGTACGCCGTGAGCGCCGGTCCAAAGGCGAGCGTATGACACTGCGCGCACGGCAGCCCCGTCTCGCGCGCAAAAGCGGGGACGGACCACGCCGGCCCGGCGGCGCACCAAGCAAACACCGCCGCGAGCGCACCCCACCAGTACCTTACACGCATGCCCTTCCCGCCTTGCATGAAACCGTCCTGAGCCCGTTACGCAGATTCCCGTCCCGTGGGCGCAGGGGACGTACGTGCGTAGGTGTCCGGCACCGGCAAGTTGGTTCAGACATGCCCGAGAGACGTGCCGGCAGGGATACAACGCGTCATCGATTCGCCCGATTACACGCACCGTGCGTGACGCGTATCGGTGTCACACCGCCGAGGCGAGGCAGAAGCTCGAACCGATATTCTCAGGTCGAGAATGCACGACCATCAGCTCGGCCGCCTCGGGATCATCACGCGCCACCACGGCGTTGCCGATAGAACTCGAGGAGCGGGCGCGGCAAGTGCGGGCGCAGCACCGTCTTGACGGCACTCAGCCACCAGCGCGGGTAACTCCAGGAGTACGGCAAGCTCGCCCACAACGTGCGCAGCGCGGGGCCGGCGGAGCCCAGCTCCGCATGGGTGGTCGCGAGCTTGAGCGCATTTCTCATGCGCTCCTCGCGCAACAGCGCACGCCGGCCGGAGTCGACGAGCTGCTGGCGTCGGCTGAGCGAGCGGTCCCGGCCTGCGTATGCGCTCTGCCAGTCGCGCGTGTGATTCTCATCGTGATACCGCACATAGACGAGCGGCTCGTCGACGATCGCGACTTCGCTGTGCAGGGCCAGCCGCAGCCACAGGTCGTAGTCCTCCGCGGACAGCATTTCCTCATCGAACCCGCCCGCCTGCGCGAGCAGCTGCCGCGTGGCGAGCACGCTCGGAGTTCTGATCGATGCGCGGCCAGTCACCACCTGGTCGAAGATGTCGCCCTCGTGAGGTACCCAGGGACGCGTAGCTTCCTCGGGCAGGGGATTGCCGCGCGCATCGACCCGCAGGAACGCCGTGTAGCTCCAGTGACAATTGGTGCGGGCACGCAGTGTCTCGATCTGCCGCTCCAACTTCCGGACCGCCCACAGATCATCGGAGTCGAGGAACGCAACGTACTCGCCACCCGCCCTGTGCAGGGCCGCATTGCGGACCTTGGCGGGCCTGCCGCTGTGCTGCAGCCACAGCACCGTGAGGCGCGATTGATTCTCGAGGGAGCGTAGATACTGCCGGGTCTCCAGATCCGAGCCATCGTCGGCGATTATCAGTTCCCAGTCGGTGAACGTCTGGGCGTAGACGGATTCGATTGCCGGCTGCAGGAATCTCAGTCGGTTGAAGGTCGGCAGCACCACCGACACGGTGGCCGTGAAGGAGTGCTGGCCCCGGGCGACCATGGCCGCGCCTGCCATTGATACCCTCGCTGCGCCCTGGAAGTCACGCTCCGCGACGACGGGCAATGCCGACCGCCGTGGCGTTCTGCGCCGCGAGCTCGTCACGGGCCTGCGCGCCCTCCGGGCGCAAGGCAGTGCACACCCAGGAGACC
>Ga0335076_10005002_pt1 | contig 13425 bp, 10 predicted proteins | sample Lox_Sample_25_FD_206717 | JGI IMG/M metagenome (GOLD analysis project Ga0335076, IMG submission 206717) | Soil microbial communities from Loxahatchee National Wildlife Refuge, Florida, United States - Lox_Sample_2.5 | ecosystem: Environmental > Terrestrial > Soil > Wetlands | place: USA... | reverse complement strand
GATGCAGGCTCCCATTCCGGCGAGCCGCTCGGTGATGGCCGAGAGCTTTACGTCAGACCCGCTGATCTGGTATCCGAGATTGAGCAGCACTTCCGCAATCCCGCTCATTCCGATGCCGCCGATACCAGTGAAATGCAGGTGCTGGGGACGAAAAAACATTTGCTTACCATATTGTTTCGGCTCGCGGCTCAACTGTCAATTGAAATTTGCGGTCAGGCACGGCTGAGGGCCTCCAGAATCTCGGCAGCGCGGCGGGCCGCGCCGGGCCGCGCGAACTGTCGCGCCGATTGTCCCATGCGCTCCAGCGTTTCGGCGGACGCGGCCAGGGCAGTGACGATTTCGAAGAGCTTGTCGCCGGTCATGTCGGCATCGCGCACGAGGCGGGCGGCGCCTCCACGTTCCATAGCTTCGGCGTTACGGGTCTGATGATCGTCGGCGGCGAAGGGGAACGGCACGAGGATGGAGGGCTTGCCTGCCGCCGCCAATTCGGAGACGGCGCCCGCGCCCGAGCGGCACACGATGAGATCGGCGGCAGCAAAAGCCGCGGGCATGTCGGTGATGAATCGTACGACTTCGCCATCGACGCCGGATTGGGCGAAGTCGGCGTGGACGGAGTCGTAGCCGGAGGCTCCGGCCTGATGGATGAGACGGATGGGGAATCCGGATTTGCGAAACAGCGGCCAGCTTTGCCGCGCCGCGTTGTTGAGCGTGCGCGAGCCCTGGCTTCCGCCAGTGATCAGGACGTTCAGCACGGCGCCGCGCGGTTTGGGCGCGATCCGGAAGAACTCTTCGCGTACCGGAAGTCCGGTCAGCTCGGTCTTTCCCTGAGGGAAGAAGCGCGCAGTTTCGGGGAAAGAGATGAGCGCGCGGGAGACCAGGCGGCCGATGATGCGATTGGTGAATCCCGGAACGGCGTTGGGCTCCATGACGACAACGGGTACGCGGCGCAGGAGAGCGGCCATTACCGGCGGTCCAGCGACGTATCCGCCCATGCTGAAGACAGCCGCAGAACCGCGGACGTATTGGCCGCAGTTGATCGTGGTGAATGGTAGTTGGAGGAGGGTGGCGAGTTTCTGCTTCAAGCCGACGCGATTGAGTCCCCCGATATCGATGTGCTTCAATTCGAATCCTTCCGCCGGCACCAGTTTCGCTTCCATCCCTCGATCCGTACCTATAAAGAAGACCTCATGTCCACGCTGCCTCAGTTCTCTAGCTACTGCCAGTGCCGGGATGACGTGCCCTCCAGTGCCGCCGCCCGCTAGAACGAAAGGCCGCCGGCCCGCTGAGTCACCCCGCATGCTCGCTCACGTTCATCAGAATTCCCAACAACGCCAACGTGCTCAGCAGCGAACTGCCGCCGTAGCTGATCATGGGGAGCGGGATGCCTTTGGTCGGCATCAGGCCCAGCACTACGGTCATGTTGATGAGGCCTTGCACTACCACCACTACCGTCACGCCGAGCGCCAGGTAGCGGCCGAAGTCTTCCTGGATCAGCCACGCGGCGCGCAGGCCTCGCCAGAAAATTACACCAAAACCGATGAGCAGACCTCCGGCTCCGATCAGGCCCATCTCCTCACCTACTACTGCGTAAATAAAGTCGGTATGTGCGAAGGGAAGGTATTGCAGCTTCTGCTTTCCATTCATCAGCCCGAGCCCAAGCGGGCCGCCCGAACCTACGGCGATCTTGGCCTGCTCCAACTGGTAGTTGGTGTCGCGCGTGGCCAGCGACTTCTCCATGCGCGCTTTGACTTTGCCTTGCGGATCGAAGCGGGACACGATCTTGAATTGCGGATCGAAGTAACGCACCACGCGGGCCAGGCGGTATGGGTCGACGACTATGAAGACCAGCACTCCGACGAACGCGACGGCGCTGACAATGGCGCAGTAGCGCCACTCCAGGCCGGCCACGAAGAAGACAACCGCAGCGGTGGCGCCCAGGACGACGGCGGTGCCGAGGTCGGCTACTACTACCCAGAAGATCACCAGGCCGACGGCGAGGGCGGCGGGCAGGAGTGTGTAGCGGCGATTGTTGATGGCCGGACCGCGCCAGGTGACAAAGTACGCCAGAAAGATGACCAGCGCGGGTTTGGCGAGTTCGGAGGGCTGCACGCCCATGACGCCGTGGATGCTCAGCCAACGGTGGCGCGCATCCACGAAGTACACCGCCACCAGCAACAGGAGGATGACGCCGACGGCGCTGAAGGCCACGGCCGAGTTGTTCCATCGACGGTAGTCGGTTTTTTTGAGCGCCATCATGACGGCCACGGCCAGGGCCGCCCACTCCAACTGGCGGATCACAAAGTACCAGAGCGAGTGATAACGCGGGTCCATTTTGGCGTTGATGGAAGACGCACTGTAGAGCATGAGTACGCCGAACGACACCATGGCCAGCACGGTGAAGAACAGAGTCCAGTCAGTCTTGAGTCTTTGAGACATTTGAGCCCTTAGGTTCCAATCCGTTGACGATTTCCTTGAAGACTTCGCCGCGATGCTCGTAACTGCGGAACTGGTCGAAACTGGCGCACGCGGGAGCGAGCAGCACGGTGTCGCCGGGACTGGCGTGCTGGTAAGCGTGCGCGATGGCCGCCGCCAGGGTGCCGGCATCCAGCAGCGGAACGGTGCCCTGCAACTCGCCGGCGATCTTGGGCGCCGCGGCGCCGATGAGCAGCGCGGCGTGGGCCTTGGCGGCCAACGGTTCGCGCAGAAGCGAGTAGTCCAGACCCTTATCCTTGCCGCCCAGAATCACCCAGAGATTTCCCGGAAACGCGTCCACGGCTTTGAGCGTGGCATCCACGCTGGTGGCCTTGGAGTCGTTATAGAAATCGATACCGCTGACGTTGCGGACGAATTCCAGGCGGTGCTCCACGGCGCGAAAGGTGCGGACGGCAGCGGCGATGGCCTCGCGCGAAACTCCGGCGCGGGCCGCGGCGATGGAGCCGGCCAGCACGTTCTCCACATTGTGGCGGCCGCGGATGGGGATCTCGCCGGCGTCCATCAGCAGTTTGCCATCGAGGACCAGCTTGCCGTTGCAGAAACTGGCGCCGGGCGACACTTTGCGATGCCCGCTGAACCATAGCGGAGCGGCCGCGGTATGTTCGGCGTAGGAGACGCACACGGGGTCGTCCGCGTTGAGCACGGCGAAATCGCCGGAGCGCTGGGTCTCAAAAAGACGGCGCTTGGCGGCGGCGTAGTTCTCGAAGGTGTGGTGGCGGTCCAGGTGGTTCTGCGTGACATTCAGCGCGAGAGCGATGTGCGCGCGGAATTCCGAAATGGTCTCGAGCTGGAAGCTGGAAAGTTCCAGTACGTTCCACGCGCCGGGGCGCGACGACTGAATCATCGAAGTGACCGGCGTGCCGATGTTGCCGCCCACTTGCACGGGCACTCCCGATTCGCGCAGGATGTGGCCGATCAGGCTGGTAGTAGTGGTCTTGCCGTTGGAGCCGGTGATGCCGATGGTCTCGCCCTCGAGATAGGGCGCGGCGAGTTCCACTTCGCCGATGACGCGGACGCCCCGGGCACGCGCGGCGGCGAGCGGCGGCAGATCGGCGGGAACGTCGGGGGAGAGCACGATGCGGTCGCAGTGTTCGAAGACTTCGGGGGTCTGCGGAGCGAACGGCACGTGGAGGCGGTCGAGGAGCTCGCGGGCTTCGGGGAGCTGGTCGAGAGGCTTGAGATCGGTGGCGCGGACGGTGTCGCCGAGACGCACCAGGAGCTCGACCGTCGCCATCCCCGATTTTTTCATCCCGACGACCAGAGTGGTGGACATGGTTATCTCAGCTTCAGGGTGGTGAGCGCGAAGAGCGCGAGCACGAGGCCGGCGATCCAGAAGCGCGCGATGATTTTCGACTCAGTCCATCCGAGCGCCTCGAAGTGGTGGTGCAGGGGCGCCATTTTGAAGATGCGTTTGCCGCCGCGCAGTTTGAAGCTGCCCACCTGCAGGATGACGGAGACCGCCTCCAGAATGAAGATGCCGCCGATGAAGAGCAGCAGTACTTCCTGCTTGATGAGGACGGCGACGACGGCCATGGCGCCGCCCAAGCCGAGCGAACCGACGTCGCCCATGAAGATTTCGGCGGGATGCGCGTTGTACCAGAGGAACCCGAGGCTGGCGCCGGTCATGGAGCCGCAGAAAATGGTGAGCTCAGAGGTGCGCGGATTGCGCGCCAGTTGGAGATACTCGGCGAGCTGTGCGTGGCCGCCGGCGTAGGTGAGCATGGTGAGCGCTCCGGCGGCAATCACCATGAGGCCGATGGCGAGGCCGTCAAGACCGTCGGTGAGATTGACGGCGTTCGACGAGAAGACGACGACCAGTGCGACGAAGATGCAGAACGGTGTGACGCCAATAATATAGGTCCAGGGATTGTGCATGAGGGACTGGATGAGCAGCGAGGGCTGGAACTGCTTGGCGAACGGGATGTTCATGTTGGTGGAAAAATCGCCGTAGGCGCGCATGATCAACAGGACGGCGGAAAAGGCGAATCCGAGGGTGAACTGGTAGGCCAGCTTGCGGCGGCCGGAGAGTCCGAGATTGCGGCGGCGGGTGATCTTGGCGTAGTCGTCGAGGAAGCCGATCCAGCCATAGCCGAGCAGGGCGGCGATGGCGATCCAGACGTAGGGATAGCGGAGGTCGGCCCAGAGGAGCGTGGGGATGACGATGGAGATAATGATGAGAACGCCGCCCATGGTGGGGGTTCCGGCCTTCTTCTGGTGCGATTTGGGACCTTCTTCGCGGATGTACTGGCCGATTTGAAACTGGCGGAGCTTATTGATGAGCCACGGGCCCAGCGCGATGCACAGGAACAACGCGGTGAGGCTGGCGAAGGCCGTGCGGAACGTGGTGTAGCGAAACACGCGGAACGGGCTGACATAACGGTAGAGCTGTTCGTACAGCAGGAAGTAGAACATGGCAACCTATTCCCGAAACCTTTCCCAAGCGCGCTCCACCTGGACACCGCGGGAGCCCTTGAACAACACAGCGTCACCGGGATGAGCCCACTCCCGCAACAGATCCCCGGCGGCCGCGGGATCTTCCACGAACTCGGCGGCGCTCTCCGGCATTCCGGCGGCGCGGGCCTCTTCCACGATCCAATGCGCGGCTCCGCGAATTCCAATCAGCGCATCCACCCCGTGTTCGGCGGCGTAGCGTCCCAACTGGCGATGGAGCTCTTCGGACGCGTGGCCCAGTTCCAGCATTTCCCCGAGCACGGCGATGCGCTGGTGGGCGGCGGTTTTCGCCAGCACGTCGATCATGGCGCGGGCCGCTTCGGGGTTCGAGTTGTAGCAATCGTTCCAGACGGTCACGCCGTTGTGCTCGAGCCGTTCGCCGCGCATCTTGCCCACGGCGAAAGTGCGAACCGGCTCGGCGAGGCGCTCGGGGGCGATACCGAACTCGCGCGCGACGGCGATGGCCGCGAGGAGATTGGATACGGCATGGCGTCCGGTGAGACCCGTCTCGAAGTCCACGCCCAGGGCGCGAAAGCGGGTGCCGGAGGCATCGAATTCGGCCGTTTCGGCGCGGACGTCGGCACATTCGGAGAAGCCAAACGTGACCGAAGGGCCGGGGTGGACATCACGGAATTGCAGCACGCGCGGATCGTCGGCATTCAGAACGGCGACGCCTTCGATGGAGTTGAAGAACTCCACGTGGGCGTATCCGACGTTGGTAACGACGCCCATGTCGGGCGTGGCGATTGCGGCGAGCTCGCGGATTTCGCCGGCGTGGTTCATGCCCATTTCCAGGACGCCGATACGGCAGTGGTCGGGGAGGCGGAGGATGGAGAGCGGCACTCCGACATGGTTATTGAAATTGCCCACGGTACGACCCACCGGAAACTCGACGGACAAGAGATGCGCGATGGCATCCTTTGTAGTTGTTTTTCCCGCGCTCCCCGTCACACCCACCACCTGGCCACCCCATCGGCCGCGCGCCCACGATCCCAACTGCTGCAGGGCGTGCAGCGTGTCGCTCACGGCGATCTCATTGGCAACGCCGGTTTGACGCTCGACCACCACGCCGACGGCGCCCTTGGCGATGGCCGCGTCCACGTAGACGTGGCCGTCGTGATTGGGCCCGCGGAGGGCGAAGTAGAGATCGCCCGCATTCTGTGTCCGCGTGTCCACACTCCACCCGGTAACTTCCGCAGGCCCGGGCACACTGCGCGACCGCATGGCGCGCGCAACTTCTTGCAATTCCAGAATCATGGTTCACTAAGATTTGTGATACCCATAACCCTGTAGCACTTCTCTCGCCACCGCCCGATCGTCGAACGGGATGGTCTTGTCCTTCAGAACCTGATAATTCTCATGCCCCTTGCCAGCCAGGATGACGATATCGCCTTCACGGGCTTCCTTCAATGCGCGCTTGATGGCGGCGGCGCGATCGGGCTCGACGACGTGGGGCACATCTTTGCGGCGAATGCCGACGAGGGCATCGTTCATGATGGCCAGGGGATCTTCGGAGCGCGGATTATCGCTGGTCAGGACGACGAAGTCCGAGGCTTCGGCCGCGGCCTGACCCATGAGGGGCCGCTTGGTGCGGTCGCGGTCGCCGCCGCATCCGAACAGGGTAATGACGCGCTTGGGATTGAGGCCGCGAGCCACGGCGATCACGTTTCGAAGGGCATCGTCGGTGTGCGCGTAATCCACGACCACGACGAAGGGCTGGCCTTCGTCGACGCGTTCGAAGCGGCCGGGCACGGCTCGGAGTTGGGCGATGCCGCGGGCGATGACGTCGGGCGGGATGCGAAAAGAGAGTCCGGCGCCACACGCCGCGAGGATGTTATAGACGTTGATTTTCCCGATGAGGGGGGATTCCACGGCGAAGCGCAGTTTGCCGAACTGGACATCGAAACGCAGTCCCTGGAAACCGGAGGAGATGTGGCGCGCGCGCAATTCGGCCTCGTGGCCGAGGCCGTACCAGAAGACCTGGGTATCGGGATGCAGTTTGAGGCGGCGCGCATACTCGTCGTCGCGATTGAGCACGGCAAAAGGGGGAGGCGGCGCTCCGGCTCCATCGAAGAGCATTTGCTTGGCGGCGAAGTAGGCGTCCATGGTGCCGTGAAAGTCGAGGTGGTCGCGCGTGAGGTTGGTGAAGACGGCGGTATGAAAATGGAGGCCGTGAACGCGGCCCAAGGCGAGGGCGTGAGAGGAGACCTCCATGGTGGCGTGGGTGCCTCCGGCGTGTTCGAGGTCGGAGAAGATGCGGAGGAGTTCGAGCGATTCGGGCGTAGTATTGACGGCGGGAAGGACGCGGCCGGCGAGGTGATATTCGATGGTGCCGATCAACGCGGTGGTGTGGCCGGCGGCGCGGAGCACGGAATCGACGAGGTAGGAGGTAGTGGTTTTTCCGTTGGTGCCGGTGATGGCGATGAGGCCGAGGCGTTCGTCGGGCCTGCGGTAGAAATTGCGCGAGGAGAGTGCGAGGGACTGGCGTCCGTGGGCCACCTGAATCCAAGGGGCGGGGGGGATACCGCCCCCGGATCCGGGGTCCTCCGATTCGCTTGCCACGGCGACGGCGCCGCGGGCCACCGCGTCCTGGGCGAACTGACGGCCGTCAGTCCGGCTACCGGGAAACGCAAAGAAGAGGAATCCGCGCTGGACACGTCTGGAATCGTACTCCAAGCCTTCTATCTCGATTCCGGCAAGCTCCGGCGATATGGGCTGCTTGAGCCGAACGCCCGAGAGTATCTCGCCTAGAGTCATCTCACAAACTGGACGCGGATGCGCTCTCCTTGATGCAGCACGGAACCGGCCGCGGGATTCTGAACGCGGGCAACGCCGCTTCCATTGGGAAGGACGGTCAGGCCTTTGCGCGCGGCCTCGGCCAACACTGCGCGCATGGTCATGCCTTTGAAGTCGGGAACCGTGGGACCGGCGGGGGCCGCGGGCGCCTGGGCGGTAAGGACGGGTGACACGGGCGCGGGGCGGGCCGGCGCGGCCGGGGCCGCGGGCGCTTCGTCGTCATCGCCCTCTTCGAGGATATTGGGCTGACTGGATTCGAGGTCCGCGCTGGCCAGGTCGTTCAGATCGTCATCGGTCGGCACCAACTTGTTAGCCGGCGGCGCATCGGGCAAATCCTTGGGAACTTCGAGGACGCGGAGAGCTTCGGTAGCGACTTCATGGAACACGGGTGCGGCGGCCTGCCCGCCGAATCCCAGAGTGCCGTGCGTTCCATTGAGCGTCACAACTACCACGATAGCGGGATTGGTCAAGGGCGCAAATCCCACGAAGGAGCCATTGTACGAATGGGTATAGTGCTTGGTTGCGAAATCGAAAATTTGCGCGGATCCGGTCTTGCCGCCGACGCTATAGCCGGCGAGCTTGGCCTTGCTTCCGGTGCCGTTGAGGACCACGCCTTCCATCATCTGGCGCATGGTAATGGCGGTGTCAGGCTTGAGAATGCGGACGGGCACCGAGGCGGGCATCATATTGTCGCCCTTCTTCAATACGATGCGCGGTTTCACCAGGGACCCGCCGTTGGCGATGACGGAGGCCGCCTGCGCCAGTTGCAGCGTGGTGACACTGACTTCCTGGCCCATGGAGATGGAGGCGAGCGACGTGGTTCCCCAGTGCGCCAGCTTGCGGAATTTTCCGCCCGATTCGGCGGGGAGCAGGACGCCGGTCTTCTGTCCGAAGCCGAAGCGGCGGACATAGTCGTACATGTTTTCCTGTCCGACGCGCATGCCGACCTCAATGGCGCCGACATTGCTGGATTTGGCGAGGACGGTTTCCATGGGAACGATTCCCATGCCGAGGTGGGAGTCGTGAACGACGCGGCCGGGCAGGGCCAAAGCTCCGCCGTGGCAATTGATGAGGCTCTCGGGCCGGAGCCGGGTGGTTTCGAGAGCGGCCGAAAGGGTAATGACCTTGAAGACGGATCCGGGTTCGAAGGGCACGGAGACGGCGTGATTCTGGCGCGCGAAATTCTCGGAGGGTGAGGGGGGCTGGTTGGGATCGTAGGTGGGGTAGCTGGCCAGCGCGAGGACGTCGCCAGTGGTTGGATTCATGACGACGACGCTGCCGCTGGCGGCGTTGTGGGCCTTTACGGCCACGGCGATTTCCCGCTCGGCGACGAACTGGAGGCGCTCGTCGATGGTCAGAGTGACGGGCGCGCCGGGCTTGGCTTCGACATCCAGTTGGGACTCGATGCCGCGGCGCTTCACGTCGGTGAGGAGGCGAAGGAGCCCCGGCTGGCCGCGGAGATCGGCATCGAGAGACTTTTCGATTCCGGCGTTGCCCTTCTCTTCGAAGTCGACCGAACCTAGGACGTGGGCGGCGAGGTCGCCTTTCGGGTAGTGGCGCACGCTTTCCTTCTGAATGCTGATCCATTCCATGCGCATGCCGCGGAGGAGTTGGCTCTCTTCGTAATCGATTTTGCGCTTGATCCAGAGGAATCCGCGGTGACTGTCGTACGCCAGCTTCATGGTGGCGTAGAGCTCGGCGCGGTCGAGGTGGAGCGATCGGGAAAGGAGGTCGGAGGCGAATTCCAGGTCGGGCACTTTGAGCGGGTTGACGTAGACGGACTCGGTTGGGACGCTCATGGCCAGGGGACGGCCGGTGCGATCGAAAATGGTTCCGCGCGGGGCGAGGATTTCGATGGCCAATTCCTGGCGGGCCTTGGCCAGCCGGGAATATTTCTCGTGATGCAGCACCTGCAGCGAGACGAGCTTAAGAAAAATGGCAGCGCCCCAGAGCAGGACGATACCGGCGAGCCATGTCAGACGTCGATCCACCATACCGCATGCGTGAAGAAAACACGCCCTCGACTTTCCGCTACTTGACCATCGCTACGGCGCCGTCGGGCTTACCGTCCAGGTGGAAGACCTGGGCGTTGGACGGCGTGACCAGGTTTTGCTGGTGGGCCAGGCGCTCGAGCCGGTCGGGGCTGAGCAGCTTGGCTTCCTCGAGATCGAGCGAGCGGCGTTCATCCAGCAGCTTGCGTTCTTCGGCTCGCAGGGCTTCCAGTTTGTACCCGGCGAGAGTATTCGCGATATTGGGAGCCAGCACTCCGCTCAACAGGCCGAGAACGACAACCGCACCGCCAATGGCGGACCAGCAGGCGCCGTGAGCTTTGGGATCGTGCTCGCGCACGAGTCGCGAGTTGTCGATCCGCTTGCAATAGAAGAACACATCCTCCTGCGGGAGAGGGCGCAATTCGAACGGGCTCCGTTCGGCGCGCGCGGGCGTTGGCCTGCGCGCCGCTTCCATATAGGCTTCGGCCTCTGACCTTCGGAAAAATGCTGGCATGGTCGCCATGATGTTTCGTTTACCTTTCTAGATCCACTCCAGCGCGCGAAGCTTGGCGCTTCTCGAAGCCGGATTCCTGGCAATTTCCTCTTCGCTTGGCTGGAGCGGGTGTTTGGTGAGGATGGCGGCACGCCCCTCCCGGCCCAGCGTCCTGAATGTTTCTTTTACTTTCCGGTCGTCGATGGACATGAAGCTGATCACGACCATGCGACCGCCCCCGTTCAGCAGTTCTGGTGCGATTTGGAGTAAACGATCCAATTCGCCTGGTTCATCATTGACCACCATCCGCAGAGCCATGAACGTTTGCGTGGCTGGATGCAGACGGCCCGTCCTGGGCACGGCCCGTAACACCACATCGGCCAGATGAAGTGTACTCCGTATGGGCCGTGCTCGGACGATTGCTCTGGCTACTTTCCGCGCCCTCCTCTCTTCGCCCCACTGAAAAATCAGATCGGCGAGTGTTTTTTCGTCGGTGAAGTTGACGAGATCGGCCGCCGTCATGCCCGTGGTTGGATCCATGCGCATGTCCAACGGCCCATCCGCCAGGAACGAAAAACCCCGATCGGGATTGGTGAGCTGATAGCGGCTCACACCCAGGTCCGCAAGCAACCCGTCCAGCCTGGAGACTTGCGCTTCGGCCAGTGCACGGGGCAATTCGCTGAACCTGCCCTGATGAAATCTGATACGTCCGCTCCACTCGTCTAATTGCTGCCGCGCCATTTCGAGCGACAGCGGGTCGCGGTCGTTGGCAATCACCATTCCGGTGGTGAGTTGCCGGGCGATGAGGGCGGTATGACCACCCAGCCCCGTAGTGGCGTCCAGGTAGATTCCCTCGGGACGCACGGCCAGAAGAGAGAGAGCATCTTCGGCCATGACGGGGAAGTGCATACGCGGTCACTTCAGCCCACCCGCCTCCATTTTCGTGAGGTCGTCGGCAGTGAGCTGCATGGCCTCCTGCTTTCGCTCCTCGTAGATCTTCTCGCTCAGGACTTCGATTCGGCCCTTGTAGGAGTAGATCCTCACCGGCTGATTTTCAATCCCCAGTTCGCGCCGCAATTCCGGCGGAAACACGATGCGGCCCTGGCTGTCCATGTCGGTCTCGCCGCCCAGGTCGTTGGCGTTGAAAGCGGCGTTCCGTGCTATTCTTGGGTCGTCGCGATAGGCTTCGAAGAACTTTTCGTTCTCACGCCAAACCGCCATAGGATAGATTTGAGCGATGCGCCGGTCTAACGAAGTCACAAACAACTTTTTTTCCCGGAGAGCGCCGAAGAACTGCTGGAAATCCGCCGGCAGCTTAATACGGCCACGATCGTCCAACCGGGCGGCGTACATCCCGCGAGGGGGTTCGACCATCAGCAGTTGACCGGGCTCTTCCATTTTCTATCCCGGAGCATCCCGAATGCTCCACTTTTTGGCCACAACCAATAGTGGCATGGCGATTCCTACATTGCAAGTATTTTTTCAGGGGATCTTGCTGATTTGGACGGAGTTATTCTTACACAACGGGATCTACACTGATCGGGAAACATACTACTAATAGATATTACGGCGAAGAAAAGGAGAAATAGATGGGGTCGACGGATGCCGACCCCTTGGAGAAGGAAGTACTAGTTACTGAACGGGGAACTTAGAAGGGTTGGCGTAAGTGGCGGTCGTGGCCCCCGTGGGAACTACACCCACAGAGAAATTCACGTTGCTGCCGGGAGTCAGGTCACTGGGAATCTGGAATGCGACCAGGTAGACGCCCGGAAGGTCCTCAGAGAGCCGGGCATAAGTTAGCGGGACTCCTTCGCCATTGCCCATCCCGACCACCACGGTGTATTGCACAGGGGCGTTCGGCGCGGTGGTGTCAGAGCTGCCGGGGGCGGGCAGAGCGCCGGTGCCGACGGCCGGGGAAACGGGCCCCAAGCCGGTCACCATGGCGACGACGAGCTCGCCGCGGCGTCCCGGATTGGAAAGGCTAACCACCGAGCCGTCAGGCCGAATGATGACGGCGCGCTGCACACCGTCGGTCATCACGGTCTGGAAGATTCCCGGGCTGGCCGCCAGAATGTTCAAGCTGACCGTAGAGGACCCGCCGCCAACCGTGAGGACTGCCGGGACGGTGCCGGGCGCGACCTCGCAAGGCACCTGGAAGGTGATCTGCTGCTGATTCGCGGGGTTCGTGCCGACACTCAGAATGGGTGCTGTCAGATTGTTGATGGTGAGGGAAACGCTCGGCAAATTGATCGCGAGGCCAGGGAAAGTGGGGGATGCGTCGCTGATGCCCAGCGATCCACCTGGTACGACCACCGCGCCAATGGCGCAAGGAGAGAGCGATCCTCGCTGATAGTCGGCACCACTGACGAAGTTATTCGCAGTAATGGTGGGAGTTGGAGGCAGCACAGCCAGCGTGAACGTCTGGGTACCGACGCCGGTCGCGGCGGCGACACTGGCGGTGACACTTGCCGGTCCGGTGACGGTGCCGGCCTGGACGGTGACTTGGGCGCGGCCATTGCTATCGGTGGTGGCGGTGCTTGCGGAGAGGGAGATCGATCCGGTGGCCACAGCAAACTGCACCGGAATCCCGGCGGCTGAGCCCGTGCTGGTGGTGACTTGCACGACCAGAGGCTGCGGGAAGGCGGTGTTCACGGCGGTGCTCTGATTGTTGCCGGAGAAGATGGTGAATCCGGTGATGCTGACGGGCACGACGGCGTTCTCGGTAAATGTCACGGACTTGGTGGAATCGGTCGCGAGCGTGGCGGTGACTTGCACGGTGCCGGATGCGGAACTCGAAAACGTGACCGTGTTGGAGACCTGGCCATTCGATCCGGAGGTTGTCGATGAGTTCGCAAGCGACGCGGCGGTTGAGGGTATGACCTTCCAGTTGATCTGAGAGCCGGCGAGAGGCTGTCCGCCAGTGCCGTCGACTTCGACGACTAAGGGAGCGGGCAGGGTCTGGCCCGGGTTGGCGGATTGGCCGCTTCCAGAAATGATCTTGATGGCGCCGGCGACGCCGGGGGTGATATTGAGGTTGATGGGGAACGATTCGTAATAGAAGTTGGGAGGCTGGGTGGTGTCGCCGTTGGGGTAACCTCCGCCGACGACAACCTGGAAGGATCCGCGGCCAGGAACGCCGCCGAAGACCGGCGTGCAACTGGCGGTGCCGGTTCCGTCAGTGAGAACGGTGAAAGGCCCGGC
>Ga0335076_10005001_pt1 | contig 13425 bp, 9 predicted proteins | sample Lox_Sample_25_FD_206717 | JGI IMG/M metagenome (GOLD analysis project Ga0335076, IMG submission 206717) | Soil microbial communities from Loxahatchee National Wildlife Refuge, Florida, United States - Lox_Sample_2.5 | ecosystem: Environmental > Terrestrial > Soil > Wetlands | place: USA: Florida... | reverse complement strand
CGTAGACCTCCTCCAGAAAGAAGGGCCGCGGGTGGCGGCGGTGGATCTCGGCGACGATCAGGCTGCCCACGGGCGGCTGCGAGCGGTCCTCGCTCTTGAGGCCGTAGGCGGAGGCGAAGTTCGGGACGAAGCCCCGCCGCGTCCAGCCCTTCGTCACCTCGACCGCGTTCGCGATGGCGAGGTCCTCGTCGTAGAGCGAGTACATGAACGCCGCGAAGTAGGTGTCCCAATCGAAGAGGACGTAGCCTCCCCAGTTCGCGTTCCAGAGGCGGCTCACCGGCGAGATGGCGCGGTCGTTCTCGGGGTCGTAGACGAGGTTCCAGGCGAGGATCGTCTGCATCGCCGTGAAGAGCTCCTCGCGTCCTCCCCACCGCCCGAGGCGCGCCGACTGCTCGGCCTTCCGCCGCGCGACGACGGCCTTCACCTCGTCGAGGGTGCGCGGCCGGCCGGTGTAGACGGCCAGCTCGCCGTCGAGGGCCGCCGAGAGGTACGGGGTATTGACCGTGCCGAAGGGATCCCGCCGGTCTCTCGCCGTCTGCCGCACCTCGAAGACCCGCCCTCCGCCCTCGGCGCGCAGCGCGTCGCCCGTCCTCGCCACGCCTCCCGGCCGGTTCCAGAGGAAGCCCGCCTCCACGTAGAGGTGGGCGGGCCGGAGCTTCGCGCGCTGCCTCACGGTGACGACGACGAGGAGGTCGTCCCCCTCCGTGGCCGACTGCACGAGGTACACGTTCGGGGTGTCGCTCGCCCAGCCTCCGCTCTGCCATTCGAGGACGAGCTCGGTGTAGGACCCGTCGTCGGCGTGGGGGCCGAGGCGGATCTTCTCCGGCCGCTTCAGGCTCTCGTTCGTCTGGAAGAAGTCCCGCTGGTAGTGCGGCCCGCCCCCGGAGCTCTTGAGGCCCAGCGTGACCGCGAAGCCCTCGGGCAGGTGGACGTGGCTCAGGACGCTGTTGGTGTTCCAGGTGTTCCAGCCGCGGGCCACCCGCTTCTGCAGCTCCCGGTACTCCGGCGTGCGCAGCTCGCGCTCGCCGGGGGTGGCCGCGAAGCCGGACGCGGTGGCCGAGGCCAGGAGGAGGGCGGGGAGAGAGGCTCGGCGCATCGGGGCTCCTTCCGTGAAGCCCCCCGAGACTATCACCGCCGTCGCAAACGGCAGGGGTCCCCGTTCCGCCCGGTCGAGCCGTCCGGTCTCGCCTGCCGTATCCTGAAGGCGGAGGAGACATGGCCCACGTCATCGAGGCGGCCGCGACCGGCCGCGCGAAGTGCCGCGGCTGCGGCGGGGGGATCGCCGGGGGCGAGCTGCGCTTCGGCGAGCGGCTCCCGAACCCCTTCGCCGAGGGCGAGATGACGCACTGGTTCCACCTCGACTGCGCCAGCCTCAAGCGGCCGGAGCCGTTTCTGGAGACGCTCGCCGCGTGGGGGCAGCCGCTCGACGGCCGGGAGCGGCTCGAGTCGGAGGCGAAGCTGGGGCTCGCTCACCGGCGGCTGCCCCGGGTCGACGGCGCCGAGCGGGCGTCGTCCGGCCGGGCGCAGTGCCGTTCCTGCCGTGAGCCGATCGTGAAGGACGCCTGGCGGATCCGGCTCGTCTTCTACGAGGAGGGCCGCTTCACCCCGTCCGGCTACGTCCACCCCCGCTGCGCCCGGGCCTACTTCGACACGGCCGACGTCCTCCCGCGGGTGCGGCGCTTCGCCCCCGACCTGCGCGACGAAGAAGCGGAGGAGATCGGGCGCGAGCTCTCGGCGTCGGCTCCTGCCTGAGGTCCCGAGCCGGACCTCGTTCGGGGGGAGCCAGGCCCGGTCGTCGTCGGATGCCGCTCAGACCTGCGGCAGCTCGGCCACCGCCCGGTCGATCTCGGCCTGCGGCAGCTCGTAGTCCTCGAGCTTCCCGGCGAAGTAACGCTCGTAGGCCGACATGTCGAAGTGCCCGTGGCCGCACAGGTTGAAGGCGATCGTCTCCGCCTTCCCCTCCTCGCGGCAGCGGATCGCCTCGTCGATCGCGCCCCGGACGGCGTGGGCGGCCTCCGGCGCGGGCACGATCCCCTCCTCCCGGGCGAACTGCACCCCCGCCTCGAAGGTGGCGAGCTGCTGGACCGCGCGCGCCTCGATGACCTCGTTCCGGAAGAGCTCGCAGACGCCGCTCGCCATGCCGTGGTAGCGGAGGCCGCCCGCGTGGATGGGCGCCGGCATGAAGCCGTGGCCGAGCGTGTACATGCGGACGAGCGGCGTCATCATGCTCGTGTCCCCGAAGTCGTACGCGTAGACGCCGCGGGTCAGGCTCGGGGCCGCCGCCGGCTCGATCGCCACCACCCGGAGGCTCTTCGCCTCGCCGGTCAGCTTGTCGGCGAGGAAGGGGTAGGCGAAGCCGGCGAAGTTGCTGCCTCCGCCGATGCAGCCGACCACCACGTCGGGATAGACCCCGGCCATGTCGAGCTGGCGCTTCGCCTCGAGGCCGATCACGGTCTGGTGGAGCAGCACGTGGTTGAGCACCGACCCGAGCGCGTACTTCGTCGGGCGGGGGCTGGTCACCGCGTCCTCGACCGCCTCGCTGATCGCGAGGCCGAGCGAGCCCGTGCAGCCCGGCTCCTCGGCGAGGCGCTTGCGTCCCGCGTTCGTGTCCGGGCTCGGCGACGCGACGACCTTCGCCCCCCACGTCTCCATCATGTGGCGGCGGTAGGGCTTCTGGTCGTAGCTCACCCGCACCATGTAGATCTTCACCTCGATGCCGAAGAGCTGCCCGGCGAAGGCGAGGGAGCTGCCCCACTGCCCGGCCCCGGTCTCGGTGGCGAGGCGCTTCACGCCCTCCTGCTGGTTGTAGAAGGCCTGGGCCACCGCGGTGTTCGGCTTGTGGCTGCCGACCGGGCTCACGCCCTCGTACTTGTAGAAGATGCGGGCGGGCGTCCGGAGCGCTCTCTCGAGCCTCCGGGCCCGGTAGAGGGGAGTCGGACGCCAGAGCTTGTAGACCTCCCGCACGGGCTCCGGGATCTCGACCCACCGCTCGCGCGTCACCTCCTGCTGGATGAGCGCCATGGGGAAGAGGGGCGCGAGATCGGCCGGCCCCACCGGCTGTTTCGTCCCGGGGTGCAGCACCGGCGGCAGGGCGAACGGCAGGTCGGCCTGGATGTTGTACCAGGCCTTCGGGATCTCCGACTCGGGCAGGACGTACTTGGTCTCGTCGCTCACGTCGGCCTCCGTGTGAAGGCCGATTCTACGCGATGGAAATCACTGCGGGGGGAGGAGGACGGCATCGATCACGTGGATCATCCCGTTCGAGCAGTCCACGTCGCCCCGTTGACGGTGATCGAGCCGGAGGCGCTCCCGAACACGACCGGCTTGCCCTGCACGGTGCCCGTCTGATTCACGAGCTTGATGTCGTCCGTCGTCCACTTCGACGTCAGCACGTGGTACTTGAGGACCGCCTGGAGCTTCGCCTCGTCCCGGGCGAGGCCGTCGAGGACGGACGTCATGTCTCCGCGGCCTCGGATCGCTCCGGGGCTCAACCGCCGGGGCCGAGCAGCTTCAGGAGTGTCCGTCCGTAGCGCTCCACGAGCCGTGGGCCCAGGCCAGGCACGGCCATGAGCGCCGCCTCGCCCGTGGGGCGCGCCTCGGCGAGAGCGAAGAGCGTGCGGTCGCCGAAGATGCGGAAGGCCGGCAGCCGGCGCCGCCGCGCCTCCTCGAGCCGCCAGGCGCGGAGGCGGGCGACGAGCTCGGGCGGGGCCCCCGTCGTCCCCCCGTCGTCCGCCGCGACGGCGCGCAGGGGCCGCCGCCTTCGGGGCGGCTTCGGGAGTGCCGGTCCGGAGGCCGCTCGGGGCGCCGCCTCCGCCTCGATCGACACGGTCGCGACGTCCGCCGGCCTCGCCGCGCTCCCTTCCGGAGTGAGGGATGCCCGCTGGAACGCGACCGTGCGGCCCTCCTTCTCGAAGGTGGCGGGCTGGAGGCGCACGAAGCCGGCCCGCGACAGGCCGCCGAGGAGCCGCTCGAAGTCGCTCCGCTCCGGCACCAAGTCGGCCACCTCGCGGTGGAGGCGCCCCGACGCCTGGCCGTCCCGCTGCCGCAGCGCGTCGAGGATCCGCAGGAGCGGCGCGGACTCTCGCGGCGTCGGGGGGCGCCAGCGCCGCACGAGCGTCTCCTGCGGAGCGCATCCGTCGCAGCGGCCGCACGGCTTCGTCTGGTCCTCGAGGTCGCCGAAGTGGTGCAGGAGCCGGAGCATCCGGCAGCCGTGCGACTCGGCGAAGCGGAGGATCTCGTCGAGCTGCTCGCGCTTGTGCTCGCGCTGCCGCACGTAGGAGGCCCGCCAGTCCGGCCGCCCCCGCCGCGCCGTCTCCCCGTCCACAGAAGCTCCGCCGTGGATCCAGAGCTTCTCGAGCGCGGCCGCCGCCTCCTCGGGCGCGAGGCGGGCCCGCTTCGGAAGCTCGGACGCAGGACGCGGCTCGGCGGAGAGGGCCCGGAACAGACGGTCGACGACGTCCGGCTCGGGGTAATCGCGGTCGAGGAAGTACTCGTGGGTGCGCCGGTCGGCCCAGGAGTAGAGGAGGACGGCGCGGGACGGCTTTCCGTCGCGGCCGGCGCGGCCGATCTCCTGGTAGTAGCCCTCGACCGTCGAGGGCATCCCGGTGTGGACCACGGTGCGCACGTCGGGCTTGTCGACGCCCATGCCGAAGGCGATCGTGGCCACGACCACGTCGAGCTCGCCGGCGAGGAAGGCGGTCTGCACGCGGTCCCGGCGGGGAGCCGTCATGCCCGCGTGGTAGGCGGCGGCCCGGCGCCCGTCGCCGGCGAGGGCGCTCGCCAGATCCTCGGCGCTCTTCCGCGTGGGGGCGTAGACGATCGCCGGCCGGCGCTCGGCCTCGCGCAGGATCCGGAGGGTGAGCTCCGCCCGCTCGCCGGGCGGCGCCGAGGCGGCCTCGATCGCGATGTTCGTCCGCCGGAATCCGTGGATGAACCGTCCGGGCGAGGCGAGGCCGAGCTGGCCCGCGATGTCGTCCTGCACGAGGGGAGTGGCGGTGGCGGTGAGGGCGACGATCGGGGCCGGGCGCAGGGCGGGCAGCCGCTCGCCGAGCAGGCGGTAGTCCGGCCGGAAGTCGTGGCCCCACTCGCTGATGCAGTGAGCCTCGTCGACCGCGACGAGGGCCGGCGTGCGACGGGCCAGCGTCTCCGGGAAGCCGGGGACGCGCAGGCGCTCGGGGGCGATGAACAGGAAGTCGAGCCTCCCGTCGACGTAGGCCTGGCCCGCCGCCCGCGAGGATGCGCGGTCGCGGCCGGAGTGGATCCGCTCCGCCCGCAGCCCCAGCTCCTGGAGCTTGGCGACCTGGTCCTCCATGAGGGCGATGAGCGGCGAGATCACGAGCGTCGTGCCTCCGCGGGCGAGGCCGGGGAGCTGATAGCAGAGGGACTTCCCGGCCCCCGTGGGCATGACGAGCAGCACGTCCCGGCCCTCCGCCGCCGCGCGGCAGACCTCCTCCTGGTGCGGGCGGAAGGACGGAAGGCGGAAACGCTCGTGCAGGAGGGCCGTCATGTCACCCCGAGGAGCTCCATCCCGGCCGTGCGGCGAGGGGTAAGCCGTCTCGGTGTCGGTCTCCGGTTCGGTCCGTGTTCCGTGGACGGTCGTCCTCCGTGCCCCAGCACGTCGTTCGCCCTCGCTCTCTCTCGCTCGTGCGGCCGCGGTGGCCGCGAGGCCAGGCTCCAGCGCCGGCGTCGTCGGTCCGGGGGTCGCTCTCGTCGCGGCTCCTCCGGCCAGCGTCTGTCCCACGAGGTCGCGCACGAACGCCTCGATCCTCTCCATGAACTCCGGCAACCGGACCTCCTTCCTCCGGATCCTCTCGAGCTGCGCCTCCCACTCCGCGGTCAGGGCGGCGCTCTTGACCTGGGGATGCACGACGTCGATCAGGCGGACTCCGGTGTCGGTCGCGGCGAGGGCCCGGGCCCGCCGCTCCGCGTACCCGCGCCGGAGGAGCGTCTCGATCGTCTCCGCGCGGGTGGCCGGCGTCCCGAGGCCGCGCTCCCTCATGGCTTCGGAGAGATCGCGGTCGTCGAGGGTCGCGCCGGCCGTCTCCATCGCGGTGAGGAGCGTGGCGTCGGTGAAGCGCCGCGGCGGCCGAGTCCTCTTCGGGACTGCCTCGACGCGGGCGACGCTCTTCGGCTGTCCGGCGGCGAGGCCCGGTGGGAGCTCCGGCTCGGCGTCGCCGTCGCGACCCTCGGCCTCCGGCCGCGGCGGGCGGACCGTCGTCGGATCGAGGACCTTCCATCCGGCCTGCTGGACCGCCGTGCCCGAGCTGTGGAAGCGGTCCTTCTGCCCGGGCTCTCCGCCGCTCGAGACGCGGGTGATCACCGTCGTCACGGCGAAGACGTGGTCGTCGTGCCAGGCCATGAGCAGGCGACGGCAGACGAGGTCGTAGACGCGCCGCTCGTCGCGAGCGAGGCCGAGGCCGGACGGGCTGACCGCGGTCGGGACGATGGCGTGGTGGTCGGTCACCTTCGAGTCGTCCACGTGGCGCCGGCCCAGAGGGCGCTCGCCGGTCCCGGGAGCGAGGAGCGGCGAGTACGGCTCGGCGATCGCCGCCACGACCGCGGGCAGGGAGGCGGCCACGTCGCGCGAGAGGTGCCGGCTGTCGGTCCGCGGGTAGGTGAGGAGCTTCCGGGTCTCGTAGAGGGACTGGGCGGCGGCCAGCGTCTCCTTCGCCGAGAGGCCGTGGACGCGGTTCGCGTGGCGCTGGAGCTCGGTGAGGTCGTAGAGGAGGGGAGGCGGGAGCCGCCGGGTCTCCGCCACGACCGACTCCACCTCGGCCCGTCCGGACCGTACGCGCTCGACGATCGCCTTCGCCTCGACGCCGTCCTGCGGAAGCCGGCGTGCTTCGGGCGTCGGGCGATCGCCGCGAAACCACGTCCCGCGGTACGAGCCGGCCTCCGGGCACGACCCGCCCTCCCGCTCGGCGGACCGCCGGTCCGCCCCGACGGCCGGCCTCGGCCCGAGCTCCTGCGGCGCGAACGTCGCCTGGACCTCCAGGTAGTCCTCCGGCACGAACGCGCGGATCGCCTTCTCGCGCTCGACGAGGAGGGCGAGGGTCGGAGTCTGCACCCGGCCGACCGAGAAGAGCTCCCCGTGGGCGAGGGTCGCGGCGCGCGACAGGTTCATCCCCACCAGCCAGTCGGCGCGGGCGCGGGCGTGGGCGGAGTCGGCGAGGGGATCGAGGTCGGCGAGCGGGCGCAGCGCCGCGAAGCCCCGGCGGATCGCGTCCGGGGTGAGCGAGGAGATCCAGAGCCTCTGAACCGGCTTGCGACACCCGGCGGCCGTCGCGATGTAGCGGAAGATGAGCTCGCCCTCGCGGCCGGAATCGGTCGCGCACACGACCTCGCGGACCTCGGGGTCTCGGAGGACCTTCTTCACGACGCCGAACTGGGCCTTCGTCCCTTCCGCCACCACGAGAGGCCACTCGGACGGCAGCAGCGGCAGATGCTCGACCGTCCAGCGCTTCCACTCCGGCCGGATCTCCGGCGGCTCGGCCAGGCGCACGAGATGGCCGAGGGCCCACGTGACGACGTAGCCGCCCCCGACCAGGCAGCCGTCGGACCGCTGCGTCGCCCCCAGGACGCCGGCGATGTCGCGGGCCACGGACGGCTTCTCGGCGACGACGGCGACGGTCACGCCCCACACCTCACCGGGCGAGGCTATACCCGCTCGACGCCAAGGGGGGTCCGCCTGGGGGCGCCGACGAAGGACGCCGCGACCGCCGTCCCGCGGAGCCTCGGCGGCGGAAGGGCCTTCGCGAACAGGCTCCGCCGAGAGCAGGACCGTGGCCTGGACGCGGCCGGAGTTGCGCCAGACGGCCGCCGGTGCTTTCCGAACGGCCGTCTGGGCGAACGGCGCCTCTCCCCCGGCTACGCCGGAAGCTTGGCCCCCAGCACGTCCATCGGCTCGATCGCCAGTGGCTTCGCGAACAGGTGGGGAGCCTGCTCCCCGAGGGCCTTCGCGATCGGCCCGTTCAGGTGGCTCTGCCGGCCGGCCTCGTCTCGAAAGGCGTCGAAGATGGCGAACGTGGTCGGTCCGAACTGCACCGCGAACCACACGACGGTCTTCTCCTCGCGGTTGGCCATCTCGAGGCCCTGCTTCAGGAACGCCGCGACGTCCTTCTCCCTGCCGGGCCTTGCCTCCAGGCGCACGAACAAGCTACGCGTCACCATCGCTCGAATCCTCCTTGGAGCCGAATCGGCTCGCTCCAGAACGTAGGCTCCGAGGCGACGCGCAGCCAGTGGCGCGAACGCCATATTTGATATCGTTATTGCCATGCGCGTGAACGTGCTCGCTCTCGACGGCGTCTTCGACCTGGGGCTCTCCGCGGTGCTCGACGCGTTCCAGACGGCCAACGAGCTGATCGACATGGCCGGGCTCTCCGTGGCGCGATTCGACGTGAGGACGGTGGGCGTGCGACGGACGGTCAAGACGTCGCAGGGCCTGAGCGTCCCCGTCCAGGCCCTGGGCTCGCGGACGCCCGACTGCGTCGTGGTCCCGGCCATCGGCTTCAAGACGCCCGGTCCGCTGGAGGCGGCCCTCGGCCGACCCGACGTGCGGGACGCCTCGGAGGTGCTTCGACACTGGGCGGAGCGCGGCGCCACGATGACCGCCGCCTGCATCGGCACGTTCGTGATGGCCGAATCGGGCCTGCTCGACCACCAGCGCGCCACGACCACGTGGTGGCTCGTGCCGCTCTTCCGCCGGCGCTACCCGGGCGTCGTGCTGGACGAGTCGGCCATGGTCGTCCAATCGGGCCGCTTCGTGACCGCCGGAGCGGCTCTCGGCCACATGGACCTGGCGCTGTGGCTGGTGAGAGGGATCAGCCCGCAGCTCGCGTCGCTCACCGCGAAGTACCTGATCGTGGACTCGCGGCCGTCGCAGGCGGCCTACGCGATCGTCGACCACCTCGTCCACTCCGACGACGTCGTGCTGCGCTTCGAGGCGTGGGCGCGCGCGCGGCTCGCCCGGGGCTTCTCGCTCGGCGAGGCCGCGCGGGCGGTGGGCACGAGCAAGCGCACGCTCGCCCGCCGCATGCACGCGGTGCTCGGAAGGTCCCCGCTATCGTACTTCCAGAGCCTGCGCGTCGAACGCGCCCTGCACCTGCTGAAGACGACGGGCGCGAGCGTCGACGAGATCGCCACCCGGGTCGGGTACGCCGACGGGGTCACGCTGCGGGCCTTGCTGCGGCGTCGGCTCAGGCTGGGGATCAAGGAGATCCGGCGAACGGCGTGATCCCTCTCCAGCACCCGACCGGATCCAGGCGCCCTCACGCGGGCGGATCGGGTCTCACCCCGCGCCGCTCGAGGCCGGACTGGACCTCGCCCGCGGCCCGGGCCATCAGCAGGCGCATCTCCTCGTCGGGCAGGCGGACCAGGATGTCGTCACCGCCCTCCGCGCCGTCGGCTCGCCCCTCCCTGGAGGGAGGCGACTCGCCGGGGAGGAGCGTCGCGTACGGTCGCAGCGCTCTGCTTCACCCGCTCGCAGCACTTGACGACCGTGGTCCGTCTTCTGCCCGACGGTGCAGGCGTCTTCTGGAGGGGGCCCGTTCCAGAAGGATGGGCCCGGACAACCCGCATTCGCGCCCGCGGCCAAGGTCGCAGAGAGAAGCAGCAGTCGCCGTCCTCGACGGCGCGGACGCAACGTCGGCGATGTCGAAGCGTCCCTCATGATGTGAGAGTCACCTGATCGCCGAGCGCCGTCGCGGAGGAGGCTCCGGCTTTCCCGGGGAACGGCTAGACGTCCGCCCCCCGCAGCCGCCGGACCGCGAAGGCGATCGGGGCGACGAGCCAGAAGAGGAGCGAGGAGCCCAGGACGAGGCCCGCACCCCACGGGCCGCGCGTGAAGCGGAGGAGGGCGAGCGAGGCGGCGCCGAAAGCGCTCGTGCCCTCGATGGCGAGGAGCGTCCCCGTGCGGATCGCCCCCAGGGGGTTGACGATCGTCGAGACGATCAGGACCCGCGACGCCGTGCCGGACGGCAGGACGGACGCGAGGCCGAGGGCGGCGAGGTCGAAGAGGGCGACGGTCACGAACCAGACGACCAGCGCGAGGGCGAGGGCGCGGGTGCGCTTCCTGCCCACGGCGCCCGCGGAGAGGAGGGCGGCGAGCCCCAGGAAGACGGCCGTCGTCACGAGCGAAGCGGCCACGAGCAGCAGGAAGCCGCCGAGGCCCTCCGGGCCGGACTGCGCGTAGACGACGGCGCCGGCCGCTCCGAAGCCGACGGCCTGCGCCGCGGCCAGGGCCTGGAAGAGGCCGAGCAGCTTGCCGAGCAGGATCGTCCGGCGGGGGACGGGCTGCGAGAAGAGAAGCTCGGCGGCGCCGCGGTCGGGGACCAGGGACAAGACGCCGATCAGCAGCGCGGTCAGGGGCACGAGGAGGAGGACGAGCTGGACGAGGGAGACGGCGGTCCGGGCGAAGTCCTCGACGCCATGGCCGCCCGAGAGCACGTAGCCGGCGCCCGCCACCCCGAGGGCGAGGACGCCGAAGACCGCGGCGAAGATCTGCGTCCAGCGGGAGCGGAGGGCGAGGACGAGCTCCTCCCGGGCGAAGAGGCGGAGGTGCTTCACCGGCTCTCTCCGACGGGAGGACCGGCGGGCCCGAAGAGCTCCGCCGCCGGCACGGCCGCGCCGCCGCGCGCGTCCGCGTCCTGGTCGCGGGACGCGGCGTCGGCGTGGGCGATGACGTGCGAGCCCATCGGGGTCTCGAGGCCCTCCACGCGGGTGTAGACCGCGCGGTCGGCGCGGGCCCACGCCTTCGTCCGGTGGTCGGCCACGAAGGCCGTCGCGCCCGTCGGCGCCCGGCCTGCCTTCACATAGCCGGCGAGGCAGCCGAGGTCGTCGAAGAACCGCGGCAGCTCGCCGGGGGCCACGAGCTGCGCGGCGAAGACGGCGGTCGAGACGGCCATCCGACAGGATGCGCAGAGCTCGTTGCGCGTGTCGAGGGCCGCCGGCTCCGGCGCGCCGGCCCCGCACGCCACGGCCAGCAGGGCCGCTGCTCCGGCCAGGGATCCCGTCGTCCCGAGGGCCGCCGTCACGACGTCCGCTCCGAATCCGCGTGCGGGCCCGTCTCCGACTCCGCCACCAGCTCCCGGTAGAGGACGTCCAGGCGGCCTTCCTCCGCGGTCAGGCCGCGCACCTCGACGCCGAGGCCGCGCACGGCGTCGAGGACGCACGGCCGCAGGGCGGCGGGGCCGGGCACGACCAGCTCCACGTCGCGCCCCGACTCGCGGTGCTCGCCGGCCCAGACCGCGGCCGGGGCCACGGCGCGGACGGCGTCGAGAAGATTCGCCGGCCGTTCCGCCACCCGCAGCCGCATGACGCCGCGCTCGCCCAGGCGGTCCTTCAGCTCCGACGCGGTGAGGCTCGCCACGAGCCGCCCGCCCACGAGCACGGCGAAGCGGTCGGCCAGCCGCTCGGCGTCCCCGAGCTGGTGCGACGTGAAGAGGACGGTCCGGCCGTCCTCGCGCGCCCGCTCGACGAGACCGTAGAACGCGCACAGGCCGTCGGGGTCGAGGGCTGCGGTGGGCTCGTCGAGCAGGAAAACGGGAGCGTCGGGGAGGAGGGCCACCGCGAGGCCGAGCCTCTGCACCATGCCGCCCGAGTACGTTCCGACGGTCCGCTCGCCGGCGCCGTTGAGCGCGGCGAACCGCAGGACCGCGAGGCTGCGCTCGGGGAGCGCTCCCCGCAGCTCCCGATAGAACTCCACGACCTCGGAGCCCGTGAGCGCCTCCGGGAAGCTGACCTTCTGGGGAAGGTAGGAGAGGACGAGGCGGGCCGCGGGGTCCGAGGCCGGCCGGGGCGGAGCGCCGAGCCACACCTCGCCGGACGTCGGGCGGACCAGGCCCGCGGCCGCCTTCAGCGTGGTCGTCTTCCCGGAGCCGTTCGGCCCGAGGAGGGCGACGACCTCGCCCCGGGCGACCTCCAGGGTCAGCGACTCGACCGCTCGCTGCGCGCCGAAGCGCTTCGTCAGGGCGCGGTAGGAGATCATGGCGAGGCCGTTTCTCCGATCTTCCTCCGTCTGCGGCCAAGGGTCGAGGAGCGGCCTCCCCGCGCGAGAGAGACGGCGCCCGCGAGGGCGAGGGCGAGCGACGCCCCGATGCCGACGGGGCTCGCCGCCCCCCGGCGCTCGTCCGCCCGCGGCACGCCCGGCAGGTCGGGCGGTCGCACGAGAGGGGACGGATCCACGACCGGCACGAGGCGAAGGACGGGGAACGCCCGCTCGGCGGCGCCGATCGCCGCTGCGGCGAAGCTGTCGGAGAGGAGGTCGGCCGCGGTGAGGTTCCCGCGGAAGTGGTCGAAGACGGTGGTGAGCCTGTAGGGCCGGTCGCTCCGGCCGTCGCCGTCGAGGTCGGGCTCGTCGTTGCCGGACCAGTAGTTGCCGAAGAAGACGGTGTCGGTCCGGCGGGCCACGAGGTCGAGCGGGGACATGTTCCCGACGAACGAGTTGCCCTCGAAGCGGTGGCCGCCGATCGGATCGTAGAGGACGACCGCCACGTCGGAGCCGGCGATCACGTTTCGCCTCAGGGTGACGCGGCGCGAGCCCTCGATGAAGACGCCCCGGGCGTTGTCCGCGATCAGGTTCTCCTCGGCGAGCACGTCGTCGCAGCCCTGGAAGAGGAGGCCCACCGACGCGAAGCCGCGGTTCCTCAGGAAGCGGTTGTGGCGGAAGACGAGCCGCTTCGAGTACATGATCGCCGTGCCCGCGGCGCCGTTCTCGAACGTGTTGCCCTCGAACACGTCGTCGTCCGAGAACATGTAGTGGAGCCCGTAGCGCACGTCGCGGGCCACGTTCGCCCGGACGAGCCCCTTCGAGGCGTTCTGCAGGTAGAGGCCGTCCCGCACGTCCACGACCTCGTTGCCCTCGAAGCGGAACGCCTCCAGGTTGTAGGCGTGGATCCCGGAGCCCTTCTCGCCGGGGTCCCGTCCGGGGATGCCGCGGATCCGGCAGCGCTCGACGACCGGCTCGTTCGCCTCGCGCAGGTAGATGCCGAAGAGCGTCTGGCGGATGTCGAGGTCGCGAAGCGTGGTGCGGCGGGCGGCGGTGTGGACGCCCGCGGTGTCCCGCGCGAGGTCTCCGCCTCCCCGGCCGTCGACGAGGAAGCCCTCGATCGTCACGTCGTCGGCCCGGACGCGCACGACGCTCCCGTGGCCCGACCCCACGAGCCGCGGCCGTCCGCGGCCGACGAGGCGGAGGGGCCGGTCCAGGACCAGGTCGCCGACGTACTCGCCGGGCTCGACCTCGAGCGTCGAGCCGGGCGCCGCCGCGTCCACGCGCGCCTGGAGGGGCGAGGCGTCGCCGGCGGCTGGCCGGCCCTCGATGCGAGCGGGGGCGATCGCGGCCATCTCCTGGCCGCGGCCGGCGGCGGCGACGAGGACGAGCCCCGCGGCGACGAGGGCCTTCATGCCGTCAGGCCGAAGGCCGCCGCGCCT
>Ga0335076_10005000_pt1 | contig 13426 bp, 10 predicted proteins | sample Lox_Sample_25_FD_206717 | JGI IMG/M metagenome (GOLD analysis project Ga0335076, IMG submission 206717) | Soil microbial communities from Loxahatchee National Wildlife Refuge, Florida, United States - Lox_Sample_2.5 | ecosystem: Environmental > Terrestrial > Soil > Wetlands | place: USA... | reverse complement strand
TCGTAGCACAGGTCGAGCAGAACTTCTCCGTCGACCATGCCCACGCTGACTGCCGCCAAAAAATCCTTCAGCGGGACAGAAGTCAGCGTGCCCGCTTCCACCAGTTTTTCCAGGGCAAGCCCGAGCGCCACGAATGCGCCCGTAATGGAAGCTGTGCGCGTGCCGCCGTCCGCCTGAATCACGTCGCAATCGATCCAGATGGTGCGCTCACCCAGGCGCACAAGATCAGTCACCGCACGCAATGAGCGGCCAATCAGGCGTTGAATCTCATGGGTGCGTCCGCTGGGCCGGCCCTTGGCCACTTCGCGCGGCGTGCGCGTGAGCGTGGCGCGGGGAATCATGGCGTATTCGCTGGAAATCCATCCCTTGCCCGAGTTGCGCATAAATGAGGGCACCGCTTCCTCGACTGAGGCGGTGCAGATCACGCGCGTATTGCCCAGTTCAATGAGCGCGGACCCTTCTGCGGTCGAAATGAAGTCCGGCGTAATCGAGACGGGACGAAGCTGATCAGGAGCACGGTTATCGGAGCGGTAGAACATGCCCGCGATTGTAAATCATTGACCCGGCAGAGATTAATCGTATTGACAACAGATATATCGTTAGATATATTCAAAGATAAATCGACCGCAATGCAACTTCTCATGGAAGCCGAAACCGGCCGGACCCCAGCGAAGGCGAGGCGGTCAACTTTGAGATCGGAGGAATGTGATTATGTACGGAGGATGCAGAACATGGTGGCGCGGAGGCATGGCGGCACCGTTTATGGGAGCAGGAGTTTTTCCTTGGGGACGAGGCGGCCGTTGGGGGCGGTTCTTTGGTCCCGGCGAAGTCAGGCTGGCACTGCTTTCCATGCTGGAGAGTGGACCCAAGCACGGCTATGAATTGATGAAAGAACTGGAAGCCAAGTCGGGCGGCATCTACAAGGCCAGCGCCGGCGCAGTCTATCCGGCGCTGCAGCAACTGGAAGATGAAGGCCTGGTGACTTCCGACCAGTCGGCGGGCAAGCGAACCTACTCGCTGACCGAGGCTGGAAAACAGGAATTGCAGCGCGAGGCAGAGACGGTAAAGCGAATCTGGCAGCGCGCCGAGCAAGCCGGAGACTGGGGGCCATGGATCGGGCCAGAGGGCGCAGAGGTGATGCGTCCGGCGGCGGAGGTGATGAAGTCGGCTCTGCGGGCGGCTACACGAGGCACCCACGATTCGGCCAAGATCGCGAAGATTCGCGACATCCTGGAGCGAACCAAGCGTGATCTGGAAGCCATCGACAAGCAGGCCTAACCGCCTGCGGAAGAACTGTTTTCACTCGTCGAGAACTCCTTCAGCGGCTAAAGCCGCTGACTTCGCCAGGCATAGGGGCGCGGCTCTAAGCCGCGCCCTTTTCGTTCCTTTTGGATTAGAGTCTTCGCATCCGCCCGTCTTACTTCAGCCTGGAATGGAGAAGCGGCGTTCTCCGTTGGTGGGCATTCCGCCCCTGCGGGGCGGGGATTCTTAAGGCATGAGGGTCCACTGTCCGATGACCGCTTCTGCCCGTCTGCGGCGCGAGAGGTTAGAGAGTACCAACACAGGCTTATTCGCACTCCCCGCGATTTTTCTGCTGGGGAGTTCTCGTTGCTGCTGCCTTCCGGTTAGACTCTTGATTTCGAAAGAACGGGCCACGACACATGCCAACCTTGATCGCAAAACCCACCCGCATTACCGCAGCGGGTAACAAGCCGAAACTTATCGACGAATATGTGGGACGGGTCAACACCAGGACGTCCGAGGTGAGTGTGGCCCACATGCGCAGCCCACAGGGATGGATCGAGCCGGGCCAGACTCCGGAATTTGAGGAGTTCACTATTGTGCTGAGGGGCCTGCTCCGCGTTGAGCACAAGGACGGGGCGCTGGAGGTTTCGGCGGGACAGGCGGTCATTGCCCATGCCGGAGAGTGGGTGCGTTACTCAACTCCTAGTGAGGGCGGGGCGGAGTACATCGCGGTCTGCCTGCCGGCATTTTCGATGGAGACGGTGCATAGGGACCAAGAGTAGGGTGTGGGAGGTCGTCGCTCACTCCCACTCAATCGTTCCCGGCGGCTTTGAAGTGATGTCGTAGACCACGCGATTTACGCCCTTCACCTCATTCACGATCCGAGTGGAGAGTTTCTTCAGCACTTCGTGCGGCAACGGAACCCAGTCGGCGGTCATGCCGTCCTCGCTGCTCACGGCGCGGATGGCGCAGGTGTAAGCGTAGGTGCGCATGTCGCCCATGACTCCCACCGACATCACGGGAAGCAGCACGGCGAAAGATTGCCAAATCTTCGTATACAGCCCCGCATTCTTGATCTCCGAGACCACGATGTCGTCACACTCGCGCAGCAGCGCCAGGCGCTGGGGCGTGACTTCGCCCAGCACTCGCACCGCGAGGCCGGGACCGGGAAAAGGCTGGCGCTGGAGAATTTCCTCCGGCACGCCGAGATCGCGGCCGATTCGGCGGACTTCGTCCTTGAATAAATCCTTGAGAGGCTCGATCAGCTTGAGCTTCATTTTCTCCGGCAGGCCGCCGACGTTGTGATGCGATTTGATCACCTGCGACGGCCCACGCACCGAGCGCGATTCGATCACGTCGGGATAGAGCGTGCCCTGCACCAGCCATTTGACCTTGCCTTCCAGCTTTTCGATGCGGCGGGCTTCGCGCTCAAAAACCTTGATGAATTCGTTGCCGATGATCTTGCGTTTTTTTTCCGGATCGCTCACGCCCTTGAGTTTGCTCAGGAAACGATCAGTGGCATCGACGGCATCGAGATGCAAGCCCAGTTTGTCCCGCAAGGTCTGCTGAACTTTTTCGAACTCGTTCTTGCGCAGAACCCCGTTGTTCACGAAAATGCAGGTGAGCCGCGAGTTGCCGTTCTTGGCGCGAAGGGCTCGATCGACCAAAACGGCCGCCACCGAAGAATCCACGCCGCCGGAAAGCGCGCAGATGGCCCGGCCCGTACCCACCTGCCGCCGGACCTGGTCGATGGTGGAATCGATGAAGTGCTGGGCCGTCCACGCCGGCTTTGCGCCGCAGATTTTGAAAATAAAATTCTTCAGAATTTCTGTGCCCTGGCGGGTGTGGTGAACCTCGGGATGAAACTGCACGGCAAACCATTTTTTGGCCGTATTTTGAATGGCCGCTACGGCGTGCAAGGTTTTGGCAGTCAGTTCGAAACCCTCCGGCAGCTGGAGCGCTTCATCGCCATGCGACATCCAGACAGGGAGTTTTCGCGGCAGTCCGTGAAAAAGCGGCGAATCGCAGACCACTTCCACGTCCGCGTGCCCGTATTCACGTTTGTCGGCCGGGCGCACTTTGCCGCCAAGCGTGTGCACCATGAATTGCAATCCGTAGCAGATGCCGAGGACGGGCAGGCCGAGGTCGAAGACACGAGGATCGGCGGGCGGCGCGTCTTTGTCATAAACCGACCACGGCGCCCCTGAGAGCACGATGCCTACCGGCGCGTAGCTCTTGATTTCGTCGAGCCTGGCTGTGCACGGCAGCACAACCGAAAATACACTTTGTTCGCGGATGCGGCGGGCGATGAGCTGCGTGTATTGCGCCCCGAAGTCGAGGATGACGATGGATTGGTTAACGGGGATTGAGTTGGGCGGGGATGGTTTCTCCACGGATGAGTGTCTCAGATTCAAGACAGGGTGTAAAGAAGGCAGCGTGTCTAGCTGGTCGCCAGCGGCACATCGCTGAGAATCGGCTCGTCACGATCGATGGTCGATTGCACCGCCGGTGCTGGCCTGGCAGCGGGCGGCAGGGGGGCCGGCTCGGGCAACGTCTCCGGCATCTCGATGATGCACACGTATCCCGCGAGCCGCGCCATATAGAGCCAGTCTGCAATCGCGAGATAGACCAGCGTAATGAGAAGAACTCCGGCCAGCACGAGTCTTCCCGGAAGAATTTGAACGAATGCCAGCGGCATGGAGACGACCGAGGTAGCGATCATGAAAACCGTCAGATGGGCCAGGCCCGTCCAGGTACTTACGGCAAACACAGCGCCCCCACGCTCGCGGCTCAGGGTAACCGCCGAAGAAACCGCGGCCAGAGTGTCTTCGCCATCGCGCACAGCAAATAGGGGTGCGAGTGACAGCAGCCAGTTGAGGGCCCACCACGCCAAGCAGATCAGGCCGGCCAGCGGCAAGAACAGAAGAAAAGCCAGACCGGGCCGTGGATTAGCATCCGGCGAGGCAAAGCCGGCAAGAATTGCCGCGCCCTGGAATGCGAAGAGAGCGGCCAGGGCCACCGCGGCGCGAAGGAAGTTGAGACCGAGCAACGCGCTGGTTCGCGAACGCTTACCGGGATGGCTTTCACTTTCGGCGTCGTCCTCAGCAGCTTTGAAAACAACGCTGCGGAAATAATCCAGCAGGGAGCGCACCGTGACTAGGCGCCCGGCCGAAGCTGCGACAATCCAAAGGAACGTCAAGGCGAGCGCGGCGAGTAGCGCGGCCATGGAGGCGCGGCTCAGGCTGCCGCGAAAAATGTGGCCGATGGCTTGTCCTACAAGCACAGGATGTCTTGTGCGCAGGAGAAACAGATCGCGATTGGTAACCGGTAGGGTCTTGAGATATTCGATCACACCGAAAGCGAACACGGCCAAGACTGCGCCCCCAACCGCCCACCGCCACGCGATTTCCGCCAGAGTAAAAGAAGGCCGGCGCAATGCGGCGCGAAAGCCTTCGAGGGTAGGAGAAACGCGAGCCACGTGCTCAGGATAGCGCAACCTGCGGGTTCATTGTGCCGGACGGAGAAAGGCAAGAGAATCACCTGACCACGAGATTGAGCAACTTCCCAGGCACATAGATTCTCTTTAGGATTTGCTTGCCCTGCGTCGCCGCCCGCACTTTTTCCTCGGCCAGCGCTTTTTCGAGGACAAAATCCTCCCCGGCATCGACGGGCACGACCACAAGGCCGCGCAGCTTACCGTTGACCTGCACCGGGATTTCGATTTCTTCCTCCCTGGCCAGCGCGGCATCGTATTTGGGCCAGGGAGCTTTGAGCAAACTTGCCTTCTCTCCGAGCATCTCCCAAAGTTCGTGGGCGAGATAGGGAGCAAACGGCGCCAGGAGGAGCACAAGATTGCGCTGCACCTCGGCCAGAAGAGCGATCGAGATCGCATTCTGCTGACCATCTTTACTCCCGGCCGCAGACGCCCCAGTCTCTTCATAGCCGTAGAGCGCGTTTACCAGTTCCATGATGGCCGAGATACAGGTGTTGAAGTGCCATCGTCCCTGAAAATCGTCGCTGACCCGCTTGATAGTCTGGTGAAGCTTGCGCTGGACGGCGCGCGCTTCCGCCGGCAAATCCGCCGGGACCGGTTTGCCCCACGCGGGATGATCCGGCTTAGCATTGCGCGCAACAAATCTGTACACCCGCCCCAAAAACTTGCGGATGCCCTCGATTCCGGAGTCCTGCCAATCCAGATCGCGGTCCGGAGGAGCCGCGAACAAACTGTAAAGCCGCGCTGCATCGGCTCCGTAGCGCGCGACCATTTCATCGGGTGAGACCACGTTGCCCAGATTCTTCGACATCTTCCTGCCCTCTTTGATCACCATGCCCTGGGTGAAGAGGCGCTCGACCGGCTCATCGTTGGTGATCAGACCCATGTCGCGCATGAACTTGGTCCAGAAACGCGAGTAGATCAAATGCAGGATCGCGTGCTCGACCCCGCCAATGTATTGGTCGATGCCGCAATCCCCGAACCAATATTGGGCGGTGTGGGAATCGAAGGGAGCGCGGTCGTTGCGGGCGTCGGTATAGCGATAGAAATACCAGGACGAATCGACGAATGTATCCATGGTGTCGGTCTCGCGCCGAGCCGGGCCGCCGCACTTTGGGCAGGTGGCCTGCGCGAATTCCGGCACCCGGCTCAGAGGCGAACCACCGGTGAGCGTGATCTCGACTTTCTCCGGCAGGATCACAGGAAGATCCTTTTCCGGCACGGGCACGATGCCGTCTTTTTCGCAATACAGCATGGGGATGGGCGTGCCCCAATAACGCTGCCGCGAAATCCCCCAATCTTTCAGGCGATAGGTGACGGTGGCCTTGCCGAAGCCTTTCTTTTCGGCATCGGCCGACATCTTCTTAATCGCCTCTTCGCAAGCCAGGCCGCTGTACGGGCCGGAATTGATCAGCATCCCGTTGTGCGTGGTGAACGGGAGGATCGGCTCGGCCATGGTCTCCTCGCCGGTGGTGATCGGCAGAATCACCAGACGGATTTCCAGCCGGTATTTCTTGGCGAATTCGTAGTCGCGCTCGTCGTGCGCGGGCACGCTCATAATGGCGCCCGTGCCATAGTCCATGAGGATGTAATTGGCCACCCAGATGGGAACTTTTTCGCCGTTGAAGGGATTAATGGCGTAGCGGCCGGTGTTGACACCATGCTTTTCGATCTCGCCGATGTCTCCGGTTTCTTTGGCTTTGCGCTGCTCCGCGATTAACTGATCCACTTTGGCGCGCAAGTCGGGATTGGCCGTTGCAAGATCGACAACGATGGGATGCTCGGGGGCAAGTTGCACCGAAGTGGCGCCGAAAATGGTATCGACTCGGGTGGTAAAGACGGTGATGGTTGCGCCCGCAGGCCCGAACTTTTTGTGATCCTCGGCGTAATCGAGTTTGAAGTCGACCAGCGCGCCCTCGCTGCGGCCGATCCAGTTGCGCTGCATGATGCGCACTTTTTCCGGCCAGCCCTCGAGCTTGTCGAGGTCGCGCAACAGTTCGTCGGCGTAATTCGTGATGCGCAAGAACCACTGCTCCAGCTCGCGCTGCTCGACGGGCGTATCTTCGTGCCGCCAGCAACAGCCATTGGGAAGAACCTGTTCATTGGCCAGCACAGTGCAGCATTTCGGACACCAGTTGACTTTGCTCTTCTTGCGATACGCCAAACCCTTTTCGTAGAGCTTGAGGAAGAACCACTGATTCCATCGGTAGTATTCGGGAAAGCAGGTGGTTACCTCGCGCGACCAGTCATAGGCGAAGCCGAGACGCTTCATCTGCGCCTTCATGTTCGCGATGTTGCGCAGCGTCCACTCGCGCGGCGGAACATTGGCCGAGATGGCAGCGTTTTCCGCAGGCAAGCCGAAGGAATCCCAGCCCATGGGATGGAGCACGTTGTAGCCGTTCATCCACATGTAGCGGGCCAGGGCATCGCCGATCGAATAGTTGCGCACGTGCCCCATGTGCAGCGCGCCCGAGGGGTAAGGCAACATTTCCAGCACGTAATATTTTTTTCTTGCAACGCCAGAGGGTGAAACCGGATCGGCGGCGTAGAGGGAAGGGTCGCTCTGCCAGCGTTCCGACCATTTGGTCTCGACGCTCTGAAAGTCGTAGCGCTCGTCGCCACGATCTGCGCTACGCTGCACGGCCGTTTTTTCTTCGGAGGACATATCGCGGTAAGTCCGCGCCCAGGATAATCGTCGATTTTACAACGGGAGAATGGTTTGAGACCAAGATCAGCGATAGGCGCCTTTGCCATGACCTACTTCGAGCACCATCACGACAACCCGGTCATCCCGGATATTGCAGACCAGGCGATAGCCGCCCGCACGATAGCGCCACAGGCCGCGCTTCTCGCCCTGCGCAGGTTTACCGACTTGTCGGGGATTCTCCGCGGGCATGACACGTTCACGCAGAAAGCGAACAATGGCGGCCTGGGCAATTCGGTCGAGCTTCCCGATCTGTCGTTCGGCGGTTCGGCCAATCTCAACGGTCCAGGTCAAGCCGCCGCCCCAGCTCTTCGAGCGTGATCGTCGGCGGACGCCGCAAAAGAATATCCTGTTCGTGGGCAATCGAGCGAGGCATGCCCGAAGTATAAGCGGCGAGCGTGCGAAGCGTCCCGGCGCCGCTGCCCACAACAGATTTCGCGACGCACTCGTTCTGAGCGTGGTTCTTCAGCCTTTCACTGCCGCCAGCTGTTTGAATTCCTCGGCGGTTAAGCGCAACGAGGCGGCTCCCAGATTTTCTTCCAGATGCTTCACCGAAGAGGTGCCGGGAATGGGCAGCATGACGGGCGAACGCTGCAGCAACCACGCCAGCGCGACCTGGAACGGATTCGCCTGATGGGCCTTAGCGATTTTACTCAACGCTGCGCCCTCCGCCCGACCGGCCCCCAGCGGGAACCACGGGATAAACGCAATGCCCTTCTGCTGACAGTAGTCGACCACGGAGTCCCACTCGCGATCGGCGAAGCTGTAGCGGTTCTGCACGGACACGATGGGTACGATTTTCTGCGCCCGCTCGATGTGCTCGCGCGTGACGTTGGAGAGCGCAACCAGGCGGATCTTGCCCTGCGCTTTCAACTGAGCCAGCGTTTCGACCGAGACATCGAAGGGTATCACCGGGTCGGGAACATGCAGCTGGTATACATCGATGCGCTCAAGCCGCAGCCGCTTCAGGCTGCCTTCGACCGCCTTGCGCAGATGGTCCGGGCTGGCATCGTGCACCCACTGGTTGGGGCCAGGACGAGTCCAGCCACCCTTGGTCGCGATCACCAGATCTTTCGGGTAGGGCGATAGCGCTTCGGCGATCAGTTCTTCGCTGACGTCCGGGCCGTAAGAGTCCGCGGTGTCGATAAAATTCACACCGAGCTCCACCGCGCGCCGCAACACAGCCAGCGCTCCATTGTGATCTTTGGGAGGGCCCCAGATTCCATCTCCGGTAATGCGCATCGCGCCGAAGCCCAGGCGATTCACGGTGAGCTCGCCGCCAAGCGTAACTGTTCCACTGAGACTTGCTGACAAGGTCTGCAACTGAGCGTTCATAGAATGCCTCCTGAATGTCTCACGAAGAAGTTGATGAGGAATAATTTGCGGACTCCCGCATAACAGGACTTTCTACGGAATAAGGATGCTCGAAACAACAATTTGTTCGATGACCCGTCACGCAACGCTGATTCAAAACCTGAGTTCTCGGGCAGATGCTTCATTTGCGGTGCAGGCAGGGGCAACGCTAGACTTATCGGACGGCGATTACTCTGCGGCCGCGGATCGAAGTCCGGTTTTGGCGCCCACGCGACAAGACTATACCGCCCCGCGTGAACGCTTCTCCAGGAGTGAACCATGCTAGTGGTCATGAAGGCGCACGCCAGTCAGGAAGAGATACGTGACGTGTGCGCCAAAATCGAGAAGCTCGGCTATCGCGCTCACGCCATGCCCGGCGCGCAGCGAACCGCCATCGGCATCACCGGCAACAAGGGGGAAGTGGAGCAAGGCACGCTGGAAGAAATGCCGGGCGTGCAGGAAGTCATCAAAGTCTCCAAGCCCTACAAACTCGTCAGCAGGGATATTAAAGAAGACAACACCGTCATGACGTTTTCTGGAACGACGGCCACCATCGGCGGACCGGGGCTTGCCATCGTCGCCGGACCCTGTGCCATCGAGAGCCGGGAGCAGGCCTTCATCATAGCCGAGCGAGTGCACCGCGCCGGCGCGCAATTCTTCCGCGGCGGCGCCTACAAGCCGCGAACTTCTCCGTATTCATTTCAAGGCTTGGGCGAAGAAGCCTTGCAGATTATGGCTGACATTCGCGCGAAGTACGGCATGAGGATTATCACGGAAGCGATTGATAATGAGTCGCTTGATCTGGTCGAAGCGTATGCCGACGTCATTCAGATCGGGGCGCGGAATATGCAGAATTTTTCGCTGCTCAAGCGCGCGGGACGGTCCAAGAAACCGGTGCTGCTCAAGCGCGGCATGTCAGCGACGCTCGAAGAATTTCTGATGGCGGCGGAATATATTTTGAGCGAGGGAAACTATAACGTCGCGCTGTGCGAGCGCGGGGTGCGCACCTTCGCCGACCATACTCGCAACACCCTCGACCTGAGCCTGATTCCGGCGGTGCAGCGGCTGAGCCACCTGCCCATCCTGGTTGACCCCAGTCACGGCACGGGTAAGCGAAATAAAGTCACGCCACTCTCCCGTGCCGCCGTTGCTGTGGGCGCCGACGGACTGATGGTGGAAGTGCATCACAAGCCGGATGAAGCGCTGTCGGATGGTCCGCAATCGTTGTTTCCGGATCAGTTCGACGAACTGATGACGCAGGTGAAACAGATTGCCGCGGTGGTGGGCAGGACCGTGCCGGGGATTGAGGTGAGGGAGACGGAAGAAATAGCGAGACAGCAGTCGATTCGCCCGATTTGAACCCCTCGGCCCTGGGGAAGGGACGGGCAGAAAAGCCCACCAGACAGGGGGGCCCTGGGCGACGAGCGTCTGCCGCTTCACTCACTGATGACGTGATCGGCCCACTCCACCAGAGAAACGTAGATTGGAACTGTGCCCCATTGCGCATTCCAAGCGCTCAAGTCCGCCTCCGTGACCCCACGGGCCCGGGAGCAGGCCCCTCAAGAGAATACCGGGATGCGTTTGGCTACAACCTTGGTCATGGTCTCGTTGAGGGGAGGCCATCCGATCGGTTTGACCGTATCAACTGTCGCCTTGCGCATGAGGTACGTAGCGTCGTGAGTGAGAAATATCTGAACATCGTGTCCGGCGTCGGCCAGTGCGAGCCCGTGGGAAAAGACAAAAGATGCACGAGTCGGCTCGTCCGTTCCCCAAGAACTCCTCATCAAGATGTGCAGTTTCTTCTTGGGTGCCTGAGGTTGCTGAGTTTGCGCCTCGCTGGCGGAAGCCGCCAGCGCTCCGGCGGCGAGTGCGCCAGCAGCCAATTGCGTCGATTTTTCCAGAAAGCTGCGGCGGGTCGCCATACCCCACCTCCCGCAAATGGCAGGATGCTACACGAACTGGGAGCTGATTACAAAGCATTATTGAGGTTCGCCCGCGTGCCCACAGACATTCCCTCTGGATTTTCGTAATCGTAGCCTCGTGCAAAGAACTGTAAAGTTAATGGCCTTTTATTCCCACCTGCGACAAGATATTTGCTCGCCGCCATCGCGGCGTTTCGTTGGACATCTGGCCCATGCTTCGCAAACCTAATTTCCTTACCGCGCCTCGAATCGGCATTCTGGTGGTGGTCGCGTTCTCCCATCCCTGCGGCGTGCTCGCCCAGCAGAGCATTCCGGGAGGAGTGATGAGTGGTGGAACGGCCACAGGAGTTGACGTAAAGGACGACTTGAAGGGTTTTCACCAAGCCATAGCCTTGCAAGCGACGAACCTGCAGGCCGCGCAATACAACTCCATGCTCAAGACCGCCGCGTCTGCGGCTTCGGAGCTGCAGGCGTTTTTGCAGCAGTTGAATGCGCCGAAGAGCCCGCCTGAAATCGCCAGCCGAGGGACTGGCCTGCAGCGGGCGCTCGAAACCGCCCTCTCGGAAAACAGAAAATTCCTCGAGGGACTCTCGGATCAACAGAAATCTGGTTTGAAGGAGACTACCCGCAAGCTCGAGAAGTCCGACTCCGACCTGGCGGACCGGGTTAGAGAGCTCGAGCAACAACTCGTCGACAGCAAAAGGAGCGACCAACTGGGAAGCCTAGCGCAGGCCCTGGAAAGCGACCTGACGAGTTTCCGCAGCCAGCAACTTGATCTCGGTAAGGCAATGAGCATCGCCGATCCGGGTACAAGTAAAGACCATGCCCTCCAGATTTCGCCGGTGAAGAATACGGTCGCCTTCGGCGATCAGCCCGTCGCAATCATCACCTCAGGAGTAATTTCCAAAACCGCGTCTGAAGCCGGACAGGATACCTTCGCGCTTGAGCTGACCGCTGACCTTTCCGATCTGCAGGAAAATATCGCTTCGGTCCTGCATGCGCAGCTCGACCAGGAGAATCGCTGCGGTGATCGCTTTGAAGTTCGTGACGGCACTCTCACTCCTCTCGATCCCTCCAGCCTTGTGGTGACTCAATTTCATTTCGAACGCTGGGCCTGCTTTGGCCGCAACGCAGAGAACGAAATGGTGGAGGGAGACGGCACGCTTGGAGTGCAGCTTACGCCGGCGGTGTCGCAAGATGGGGCAGTGACGCTACAAGCACAGATTACCCGCATGGACGCCCATGGGTTAACTGGCGAGCTGCTGCGCTCGGGGCAATTGGGCGAAAGCTTGCGCGATAAGATCGCCGACTCGATTGTGTCGGCGGTGCGCCATAGCGGCGACCTGGCGAGTATGCTGCCCCCTGTAGTGCAAGGCCACGCGATGCTTCGCCGCGTGCAATTTCAGGGCACCGGTTCGGGCCGCTTGCTGATTGTGCTGGATGGTGATATCACACTTCCGCAAGATAAAACCGCAGTCATGACCAGTGAACTCAAGGAGCGGGCATCATCGGCCCAGAACCGGCAAACTAGTGAGCCTCACTAGTCCGCCGATCTAAGGACTTCCCTCCAACGATCCTTCTTCGATAGTCTTGCATCTTCCGAGAAACCTGAACCCTCATTTTGCGAAAACTTCTTCTCATCGCCGTTCTTGTACCCATTCTTGGCGGAGCTGCCTGGTGGTACTTTCGCGAGGAACAGTTTCCCGATTACGGTCCGGCCTACCGCGAATATGCCTACGTGACTAATGGCAAGAGCAACACGGTGAGCGTGATTGACCTCCGCACGTTCGAACTGGCCAGGACGATTCCGGTCGGATCCGAGCCGACCGGAATCGCGGCCAACGGCAAAAAGAATGAGATCTACGTGGTAAATACGGTTTCCGATAACGTCAGCGTGATCGATGCGGAGAGAAACGCGGTGGTGGCGACGATCGGGGTTCATGCGCGGCCATATTTTGTCGACGTTTCTGAGGACGGCAAGCGCGCCTACGTGGCGAACTCCGGCTCGGCCAATGTTTCTGTTCTCGATCTCGAAAAACGTGCTGTCATCGGCAATGTGCGCGTGGGTGCAGCGCCGGGATTGGCCCGGGTTTCGCCGGACGGTGCCACGGTCGTGGTCAGCAATCGTGGAGACGATACGGTTTCGATCGTTGATGCTCGCGAACTTCGCGTACGGGCGACCCTGCCAGTTTGTCGGCAGCCGGAAGACATTGCCATTCTTCCCGATTCGAGCAAGGCGTTCGTGGCTTGCTCCGGTTCGGCGCAGGTTGCGGCGATCTTTCTGAAGAAGGAGGCCCAGGTTCAGAACGAGGAAAATTCGGAATCGAACAGCGACCATGTCCTCGCTCTTCTCGATGTGGGACACACTCCGGTAAACCTGGCGTTGAAGCCCGATGGCGGCGAGTTGATCGTCTGCAACTTCGACTCCGATAGCATTTCGATCATCGAAACCGGGACCAACGAAGTGGGCAGCAGCACCTTGATCGGGCAGCACCCGGCGCACGCTATAGTCACGCACGACAATTCCCGGCTTTACGTCAGCAACTTCGGCTCGAACAGCATTGCCGTGTACGACATCGATATGGGAAGACGCGTCGCGACCCTGCCCGTGGGCAGTCATCCCGATGGGCTGGCTCTGTCACAAGATCAGAAATACCTGCTGGTGCTGGATACTCAATCCGGCGATGTCACAGTGATCCAGAAACGCAC
>Ga0335076_10004997_pt1 | contig 13428 bp, 12 predicted proteins | sample Lox_Sample_25_FD_206717 | JGI IMG/M metagenome (GOLD analysis project Ga0335076, IMG submission 206717) | Soil microbial communities from Loxahatchee National Wildlife Refuge, Florida, United States - Lox_Sample_2.5 | ecosystem: Environmental > Terrestrial > Soil > Wetlands | place: USA... | reverse complement strand
ACCGTCCACGGCCAGCGCGTAGCGCTCGTAGTTCTGAAGGCGATAGAACTGGCCTGGCCGGAACCGGCGCGCGGCCGCGGGCGCGCGTACCACCACCTCCACAATAGTTGGGGTGAGGCGGATGACGTCGTGCACGCTGGCACGCAACTCCCGATTCAGGCGCGCTTCGAATTCGGCCTCCGACCGCGTCCAAGCCGGCCCAACTCGGTGGAGAACACGGCTGATCACCGGGTAGCCTTGCTTCGCTCCCCCCATGGCCTTCACGACGTTCCCGAAAAACGACGGATGCACGTCGCCGAAGAAGCTGACGAAGCGACCGTCGGCGCGCTTGGACATCAGCACGCGCACCACCTGCGGCTTCGCGGCGGCATGCTCGGGCTTCACCGGTTCGCCGTTTTCATCGCAGGTCTGAAAGTATTTTCCGTCCAGCCGAAAATTGTGGGGATCTTCGCGAGCCAGCACCGTATTCGGTTGAGTTCCGGCGGCGACGAGGATCGATCGCGCTGGCAAAACCCGTTCCACGGATGCGTCGGTCGATGGTTCTCCGCCGGCGTGGTGCACACTCACGCGCAGTCCCGCGGCATGCCCGAACTCGTCGACCTCCACCGCTACAGGAGTCAAGCCCTCGGCGAACCGGATACCCTCTTCCAGCGCCTTCTCGACCTCTTCGTGGTTAAGCGTGTACGAAGGGCTGTCGATGAGCCGCTTGCGGTACGCGATCGTTGCACCCCCCCAAGACTGCAGCAGCTCGATCGTGCGCGGTTCGCGACCCTCCAAGCGAGCGGCTTCGCGCTCTGCGCGGATGGCACGCGCGTGCTCCAGGAACTCTTCCGCGATGCGGGCCTCTTCTGCATTCCAGAGCGCGTGCACGGCACCCCGGCCGCGCTCCGCCACCAGCAATTCGTAGCGATGCAGGAACTTCTCCACCTGTACCGGGTAGTAGGCAAGCGATTCCGTCGCCGTGTCGATGGCCGTCAGCCCCCCGCCCACCACCACCACCGGGAGACGAATTTGCAGATTTGCCACCGAGTCGGTCTTCGCTGCCCCGGTAAGCTGGAGCGCCATCAGAAAATCCGAGGCCGTGCGCACGCCCCGCGCCAGCCCATTGGGCAACGTCAGTACGGTCGGGCGTCCGGCGCCCGCACACAACGCGACGTGATCGAAGCCGGCGTCGAAAGCATCGTCGAGGGTGAGAGTGCCCCCGAAGCGAACCCCGCCGAACAACTGGAACTCGTACCGGCGCTCGAGCAGCAAGCGTACGAGCTTAAGGAAATTCTTGTCCCAACGCACGGTGATGCCGTATTCAGCGACACCGCCGAATCCTGCCATGACGCGGTCATCGAGGGATTCGTATAACGTGCGCACGTCGCGAATCGGGTGGAATGGCAGGCGCTCGCCGCTCGCACCCGCGCCACAAATGTCAGTCGGTAAAGGCTCTATTTTCAGTCCATCGATGCCAGCCACGCGATGGCCGTCATTCATCAGGTGATGGGCGAGAGTGAACCCGGCAGGGCCAGTGCCGACGATCAGCACGTGCCTGCCGCTGGCGGGTTTGGGGTAGGGTCGGCGCAGATCGAGCGGGTTCCAGCGCGTCAGCAGGGAGTAAATCTCGAATCCCCACGGTAGCTCCAACACGTCTTTGAGCGTGCGTGTCTCCGCCTGCGGGATGTTCACTGGCTCCTGCTTCTGGTAGATGCAGGACTTCATGCAGTCGTTGCAGATGCGGTGTCCGGTTGCCGCCACCATCGGGTTGTCCACGCAGATCATGGCCAGCGCGCCGAGAGCGAGTCCCTCGGTCTTGATCTTCTGGAACTCGGAGATTTTTTCTTCCAATGGACAGCCGGCCAGCGAGACGCCGAACACCGTCTTTTTGAACGGCGGCGGCGCGCCGCCGGCGGTCTGCTTGTCCCTGAGCCCGTGCGAGCAAGAATCGCGGCCCTGCTCGTGGCACCAGATGCAGTAATTGGTTTGGTCGAGAGCACCGATCAGATCGGTGCCAGGGTCAGTGAGACCGAAGCCACGACGCCGGCGTAGGTGGTCGAGTCGATACTTGCGAAACCCGGCCGCGTCATCGGCTACGACCGGCACCAGTCGGTAGTAGTCGAGCTTGGCGGGCACTTTGAACAGCACGCCGAGGCGATGTCGCGCGTGCCCTGCGGGCGTGTGCACGGCCCAGGCGGCGTAGTGCAGCGCGAGTTCCAGATCCTTCTCATGGGCCGCTTCATCGGCTTGCCACTCGGATACCAGTCGAGCAAAGCCCAGCTCCGTGAAGCCTCCGCCCATCCGTGCAGCGAGCTGGCCCTCGAGTGCCGGCCCGTCGATCACAGCCGCAGCTTCGGGCTTGATCCGGTTCATCGCTCGGCGCTGCACGAACATGCGCTTGCAGGAATACAGCGGTGCCAAATCATGATGGCGTGCCGCAAGTTCAGCCACCGCATCGCGAATCCCGAATAGCTCGGACAGGAAGTCCTCGAGGTGAGGCGCCAGCGCGATCAGCAGTTCCGACTCGGCTTTGCTCGCCACGACACCGGGATCGACGCGCGCCTGGGCGAGCGCTTCTGCCAAAGTCGGCTCGGCCTCGCTCAGGTGGCGTACGAACGCTTGGTCCAGGCGAACCAGCCCGTCGCGTACGTACAGGTCTGCAAACGCGAGCCCGAAGCCGAGGCGAAGCGCGGGTTGTGGCATGGCAGGGCGGTTCATCAAGCAACTGCTAGGAATATGGATAGCCCGGTATCGCGGCGTCTCGGGCGAAAAAATGGGCGCCAAGTATAGCAGCCGTGCGGCGTGCGGCGGGCCCGCCTTACGCTGAGCGCCGCGAGCAGCGCGCGCACTCGGCGATCAGGCCCAGCCCGTTGTATATGAGTCCGCTGTAGAGTTGAATCAAGCTCGCGCCCGCTGCGATCTTCTCGACAGCGTGCTCAGGGTGCAGGATGCCGCCCACGCCGATGATGGGAATGCGCTTGCCTAGGGCAGAGCGGAGCCCGCGTACCACCGCAGTGGAGCGTTCGCGGAGCGGGGCTCCGCTCAAACCCCCGAGCTCATCTCCATGCGGCAGCCCTTCCACGCCAGTGCGCGCAACAGTCGTGTTGGTAGCAATCACGCCGTCTACGCCATGATCGAGCAGTGATCGCGCGATTGATTCGATCTGTTGTCCGGAAACATCGGGGGCGATCTTCACCGTCAAAGGGACGTAGCGGCCGGCTGCGCGCGACAACACCGCCTGCTCCGCCTTGAGCGTGGCGAGGAGGCGTTGGAGCTCATCAGCGCTCTGCAGCTGCCTCAGGTCCGGCGTGTTCGGGGATGAGACGTTGACGCAGATGTAGCTGGCCACGGGATAGGCCTTCCGCATGCAAGTCACGTAGTCGGCGGCAGCGCGGTCGATCGGAGTGTCGAAATTCTTGCCGATGTTGATCCCCAGGATGCCGCGGTAGCGCGCGCGGCTGAGGTTGTGCACCAGGCGGTCGATGCCGAGGTTGTTGAATCCCATGCGATTGATCAGCGCGCTCGCCTGCGGGATACGGAACAGCCGCGGACGCGGATTACCCGGCTGCGGACGCGGCGTCACCGTTCCTACTTCGATGAAGCCGAAGCCTAGACTTGCCAGGGCATCCACATGTTCGCCGTTCTTGTCCAATCCGGCCGCCAGTCCGACTGCATTGGGAAAATTGAGGCCCATCACTTCGACATGCGCAGGCGCGAGCTTCGATGTCAAGAACGGCGCGACGCCGAGCCCATGCGCGGCATCCAGCAGCGAGAGAGTCCAGCGATGAGCTTGCTCCGCATCGAGCCGGAACAGCAGCGGCCGCAGCAGGGAATACAACACGTGTTAGAAGCGCGGCTCTCGCCGCTCCAGAAATGATCTCAGACCCTCGAGCGCATCATCGCTCTCCATCACCTGCCTGAGATCCGCGAGCATGCGCTCGAAAGCGGCGTCTTCGCCCTTCCGTCGTGCCAGCCGGGCGGAAGCGAGAGAAGCCTGGACACCGACCGGAGATTGGCGTGCGATTGCCTCCGCGATAGCGAACCCTCGTTCCAGCTGGTTACCGGCGGGCACAATCTGCTGGACCAGCCCGAGCCGGTATGCCTCGTGAGCCGAGAATTCCTCCCCGGTCAGCAGCCAGCGCATGGCATTGCCCCAACCAAGTTCCTGTACCAGGCGCACGGTCGCTCCGCCGATCGGATAGATGCCGCGCCTCACCTCGATTTGCGCGAAACGGGTGTCGTCGGCGGCAATCCGGATGTCGCTGGCGAGGAGCAATTCAATGCCGATGGTCAAACACCAGCCCTGCACGGCGATCACCAGCGGTTTGCGCAGCGTGTGTTCCGGGTCGCGGGCGAGCGGGTCCAATGCGCCTTCAGGCAGCGGCGGCATGCGACCGTCACGAAAAAAGGGCAACCATTGCGGCAGCTCGATGCCCCCGGTGAAATGGTTGCCATGCGCGAACAGAAGCCCACAGCGCAGGCGCTCCTCACGCTGAAGATGGCCTAGTGCCAGACCGAGTTCCGCGTACATCTGCAGGTCGAAGGCATTGCGCTTGGGCGCCCGATCCAGCCCGATCAGGAGGACGTGCCCGCGCGTCTCGGCACTGATGCGTTGCTGACTCATCCCGGAGAGCACCTCGCCTCTGTCGCGAGGCGGCAGCTAACGAAGTCTGGGCTGTTCAACGACAGGTGGTATCGACGCGTGCGGCCTGAGCTGCTGCCATTGCCCGTTGATCAACCCTTCCATCGGTTGGAAGTTTATCTTGTATGCCATCTTGCGACTCTGTCCAATCCAATAGCCGAGGTATAGGTATGGCAGTCGCAGGCGTCGGCACAGTTCGATCTGCCACATGACGTTGTAGGTACCCAGGCTGGCGCCGGGAAGATCGGGTTCGAAGAACGTATACACAGACGACACCCCGTCTTCCAAACGATCGACGATGCTCACCATTACGAGCCGTCCCTCCTCGCGGAACTCGACCAGGTTCGAGGTCACGTTGCTTTGCAGGAGGAAATGGCGGTACTGCTCGCGGCTGTCGTGATCCATCCCGCCGCCTGAGTGGCGTGTGGACTGATAGCGCAGATACAGAGCGTAGTGCTCGGGGTGGTACTTGAGGTCGAGCATGCGTGCGTCCAGCACCTCGTGACGCTTGCGCGCGCGGCGCTGAGAACGCGTGGCGCGATAGCTGGCGGCGATGATTCGAACCGGGACGCAGGCCCGGCAGCTGTCGCAGTAAGGGCGATAGGTAAAAGCACCGCTGCGCCGGAAACCCGCCCGCACGAGCTGGCTGTAGACCTGTGTATCGATGGCATGACTGGGCGTGGCCACCTGCGAGCGCGCCAGCTTGTCCGGCAAATAACTGCAGGGATAGGGCGCCGTGGCATAGAACTGCAGGACCGAGAACGGCAGGTCGTTGAGCTGAGTCATGCCGCCCGTGCGACCAAGATTTTCTCGTGCGCATGGCAGCGGTCGGCGGCGGTCATGTTCGCGGACGCCTCACTCGCGCCCGCTTGCAACCGCTGTGTGCGCATCAAGGAACTTATCGAAGACCCAGGGTGCAGGAACATCTGGATATTTTACCAACTCTGCCACGCTGCGCGTGAACTGCTCGCGCGCGACCTCGCGCGCGCCGAAGGACGCGAGTAGCGGTGTGTGCATCTGGCAGTCGATCAACCCAAACCCCCAAACCCGCAGCTGTCGCACCAGGTGGACGAGTGCGATCTTGGAGCCGTCAGTTACGCGCGAAAACATCGACTCGCCGAAGAAGGCGCGTCCCAGTGCGACCCCATACAGTCCACCGACGAGCTCGTCGTCGCGCCAGGTCTCGACGCTATGGGCAATGCCCAGTTGGTGCAGCCGGACATACGCCGCTTGCATCGCTTCGGTAATCCAGGTTCCGCTCTGTCGGCGCCGCGGTTCACTGCAGGCTTGGATGACCCGCTCAAACGCGGTGTCGACGCGCACGTCGAACACCGCTTTGCGGAGTGTCTTGGCCATCGAGCGCGCGATCCTCAGTTCCTCTGGCACCAGCACCGTGCGCGGATCCGGGCTCCACCACAGGATCGGCTCCCCGGCGCCGAACCAAGGAAAGATGCCCAGGCGGTAGGCGCACAACAGACGCTCGGGGGAAAGATCGCCGCCCGCGGCGAGCAGGCCGTTGGGGCGTTTCAGGGCCTGCTCGACAGGAGGAAAGTCGTCGTGAGGCTCGAGCCAATGTATCAAGCGCCTAGAACCAACGATCCTTGCCTTTGCTGATAAGGCCGCATGCCAATCTAGGGCCGGCGTTACCGGCGGGCTGGGTGCGCAGATCGTCAGGGTTCGCATGCACGATAACTGCGCGTCCGATGATGCTGTCCGGTCCCGTGTCCAACGTGATGCCGCCGACTTCGGCGTGATAGACCGCGACGCCGTTCGCGTCCGCTGTCAGGTTGCCCAGATCGCCCGCGTGGCGATGCGGCGCGTCTGGCCCGGCGTGAGCCTCCTTGTGCGGATTGAAGTGTCCCCCGGCGCTGGCGGCATCGGGCGCGGTGCAATCGCCTTTCTCGTGTATGTGGAAGCCGTGCAGCCCAGGCGCTAGACCGGTAACCCGTGCGTCGACCACTACTTTTTCCCCATGCTGCACGAAGCTCACTGTCCCCGCGGCCTGATTGCCTTTGGTCGGACCCAGGTTGGCGCTCGCGGTGGGCGAGCGCACCCCGATGCTGGAGCAGGCGGCAAGCAGGCTGTAAGCCGCGATCAAAGCAACGGACCTTCTCATCCGCAATCCCCCGAAAACTGGTCACGAGACAGGCGAGCACGATGGCGCTGTCTGCACGCGACGGCCGCTCTTCGCGCGTGGCTGGTTGTAGCACTCAGGTTCGCCAGTGTCAAACCAGCGACAGGCCGTCTCCGGTTGCTGGATTTTCGGGAACGAACGGTCACAGGGCTCGTCAAACCCGACTGTTGCCGGCGCCGCTTGCGGGACGATTGGGTTAGACTTGTTAGTTATCCCACGGTGTCGCGGGGAAGACCTGCGGCAAGCCATCAATAACTTCCAGGGGGAACATGATGAAGGGCAGCCTGGTAGCAATCGTCTCGCCTATGTTCGAGGACGGTACGCTCGACTTCGGCGCGCTGCGACGCCTCATCGACTGGCATATTGCTGAGGGCACGCGCGGCATAGTCGTCGTCGGGACCACTGGCGAGTCGCCAACCGTGGACTTCGAGGAGCACTGCCGGCTTATCCAGGTGACCGGGGAGCACGTCGCCGGAAGAGTCCCCGTGATCGCGGGCACCGGAGCCAACTCGACGAGCGAAGCGATCGAGCTGCAGGCTTTCGCCAAGAAAGCTGGTGCCGACTCATGCTTGTCGGTGGTGCCGTACTACAACAAGCCGACGCAGGAGGGGCTGTACCGGCACTTCAAGGCTATCGCTGAGACCGTCGACATACCCATGATCGTTTACAACGTGCCCAGCCGGACCGTGTGCGACATGCACAACGATACGGCCGTACGATTGGCGCAGGTGCCCAATATCGTGGGGATCAAAGAAGCCACTGGCGACCTCGAGCGCGGGGCCGATTTGATTCGCCGTGCGCCGAAGGGCTTTGCCATCTACAGCGGCGATGACGCCACCGCGTTGCCGCTGATGCTCATGGGAGGCGACGGCGTAATCTCGGTTACTGCAAACGTGGCGCCGCGTCTCATGCAGGAGATGTGCAGCGCAGCTTTTGCCGGGGACTTGTTCAAGGCACGTGCGTTGAACAACAGACTGCTCGGCCTGCATCGGCATCTGTTCGTGGAGGCCAACCCGATTCCAGTAAAGTGGGTGCTGGAGGAAATGGGGATGATCTCGGGCGGCATCCGCTTGCCTTTGACGCCGCTGTCTTCGTCGCTGCACGATTTGCTGCGCGGTGCAATGGAGCAGGCCGGCGTAGCTGCGCGAGTGTCGGTGATCTGATTCCGATCCTTATGCCAAAGACATGAATCAACATTCGACCCGGATTGCGCTCGCGTTCCTGGTGCTTCTCTGCGCATGCAGTATCGAGAACAAGAAAATCGACTACAAATCGGAGAGCAAACAGGCGCGTCCGCTGGAAGTGCCGCCCGACTTGACCTCGCCCAACAGCAGCGATCGCTTCGCGGTACCGGAGACCAACGCAGCTACTTATTCCGACTACAATCAAGGGCAGCCCGCGAAGGTGGGTGCGACCCAAGTGCTGCTGCCGCAGCAAGGCAAGGCTCACATCGAGCGTGCCGGTACCCAACGCTGGCTCGTGGTGGATGCGCCACCCGAACAGGTGTGGCCGGTGGTGAGAGAGTTCTGGCAGGAGATGGGATTCATCATCGTCTCGGAGAACGCGCAGACCGGGATCATGGAAACGGACTGGGCGGAGAACCGGGCAAAGATCCCGCAGGATGCCTTGCGCAATCTGCTGGGCAAGGTCATCGATCAAGCTTATTCGACGCCCGAGCGGGATAAGTTTCGCTCCCGGCTCGAGCGGGGCGAGCCGCCGGGCACGACCGAAGTGTATGTTTCGCATCGCGGCATGTACGAGATGTATGTCAACGACGCCAACCTCCGGCAAACCGGACGCACGGTATGGCAACCACGTCCAGCGGATCCTGAACTCGAGGCGGAAATGCTGCGGCGGATGCAGATGAAGTTCGCGGGCGAAAAGCCGATTGAAACGGTAAAGGCGCAGGCGAAACCAGCTGCGGCACCTGAGCCGCGCGCGGTGGTGAGCAAAGGTCCGGGTGGAGCCCCAGTGCTGATCATGAAGGACGATTTTGATCGCGCTTGGCGGCGCGTGGGCCTGTCACTCGACCGGCTGGGGTTTACAGTCCAGGATCGCGATCGGGCCGGCGGGTTGTACTACGTGCGCTACCTGAATCCCGACGCTGAAAACAAGAAACCCGGCATGCTGTCTTGGCTGGCGTTTTGGGAGAGCGACACGTCCAAGGGCAAGGCGGCGGAATACCGTATCGCGGTCGCCGACGTGAAGGGGACGTCCGAAGTCAAGGTGCTGACTGCCGACGGCGCGCCTGAAAAGTCGGATGCGGCCAACCGCATCCTTGCAGTGCTGCAGGAGGACCTCAAATAGCGCGGGCGAGCGGCGGTGAGGAGCCGACGACGGCTGAGCGCTCGACGCCCGGGACGCCGTGAGGTTTGCTTCCCTCGGCAGCGGCAGTCAGGGCAACGCGCTGGTCGTCGAAGTCCGCGCCACTCGCATACTCGTCGATTGTGGATTTGGTTTATCAGAGGCGATGCGCCGACTGGCACGCCTTGGCATCGCGCCGGACGGTCTGTCCGCGATCGTAGTGACCCATGAGCACGACGATCATATCGGCGGAGTGGCACGCTTCGCTCGGAAGCATCGCCTGCCTGTGTGGCTCACAACTGGGACTTTGCGGGGGCTCGAGGACCTGTTCGATGCCGAGATAGAGGTGCACACCATCCGAGGCTACGGCGCGTTCGCCGTCGGCGATATCCAGGTGGAACCTTTTCCGGTTCCCCATGATGCGAGGGAGCCGGCCCAGTTCGTGTTCGGCGATGGCGCCCATCGTCTTGGCCTGCTGACCGACGCCGGCCACGTGACGGCACACATGCGCCGCTGTCTACAGGGTTGCGATGCCCTGGTACTGGAATGCAACCATGATCCAGAGATGCTGCGCGCGGGCGACTATCCGGAGCGTCTGAAAGCTCGGATTGCAAGCCGGCTAGGGCACCTCGATAACGCTTCAGCTGCCGCCTTGCTGGCGGCACTCGACTTCAGACGTCTTCAGCACGTGGTCGCGGCCCACTTGAGTCAAAGCAACAACCGGCCCGATCTGGCGCGTGGCGCGTTGGCGGATGTGCTTGGGTGTGACATGCGCTGGATCGCCATCGCCGAACAGCAAATCGGACTCGGCTGGCGTCAACTGGTATGACGCTGCTCGACGACAGACGACGCTCGCGTTGAGGGCAAAACAAAATAGGACCGGCCTGACGGCCGGTCCTATCTATTTGCGGTACGGCTGTGGAAGACGCCTTACTTCTTCTCTTCCGGCTTCTGCTCTGGAGCCGGCGTTGCGGCTGTCCCGGATGCGGCGTCTGGGGCAGGGGCGGGGGCTGCCGCCGGCGCGGGAGCCGGCGCAGGTGGGGGTTCTTCCTTCTTGCTGCAGGCGGTCAGGCCGAGTGCCAGTATGGCGGCAACGACGAGGGCGTGTCTCATCTAGTTTCCTTAGCGATATCCAGACTGTTGGGGAACGATCGAATTCTTTGAAACCTTTCCTTCAGAGGGGCTGCCCCCCGAAGAAGGCGGAATACTAGCAGATCTGCCTAACAAATCCAGTAGCTTCCGACGAGCAATCCGCATGGCATACGTCTGCGGAAGGCGCGGGTCGATCTATAACCCGAGGATAGTTCCCGAGACGCTCGGCGATGACGCTTCCCAGAGCTCTTCGAAGCGCTGCACGAAACCGCGCGCCTCATGCGGATCGTCGAGCCCGAGCAGGCCACGCGTGTCGTCGTAGTGAAATCGATGCACGAAGTCGCGGTCGTCCATCACGGCGAAAGGGTCGTAGACTGCCTTTGCCTGCGGTTCGGTTTCGTGGATGGTTACTGCGTGGCTGAACTGGCGCAGCAGATTGATCAGCCGCGGACAGTCTCGCTGAAGATTGCCAGGGTCATGCAAGACGATCTGAATGGTGCGCGTGCGGGTGGCTAGGAGAAACCGTCTTAGAAGGTCGTTGCGGGCGGCGCCGTTGTATGCGGCACCAAGCTGGCGCTCGAAGATCCGCAGCTTTCGCCCGGGACGCTCGAACAAGGTATCGAGCGCCTTCTCGTATTCGAGAGCGCCCTCCAGTTTGCGGTGCTCTGGTGCCGGGTCCTCGCTCACGGCTCGCTCCTCCCGGGGGCGCGCGCTGCCGCGCGCAAGCTGAGATAACCGGCAACATACCATTGATGCAGAAGAGCGACCAGGCCACGCTGCGTGCTGTCCACCACGGCCAGCGCGCGGGTGTCGGCCAGCAGGCGCAGAGAAGCTCGTGCACGCCCCTTCACCTCTACCGTTTCGCCGTTGACGAAGAACACGTCTTCGAAATAGAGCATCTGGCTCGACAATTCCAGAACAACCCCGCTCCGGCGGACGCACGCGGCGAAGGCTGCGAGGCTGAGGCGCCTGCGCGGAGGTACAAAGAAGACATGTGCCCGCGGCTCGGTAAGGTATTGCCCGAGAAAGCGAACCACGTCGGAGCCGTTCCAGCGAATAGCGTCCATACGGTCGGCGACTTCGCGTACCATCCGACGACCGATTCGAGCCGGTCCGTTCTGCGGCTTGAGGCCGGGATCCTCATATAACCCATCAAGCTCGAGCCGATCCTCGAGAAAGCGTAGGAAGTGAATCGCCAATTCCTGCCACGCCGGGGCGCGAAATCCAATCGAATAGGTCATGCATGGATCGAGCGCGACACCGTCATGTGCCCAGCCCGGAGGCAGATACAGCATATCTCCGGGTTCCAGTATCCATTCTTGTTGTGGGCGGAAATTTCTCAGCAACTTGAGCGGAGCCCCGGCGACAAGCTCAGTGTCGTGCTGATGGCTTACACGCCATCGACGGCGCCCCTGTCCCTGTAGAAGAAACACGTCGTATGAGTCGCAGTGTGGGCCCACACCACCGCCTTGTGCCGCATAGCTGACCATGAGATCGTCGAGTCGCGCGTAGGGGAGGAAGTTGAAGCGTTCCAGCAGGGCGCGGGCCGTGGGGAGGAATCGATCTACCTCATGGACCAGCACCGACCAACTGCGCGCCGCTAGTCCACGGAAAAAACTCTGTCTGAGCGGCCCTTGATGCGCCTCCCAGCGACGACCGATTCGGAGTATCAGACGCGATTGGACATCGTCGCGACACGCCAGCTTCAGTAACTGCGCTGGAGTGAGTACGCCTGAGAATCCGGGCAGCGCGGCGCGGACCAGAAGGGGTTTCTTCTGCCAGTGCTGTGCGAGAAATCGGCGCACAGGCAGACCGCCGAGCAATGCGGCACCATCTTGAGCGGACATGCGCTGGATTATATCGTCACGTAACGCGCACTCGGGATGCGACACGAATCAGTGCTCCGCCCCGAACTTCGCCGTCGATCAAAATCGGTTAGAATCGCCGCAGTCTTGTGGCTGGAGCATTGGGGGTTATGTTGAAGGAGGGTGAGGCCGCGCCGGCCTTTGACTTGCCGGATCCAGACATGGAGATGGTCAGCCTTTCCAGTTTCGCTGGTCGCAAGAACGTCGTGCTTTACTTCTACCCCAAGGACGATACCCCTGGCTGCACGCTGGAAGCGATCGCTTTCAGCGAACTCGAGGACGATTTCTCCTCGTTGCAGACGGTAGTTCTGGGCGTCAGCATGGACGACTGCATGAGTCATGGCTCGTTCCGCGACAAGCACGGTTTGACGGTGCAGCTTCTCGCCGACACCGATGGCGACGTATGCAGAAAATACGGTGTGCTCAACGAGAAGGAAGTGGACGGCAAGAAAAGGACCGGAGTGCTCCGCTCGACGTTCATCATCGATCGCAAGGGCGTGGTGCGCCACGCGCAATACGGCGTCAACCCTCGAGGCCACGCGGAGGAGGTGCTCAAACTGGTGAAAGGAATTCGCTAGTGCAGATCGCCAAGAACACCGTGGTGTCGTTGACCTATGAGCTGCTGGCTGCCGGCGGTGAGCTGATCGAAAAGACGGATCAGCCGATCAGCTACCTGCATGGCGGTCACCATGGCATCTTCGAACGCGTAGAGCAGGCCCTCGAGGGTAAGGAAGCGGGTTATACGTGCCGCGTGCACCTCGAGCCAGATGACGCCTTTGGCCGCTACGAGGCCGGCTTGGTGCGTGTCGAGCCACGTCGATTGTTTCCTGCCGATGTCAAGGTCGGCATGCAGTTCGATGGCAGTGGCGAAGAGTCGGGCGAAAGCCGCATCTACACCGTGACTGGCATCACCGAGGAAGGCGTCACGGTTGACGGCAACCATCCGTTGGCTGGCCAGACCCTGGTGTTCTCCTGCGTTGTGACGGAAGTTCGTGTCGCCAGCCGCGAAGAGTTGACGCACGGCCACGTGCACGGCGCTGGCGGCCACCATCACTGACCCGAGGTCTCGACGTTTCATTCCCGCTTGCCGGCGAGAATCCGGATTAGAGGCGCATAGACCTCCTCACTCGAGAAGCGCCAGCTTGCTACCATCACGGCAATCACGGAGAACCCCAGGCTCGCTGCCAGGTCCGTTCCCGGATGCAGGTCGGAAGTGGCGCTCGCTGCAAGCGGTAGCAGCATCGCGTGTTTGAGCAAATCCACGCAATAGGTGAAGGGATTGAGCATCGCCGCAGCCTTCAGAACCAGCGGCAAGTTTGCAACCGGGTACAGCGCGCCGCTTAGAAAGAAGACTGGGAAGATCACGAAATTCATGATCGCGGCAAAATTGTCCAGGGTGCGAGTGAACG
>Ga0335076_10004996_pt1 | contig 13428 bp, 12 predicted proteins | sample Lox_Sample_25_FD_206717 | JGI IMG/M metagenome (GOLD analysis project Ga0335076, IMG submission 206717) | Soil microbial communities from Loxahatchee National Wildlife Refuge, Florida, United States - Lox_Sample_2.5 | ecosystem: Environmental > Terrestrial > Soil > Wetlands | place: USA... | reverse complement strand
CCCTATATATCGTTCAAGATCCGTGGAACGATATTATTCACATTTTAATACTGTTAATACCCGAAGGCGCAGCCGTCCTTGCGCGGGTCCGACGCGCCCATCAGGAGGCCGCGGGCGTGGTCGATCCAGATCGCCTGGCAGCCGCCGAGCGGCTTGGGCACCGGCTCGATGCGGTGGCCGCGGCGCGCCAGCTCGGCGACCACATCCGCCGGCACGCCCTCCTCGACCTGCAGCGCGCCGCCATAGGCGAAGTGGCGCGGCGCCTCGTTGGCCTGCTGCGGGTCGAGCCCGCGATCGAGCACGCCGCTGATAAAGCTGGCGTGCCCGGTCGCCTGGTAGTGCCCGCCCATCACGCCGAACGGCATCACGGCCTTGCCGTCCTTCACCAGCATGGCGGGGATGATGGTGTGCATCGGCCGCTTGCGCGCGCCGATCGCGTTCGGGTGGCCGGGCTGGACGCGGAAGCTGATGCCGCGATTGTGCAGCAGCACGCCGCTGTGCGGCCCCGTGATGCCCGAGCCGAAGCCCTGGAACAGCGAGTTGATGAACGACACCGCGTTGCGGTCGCGATCGACCACGGTGAGGTACGTGGTGTCCTTGTGGAGCGCGCCGTCCTGCGTGCCGTCGGCCGCCGCGCTCGACAGTTCGTAGGCCTGCGCGCGATCGCGCCGGATGCGCTCGGCCGCGCTGCGCAGACGGCTGTCGTCGAGCAGGCTCTCGACACTCGCGCGCATCGTGGCCGGATCGCCGATCTCGGCGTCGCGCAGCGCGTAGGCCGCCTTGCTCGCCTCGGCGATCAGGTGGATGCGATCGGCCGCGCTGCAGCCGGCATCCGACAGGTCGAAGTGCGCCAGCAGCTTCAGGATGATGAGCGCCGTGATGCCCTGGCCGTTGGGCGGGATCTCGCAGACGTCGTAGCCGCGATAGGCCGCGGCGATCGGGGTCACATAATCGCTGCGCTGGGCGGCGAAATCGTCGGCCGTGTGCAGCCCGCCGCGCGCGCGCAGATGCGCGACCAGATCCTCCATCACGGCGCCTTCGTAGAAGCCGGCGCGGCCGCGCTTGGCGATCGTCCGCAACGTCTCGGCGAGCTTCGGGTTGCGGTGGCGCTCGCCCACCGCGGGCGGCCTGCCGCCGGGCAGGAAGATCGCCGCGGTCGCCGGATCGTGGCTGATGCGCGCAACCGTCGAGCTCCAGTCATAGGCGACGCGCGGCGGCACCGGATGGCCAAGCTCGGCGGCCTCGATCGCGGGCTGCAGCAGCGCGCCGATGTCGCGCGTGCCGTGGTCGCCGACCAGCCGGCACCACGCATCGATCGCGCCCGGTACCGTGACGGCATGCGCGCTCTCGGGCTCGATGGTCGCGATGCGCTGGTCGAGGTACCAGTCGAGCGTCGCCGCCGCCGGCGCGCGGCCCGAGCCGTTGAGCCCGATCGGCGCCGCGCCCTTGGGCGAGAACAGCACGAAGCAGTCGCCGCCGATGCCCGTCATCGCCGGCTCGACCACCGCGAGCAGCGCGGCCGCCGCGACCGCCGCGTCGACCGCGTTGCCGCCGCCGCGCAGCACGTCGAGCGCGACCCGCGTCGCATGCGGATGCGAGGTCGCCGCGATGCCGTTCTCGGCCAGCAGCACCGAGCGGCCCGAGGTGTGGAAGTTGCGGAAGTTGCGGAAGATCAAGAACGTTCCCTCCTGGTCGGCGGCTTCGGCCACAGCCGGGCCCCGTGGTGGATCCGCAGGATCTCGAGAACCCCGGCGCGCACGCGATACGGCACGATGTAAGGGGTTTTCGCAATCACCAATTCACGGGTAGCGCTGTTGCGCCCCGGTCGTCCCATGGTTGGAAAATCCGCAGGTTGGGCGACCGCATCCGCGATCCGGTCCAGAAGGCGGTTGGCCGCCAGCGGGTCGTCGGCGGACACGAACTCGTGGATCTCAGCGAGATTTCGCAGCGCGCTTCGCAGCCAGCGTACCCGCACGTCGCAGCTTTCTGAATGTCGCCGCGACCTCACGATCGGTCGCGAAATCCCCGGCGTCGGCTTCCTTCAGGGCCCGGTCGATGTCAGCAACCTGCCATTCCTGCAGGGCGACGTACTGCTCGACGGCACGCTCCACGATCCACGATTTCGGACGGTCCATCGCCTCAGCGACAGCGGCAACTTTGCGGTGCAGCTGGCGCGGCAGGCGGACGCTCAAGGGTGCAGGCTTCGTCATGACTACCCTGTAGTCTCTGGTACTACAGTATACGCTTCGGAATCGGGCCTCGCCAACCGATTCGCGGCAGCGGCCGGAGCAAGAGCGCACCGCCGGCCAGCGACAACGCCACGGCCGGCACGCCGACCCACCAGCGGGCGCGCTCGCGGGCGCGCGCGCGCAGCGCGGCCTGGACGAACAGCTCGCCGCGCCGCATCTCGTTGAAGCTCTGCATGTAGGAGGCGAGCTTGCGGACGTCGTCGGGATCCAGCGGCTCGCCCTGATAGCGGCTCGCCTGCTCGAGGCGGTCGAGCCGCTCGGCCTCGCCGCGATAGCGCGCGGCGTCGCGCACGGCGTCGGCGAAGGTCGCGCGCTCGCCGGCCGACAGGAACGGCTGCGGGCCGATGCCGGTGGCCGCCTCGAGCGCATCGAGCAACGGCTGATCGGCGTCGGGTTGCGCGATCAGCCACAGCGCCGAGGCGAACAGCACGGCCAGCGTGCCGCCCGCGAGCGCGCGCGCCAAGCGCGCACGATGGCGCCGGCGCACGGCGGCATCGCCCCCCGTCAGATAGCGGACGAGACCGGCGAGCGCCAGCGCGCCCGCGAACACGACGACCAGGGCCGCGCCGGTCGGCAGGTCGAGCGCGAACGAGGCGGCGAGCCCGAGCGCGCTCGCGAGCGTGCCGACCCCCCAGCCGATCGCGAGCTGGCCGCCGATCGTGCGGGCGAACAGGGTGCCGATCACCGCCGGGATGATGAGGAAGCAGAACACCAGCAAGACGCCGGCGGCTGCCACCGAGCTCGTCACCGCCAGCCCGAACGACACGTAGAACAGGAAATCCCACACCAGCGCGCGCACGCCGGCACCGCCGGCACCATCCGACAGCGCCAGCAGCGGGCGGCGCGCCAGCACGTGGAACAGCCCGATCGCGCCGTAGAGCATCACGAACTTCCGCAGGTCGGCGGGCGCGACCGTCAGGATGCTGCCGACCAGCATCGCCTTGACGTGCTCGGCGCCCTGCGGCAGGCGGTCGACCACCATGATGGTGACGGCGGTCGCGACGACGTAGAGGATGCCGATGAAGGCCTCCTGGCCGATGCGCCGGGCCAGCGGCCGGCTGAGCGCCAGCAGCAGCGCGCCGAGCGTCGTGAAGCTGAAGGTGTAGCCGAAGCCGGCCGCGCTGGTCGGCAGGTGCCCGAGCGCGAACGCCACGGTGGCGCCGAGCGCCGACAGCTGGGCGAGCGCCAGGTCGGCGAAGATGATCTGCCGGCGCAGCACGTGGATGCCGAGATAGGCGTGGATGCCGAGGAACACCACGCAGGCGGCGAACGGTGCGCCGAGCAGCGCCGCCACGTCCGACCACGACAGCGCGACGCCGCTCATTTGGCGGCCAACGCGCCCGCCAACGTTTCGACGTCGTGGTCGATCAGCGCGACGTAGTCGCCGGTGCCCGGCAGGCTGCCGACCGACGGCGCCAGCACGACCAGGCGCGCGCCAGCGCGCTCGGCGATCAGCCGCGCGGTGTCGATCGGCTCGAACGGCTCGTGCAGCACCGCGCGCACCTTGGTCGCGCGCGCTTGGGCGATCAGCTGCGCGACGTGCGCCGGGCTCGGCGCGATGCCGGGCTTGGGCTCGATCAGGCCGACCACGTGCAGCCGGAAGCGCCGCGCGAAATAGGGCCAGCTGGCGTGATAGGCGATCACGGGCGCGCCGGCGTCGGGCGCCAGGCGCTCCTGCCAGGCGGCGATGCGCGCCGCCAGCGCCTCGAGGAAGCGCATCCGGTTGGCGGCGGCGCGTCCGGCCAGCGACGGCGCAACCCGGCCGATCGCGTCGGCGATCAGCGCCGTGATGGTGTCCGCGTTGGCGGGGTCGAGCCAGTAGTGCGGGTTGGCGACGCCGTGCGCGTGGCCCTGCTCGGGCTCGACGCCCTGCCCGACCACCTCGAGCAGCGGGATGCCGACCGAGGCGTCGACGTCGGCGGCGCCACCGCGATAGAAGCGCGGCTCGCCGATCTGGCGGATCAGCCGGTCGAGCCAGGCGTCGTAGCCGAGCCCGACCCGCACCACCAGGTCGGCCGCGCGCAGCCGCACCAGGTCGGTCGGGCGCGGCTCGAACGCCTCGGCGTCGACGCCCGGCGGCACCAGGCTGTCGCAGGCGACATCGTCACCACCGACCGCCTCGGCCAGGCTGCGCAGGTCCGGCGTGGTCGCCAGGATGCGGAGCCGGTCGGCGGCCGGCGCGCCGCCGGCGGCCAGCGTCAGCCACAGGCCGAGCGCGAGCGCCGCCGCCCGGCGCATCGCGCGCCGCGCGCCGGCTACTTGCGAGCGACCCAGAGGCTCTTGGGCACCACGCAATGGACGATCTTGTCGGTCGAGTCGGGACGGCCGAGGCGGCAGTCCATCGCCATGCTGGCCAGCGCGTAGGCGTCGAGCCGGCTCAGCTTCCGCTTCTCCTGCAGCAGATTGATCATCGCCATCGAGGCCGAGTCCATCGCGAGATTGAGGTTGTCGCTCGCCCCGTAGGTCACCAGGTAGCGCGCGTTCTCCTCGAGCGGCAGCGCCTCGGGGGCCGGCGCCTTGGGGTCCTTCGGGTTCATGCAGTAGGTGCCCTTGACGACGTTGACGACCTCGGACACCCGGCAGTCCCAGGTCTGCAGCATGATCTTCCCGGCTTCGGCGGCGCTCACCTTGCGGCGCTCGGCGATCAGCTTGACGGTCTCGGCCTTCAGGAGGTCGTAGGCCTTGTTGAGGTCCTGGTCGTAGCCGACCGAGATCCAGTGGGTCGGCGTCTCGATGCGCGGCCACTCGAGGGGTTGGCCCTTGATCACGTCGATCGTGATGTTGAGCTCCTTGTAGGCGGTCTCGAGCGCGGTCAGGTTGATCTCGCCGTTGCCCTGGGCGGCGTGCGAGTCGCCCGACCACAGCAGCGCGCCCTTGACGAACACGGGGATGTAGAGGCTGGTGCCCTCGACCAGCTCGCGGATGTCGAGATTGCCGGCGAAGCGCCCGGGCGGCACCGAGCTGTACTGGCCGGGCTCGGCGCGCGCGACGCCGGTGGTGCCCGGAAACGGCTTCAGCGGGATCACGATGCCGGGCGCGAACTCGGCGGTCATCTTCTCGAGGTCGAGATAGAAGTACTTCACCTGGCCGTCCGGAAACTGGTTCGGGAACTCGCCGAACATGCCCGGCACGTTGAAGTTGGTGCCGTAGGCGCGCGGCACGATCTTGTTGAAATGCACCTTCAGCACGTCGCCCGGCTCGGCGCCATCGACGAAGATCGGCCCGGTGAGCGTGTGCGGGCCGCGCCCCGGATAGTCGGTGCGCAGCTTCTTGATCTGCTCGATGGTGGTGCCGGGGATCACCTGGTTGTGCGAGTGCATCATGGTTTCCATGACCACCGTGTCGCCCGGCTTGATGGTCAGCACCGGCGGCTGGGCGTTGTTGAACCAGCCCCACTGCGTGGTCTCGAGCGTCGCGGGCAGCACGTGCACCGTGCCGTGATAGCGCGGCGCCTCGACGACGCGCAGCGCGGCGTCCGCGGGCCCCGGCGACGGCACGCCGGTTTGCGCGAGCGCCGGCGCGGCGAGCGCGACGCTCAACAATGCGGCTGCGCAGAATCCGCGTCTCGACATCATGGAAAGCCCCCGTGGTTGCGACCATTCGTGGGCGACCGCACGGCAAATCCCATGCCATCGCCGCGCCACCATAGCGCCGCCTCCCCGGCGGTGCTACATCCGACAGCGTGATGACCGCAGCCGCGATCCGCATCGAGCCTCTGCTGGCGACCTGCCGCGACGCGCTGGGCGCCGCCGAGGCCTACTCGGCCGCCGCGCGACACTCCGTCGCGGCGCTGGTGGCGCCCGACGGCGGAATAGACGCGGCCGCGCTCGACCGCCACCAGTTCGCCGCCCATGCCTATGCCTGGACCGCGACCTATGTCGAGGCGCTGCGCCAGCTGCTCGCCTGGGCCGAGCGCGCCGAGGCGGCCGGACGCCTGAGCGAACTCGACGCCCTGATCCTGCAGGCCGGCTTCGGCGAGTATCTCGCGCAGCTTGCCAGCGGCATCGCGCTCGCCCAGGGCGAGATCGCGCGGCCCGCCGATCTCGGGCTCGACGACGCCCCGCAGCTGCGCGCGCCGGCGGCGCTCGCCCTGATGCGCGGCGGCAACAGCGCCGCGGTGCGCGCGCGCGTCGCCGCGCTGATGCGCGACGGCAATTTCGGCGATGCCGGGCTCGACGACGAGACGCTCGCCCTGATGCGCGAGCAGTTCGACCGCTTCAGCGCCGAGCGCGTCGCGCCGTTCGCGCAGGATTGGCATCGCGCCGACCTCCTGATCCCGCTCGACGTGGTCGAGGCGCTCGGCGAGCTCGGCGTGTTCGGCCTGACGGTGCCCGAGGCGTTCGGCGGGCTCGGGCTCGGCAAGCTGGCGATGTGCGTCGTCACCGAGGCGCTGTCGCGCGGCTATATCGGCGTCGGCTCGCTGGGCACGCGCTCGGAGATCGCCGCCGAGCTCATCAAGCTCAACGGCAGCGAGGCGCAGAAGCGGCGCTTCCTGCCCGCGATCGCCTCGGGCGCGATCCTGCCGACCGCGGTGTTCACCGAGCCCAACACGGGCTCGGATCTCGGCGCGCTGACCACCCGCGCGGTGCGCGAGGGCGACGTCTACAAGGTCTACGGCAACAAGACCTGGATCACGCACGCCGCGCGCAGCGACCTCATGACCCTGCTGGTGCGTACCGAGCCGGCCCCGGGCTATCGCGGGCTCTCGATGCTGCTGGCCGAGAAGCCGCGCGGCAGCGACGCCGATCCGTTTCCCGCGCCCGGCATGAGCGGCGGCGAGATCCGCGTGCTCGGCTATCGCGGCATGAAGGAGTACGAGATCGCCTTCGACGGCTTTGCGGTGCCGGCCGAGAACCTGCTGGGCGGGGTGCCCGGCCAGGGCTTCAAGCAGCTGATGGCGACCTTCGAGTCGGCGCGCGTGCAAACCGCGGCGCGCGCCACCGGGGTCGCGCAGTGCGCGCTCGAGCTCGGGCTCGCCTACGCCACCGAGCGCCGCCAGTTCGACCGCGCCCTCTACGCGTTCCCGCGCGTCTCGGGCAAGCTCGCCTGGATGGCGGTCGAGACCATGATGGCGCGCCAGCTGACCTATTTCGCGGCGCGCGAGAAGGACGGCGAGCGACGGTGCGACATCGAGGCCGGCATGGCCAAGCTGCTGGCGGCACGGGTTGCCTGGTCGAACGCCGACAACGCGCTGCAGATCCACGGCGGCAACGGCTATGCCGAGGAATATCCGATCAGCCGCGTGCTGTGCGATGCGCGCATCCTCAACATCTTCGAGGGCGCCGCCGAGATCCAGGCCCAGGTGATCGCGCGCGGGCTGTTGTCGGGCCGCAACTGACAGACCGGAGGGAGACCGACATGGCGGAGCTGGTTCTGGTCGATCGGCCGGCCGAGCGCATCGTGCGCCTCGCGCTGAACCGGCCCGAGCGCCGCAACGCGCTCAACAACGAGCTGCGCCAGGCGTTCCTGGACGCCGCCGAAGCGGCGCTCGACGACGAGGCGGTGCGCGCCCTGATCATCACCGGCGCGGGCGGGCATTTCTGCGGCGGCGGCGATCTCACCTCGATGCCGCAGACCACGCGCGCCATGCGGGCGCGGCTCAAGACCGGGCACCGCGCGGTGCGCCTGCTGCTCGGCAGCGACAAGCCGGTGGTCGCCGCGATCGAGGGCCATGCCGCGGGCGCCGGCGCCTCGATCGCGCTGCTCGCCGACTGGATCGTGATGGGGCGCTCGGCGCAGATCTCGATCCCGTTCTTCAAGGTCGGGCTGATCCCCGATTGGGGCATGCTCCACACGCTGCCGCGGCGCATCGGCGCGGCGCGCGCGCGCCAGGCGATCCTGGGGGCGCGCAGCTACGGCGCCGACGAGGCGCTCGACATCGGCCTGGCGGATCGGGTGGTCGACGACGACGAGGTGGCGGCAGCCGGGCTGGAACACGCCCAGATGCTGGCGGCGCTGCCGCCGCATGCCTTCGGCATCCTGAAGCAGGCCTTGGCCGCGATGCCGGCCCCGCTCGATACCGCGCTCGAGCTCGAGGCGTTGGCGCAGTCGATCTGCATCACGGGCGAGGAGTTCGCCGAGGGCGCGGCCGCCTTCAAGGCCAAGCGCAAGCCGGTTTTCTGAAGAACCTGAAGCGAACCTTACGGAAACCCAATGAAATCGGGCCTATTCCGCACCGTGACCATGCGCCGCACCGCCCGAGTTATCCACAAGGCCCGCGACATTCTTTCGGACCCCGGCGCGGCTGCCGGAGGTGTGGAGACGATCGACATCGTCTTAAACCGCATCGGACCGGCCGCCCGCGCCAATCGACGGCGCGGTCGCGCCGCGCGACGCGCGCCGCCGGCCGCGGCGTGATGCCGGGCGCCCGCCGACCCCGACGGGCCCGCGCGCGAGCGTGGACCGGGGCCGGCGTCGCGGGCGTGCCGCCGAGGCGCCATCGCGGGCCGCCGCCGGCGCGGCGCCCGCGGCGCGACATCGGATCGGCGCCGGCCTGCGACGCCGGTCGCGCGCGACGGCGCAGGACCGACGCTATCCGCCATGGCGGCGCGCAACCTTCGAGCCCGAGCGCGCGACCCGAGATCGGCGCGCCGGCAGCGCCGCCGGATACGCGTCGCGCCGACGGTGCGCCGCGCCGCGTCGGCCGATCGCGGCGGCGGAAATTCAGCGTCGGGCGTCGGCAAGGCTCGAATGACCGTCGAGTTGTGCCTGCGGCATCGACATTTCTTGCATGGCGTGCGGCGCCGGATCCACCCCAGGCCCAGAATCGCGCGGATGACGCGTGACGCGTGCGCCACGGCCATCGCGCCGCGCGAAAGCCCGCCAACCGGCCGAGCGTGGCATGCGGACGGCCCCGAGCGGCGCCGCTCGACCGCGATATCGAGCCCACCGCACCGGCGCGGGTGCCGCCCCCACGCCACGCGCCCGCGCCGATCATGGTGAGCCGCCGCGGCGCCGCGCGAGCGCGCGCTGCCGCAGCGCCCGCGCCGGCGCGCGTGCCGCGCGACGCCGGAGTCTTCGCACCTGATGGGCACACGCCAGGCGCAGGCGAACCGCCGCGCGATCCGCGGCCGCGCGTGCCGCGGCGTGTGTAGCCGATCACCCGTGGCGCATTCGGCGCCTCCGGGCCGCGCCGGACACGATAGCCACACCGGCGGATGCCGGTTCGAGTCGGCGCGCTTTTAATTGGGCGGTGCGCCCCGGCGCGCCGGCCGACGGACTATCCACAAGGATTTCCACGCCGCCCGCCCGAACCCCCCGCCGCGTTCGCCAGGCGTTCACGGGGGCGCGCGGCGACCGGCGGCCCCGGCGCGTGCCCCCCGGGAGGCCTATGCAATACGGTACGGTAGCGTTCCGTATTGGACCGTGCCATGGTCCGCCATCGAGCCCGCCCGCGAGGAGACCGTCATGACCCGCCTGCTCGCCGCGCTTCGCCTGCCCGCCCTGGCCCTCGCCGCCACCCTCGTCGTCGTGCCGCTCGCGCCGGCGTCGGCGCATGGCTGGCATCACGGCCATGGCGGACTGGTGTTCGGCCTGGGGGCCGCGCTCGGCGCGCTGGCGGTCGGGGTCGCCACCGTGGCGACCGCGCCGTTCGCCGCGATCGCCGCGGCCGTGCCGCCGCCGGCCTACTACGCCCCGCCGCCGCCCGCTTATTACGCGCCCCCGCAGACCTACGCGGCCCCGCAGGCCTACGCGGCCCCGCCGCCGGCCTACTACGCGCCGCCCGCCTACTACGCGCCGCCCACCTACTACGGCTATCCGGTGCCGAGCTCCTACTACCCGCCGGGCTACGGCCGCTGAGCGTGGAGGCGCCGCTCGCGCTCGAGGCGGTCTCGCCGCGCGGCGGCCGGCCGTCGCGCGCCCAGGCCGAGCTGATCGCCGACCGCATCCTCGATGCCGCCACCGCGCTGTTCCTGAGCGAGGGCTACGGCGCGGTCACGATCGAGCAGATCGCGCAGCGCGCGCGCGTGTCCAAGCGCACGCTCTATCAGCGCTTCCAGGGCAAGCCGCCGCTGTTCGGCGCGGTGCTGCAGCGCCTGGTCGGGCGCCTGAGGCCGCCCGACATCGAGCGGCTGTTCGAGGGGCCGAGCCTGCGCGCGATCCTCACCCGGCTCGCCGAGCGTCTGCTCGACGCCGCGCTGGTGCCCGAGGCGATCGCGCTCTATCGCCTGGTGCTGGCCGAGGCGGCGCGCTTTCCCGAGATCGCCCTGATGGCCAACCAGATGGGCGCGCGCCAGGAGGCGGTCGAGCGCATCGCCGCGCTGCTGCAGCGCGAGGCGAAGGGGGCGACGGCGCGCGCCCGCTTCGCCGCCGAGCAGTTCCTCCAGATGGTGATCGCCTCGCCGCAGCGCCGCGCGCTCGGGCTCGGACCGCCGATGAGTGCGGCCGATCGGCGCGCCTGGGCGCGCGAGACGGTCGCGCTGTTCCTCGACGGTCATCTCGGCGCGGCACGCGCCTCGACGTCACGGCGCTAGACTAGACCCTAGCGCGCCGCCGCTTCGCGGACGAACTTCTGGATGCGCTTCCCGGTGTCGACTTCGCCCGTGTAGACGTTCCATTTCGAGTCGATCGCGATCTGATGGACCCAGTGGAACTGCCCGGCGTTGCGGCCCTGGTGGCCGAACCGGCCCAGCACCTCGCCGGTGCGCCGGTCGAGGACGCGGACCTCGTTGTTGGTGCCGTCGAGAGTGAACAGCAGTGCACGCGCCGGATCGGGCGACAGCGCGATGTCCCAGGTCGAGCCGGCGCGCAGCGTGTTGCGCTCGTAGAACCACTCGCCCACGTAGCCGCCGTCCTTGTGGAAGATCTGGATGCGGTCGTTGACCCGGTCGCACACATAGACGAGCCCGTCGGGCGCCACCTGCACGCAATGGACCGGATTGCCGAACTGCGGTGACGGCGGTGCCTTGGGATCGTAGGCGCCGACCTTCTCGTCGGTCGGCCGCTTGCCGTAGGCGCCCCAGTGGCGCTTGTAAGCGCCGGTCTCGCTGTCGAACACGATGACCCGATGGTTGGCGTAGCCGTCGGCGACATAGATCTCGTTGGCGGCCTCGTCGATCCACAGGTTGGCCGGCCGCCCGAGATGCGTGGTGTCGTTGCTGTCGGGCTCGCCCGGATGACCGATCTGCTTCACGAACCGTCCGTCATGGGTGAACTTCAGGATCTGGCCGTCCTTCGGACCATTGCCGGCGACCCATACGAAGCCCTTCGAGTCGACGAAGATGCCGTGCTCGACCTCGGGCCAGTCGTAGCCCGCGCCCGGCCCGCCCCATGCCTGGATCAGGGTGCCCGCCGCGTCGAACTCCATCACGGGCGGCGCCGGCGCGCAGCAGCTCGACTCCGGCGGGCTCAGGGTCGCGCCCTTCTCGTCGGAGGTCAGCGTGCGCGGTCGCTGGTTGACCCAGATGTGATCCTGCCGGTCGACCGTCATGCCGCCGACCTGGCCCATGATCCAGTTGTGCGGCAGCTCCTTGGGCCATGCCGCATCGACGACGTAGCGCGGCACCTCCTCGGCGCGGGCGCCTCCCGCGGACAACGCGACAGCGGCGGCGAGCGCGACGATCAGGCGGCGCATGCGTTCCCCCTCCACATTTGATTTCAAGCACCATAGCGCGCCTCACCCTGGCATGCGAGCGCGGCGAAGCAATCCGTCGTCACGCGACGGGCGTTCGTGACGCGACTCTGGATTGCTGCGTCGCTGCGCTCCTCGCAATGACGTGACGGCTCAGACGGTGCGCGTTAAGGTTTGGCCATCGATCCCCCGCGGAGAGCATGATGGCCGAGGTCCTGCTGGAGCGCCCGAGCGAGCACGTCGCGCTCGTGAGGCTCAACCGCCCCGAGGCGCGCAACGCGCTCAACATGGCGACGCGCCGCCTGCTCGCCGAGCATGTCGGCGCTCTGGGTCGTGATGACGCGATCCGCGCGATCGTGATCACCGGCGACGCCCAGGCCTTCGCCGCCGGCGCCGACATCACCGAGATGGCCGGCGCGACGCCGATCGACATGATGCTGCGCAACGTCCAGCAGTACTGGGATCCGCTGGCGACCTGCCCGACGCCGATGATCGCCGCCGTCAACGGCTTCGCGCTCGGCGGCGGCTGCGAGCTCGCGATGCATTGCGACATCATCGTCGCCGGCCCGGGTGCCAAGTTCGGCCTGCCCGAGGTGCGCATCGGCATCATGCCGGGCGCCGGCGGCACCCAGCGCCTGACCCGCGCGGTCGGCAAGTTCCAGGCCATGCGCATGGTGCTGACCGGCGCAATGGTGTCGGGCGAGGAGGCGCTGCGCATCGGCCTGGCGAGCGAGCTGGTGCCCGATGAAGAGGTCGTGCCGACGGCGCTCAAGCTGGCGTCGCAAATCGCCACGCTGCCCCCCCTCTCGGTGCGCTCGATCAAGGAGGTCGTGCTGGCCGGCCAGGACGCCGCGCTCGATGCCGCCATGCTGCTCGAGCGCAAGGCGATGCACCTGTTGTTCGACTCGCGCGACCGCAAGGAGGGCATGGCGGCCTTCCTCGAGAAGCGCAAGCCGCAATTCGAGGGGCGCTGAGCGCCATGGAGCTCAAGCCCGACTTCTCGATCGGCATCGTCGGCACCGGCGCGATGGGGCGCGGCATCGCGCAGATCGCCGCGGCCGGCGGCTTTCCGGTGCGCCTGTTCGATGCGCGGCCGGGCGCCACCGCCGAGGCCGCCGCGTTCGTCGGCAAGATGCTGGCGCGCGCGGCCGAGAAGGGTCAGTTCACCGCCGCCGGGGCGGCCGAGGCGAGCGCGCGCCTGCAGCCGGTCGGCGGGCTCGCCGACCTCGCGGCTTGCGATCTGGTGGTCGAGGCGATCGTCGAGGAGCTCGGCGCCAAGCGCGCGTTGTTCAAGGAGCTCGATGCACTCGTCGGTCCCGAGACGATCCTGGCGAGCAACACCTCGTCGCTGTCCGTCACCGCGATCGCGGCGGCGTGCCGGCATCCCGCGCGGGTCGCCGGCTGGCATTTCTTCAACCCGGTGCCGCTCCTCAAGCTGGTCGAGGTGGTCGACGGGCTGCTGACCGAGCCGCGCGTGCTCGACGTGCTCGATGCGGTCGCGCGGCGCTGCGGCCACACGCCGGTGCGCGCCAAGGACACGCCGGGCTTCCTGGTCAACCATGCCGGGCGCGCCTACGGCACGGAGGCATTGCGGCTGCTGCTCGAGGG
>Ga0335076_10004995_pt1 | contig 13430 bp, 11 predicted proteins | sample Lox_Sample_25_FD_206717 | JGI IMG/M metagenome (GOLD analysis project Ga0335076, IMG submission 206717) | Soil microbial communities from Loxahatchee National Wildlife Refuge, Florida, United States - Lox_Sample_2.5 | ecosystem: Environmental > Terrestrial > Soil > Wetlands | place: USA... | reverse complement strand
TGATCGACGCCCTCCTCGCCGAGGCGCCGGGGCTGAAGCCTCATCTCCTCGCCGACGACGGCTCGCTCCGGAGCTTCGTGAACGTCTACGTGAACGGCGAGGACGCGCGCTCCCGCTCCGGCCTCGAGACGGAGCTGTCGGACGGGGACGAGATCGCCATCGTGCCCGCCATCGCGGGGGGGGCGAAGGACGCGGCGGCGGAGGCGGCCGAGCTGAGCCGGGAGGAGCTCGCCCGCTACTCGCGGCACCTCGTCATGCCCGAGGTCACGATCGAGGGGCAGCTCCGCCTCAAGCGCTCGAGCGTCCTGCTGGTGGGGGCGGGAGGCCTCGGCTCGCCGGCCGCTCTCTACCTGGCCGCGGCGGGCGTGGGGCGGCTCGGCATCGTGGACTTCGACGTCGTCGACGAGAGCAACCTCCAGCGGCAGATCCTCCACGACACGACGTGGGTGGGCCGGCCCAAGCTCGAGAGCGCGAAGGCCCGCCTCACCGCCCTCAACCCCCACGTGCGCGTGGAGACGCACTCCGTGGCCCTCACCCGGGACAACGCCCTCGAGCTCCTCGCCGGCTACGACGTGGTGGTCGACGGCACCGACAACTTCGAGACCCGCTACCTCACGAACGACGCCTGCTACTTCCTGAAGAAGCCCAACGTCTACGGCTCCATCTTCCGCTTCGAGGGCCAGGCGAGCGTCTTCTGGCCCGACCGCGGGCCCTGCTACCGGTGCCTCTACCCCGAGCCCCCGCCCCCCGGCCTCGTGCCGAGCTGCGCCGAGGGCGGCGTCCTCGGCATCCTCCCCGGCGTCGTGGGCGGCATCCAGGCCACCGAGGCCATCAAGATCCTGCTCGGGGTCGGGGAGCCGCTCGTCGGTCGCCTCCTCCTCTACGACGCCCTCGCCATGCGGTTCGACGAGCTGAAGCTCCGGCGGGACCCCGAGTGCCCGCTCTGCTCGCCGAAGGCCACCATCCGCGAGCTCCAGGACTACCCGGCCTTCTGCGGGACCGGGCGCGGGCAGGAGGAGGAGCCGGTCGAGGAGATCACCGCCCGCGAGCTCAAGCGGCGCCTCGACGCCGGGGAGGACCTCGAGATCATCGACGTCCGCGAGCCGCACGAATGGGCCATCTGCCGGATCGAGGGGGCGCGGCTCGTGCCGCTGGGGTCGCTCGCGGCGCGGATGCACGAGCTCGACTCCGCGCGCACTTACGTCCTGCAGTGCCGGTCGGGAGTGCGCTCGGCGAAGGCCCTGGGCCTCCTCCGGCAGGCGGGGTTCCGCCGGGTCCTGAACCTGCGCGGCGGTGTCCTCGCCTGGGCCCGCGAGGTGGATCCGTCGATGCCGACGTACTGAAGGGGGCGGTTTGACGACGCTCGACGTCACGAGCGAGGAGGAAGCGATGGCGCTACGCATCAACGGAGAGGCCCCGAACTTCACGGCGGACACGACCCAGGGCCGGATCGACTTCCACACGTGGATCGGCGACGGATGGGCCATCCTCTTCTCGCATCCGAAGGACTTCACGCCCGTCTGCACCACCGAGCTCGGCTACATGGCGTCGCTCAAGGGCGAGTTCACGAAGCGCAACACCAAGGTCATCGGCCTGAGCGTTGACACCGTGGACGATCACGTCCGGTGGTCGAGGGACATCGAGGAGACGCAGGGCCAGCGCGTCGAGTACCCGCTCATCGGCGACCCCGACCTGAAGGTCGCCAAGGCCTACGACATGCTGCCCGAGGAGGCCGGCGACACGTGCGACGGCCGCACCGCGGCCGACAACGCCACCGTCCGGTCGGTGTTCGTCATCGGGCCGGACAAGAAGGTCAAGGCCATGCTCACCTACCCGATGAGCACCGGCCGCAACTTCGACGAGGTCCTGCGGCTGCTCGACTCCTGCCAGCTCACCGCGAAGCACAGGGTCGCGACCCCGGTCAACTGGAGGCAGGGCGACGACGTGATCATCGTGCCCGCGGTCTCCGACGCGGAGGCGAAGGGCAGGTACCCCGCCGGCTGGAAGGCGCCCAAGCCCTACCTGCGCATCGTGCCCCAGCCGAGGTGAGGCCGAAACGCGCCCGACAGGGCGCCCCCCGAAGCCTGCTATCCTCGCCGGGCGAGGGATTGGGATGGAATCGAGCGGCCTGCTTCTGTCGGTGCTCCCCGGCTTCGTCCTGCGGGGCGGCTTCGCGGTCCTGTGCGGCGGCGCGATCGGCGTCGAGCGGGAGCGCCGGGGCAAGCCGGCGGGCTTCCGCACGAACATCCTCATCTGCCTGGGCTCCACGCTCTACATGCTCGTGGGGGATCTCCTGGCGGGGGAGGCCAAGGCTGGCGTCGATCCCACCCGGATCGCGGCCCAGGTCGTGACCGGCATCGGGTTCCTGGGCGCGGGCGCGATCCTTCACTCGCGCGGAGCCGTGACCGGCCTGACCTCGGCGGCCACGATCTGGGTGGTGGCGGGGATCGGCCTCCTCATCGGCGCCGGTTTTCCCGCCCTCGGCCTCGTCTCGACGGTCCTCGTCCTGCTCACCCTCGAGCTCCTGGTCCGCGTCGAGCCGCGGATCCTCGGCCGCTGCCGGATGGGCGCCCTCGACCTCCGCTTCGACGACCCGCAGGGGCGCACGCGCGCCGCGCTCGTGTTCGTGCTCGCGGAGCAGGACCCGTCCACCTGCCACTACACCCTCGACACGGAGAACGGCCAGCTGCGACTCACGCTTCGCTACTGCGAGCAGCACGCCGCGCACCACCGCTACCTCGCCGACCTCCTCGACGTGTCCGGAGCCGCCGCCCGGCCCGCCTGACCGGCGGCTCCTGCTCTCGTCGGACGGCCGCCCCTCGAGGCGGCCCCGACGCCGGTCAAGAGATGCAAACCTGTGACTGCAGTCACGGCCCGGGACGGGCCGTCGGCCGACGTTGGAAGGAGACGCTCCAACGTCCCGCCTCGACGTAACTCCCTCCCGCCCGGGTGTGAGGAGCGGCAGCCCGGGCGCAATGGAGTCGAGCCATGAAGAACCGCGCCGCCGTGCTTCGCTTCGTCCTGGCCCTGTCGCTTTCGCCGGTCGCTCTGGCCTTCGCCGCAGCGTCCACGATCACCACCACCGGCATCGTCGTCTCGAAGGGGAAGGACTCGCTGGTCGTGCGCATCGACGACCACGGTCACCACATCCCGTTCGCCATCGACGGCAGGACCGTCCTGGCGGACGGCCTCAAGAAGGGCAGCCGCGTCCGGGTCGTGTACCACCCGACGGGCTCCACCGGCCAGACGGCCGACGAGGTCGTCCTGCTCGAGGCCCACGCCGCGACGGCCCGTCGGTAGGCGGTCCCGGGCCGCAGCGGACGCCGCCGGCGCGCTTCTAGACCCGCTCGAAGACGGTGGCGACCCCCTGGCCGAAGCCGATGCACATCGTGGCCACGCCGGTCGCCTTGTCCTTCGCCTTCATGAGGTGAAGGAGGGTCGTGACGATGCGGGCGCCCGAGCAGCCGAGCGGGTGGCCGAGGGCGATCGCGCCTCCGTTCAGGTTGACCTTCTGGTCCATGGCCTCGAGGAGGCCGAGGTCCTTGAGGACGGGCAGCGACTGCGCAGCGAAGGCCTCGTTCAGCTCGAAGAGGTCGACGTCCGAGACCTTCATCCCCACGCGGTCGAGCGCCTTCCGGACCGCCGGAACGGGGCCGTAGCCCATGATCGAGGGGTCGACCCCTACCGCCGACATCGCCCTCACCCGCGCCATCGGCTTCTTGCCGAGGGCCCTCGCCTTCTCCGCCGACAGGACGAGGAGGCCGGCCGCGCCGTCGGACACCGCCGAGGCGTTGCCGGCGGTGATCGTCCCGGTCTTCGGGTCGAAGACGGGCTTGAGCGCGGAGAGCGCCTCGAGAGTCGTGTCCGGCCGGATCACCTCGTCGGAGTCGAAGCGCCTGAGCGCCCCCTCCCCGTCGTGACCCTCGACGGGAACGATCTCGCCCTCGAAGGCGCCGGTGACGGCCGCCTGGTGGGCGCGCCGGTGGGAGCGCAGGGCGAACTCGTCCTGCTGCCGCCTTGCGATCCCGTGCATCCTCGCGAGGTACTCGGCGGTGAGGCCCATGTTCCCGGCCGCCTTCGCGTGGCGCTTGCCGCTCGCCGGGTTCAGGTCGAGGCCGTGCGTCATCGGCACGTGGCCCATGTGCTCGACCCCGCCGACCAGGAAGACGTCCCCGCAGCCGGCCATGATCGCCATGGCCGCGTGGTGGAGGGCGGTCATGGACGACCCGCAGAGGCGGTTCACGGTCTGGGCGCTCACCTCCTTGGGCACCTCGGTCAGGAGCTGGGCGAACCGGGCGACGTTGTAGGCCTGCTCGAGCGTCTGCTGCACGCAGCCCCACACGATGTCGTCGATCTCCGCCGGGACGACCTCGGGGTTGCGGCGGAGGAGGGCACGGATCACCTCCGCGGAGAGCGCATCGGCGCGGACGCTCCTGAACATACCGCCCTTCGAGCGGCCCATGGGGGTCCGGACGGCGTCGACGACCACGGCTTCCTTCATGGCCTCACTCCCCGTGGAAGCCGCGGCCGGACGCGGCCAGCGCGGCGAGCTGCTTCGTGGGCGCATAGAGGGCGCCTCGGCCGCGGTGTCTCTCGGCGGCCTTCAGGAGGGCGGGGGCGCCGATCGAGTCCGCCCAGCGGAAGATCCCGCCGCGGAAGGGCGGGAACCCCAGGCCGTAGAGCAAGGCGACGTCCACCTCGACCGGTGTCGCGACGACGCCGTCCTCCAGGCAGCGCGAGCACTCGAGGAGCATCGGCAGCATGGTGCGCTCGACGATCTCCTCGTCGGAGGCCTCGGCCTTCCCCTTTGCGAGCGCGGCGACGAGCGTCTTCGCTTCGGGGTCGCTCTGCTTGCTCGGCGGACCCTTCTTCTCGGCTATCCAGGCATAGAAGCCCTTGCCGCTCTTCTGGCCGAGCCGGCCCGCCTCGAACATGGCTTCGATCGCGCTCTTGCCCTGGTGGCGCATGCGGTCGGGGAAGGCGTGGGCCAGCACCGTGTCGGCGTGGACGCCGGTGTCGATCCCCACCACGTCGAGGAGGAGAGCCGGCCCCATCGGCCAGCCCCACTTCTCCATCACCCCGTCGATCCGCTCGAAGTCGACGCCGTCCGCCACGAGCTGCTGGAAGCCGGCGAAGTAGGGGAAGAGGACCCGGTTGACGAGGAAGCCGCCGCAGTCGGCGACGACGATCGGCGTCTTGCCCAGCACCTGCGCGTAGGCGACGGCGGTGGCGACCGCCTCGGGGCTCGACCTCTCGCCCCGGATCACCTCGACGAGCGGCATCCGCGGCACCGGGTTGAAGAAGTGCATCCCGCAGAAGCGCTCCGGCCGCTTCAGGGTGGCGCCGAGGCGCGTGATCGAGATGGTCGAGGTGTTCGAGGCGAGGACCGCGCCCTCGGGCAGGAGGCCCTCCACCTCGGCCAGGACGCCCCTCTTGACCGCCTCGTTCTCGACCACGGCCTCGACGACGAAGTCCACGGTGCCGAGATCGCCGTAGGAGAGCGTGGGGGTGATCGAGGCCAGGACCTGCGCCACCTGCGACGTGGTCAGCTTGCCGCGCTCGACCTGCCTCTCGAGGAGCTTCACCGCCTCCCCCATCCCCTTCTCGAGCGCCTTCGGGGCGACGTCCTTCATCAGGACGGGGACGCCCCGCGACGCGGACTGGTACGAGATCCCGCCGCCCATGATCCCGGCCCCGAGGACGGCGGCCCTCTTCACGGCGCGGGCGGCCTTCGCGTGCGTCTTCGCGATCCTCTTCACCGCCTGGTCGGCGAGGAACACGCCGACCAGGGAGCGGGCGGCCGCCGTCCTCGCGACATTGGCGAACGCCGCCGCCTCGACCGCGAGCGCCTCGTCCCGTGCCTTGCCCGCGCCCTTCTCGATCGCCTCGACGGCGGCCACCGGAGCGGGGTAGTGGGGGCCCGCCTTCGCGCCCACGAACGCCTTCGAACCCTGGAAGACCATCCCCGCCTCGATCGCGTCCAGCTTCAGCGGGGCCTTCTTCTCCTCCCGGCGCGACCTCCAGTCGAGCCTGCCGTCGGCGGCGTCCTTCAGCATGCCGAGGGCGGCGTGGCGGAGGGCGTCCGGGGCCACGACGGCGTCCACCGCGCCGGCCTTGAGCGCGTCGGCGGCCGGCCACTGCTCGCCGCCGGCGATCCACTCGATCGCGGTGTCGGCGCCGCAGAGGCGCGAGAGGCGGACGGTGCCGCCCCAGCCGGGGAAGAGGCCGAGCTTCGTCTCCGGGAGGCCGACCTTCGCCGCCGTGGACAGGGCGCGGTAGCTCGCGGCGAGGCACAGCTCGAAGCCGCCGCCGAGGGCGGCGCCGTTGATGGCCACGACCGACGGCGCCTCGAGGTCCTCGATCGCGGAGAAGACGGCGTCGGTGCTCAGGAGCCAGGCGACGAGCTCCGCCTCGGTCTTCTGGAAGTGGCCGATGAACTCGGTGATGTCGGCCCCCACGCAGAAAGCGTCCTTGCCGCTCGTGAGGAGGACGCCGCGGAGGCCCTTCCGCGCCGCGAGCTCCGCCGCCGCCGCTTTCAGCTCCCCGACCGCGGCCGAGCTGAACTTGTTCACCGGCTCGCCGGCGAGGTCGAACCGCACCTCGACGAGCTCGCCTTCCAGGGGAAGGACCTTGAAGGCCCGTCCTTCGAAGCTCATGGTGCTCTCCTTCGGGAAGGGCCGGCGCGATCCCTTCCCCTCATTCTAGTCCGAGCCGCCCGCACGATCCGGAGAGCCTTGACCGGTAGGGCGTCGCCTCCCGCACGCCAGCTCGGGCGCCAAACCATCCCCCGTTCGTTCACAATGACCGCGACTAGAATGGGCGCGGCTTGCCTCGGGCCGCGTCCCGGGGGTTGGCCATGGTCACCGGCCCCAGCTCGTTCTCGTTCGCCGCATTCGACGTGGACGTCCGCGCGGCGGAACTGCGCCAGCGCGGCGTGAAGGTCGCCTTTCGCCCGGGCCGCGCGCCTGGCAGTCGATGGTCGGCACCTGGACGGGACCGGTCATCTTCGGCGGCGGCCCCGATCGCGCGGCGTACACCAGCGAGACCTGGACCTACGAAGGCCGCGTCCACACGTGGCGAGAGGTTCGTCCCTGCCTGCGCTCCATGGTCGCGGTTCGGTGAGCGGGCGAGACCCCATTCCCGCCCCGGCTCAGCGGAGGCTCTCGATCACCATCCGGTCGAGGCCAACGTGAGGTAGGAATGGAGAAGGCTCGCCCCGTCGGGTGAGGCACCAAGGCCTTGAGACGGCCGGCACGACTCCGGTGAGCCTTGACAGACACGGCGGGCGTGCCTACTATATCGAGAGTCGATATATGAGCAAGGTGAGCGCCGTGCGCGGCCCGCAGGCCTTCCTGCCCCTCCCCGACGCCGAGCTCGAGATCCTGCTCGCGCTGGCGGAGGGCGGGGCCCACGGGTACGCGGTGATGCGCGCGGTGGAGCGGCGCACCGGTGGGCGAACTCGGCTCGGCCCGGGGACGCTCTACGCGGCCCTCAAGCGCCTCCTCGCCGCGCGCCTGATCGAGGAGTCGGGGGAGCCCCGCGGCCGCGGGCCCGACCCGTCCCGCCGCCGCTCTTACCGCCTGAGCGACCTGGGCTCGCGCGTGCTGGCCGCCGAGCTGGACCGGCTGGCGGCTCTCGTGCGGCACGGACGCCGGCGCCTGCGCCTCGCCCCGGCGGGAGGCCGGCCGTGAAGCCGGCCGTCCCGGCCGCCCTGCGCGTTTCCGCTCGGGCCTACGCCTGGCTGCTGCGCGCCTACCCCGCCTCCTTCCGCGCGGAGTTCGGAGGCGAGATGGCCCTCGTGTTCTCGGATTGCTGCCGGGACGCCTGGAGCTCCGGCCGCTCGACGGGAGTGTGGCGCGAGCTGGGAAGCGCCGTGCTCGACGTGCTGGTCTCGGCCCCTCCGCTGTGGGCCGAGCGATTGGAGGAAGCCATGAGCGGCAGTCCAGTCGGTCGTGGAATGGGTCTTTGGCTGGCCGATCACGTCCTCCCGGCGGCGGGGCTCGCCCTTCTCGTGCTGGGGGTGACGGCGGGACCGTTGGTGCAGGCGCTGGGGTGGGCGGCTCTCGGGCTGGCGTTCCTCCTCTGGGTGGCCGAAGCGGACGGTCTCGCCCTCCCTCGGCCGGGGCGCGTGGCGATCCGGACGTGCGGCTGCTGGGAGACCCCCCTGGCGTTCACGGTCCGGCGCCGGGACCGGGTGCTCTTCTTCGTCCGCGAAGACGATCCGGAAGGGGGCTGGTCGGATACGTACGCGGTGCGCGAGCAGCCGAACGGCACCGCCTTCGAGCCGTGCTTCGAGCTTCCCCTCGGCCCCCGGAGCGAGTGGCGGCTGCGTGGCCGGACGTCGGCCGCGACGCTGCGCTTCGAGCACCACCGGCGGGTCACCTACGTCACGAGCCGGTCCCTCGAACGCTCCCTCGCGAGCGCCGGCATGTGAGCGAGCCGTGTCGGACGCGGCGAAAACATCCGGTCCACCCTTGACAGACCTGCCTTCGCTGCCTAACTTCTGTGACGTTGTGAGAAGGAACGTGGAGCTCTATCGCACCAACGCGCGGCGAGCCGCGAGCCGGACCGAGCAGGGATTCTCGCCCTGCCTGCCGGAGCCTCGTGTGCTCGACGGGGAGGGGATTGCGCCCTAGAACGGCCTGAAGCGCGTCGTGCGCTCGACGAAGGCCTTCCGGGGCGACCCCCCGGAAGGCCTTTTGGCTTTTCGGGGGAGGGGATTCTCCGGAAGAGCCGTCGCTCTTCGGGGAGAAGGGACGCGGTCGGAGCGGTGGTGTGTGACGTGAAAGGGGAGACGTGTGTCGCGGAGAAGGCGGGTGGTCCGACGGCAGTGGAGCGGAGAGAAAGACTGGCCCGACGGCAGAGGGGCTCAGGAGGGGAGTAGCCCAGCGGCAGAGGCGCCGGCCTCAGAGGCCGGTCCGTGAGGGTTCGAATCCCTCCTCCCCCACCACGCGAGGAGGCGAGTGTGGCGACGAGGACGTGGAAGACGCAGACCGGCGTTCCCATCGCGGACGTCGTGGGCTTCGGGCGCGAGAACGCGTGCGGAGGCCAGGCGGTCCACCTCGGGACCGACTCGATCCAGCTCGGTCGCCACACGCGCTTCGTGACCGTCGTCGCCATCCTGACGCCGGGCCGCGGGGGCCGGGCGATCTGGAGGCGGGAGGTCCGGCCGCCGATCGCGTCGCTGCGGGAGCGGCTGCTCCGGGAGGTGTGGCTGTCGGTCGAGCTGGGCCTGAGCCTGAGCCCCGTCGTCCCGGGGCCGCTCAGCGTCCACATCGACGCCAACGCGGTGGAGACCCACCGCAGCAGCGTCTACGTGCAGGAGCTGGTGGGCCTGGTGGTGAGCCAGGGGTACCGGGCCGTCATCAAGCCCGAGAGCTGGGCGGCGAGCCGCGCCGCGGACCGCATGGTCCGCGTGGCGGACCCGCCCCCCGCGACGAGGCCGATGGCTCCCGGGCCGGCGGCGCGCTCGCCTCACTCTGTGATCGGCGGGGCGCGTACCGCGCACGGGTTCTGACGAAGGGAGGTGTCGGCGACAAGGAACTGGCCTGACACGCCAGTCCTAGCTCAGCCAGGCAGAGCACCGAGCTGGAAACTCGGAGGTCGCAGGTTCGAATCCTGCAGTGTCGTTGGTCGTACCGGTCCTCGGAGGCGGGCGTCGTCATGCCGGCCCTTCCCGCGCCCGGCGGGGCGGGGAGGGCGGCACGGACGGCGTCCTGCGGTGCGCGGAGCCGGCGGAGAGGCGTTGAGTCGTCGGTCGTGAGGGAGGAGGTGTTCGTCGTGATTCTGCGTCGTGTGAAGGTCCTCGAGCACGAGCGGGCGCTCGTCTTCCGGGACAGCGCCTTCGAGGGGGTGCTGCAGCCGGGCGTCCACGCGCTCTGGACGGCGCTGCGCGAGGTGCGCCTCGAGTCGTGGACGCGCGCGCCCTGCTCGTGGAGCACGAGCTGCTGGCCGCGGTCCTGGCCCTGCCGGGCACGGCCGCGCTGCTCGAGCCGATCTCGGTCGAGACGGGCCACGTGGGCCTGCTCTTCCGCGACGGCCGCCACGAGGCGACCCTCGCCCCGGGCGGCTACGCGCTCTGGAAGGGCGTCGCCCGCGCGGCGGTCGTGCCGGTCGACCAGCGCGAGCTGATGGTCGACGTCCCGGGCCAGGAGATCATGACCGCCGACAAGGTCACCCTCCGCCTGAACGCGGTGGTGATCTACAAGGTGGTCGACGCCCTCCGGGCCGTGACCACGGTCGAGGACCACCGCGTGGCCCTCTACCGGGAGGCGCAGCTGGCTCTGCGCGCCGTCGTGGGCGCGCGGACGCTGGAGGCGCTGCTCGGCGAGAAGGAGGCGGTGGGCCGCGAGCTCGACGCCGCGCTGCGAGAGCGGCTGTCGGCGATCGGCCTCGAGGTCGTGTCGCTCGGCATCCGGGACGTCATCCTGCCGGGCGAGATGAAGGAGCTCATGAACAAGGTCATCGAGGCGCAGAAGGCGGCCGAGGCCGCGCTCATCACGCGCCGCGAGGCGACCGCGGCCATGCGCTCCCAGGCCAACACGGCGCGGATCCTCGAGCAGAACCCGACGCTCATGCGGCTGCGGGAGATCGAGGCGCTCGAGAGGGTGGCCGAGAAGGGCCGCCTGTCGGTCGTGGTCGGCGAGGGGGGCCTCGCCGGCCGCGTCGTGAAGGTCGTCTAGCTTCGTCTCTCGAGGGATTCTCCGAATTGCCGCGACGAGGAAAGAAACGAGGCCGATCGTCGCGAGGACGGCGCCACCCTTCCGCCCCTCGTCCCGCTCGTGCCGCGGGGGCAGAGCGCTCGTACCGGGCTTTCAAGGCAGCGACGATCGAGTAGGATCCTGTTCGTCTCGCAGGAGGTGCGGCATGGGCCGTCCTGCAATCCTCACGACGCTCGTCTTGGCCCTCCCTTCGCTGGTCGGAGCGCAGGAGAAGGTGCCGGTCTTCCGCTCGGCGGTCGAGCTGATCACCGTCGACGCCGTCGTCCTCGACAAGGCCGGCCGACCGGTGCGGGGCCTCAAGGCGGAGGACTTCGAGATCACCGAGGGCGGCAAGCCCCAGGAGGTCACGAGCTTCGAGGCGGTCGACCTCGGCGACCGGCCAGCGGCGGAGCCCGCCGCGTCGTCGCCAGTCGCCACGAACCTCCGCTCCCCGCGCATTCCCGAGCGGGCGGTCGTGATCCTGGTCGACGACCTGGGCCTCGCCCCACCCGAGATCCCCCCTCTCGTTAAGGCGCTCACACACCTCATGGAAGGAGCGTTCGGCACGGGCGACGAGGTGACGCTCGGCAGCACGAGCGGTTTGCTCTGGTGGAGCGTCCGCTGGCCCGAGGGTCGGGAAGATCTGCACGCGCTCGCGGACACCCTCCGCGGCCACAAGGTCGCAGAGTCGGCGTCCCAGTTCATGAGCGACTGGGAAGCCTACCGGATCAACCTCTTCGAGGCGGCCAACGACACGTCCAGTGGTACGTCACGGCCGGGCGCGGCCGCCGCCCCCGCCCCCGTCATCCCGGGCACGGATATCACCGGCCGCGTCGTCAAGCGCTGGATCGGCACCAGGGTCTGCGCCCCCGAGAACCCGGGACTCTGCGCGCAGATGGTGCAGATGCGGGCGAGTGAGCTCGACTCGCTCCGTCGCGACCGCACACGCGCGATCATGGCCGGGGTCGAGCGAGCCGTCTTCAGCCTCACCGGCTTGCGAGGAAGGAAGGAGCTGTTCCTCTTTTCCGAGGGTTTCCTGAGCGACCAGGAACTGCCCCTGGTGCAGCAGGTGGCGGGGGCTTGCCGCGAGGCCAATCTCGTCGTCAACTTCGTCGACGCCCGCGGACTCGTCGCCTCGATCGAGGAGGCCACGGCCGCCTTCAGCGGGCTCCCTCCATCGCCCCAGGAGCAGGCTCTGGTCGAGCTGGAGCGCGTCAACTTCGAGTCCCAGGGCAGCGTCGGCCTGGCCGAGGACACGGGCGGCCTCGCTGTCAGCAGCACCAACGACCTCGCCGGAGGCGCGCGCCGGATCCTGGACGAATCGCGTGTCTACTACCTGCTCGGCTACTACGCACCGCCTGGCAAGGGCGCGCGCGCCTGGCGGAGCCTGAAAGTCAAGGTGAAGCGACCGGGAGTGCGCGTGCGGGCCCGCAAGGGCTACACACTGGGCACGGCCGAGGGGTTGGCGCTCGCCGCGCCGACCCAGGGCTCCAAGCGCGAGCGGTCCAGTGGCGCGGGAGCGGACGCCGCGGGCGGCGACCTCGAGACGGCGCGCGCGCTCACGAGCGCCGTCGACTCCGACGGGATCCCCCTGCGCGCGATGGCCTACGTCTTCGACGAGCCGAAGCCCGGCAAGGCGCGGGTGCTCGTGGCGGTCGAGGCCGACTTGCGAAGTCTCGACCTCCGATCGGGCGAGGACGAGCAGCGGGCGACGCTCGACCTGACCATCCTGGCCACCCACCGCGACACGGGTGCGGTCGCGCGAGCGGACGAGAAGCTCGAGATCCAGCGCGCCGCGCCGGGAGGGTGGTCGCTGTTCACACGCGAGTTCGAGCTTGCGCCTGGCGTATCGCAGGCGCGGGTGGTCGCCAAGGCCGAGGGCAGTGGTCGCATTGGCGCGGTGACCGCGCGGTTCGAGGTGCCGGCCCTCTCGGGTCTGCGTCTGTCCACTCCCATCCTCACGGACGAGGTGCGGCCGGGCGCCCGCCCCGAGCCGGTGCTCAAAGCGCACCGCGTCTTCAAGCCGTCCGGAATCCTCTACTGCCAGTTCCAGGTCTTCGGCGCGGCCAAGGACGCCCAGGGCACGGCGAGAGTGGAAGCCTCCTACCTCTTGCAGGATGCGAGCGGCGCCGAGGTCCGGAGAAGCGAGCGCAAGCCGATCGCGACCGTGCCCGGCGGCCCCGTGATGCGGTTGCTCGGCCTCCCTCTCGAAGGCCTGATGAGCGGCGCCTACGAGTTCCAGCTACGCGTGGTGGACACGATGAGCGGCGCCGCGCTCGAGCGGGCGGAAACGTTCCGGCTCGAATGATGGGCCACGAGGCGTCGGACTGTGCTCTCGCGCGTGCTCGAGGAAGGTCACCGTTCCGCCCCAGTTGACCGCCGAGGCCGCGCTCATCACGCGCCCCGAGGAGACCGCGGCCATGCGCTCCCAGGCCAACACGGCGCGGATCCTCGAGCAGAACCCGACGCTCATGCGGCTGCGGGAGATCGAGGCGCTCGGCCGTTGCTCGACCACCTCGACCTCGACCCGGGGGAACAGACCAAGCCCGTCAGCCGTTCCGATGCATACTCGCGTGGATGCGCCTGCGGCAGATCATCCGTAGCTCGTCGCTGGCGCGGCACGTCCATGCCGAAGCCTACGCGTCGCTGGTGCTGTCCGGCGGATACGAAGAGGCGGGAGACCAAGGACGTCTCACGGTCAACGCCGGCGACGTGGTGTTCCACGACCGG
>Ga0335076_10004991_pt1 | contig 13438 bp, 10 predicted proteins | sample Lox_Sample_25_FD_206717 | JGI IMG/M metagenome (GOLD analysis project Ga0335076, IMG submission 206717) | Soil microbial communities from Loxahatchee National Wildlife Refuge, Florida, United States - Lox_Sample_2.5 | ecosystem: Environmental > Terrestrial > Soil > Wetlands | place: USA... | reverse complement strand
ACGGCGGCGGCGTCGGCAAGATCGGCGTCACCACCGGCGATGAAAAGGTGTACCTGGTCTTCTACGGCTCCCAGTGGGGCACCCCGACCGTCAGCAGCAAGGGCGACGACGTCTTTTCCAACGACCCGTCCGGTGAGGCGTCCTACGTGCAGGAGCTGTTCAAAGGGCTGGGCACCGGCGGCGAGCGCTGGTCGGGCGTGCTGACGCAGTACTGCCAGGGCGTCAAGAAGGGCAGCCAGACCTGCCCGGCGAGCGCCCGGCACGTGGCCTATCCGCACGGCAAGGCGCTGGCCGGGGTCTGGTACGACAACACCGTCCCATCACCGCCGCAGGCGACCGCCCATCAGCTCGCGGCAGAGGCGGCCAGCGCGGCCACCCACTTCGGCAACACCACGGCGGCCGCCAACCGGGACGCGCAGTACATCATCCTTTCCCCGGCCGGCACGGATCCTGACCAGTACAAGCAGGACGGGTTCTGCGCCTGGCACGACTACAGCGGCGACAAATCCATGGACGGCGGCGGCGCCGTCACCCCCGGCTATGTCGCGTTCACCAACATGCCTTACCTCACCGATGCCGGCCAGGAATGCGGGGCGAACTTCGTCCCCAACGGCAGCGTCGGCGGGCTCGACGGCGTCTCGATCGTGGTGGGCCACGAGTACGCCGAGACCATCACCGACCAGGAGCCCGTCGGCGGCTGGACCGACTCCGCGGGCGAGGAGGTCGCAGACAAGTGCGCGTGGCACAAGACGGGCAGCGGCAAGGTCGCCGTGCTGACCCTTCCCACCGGGAAGTTCGCCATGCAGGGCATCTGGGCCAACACCGCCAGCAGCGGCAAGGGCGGGTGCCGGTTCACCCACGCGATCACTGCCACCCAGGTGCTGAAGAATCCCGGTTTCGAGACCGGCGAGCTCAGCCCGTGGACGGCGACCTCGGGCGTGCTGCAGAAGAAGTCCAGCGGTCTCCCCCCGCACGCGGGCGGCTGGCTGGCCCGGCTCGGCGGGCGGCCCGCCCCGCACACCGACACGCTGGCCCAGACCGTGACGGTGGCGCCGCAGTTCGGCAGCTACGGGGCCGCGACGTTCTCCTTCTGGCTGGAGATCAAGACCAACGACCCGGCCACCGCGGCCCACGACCAGCTCAAGGTGCAGGAGCTGACCACCGGCGGCACGGTGATCAAGACGCTGGCCACCTTCTCGAACCTCAGCGCGGCCGGCCACTATGTGCGGCACTCGTTCTCGCTGAGCCCGAGCTCCTACAACGGCCAGCCGATCGTCATCAAGTTCACCGCCACCGAGACCCTGTCCGGTCACTCGACGAGCTTCCTCATCGACGACGCCGCGCTGAACGGCTCCTGACGCGCCCGGGCACGGAGGGGCGGCCCGGCATTCCGGCCGCCATTTTATGTCCGGAACTAATCTTTTTGGCCGCTTTAATGTCTGTTTAATCCTCTCAAGTCACTTCTTTTCCGGTAACGTTCATCCCGGTTCATTGACCTCCGGAAAAGCGTCTCGTTATCTTGCCCCCAGGCACCGCAGTCGCGGTGTGGTCAAGCCTGGAGGGAGCACAGGATGAGACCTCGCCACACCGTCCGGCGGTGGGCTGTCCGCGGCGGTACCGCTGCGTTCGCGGCCCTGGCGCTGGGCGCCGGAATGCAGACCGCCGCCACCGGGGCCCAGGCCGCCGCGGCCGGCAACCCGGCCTTACCGAACCCGTACTCGCCGGCCTATCAGCATCCCTACCGCCAGGGTGTGATCCCGACCCGCCCGCAGCTGGCGAAGATGCGTACCTGGGCCCGCAGCCACCCCAGTGCCGCGGCGCCCGCCGCCGCGTCGCCCAACGACCTCAGCTACGGCGGCGGCATCGACGGCATCGGGGTCACCACCGGCCAGGAAAAGGTCTACCTGGTCTTCTACGGTTCCCAGTGGGGTACCCAGTCCACCAATGCGAACGGCGACATCACCCTCTCCGGTGATCCCTCCGGCGCCGCTCCCTACCTGCAGGAGCTCTTCACGGGCCTGGGCACCAACAGCGAGCTGTGGTCCGGCGTGACGACCCAGTACTGCGACGGCGTGGCGGTCGGCGCACAGTCCTGCCCGGCCAGCAACACCGAGCACGTCGCCTACCCCAGCGGGGGCGTGCTGGCCGGTGTCTGGGTCGACGAGAGCGCCCCCTCCCCCAGCGAGGCGACACCCGCCCAGCTGGGAACCGAAGCGGTCAACGCGGCGGCCCACTTCGGCAACACCACCCCTGCCGCCAACCGGGACGCCCAGTACGACATCCTCTCCCCGACCGGAACCCACCCCGACGGGTTCGGCCCGAGCGGCACGTTCTGCGCGTGGCACGACTGGAACGGCGACCCGTTCGTGGGCGTGACGTCGCCCTACGGTGACATCGCCTTCACCAACATGCCCTACGTCACCGACCTGGGCGCCTCCTGCGGGGAGAGCTTCGTCAACGCCGGCAGCGCCGGCCTCCTCGACGGCTTCTCCATCGTGAACGGCCACGAGTACGCCGAGACCATCTCCGACCAGAACCCGCCCGGCGGCTGGACCGACGCATCGGGTGAGGAGACCGCCGACAAGTGTGCCTGGATCACCCCCGGCACCAGCGGCGGGTCGTTCGACCTCGCACTGGCCACCGGCACCTTCGCGATGCAGACCACCTGGGCCAACGACGGCGCTGGCGGCGCTGGCGCCTGCGAAGCCAGCCACCCGATCGTCACCAACGGCAGCACCCCCACCAGGACCGGAACCTCCACGGTGACGGTGACCGCGACCGACAGCACCGGCGCCGCCGGGTCGGCCAGTTTCACCTGGACAGTCCACCGCTGACCGCGGCACCGTTCGCCTGCTACCGGCGGGCTATTTCGGATGCCTTTTAGCCTAAATTCCGGGGAAAGCGCACTGATGCGCACGATCGCGCGCCGTTATGTCCGCGGCAGCGCTTCAACACCGGCTGCGGCCCGCACGGGACCGGCGGCGGCACCGCGGTCCAGTGCTGCCGCAGCGACCCGGCGCAAGCCGTTCCCGCCCCGCTCGCCCGCATCCTGGGCAGGCGGGCATACTTGCCTGGTTGAGGCCGATGGAGGAGCGATGGCGCGGATGGGCGGGATGTACGGACCGGATGCCACCTTCCTCGGCGTGCCCAAGGCCGACCTCGGCGACCCAGCTGGCTGGGCGGGGGCCGACGTCCTGATCATCGGGGCCCCGTTCGACGGCGGCACCTCGCACCGGCCGGGTGCCAGGTTCGGCCCGCAGGCGATCCGCTTCACCGACTACCTGCCGCACGACGCCTCCCGCCCCCATCTGGCGCTCGGGGTGGACCCGCTGGCGGACATGCGGGTGGCCGACGCCGGTGACGTGGAGATGCCATCGGGCGAGACCGAGCGCTCGCTCCGGGCGCTGGAGGAGGCCGTGCTGGCGGCCTGCCAGGGCGGCGCGCTGCCGGTGATCCTCGGTGGCGACCACACCATCACCTTCCCCGACGCGACCGGGGTGGCCCGCCACGTCGGCTGGGGGCGGGTCTCGCTCATCCACTTCGACGCCCACGCCGACACCGGCAACACCCAGTTCGGCTCGCTGTACGGGCACGGCACGCCGATGCGGCGCCTCATCGAGTCCGGCGCCGTGCGGGGCGACAGGTTCCTGCAGATCGGGCTGCGCGGCTACTGGCCCGAGCCGGAGACGCTGGACTGGATGGCCGGCCAGCGGATGCGCAGCTATGAGATGACCGAAGTGGTGGGCCGGGGCCTGGACACCTGCCTGACCGAGGCCTTCGCCATCGCCACCGACGACTGCGACGCGGTGTTCCTGTCCGTGGACGTGGACGTGGTCGACCCCGGCATGGCGCCGGGCACCGGCACCCCCGAGCCGGGCGGCCTGACCGGCCGGCAGCTGCTCGACGCGGTGCGGCGGATCGCGATGGAACTGCCGCTGGCAGGGATCGACGTGGTCGAGGTCTCGCCGCCGTACGACCACGCCGAGATCACCGCCTTCCTGGCGGGCCGGGTGGTCCTGGAGGCCCTGTCCGGGATCGCCTGGCGGCGCCGGCGCCAGGCCGGGAATCCCGTGCGCCAGCCGGGCGACCCGCTGCTGGAGGGCCGGCCCCCGGCCTGAGCCTGGCCGGCGAATGCCACCTCCGTGGCGCTGGCGGCTCAGATAGGTATCCGTGCGGGTGATGAGCCGACGGATCGAACCGATCTATCATTGCTGCATTCTGGACGTGACCCGGCTGCGCATCCTGGTCGCGGTGGCTCGGCACGGATCGGTGACTGCCGCGGCCCGGGCGCTCAACTACGCCCAGCCCTCGGTCAGCCACCACCTGGCGAGGCTGGAGGCGGAAACCGGTGCCACCCTCACCCAGCGATCGGGGCGGGGCATCCAGCTGACCGACGCCGGCCGGCTGCTCGCCGGGCGGGCGGAGGAGATCATCGGCAGGCTGGACGCGGCTGAGCGGGAACTGGCCGCCCATGTCGAGCAGCGGCAGGAACGCATCCGGCTGGCGGGATTCGCCTCGGCGCTGGCCACCATCGTCCCCGCCGCGCTGTCCCGGCTGGCGGCCGGGCATCCGGGGATCGACCTGCTGCTGGCGGAGGCCGAGCCGCCGGAGGCGATGCGGATGCTCCGGGCAGGGCAGGTGGACGTCGCGCTGGTCGCCCGGCACATGCAGGACGGCACCGCGGTCGGCCCGCCCGCTGCCGCGGATGGGGCCAGGACCCGGCTGATCCTCGACGAGCAGGTCCACCTGGTGACCAGGCCACCGCCCGGCAGCTCCTTAGCCGGTGCCCAGCCCGGCGGTGCCCAGCCCGGCGGTGCCCAGCCCGGCGGTGCCCAGCCCGGCGGTGCCCAGCCCGGCGGTGCCCAGCCCGGCGGTGCCCAGCCCCCCGGTGCCCAGCCCCCCGGTGCCCGGCCGGCCGGCGAAGGCGGCCCGCCCGACCTGACGGCCCACGCGCACAGCCCCTGGATAGCAGGCTGCGAGCACTGCCGGGGGCACCTGATCTGGCTCTGCCAGCGCGCCGGATTCAGCCCGAAGGTCGCCTTCACCACCGACGATCACGTCGCCGCCCAGGCGCTGGTCGCGGCGGGGCTCGGCGTCACCATCCTGCCCGGCCTGGCGATCAGCGCGGCCCGCCATCCCGGCATCCGCGCGCAGCCGCTGCCCGGCGCCTGGCGCCAGGTGTTCGCGGTCACCTATGGCCAGCCGCCGGACCCGCGCGCCGTGGACCACCTGCTCGACATCCTCACCCTGGCCGCCGCGGCCACCGCGACCGGATCTGGCAGCGGCCCGCACCGGGACGGCAGGCCCACGTCCCGGGCGAGCTGATCCACTAGATGGCGCTGCCCGTGCCCTCCCAGTACGGCTCGCGCAGCCGGCGCTTGAGCAGCTTGCCGCTGGGATCGCGCGGCATGCTGGCGATGAAATCGATCGTCCGCGGCCACTTCATCCGGGACAGCCGGCCCTCCAGCGAGGCGAGGATGCCGGCCGCCAGGTCCGGCCCGGCGCTGGCCTCCGCCACCGGCTCGACCACCGCCAGGACCGACTCGCCCCAGTCGTCGTCGGGGACGCCGAACACCGCCACGTCGGCCACCATCGGGTGCATGATGATCGCGGCCTCGATCTCGGCGGGGTAGATGTTCGCCCCGCCCGAGATGATCATGTCGCACTTGCGGTCGCACAGGAACAGGAAGCCGGCCGGGTCGAGGTAGCCGACGTCGCCGACCGTGAAGTACCCGCGCAGCCGGTTCGCCTCGGTCTTGGCGGGGTCGCCCTTGTACACGAAGTCCGGCAGCGCCATCCGCATGTACACGGTGCCGGCCACTCCGGGCGGGCACTCGTTGCCGTCATCGTCGGCGATCATGATCTCGCTGACCGGCCAGGGCCTGCCCACCGTGCCCGGCCGGGCCAGCCAGTCCTGCGGGGTCGCGATGGTGCCGCCGCCCTCGGTCGCCGCGTAGTACTCGTACACCCGGGGGCCCCACCAGTCCAGCATCGCGTGCTTGATCCCCACCGGGCAGGGCGCGGCGGCGTGCAGCAGCCAGCGCATCGAGGACAGGTCGTAGCGGCGCCGGACCTCTTCCGGCAGCGTGAGCAGCCGCTTGAACTGGGTCGGCACCATGTGGGTGTTGGTCACCCGGTACCGCTCCACCAGGGCCAGGGCCTGCTCGGCGTCCCAGGAATCCATGTAGACCAGGCAGTGCCCCATCTGGGCGGCGCCGCACCCGAACACCGTCACCGCGGTGTGGTAGTGCGGCGACGTGACCAGGTGCACGTTCGGCGGCCCGGTGGTGATGCCGAACAACTGCGGCAGCGCGGTCCCCAGTTCGGCGGCCTCATCCGGGTCGAGGCCTGACAGCGCCCGCCGCACCCCCTTCGGCCGCCCGGTGGTGCCCGATGTGTAGTGCATGGCGGCGCCGGCGGTCCGGTCCGCTGGCAGGTGGGTGGGCTGGCCCTCGCGGATGCGCTCCACCGGGCGGAACCCGGGCACGTCGCCATAGCTGATCCGCCTGCTGGCCGCGACTTCCGCCTCGTCGGCGGCCCCGGCCCCGGCCTGGCCGAACCGCTCGTGCACGAAGAACGCCTTCGCCTCGCAGTCCCGCACGATGTAGGCGATCTCCGGGGCCGTGAAGTGCCAGTTGATGGGGGTGATGTACCAGCCGGCCTGCAGCGCGGCCAGGTAGACCTCCAGCGGCGCGATCCCGTTGGGCGCCAGCACGGCGACGCCGTCACCGGTCCGCAGGCCCTGCGCCCGCAGGCCGTGGGTCAGCTGGTTGACCCGGGCCAGCAGGTCACCGGCGGTGTGGGCGGTCCCGTCCGGCTCGATCGCCGCTACCCGCTCCGGGTCGGCCAGCGCGCGCTGCCAGAAGCCGAGCGACCCCATGACCGCACCTCCCTGGTCGTGGTCCCGCTGCCTCTCAGGCTATGCTGCGGGCGCTTCGGCCGGAAGCAATCAGCGCGGGCGGCGGGGGACCGGGCGCCCGCCCTGCCCGCGCCGCGGACACCAGGAGGGACGCCCCGATGCCGGTCGCTCTCGCCGTGCTGCTGTTCCTGGCGGGCGCCGCCGTGAGCCTCAGCACCAGCTACGTCCTCGTCACCCGGCTGGAGCGGATCGGGGAACGGCTGGGGCTGTCCGAGGCGCTGCTCGGCGTGGTCGCCGCGCTGGCGGCGGACGCTCCGGAGATCACCTCCGCCGTCGCCGCGCTCACCTCCGGCCAGGGCAAGATCGGCGCCGGGGTGATCATCGGCTCGAACGTCTTCAACCTGGCCGCGCTGCTCGGCCTGGGCGCCGTGGTCGCCGGCGGCATCGCGCTGCACCGCAGGGTGGTGCTGCTCGGCGGTGTGGTCGGCATCTGGATCGCGGCCGCCTGCCTGGTCACCGCGGCAGGCCTGCTCTCGCCGGCGGCTGGGCTGATCGCGGTGCTCGTGGTGCTGCTTCCCTACCTGGCGGTCCTGGGCGCGGGCCATGCCCGCCTGCAGCGGATAGCGCCGGCCTGGCGGTGGGAGACCTGGCTCGGCGAGGCCGTCGCCGAGGAGGAGCAGGAGCTGGAGGAGGTCATCCGCCCGCAGCAGGGCCGCGGCCGGGACGTGGCCGTGGCGGCGGCCGGGCTGGTGGTCGTGGTGGTGGCCAGCGTGACCATGGAGCGGTCGGCGTCGCTGCTGGGCACGCGTTTCGGGGTGCCCGACATCATTACCGGCGGCGTCGTCCTCGCCGCGGTGACCAGCCTGCCGAACGCGGTCGCCGCTGTCTACCTGGCGGCCAAGGGACGCGGCGCGGCCATGCTGAGCACCACGCTGAACAGCAACGCGCTGAACGTGACAGCCGGGCTGCTCATCCCGGCCACGATCACCGGCCTCGGGCCACCCTCACCCCACGCGGTTCTCATCGCGGTCTGGTACCTGGTGCTGACGCTGGCCTCGCTCGCGTTCGCCTACCGCGACAGCGGCGTGAGCCGGGTGACCGGCGCCCTGATCATCGGCGCGTACCTGGTCTTCCTGGGCTCACTGCTGGCCACCGCCCACGCGGCGTCCTCCGATCCGGCCCTGACGGTCATCCCGCTGGTGGTGGTGGCCGTGAGCACCGGTGCCGGGCTGGCCCGCAGGCCGGGGCGCCGACGCCGCCAGCGGGGCACGGCGCGGTGATCACCCGGCGAGCTCGGCGGCCATGACCGCACCGAGTTCCCAGCACTGTTCCAGGTCAGCGGCGGACGGGGAGCCGATGACGGACAGCGGTGGCCGGGCGCGCCGCCAGGACATGCCCGAGGTGATCGACTCCACCCCGCGCACGGCGCCCGTGGTGTCGGAGTTGCCGTGCACGTACAGCGCGTACGGCCGGCGCCGGGTCGCCTCCAGGCAGGGGTAGTAGATGCCGTCGAAGAAGTGTTTGAGCGCCCCGGACATGTAGCCGATGTTCGCGGGGGTGCCGAGCAGATACCCGTCCGCGGCGAGCACGTCCGCGGCGGACGCGGCCAGCGCGGGCCGCACGGCCACCTCGACACCCTCGATGTCGTCGGTGGACGCCCCCGCCACCGCGGCCTCGAACATCGCCTGCAGCGCGGGCGAACAGGTGTGGTGGACGATCAGCAGGACAGCCATCAGCGCGGCACACCCCGGCTCACCGCGCCGCGATCAGGCACTCCCGCAGTGTATGCCGGGCCGGGCGGCTACCGTGGAGCCTGCCGACACAGGAGTGATCCATGCGTGCCGCTGCCGCCATAGCCATCGACGCCGTTCTCGTGCTCGCGTTCGTGGTGATCGGCCGCGCCAACCACCATGCCGGGGACAGCCTGTCCGGCATCGCGAGCACCGCGTGGCCGTTCCTGGCGGGCCTGGCGGTGGGCGAGGCCGCCACCGTGCCGTGGCGCCGCCCGTTCGCCCTGGTGCCCACGGGGGTGGGGGTGTGGCTGGCGACGGTGGTGATCGGGCACGCGCTGCGGGTGGCCGCCGGGCAGGGCACGGAAGCGGACTTCATCGCGGTGTCCGCGGCCTTCCTGGGGCTGTTCCTGCTCGGCTGGCGGGTGGTGGCCATGCGCGTCCCCGCGCTCCGGTCGCACCTGGCGGGCCAGGACAGCGTGGGCCGCCGGTAGCCTGGCCATCCGGCGGGACATCCGGGCCGGCCTGGGCACCTCCGGGTATCCGGCACCCCCGGTTATCCGGCACCTCTGAATATCCAGCACCGACGCCGCCACCCCGAACAAGACGATCCCTTGCCTCGCCACAGCCCGCCGCCTTAGACTGAACGTTCAGTCAGTCCGAGGAGAACATCGTGGTCAGCGACCAGGACAGCCCTGTGGATCTACCACGGGTCATCGCCGAGCAAGAGCGGATCTTCACCGAGCGCCAGCCGCAGTCGGCCCGGCTGGCCGAGCGCGCGCGCCGCACGCTGGCGGGCGGTGTCACCTCCAGCTGGCAGATCACCGCCCCGCAGCCGGTCTGGCTCAGCCACGGCCGTGGTTCCAAGATCTACGACGTCGACGGCAACGAGTATGTGGACCTGCACGGCGGGTACGGGGCGGCCCTGGCCGGGCACGCCCACCCGGCGATCGTCGAGGCGGTCCGCAGCCAGGTGGCCCTCGGCACCCACTTCGCCCAGCCCACTGAGGACGCCCTGACCGTCGCTGGCCAGCTGTCCCGGCGGTTCGGCCAGCCGCTGTGGCGGTTCGCCAACTCCGGCACCGAGGCCACGATGGACGCCGTCCACCTGATGCGGGCGGTCACCGGGCGCGACCTGATCATCAAGGTGGAGGGCTGCTACCACGGCCACCACGACTCGGTGCAGGTCTCGGTCACCCCCGAGGCGGACGAGGTGGGCCCGGCCGGGAAGCCGGCCCAGTCCCCGTCCAGCACCGGCATCCCGGACGCGATCATCAAGCTCACCCTGGTCGCCAGCTTCAACGATCTCGACAGCGTCGCCCGGCTGCTCGACGAGCACCCCCAGGGCGTAGCCGGGATGATCATCGAGCCGATCATGATGAACGCGGGGATCATCTACCCCGAGCCCGGCTACCTGGCCGCGCTCGCCGACCTGCTGCACGCCCACGGCGCGCTGCTCACCTTCGACGAGGTGAAGACCGGGCTCACCGCGGGGCCGGGCGGCGCCACCGGGCTGACGGGGGTGGTGCCGGACATCACCTGCCTGGCCAAGTCGATCGGCGGCGGGATCGCCGTGGCCGCCATCGGCGGGTCGGAGCAGGTGATGGAGCACGTCGCCAACGGCGACTACGAGCAGGTGGGCACGTTCAACGGCAACCCGATGGCGATGGCGGCCGCCCGGGCCATGCTCTGCGAGGTGGCGACCCCCGAGGCCTACCAGCGGATCGACCGGCTGCGCGAGCGCGCGGTCGCCGGGCTGGAGGCCGAGATCGCCCGCAACGGCCTGGCCGCGCACGTGGTGGCGGCGGGCGCCAAGGGATGCGTGGTCTTCTCGCCGCTGCCGGTCCGCGACTACCGCGGGTTCCTCGACGTCGACGACCGCTACAGCCAGGCCCACTGGCTATTCCAGCACAACGGCGGCGTTTTCCTGCCACCGTGGGGGAAGATCGAGCAGTGGCTGATCTCGGTCCAGCACGACGAGAGCGACATCGACCGTTTCACCGCGAACTTTGCCAGCTTTGCCCGGGCCATCAGCTGACCTTCAGCTTGGTGCCAGCTTCAGCGCATGACCGGAGGTTTTACTCAGAAAGCCTTGCGCCCCGTACCCGCGCAGGAGTAGGAGTACGACGTATTGACGGACCGTTCAGTCAGGATGGAGTCATCCGGGGTTAACCGAACGGCTGCCTGAGGAAAGGTGAGGCGACCATGCATCCGAGAGAAGGCTGGTCGGAGGATGGCTCCCGGCGGCCGGGACTGTCCCGGCGGAGCTTCCTGCGGGGGAGCGCAGGCGCCGGGCTGGTCGCTGGCGGGCTCGGCCCGCTGCTGGCGGCGTGCTCCGGCGGCGGGGCCGGCAGCACCGGCGGCTCCGGCACCACCACGATCCCGCTGCCGCGGCCCAACCACCCGGTGACCTGGCCCATCTTCGCCGACAACAAGGCGATCAAGAGCGGGCTGAAGGCGGAGCAGGGCAACACGCTGAAGCTCTACAACTGGGTCGCCTACATCAACCCGCAGAGCCTGAAGAATTTCGCGAAGAAGTACAACGTCCCGGTCCCCCAGGTGACCACGTTCAACACCATGAGCGAGGCGATGGCCAAGCTGCGCTCCGGGCAGGTCAACTTCGACATCTTCTTCCCCACCATCGACGTCATGGGGCAGCTGGTGGAGGGCAAGCTCGCCCAGCCGATCAACCACAGCTACATCCCGAACATCTCCCAGGCGTGGCCGGACTTCACCGACCCGTTCTACGACGGCCACTGGCGGTACACGGTGCCGTACACGATCTACACCACCGGCATCGCCTGGCGGAAGGACAAGGTGCCGGAGAACCCGTACACGATGGCCAACCCGTGGGCCATGCCCTGGCAGGCGAAGTACAAGGGCAAGGTGGCCATCCTCGACGACTACCGGGAGAGCGTCAGCCTCGGCCTGATGAAGAACGGGATCTTCGACCTCAACACCACCAGCCAGTCGCAGATCGCCGCGGCCGGGAAGTCGCTGCAGCAGCTGTCCTCCATGACCAACGTCCATATCGACAACAACGACTACACCGAGGTGCCCAGCGGCCAGATCTGGATCCACCACGCCTGGTCCGGCGACATGGCGGCCGCCCCCGCTTACCTGCCCAAGGGTGTCTCGCCCGACGTCCTCGGCTACTGGTTCCCGACCGACGGCAAGGGCCCGGTCGGGAACGACACCATCGCCATCCTCAAGGGCGCCAACAGCCCGGTGCTCGCGCACCTGTTCCTCAACTACATGCTCGACCTGCCGAACGCGCTGACCAACATCAGCTACACCGGATACATGCAGCCGCTGACGGCGGTCACCCCGCAGCGCCTGGTCAGCGAGGGCATGCTGGACAAGAATCTGATGTCCACCGCGGTGCTTCCCTCCTACTTCCGGCGCGGGGTGATGGAGCTGCAGCTGCCCGTTCCCACCGACGTGCTGTGGCAGCAGACATGGCAGACGGTGAGCCACGGGGCCTAGCGGCATGACGGAGAGCGGGTACCGGGCGCGGCGGCGCGAGCAGCGGCAGCAGTACCGCTGGTTCTGGATCCTGCTGGCCGCGCCCGGCATCCTGTGGCTGCTCTTCCTGTTCATCGTGCCGTTCTACGCGATGCTGGCCATCGCCGGCGGCAAGCTGAACCTGATATTCGAGCAGCCGATCGCGATCTGGAACCCGCTGCAGTGGAGCTCGGCGAACCTGGTCAAGGCCTGGCATGACGTGGCCGGCGCCGGCGCGTTCGACGGCCCGATCGTGCTCAGGACGATCGTCTACGTCGCGATAGCCTCGGCGCTATCGCTGGTCATCGCCTACCCGGTCGCGTACTTCGTCGCCCGGTTCGGCGGCCGGCGCAAGGGCCTGCTGCTGGTGCTGCTGATCGCGCCGTTCTGGATCAGCTACATGATGCGCATGCTGGCCTGGATCGACCTGCTGCAGATCAACGGCTACGTGAACAAGGCCCTCGCGCTGGTGGGCCTGCCCCCGGTGGGCTGGCTCGGCGGGCTGTCGTTCACGGTGATCCTCGGGCTGGTGTACGGCTACATCCCGTACCTGATCCTGGTGCTGTACGCCGGGCTGGACCGGATCGATCCCGCCCTGATCGAGGCGGGCCGGGACCTCGGCCTGGGCCGGGCACGCACCTTCATCCGGGTCACCCTGCCGATGTCCCGGCAGGCGATCCTGACCGGGCTGCTGATCACCGTGCTGCCCATGCTCGGTGACTACTTCACCAACCAGTTGCTGTCCGGCACCACCAGCACCACGATGATCGGCAACGTGATCGACGGGCAGCTGCAGACGCCGGCCTTCCAGGCGGAAGGGGCGGTGCTGTCGCTGATGCTGCTGCTCGTGCTGACGATCCCGATGATCTACTACGTGTTCGCCACCAACCGCTCGTCGAGGTCGGCAACGTGAGCGCGGCCGATGTCACCACGGGCGCCCGGCCGGCCGGGGAGGCCGCCGGAGCCCGCACCCTGACCGGGCGCCTGCTGCCCCGGCCCAACCCCTGGCGCCACCCGTGGTTCCTGGAGGGTTTCACCTGGCTGTACCTGCTCTGGTCGCTGGTGCCGATCGGGCTCGCGGTGCTGTTCTCGTTCAACAACGGCAAGTCCCAGGCCGTCTGGCAGGGGTTCTCCCTGCGGTGGTATTTCACCGACCCGGTGAATTCCGTCCTGCACGACCCCAACCTGCACGCCGCGGTCATCCAGACCCTGCGGCTGTCGGTCTACACCACCTTGATCTGCGTCCCGCTCGGCGTGGCCTTCGCGCTGGGCATCAACCGGTGGCGCGGCGTCGTCTCGGCCTCGGCCAATTTCGCGATGATCCTCTCGTTCGTCATCCCGGAGC
>Ga0335076_10004990_pt1 | contig 13439 bp, 6 predicted proteins | sample Lox_Sample_25_FD_206717 | JGI IMG/M metagenome (GOLD analysis project Ga0335076, IMG submission 206717) | Soil microbial communities from Loxahatchee National Wildlife Refuge, Florida, United States - Lox_Sample_2.5 | ecosystem: Environmental > Terrestrial > Soil > Wetlands | place: USA: Florida... | reverse complement strand
GCCTTGCGTCTCCGAAGTGCCTAGCGTCAGATTCACCGCCTGGGTCTTAAATCCCGGAGCGACAATTGTCAATGTGTAGCGGCCGGGTTCGAGACTGCTGAAGCGATAGTTGCCGGAGGAGCTGGTGATGACGCTGGCTTCGATCCCATTTTCGAGGTTGTGCAACCGGACGGAAGCGTTAGCGACCGCGGCGTCCGATGGATCCGTCACCACCCCTTGTATATTGCCGCTATACTGGGCAAGAGCGGTGAGGCTACAGAGCAGCAAAACGACCAAGGACAACAACCGCAAAAACCGCAGGCTCAATGGTGTTCGCATTTCCCCTCCTGAATCCGGAGTACAATTGCTGAATGAGTAAACGCTTTCTCATGTAATGGAAACAGGTTATAGCTCCCTCTGGAAGTGGCTGTCAAGCAGTTTTTTGATTGCTTAGGATTAAGCTTTCTGGCGGCCACACAAGGCCCAAGCAGCCAGCCGTCGGTCCCCCTGAACGAAGCGGCGCAGAGAATTTCGCGACCGGTCCTGGATCAAACCGTCCTCGACTATTTCTCTCGAAGCGGCCGCCACCCGGTCATGAGTCTCTAACATTAATTTAATCAGTGCTTTACTCTAAACGGAACCCGTGCAGGATCGATCTGGGAAGTTGTCGGCAGGACTCGTCAACACACTGGCCGGCTGAATCAGCTTGTGCTCGAAACAGCGGGGGCGATTCCTTCTCGAGAACCGCACTCTGTGAACTAGTTACCAGCTGGGTGTCAGGGCATGATGACAATTGCAACAGGGCTCCAAAAAGACCCCAGCGTGCAATGGCCCTTTATTTTGCAAAAAAGACGCCGTTTGGTAGAACGTAGCAAGCGCTTTCACGAGCATCTTCCAGTTGCGCTGGCATGCACTGGAACCTGAGGTTATGGAATGGAAACACGCCAACTTGGAAACAGTGACCTTCGTATCACTCCCATTGGAATCGGCGCCTGGGCTATTGGCGGGGGTGGATGGAACGGGAGCATGGGGCCGCAGAACGAAAGCGATTCCATCCCTGCCATTCACGCCGCGCTGGATTACGGACTGAACTGGATTGACACGGCCGCGCTTTACGGGCTGGGTCACTCGGAAGAAGTCGTGGCGCGAGCGCTTCAGGGACGCGCGCCACGCCCGTACGTATTCACTAAGTGCGAACGGGTGTGGGATGCCGACGGAAATATTGGGGCGTGTCTCAAAGCTGAGTCTATCCGGGGTGAGTGCGAAGGCAGCCTGCGCCGCCTGCGGACTGATGTCATCGATCTCTACCAGATTCACTGGCCCGAACCGGACGAAGATATCGAGGAAGGATGGGTCGAACTGACACGTCTGCAGAAAGAAGGCAAAGTTCGCTACATCGGAGTCTCCAACTTCAGCGTTTCCCAAATGAAGCGGGCGCAAGCCATCGCGCCGATTACCTCGCTGCAACCACCGTACTCGGTCGTCACTCGCGAAATTGAAGATGAGATCCTGCCGTTCACGCAACGCAACAACATCGGGGTCATCGTGTATTCGCCAATGTCGGCCGGACTGCTCACTGGAGCAATGACGCGCGAGCGCGTGGCCGGTTTTGCTGCCGAGGACTGGCGCAGAAATCTCCCCAACTTTCAGGAACCGTTGCTCTCCCGCAGTCTGACGCTGGTAGAACAGCTGCGCGAGATCGGAAACCGCCACGGGCGCACTCCGGGAGAAGTGGCAATTGCGTGGACGCTGAACCACCCCGCAGTCACGGGCGCGATTGTCGGGTTCCGCAATTCAAAACAGGTTTCGGGGATTATTGGAGCCGCCGCGTTTCGCTTGCATCAGAGCGAGATCGCTGAGATCGAGGAAGCTCTGAAACAGTCCTCCGCGGCCTGAGCTGTTAGGGGTCTTGACGAGAGCCGTTGACAACTCCGAATTCGGCGGAGTACATCTTACTGTAAGTAAACGTTTGCTTCTATAATGAAGCCATGAGGATTCCCATGAGTCAGCGCGTTAGCCGGCGAAGTTTTCTCAAGACCGCCACCGTCACCACTGCGGCTACCTACGCGGCACGCATGTTGCCCGCATGGGCCGCCGCGGATAGAGGGTCCGTGGCCGTGAACACTCCCCTCACGACGTTCGCGTATTCCGATGTGGAGTTGCTCGAAGGGCCGATGAAGCGGCAGTTCCAGGAGAATCATGCCCGCTATCTGAACCTCGACGACGATCGCCTGCTCAAGGTTTTTCGTCAGGTTGCCGGTTTGCCCGCGCCGGGTGAGGACATGGGAGGCTGGTATGACCTCACCGGCTTCAGCCTGATCCGAAATGATTTTCACGGTTTCATCGCCGGCCATACTTTTGGACAATATGTCTCCGCACTGGCGCGAGCCTACGCCGTCACGGGATCGGAAGAAACCCGGGCTAAGATCAATCGCCTGGTCAAGGGATACGCGGAGACACTCGATCCCAAGGCCATGTTCTTCGTGGATTACCGCCTGCCGGCATACACGTACGACAAACTTTCCTGTGGCCTGATCGATGCCCACGAGTTCGCTCACGACCCTATGGCCATGGACGTTCACGAGAAGCTAACTCGTGCCATCACCGCCTATCTTCCCGAGAAAGCTCTATCGCGCGCCGAACAACGTTCTCGTCCTCACAAAGATACGTCTTATACCTGGGACGAGAGTTACACCCTGCCTGAGAACCTGTTTCTGGCGTATCAGCGCAGTGGCAAGGTTTTCTATCGGGATATGGCCAAGCAGTATCTCGAGGATGACACTTACTTCGGCCCGCTGTCTGAGGGCAACAACGTGTTGCCCTTCGAGCACGCCTACAGTCATGTGAACGCCTTTAGCTCCGCCATGCAGGCCTACATCACCTTGGGAAGCGAAATGCATTTGCAAGCCGCCAAGAATGGCTTCGAGATGCTGCAGCTGACGCAAAGCTTCGCCACGGGCGGATGGGGTCCTGACGAAGCTTTCGGAGAACCCGGCCGAGGGCAGTTGGGCGACAGTCTGGCGTCCACCCACGCCAGCTTCGAAACGCCCTGCGGCGCTTACGGCCATTTCAAGATCACGCGCTACCTGCTGCGGGTTACCAAACATGCACAGTACGGCGACAGCATGGAGCAAGTGCTCTACAACACCATTCTGGGTGCGTGGCCCATCCAGGCGGACGGCACTTCGTTTTACTACTCGGACTACGCCAACACCGGCAGGAAAGTCTGGTACAAGGACAAGTGGCCGTGTTGCTCAGGGACTTTCCCACAGCTCGCCGCCGACTACCACATCAGCACCTATCTGCGATCGACGGATGGTGTATATGTGAACCTTTTCACCCCGTCCAAGGTGCAATGGAATGATGGCGGCGGACGCTACGGGCTGAAGCAGGAAACTTCATATCCGTTCGACAACAAGGTCGTGATTCGGGTCTCGGGTTCGCAGCCCAGGGACTACGCCATCAACGTACGGATTCCCGGCTGGGCTTCGCCCGACCCCGTGCTCTCCGTTAATGGCAACCGAGTCTCCGACTCAGTACGGCCCGGCACTTTTGCCGCGATTCAGCGCACCTGGAAAGATGGCGATCGCGTGGAGCTCGAACTTCCCATGCCGCTACGTCTCGAACCGGTGGACGCCAATCATCCCAACTTGGTGGCTTTGATGCGCGGCCCGCTGGTTCTATTCGCGGTGGCCGAATCGCAACCCAGTTTTGACCGAAACGCGCTGTTGCAAGCCAAGCCCGCCAACAACGCCGCGGGAGACTGGCTGGCAAATTCGGCCGACGGAAGCAGCGTGACCATGCGCCCCTTCATGAAGATCGACAAGGAAAGCTATAGCACCTACGTCTTGTTAAAGGGTTGAGTTCCCCGCACATTAGTTTGGTTTATTTCTTGGTCCACCCTTTAGAGGGCACAATTCCTGACCCCTCGCGCAGCGTCACCAACTGATTGGCCGCGACCCCTCTGAACTTTTCCTGCAGGCCATTGGGCCAATAGACTTCGATGTCAACAGACTGGTACGTACCCAGACCGAAGTGGAGCCGGGGATCGTTGCACGAATAAAAGCTGGACTGGCTGAGCACAGCCTGAGCCTGCGCCTTTCCACCATAGTGGAGGAGGACGCGCGCGCCAATAGCGCTGCGATTCGACTTCACTCCTTCCAACTTGATCTTGATCCAGTGCTGCTCTCCTCGTAGGTCGTTCCGCAGCAAAGACGGAGGTTCGTTCAAATTGACGATAAGAATGTCGAGGTCTCCATCGTTGTCAAAATCTCCGAAAGCGCACCCCCGGCTACTGTGAGGTTCCACAACTCCGGGACCAGCCTGTTCCCCCAGTTCTTCAAAAGTGCCATTGCCGAGATTGCGAAACAATGCCCGCGGAGTTTTGTTGGCATATTGCGGCAACTTGCGCTCAACTTCCGGGTATACGTTACCCGTAACCATGAACAAGTCGGGATATCCGTCGTTATCGAGATCGACGATGCCGGCTCCCCAGCAGATGTAGCGGGTCTCGACGGCAAGTCGGGAGGTTCGAGTCAGGTCGTCGAAGTTCCCCTTCCCATCATTGTGGTAGAGGCCGTTGGCGTCGTCGGCAAAGTGCGTCTTGAAAAGATCCAAGTGGCCGTCCAGATCGTAGTCTCCAACGCCGACTCCCATACCCGCTTGCTCCATGCCATCGTCACTCAGCGCCACGCCGCGCAGCACACCCTCTTCACGAAAAGTTCCGTCATGATTGTTCATGAACAGCAAGCTCGGAGTGGAATCGCAGGCGACGAATATATCCGTCCACCCATCTTCATCGAAATCGGCCGCGACCACTGTCATTCCGTAGCTCTCGGTCGCGCTGGCAATGCCCGCCTGCTGGCTCACATCGGTGAACGTGCCGTCGCCGTTGTTGCGGTATAACGAATGTCTTCCGGTAGGCAGTCCGCGTGGCCCGCATTCCACCGGGACGCCTTTCCAGTTGCAATTTATGTTATCCCCCGGTGCCGGCGCATGTTCGAAAGAGAAACGCACATAATTGGAGACGAAGAGATCCAGGTGCCCGTCGCGGTTGTAGTCCAGGAAACTGCAGCCCGCTCCCCAGCGTGGTTGGTCGTTGCCAAGGCCGGCAACTTTGGTCACGTCGGTAAAGGTTCCATCGCCGTTGTTGCGGTAGAGACGGTTCTGCCCGAAGTAGGCGCAAAAAATGTCCTCGAATCCATCGTTGTTGTAGTCTCCGAAGCAGACGCCAGACGCCCAGCCCACGGCCTTCAGACCAGCCTTCTCGGTGACGTCGGTAAAGGTGCCATCACGGTTGTTCTTGTACAGGCGGTTGGTCGCGCCCGGCGGATCCCCGGCCAGGCGAGTGCCGGACAAGAGAAAAATATCCATCCATCCGTCGTTGTCGTAGTCGATAAAAGCGCAACCACAACCGGTGGCTTCCAGAATATATTTCTTGCTTTCCACCCCGCCATAGATCACTTCTGCATGCAATCCCGCTGCCGCTGCCACGTCTACGAAATGAGCGTTGAAGGGACGCCCTGACGGCGCGGCCCGAGCCACGGGCTTTACCGTGTGGGCGGCAACGCCTTGCGCCAGAAGCCGTGGAGCTGCTGCCAAGGCGGCAGAACCTAAGGTGAGACGTACAAAATCGCGGCGAGTGGCAGTCAAGGCTGTGGTTTCTCCGTGGACGGAGATGTCTCTTCCACCAATTTGTAGCGGTTGTGTTCGGCTTCTTCTTTGGTGCTCTTCATACGGAGTTCGGCCAGGCGCTTTAGCAGATCCGGAATGTCGTCCGTTCGTCCGCTCTTACGCATGGCTTGTATCAGGTGATAGAGCGCGGTCTGGTCGTTGGGGTCGCTATTGAGTGCCTTGCGGCTTTGTTCCATCGCAGCTTCATTCTGCCCCGCCTGCAGGTAGAGCTTCGCCAGGACGTCGTGGGCCGCGCCTAAAGAAGGCCGCAACAAGGCCGCCTTTCTGGCGGACTCCATGGCTTGGCGAAATTCGCGGCTGCCGGGATCGGGGCCATGTTGCGTCAGAATGTCGGCTTGCAGATATAGAAGAAAAGCATCATTGGGCTTCTTAGCCAGCTTCGCCCGCACGGTCGCAAGGGCGCGATCTGGGTCATTCTGTTGCACCGCAGCCAGTCCTTCCGCTGCCGAGCCCGGGGACTGCCGGGGATCGAGTTCATCGGCCTTTCCAAAATCCGCCTCGGCTTTTTCGTATTGCGCAAGCTGCACGTAGAGAATCCCGCGCGCCACATAGAGTGGAGCAGCCTTCGGTTCCGCGGTGATCCCAGCGTTGATCATGTCGACTCCCACCGCAAAAGACTGGTGGTCGAGGCAAATGTTGGCGAAGTCGAGGTAGAGGTTAACATTATGCGGATCGGACAGAATTGCCTGGTGAAGAAAGCGCACCGCTTCGGGGGTATCTCCATCAGCTTCGTAGGCAGAAGCCGCCAGCTCGAGGACATCTATTTCTGACGTGTTTCCTTGCAACAACGGCTGCAGGGTTGCGATAGCATCTTTGGCGCGCTGGGCCATCATCTGGGCGGCGGCAAGGCGATAGCGGGCACCGGCATCGGCGTTGGGCTGAGCGAGGGCGCGACTGAAGACCGAAAGCGCTTTCTCGTCTTCTCTTAGACTTATCAAGCAAGCGCCATACTCCTGCAGTGCTCCCGCCTGGGAATCCAACAGTGGGCCACTTTGCTCAAAGTGTGGGACTGCTACAGCGCAATCCCCGCGACGATAGGCCAGTACGGCCAGCATGGCATGACTGGTCGGATCATTGGGACGAAGTTGCAATACGTGTTGCAGCAACGGAACCGCGTCCTTGCCGCCACTGTCGTATTCAATCTGCGCCGCTCCTTCCAGAGCAGGTAAATAGTCGGGCGAGAGACCCAAAGAGTGGTGGAATGCGCCCAGCGCCGCCCTTTTGTCTCCTGTGCCGGAAAGCGCAATGCCACGCAAAGTCCACAGTTGCACATTTCTTGGATTTCGATCCAGTTCCGGCTGCAGGAGTTGCAGCGCGTGGTCGAATTGTCCGGACCGCAAAGCGGCGGTGATGGTCCCGATCTGGTCGTTGGTTTGAGCAGATGTAAAGGAGCAACTGGCGAACAGGGCAGCCAAAGCGCCAAGCCGAATGACGAGGCGTATCGTCGGCATCCTCGCTTGCTCCACTCGACCCTCGGACATGGGAAAATGTTTACCTGTCTTGGGAACTGAGGCAGCCGCGACACGAACCGGATTCTCCCGGCGGCACGCGGCTCACTTTGTTATCTTGGTGCAAGGTCGCAATCGCTGGCAAGCCAAATCTTTTCGGGCGGACAGAATTGCGATCTTCCGATTCCTGCATTAGTCTTTCATCATCTTCTGAGGCTGGCTAATCCAGTCCCGCGAGCCGCGTTTGCTCGCCAGGAGCACAGGCCATGACTTTGACGAGAAATCGTTTGCTGAAAATTGCTCTGGGACTGCTTGCGGCTGCAATTCTCATCGTGGCAGGCATCGCCAGCGATTCCGCCATACGGCCGCGCTATCCGGAGGACGACATGGGCAAAGACTCCCTACCCTCCCGGGAAAAAGCGCAGCTGGAAACCGCGAAACAGTTCAAGGTGTTTTATCAATTCCAGTTTGCCGACAAGCTCAAAGAAAGCGGGATCAATTTCACCTACCACGCAGTGGACGACATCACCAAGCACATGCGCATGGGCCACTATGATCACGGCAGCGCCGTTGCGGTAGCCGACGTAGACGGTGACGGACTTTACGATATTTATTTCGCCAATCAGGTTGGCGGAAATGAACTTTGGAAAAATCTGGGCGGCGGCAAATTTAGAAATATTACTGAGGAAGCGGGAGTGGGATTACCTGGCCGGGTTAGCGTAGGTGCCGCTTTCGCCGACGTCGACAATGACGGCGACCAGGATCTTTTTGTGACCACGGTCCGCGGCGGCAACGTATTGTTCGAGAACGACGGTCACGGACATTTCAAGGACATTACTCAGGAGGCAGGCCTGGGACTGATCGCACATTCCTCGGGAGCATTCTTTTTCGACTACGACAACGACGGCCTGCTCGACCTTCTGGTCTGCAACGTCGGCAAGTACACCTACGACGACAAAGGGCCGCAGGGCGAGTACGTCGGAATCCCCAACGCCTTCTCTGGCCACCTGTACCCCGAACGTTACGAATATCCCGTCTTATACAAGAATATGGGGCACAACCGTTTCAAGGATGTGACGGCCGAAGTCGGGTTGAATCCGCATGGCTGGTGCGGCGATGCTACATTCGCTGATGTGAATGGCGATGGCTGGCCTGACATCTACTTTCTCAACATGCAGGGACACAACCACTATTTCGAAAACCAGGGTGGCAAGAAGTTTGTCGAAAAAACGGACCAGTATTTCCCCAAGACGCCGTGGGGGGCAATGGGGATCAAGTTCTTTGACTATGACAACGATGGCCGCATGGATTTGTTCATCGTCGACATGCACTCCGACATGAGCCAGGAACCGGGGCCGGAAAATGAAAAACTGAAATCCAATATCACTTGGACTGACTCCTATATTCAGGGCACAAAATCTGACTACATCTGGGGGAATGCCCTCTATCACAATCTGGGGAACGGCAAATTCGAGGAGGTTTCTGACCGTATGGGAGTCGAAACCTATTGGCCCTGGGGCCCCAGTGTCGGCGACGTCAACGCGGACGGATGGGATGACATCTTCATCGCTTCCGGAATGAGCTACCCCTACCGTTATGGTATCAACTCGCTGCTTTTGAACAACCGCGGGGAGAAATTTGTCGATGCCGAGTTTGTTCTGGGAATCGAGCCGCGCAAGAACCTATACACGCCATGGTTTGAAATCAATTGTTCCGACCCGCAAGAAAGGCAAGCCCAGGAGAAACTCGATAGCAAAGTCTGTATCGGCCAGAGCGGCGAATCGATCGTCATGGCTCCGCGCTCAAGCCGTTCGGCCGTCATATTCGACCTGGACAACGACGGCGATCTCGACATTGTGACCAACGATTTCAACTCTGAACCGCAAGTATTGGTCAGCAACCTGGCACACCGTAAACCGATTCACTGGCTCAAAATCGTGCTCATTGGCACCAGCTCAAATCGCAATGGCCTGGGCGCGACCGTCCGCGTGCAAGCCGGTGGGCAAAACTATACCAAATACAACGATGGCAAATCGGGCTATCTGGCACAAAGCGTTTTGCCACTTTATTTCGGTTTGGGAGAGTCCGAGAAAATTGACCGGGTTGAAGTGGATTGGCCGGCCGGTCACAAACAGGTCTTGACTACTGGAATCAAGGAAAATCAGACACTTGAGATCAGGGAGGCGAAATAACTTCGTAGACAAAATCGACGTTGCTCGACAGTCAGACCTGCGAACCCGAGCTGAGACACATGGTATGGTTTCTTCTCCACAAATTTCCGCCAGCTCTGGCCTACTCCTTATTAGCAATCAGGGTGTAAACCCGTGCTGAGCACGGCCCTCGCCAATGGTTGCAAGGAAGATGCTCGGGTCAAACGCGCGGCTCTTCCTGGATACTGCGACAGACTCCATGTCACCTCGATTGTAGTCCCCAAGGGCTATTCTCGACGCAGAGCTACTTTTCCGCAGCCGTCAGGCGCCGATCTCGATGGGGCTCGGTGCGTGGCTGCCCGGTACTAAGCTCACACTTTTCTCCGACCTTAGCGCCACAAGTAGGACAGCGCACCGTTAGTGCTTGTTCCCCGGTGACTTTCATGGCTACATAATGCGCGGTTATTCTGTGGCAAGATGGTCAATTTTGATCAGTGCCTTCCGCTTAGAACCCCGGCACTCTCGCGGATCGCAAAGACCGGTTTCTGGTCAGTTTCCGCCAGCGAGAACGGGGAATCGCTGAGGTGAAAGTGCACATCCAATCAGCAGATGAAAAAGACTGAGAAATCAATTTTCGACCAGCAGTACAGGGTGGTCGCGGTGGAGAGTAATCGCCTTTTCATCCAGGGGATTCTCAGCGGTGAGGTGCTGACGATCATCAACCCCGAGCTGGAAACTCCTCTTAGAGCGGAAGACTATCCTCTTGGAAAGCTAATCGCGCTCACTGACCCTTCCACCGCACCTCTGAATTAGGAGTTCAATTCTGCGACTTAGAGGTGCTTCGCGAGACTCCGCTCTCATGCCGAGACGCACTCAGAAAGGTCGGAAGCGACTCGCCGGTTATCTCACGAGGCGCATCATTATTGGTAGACAGAATAGAGGTTCACTTCTGGAAGCTGAGGCGCTCACAACCACGTGATTGGATGATCACCGTTTTGCGCTCCGGACCATTTCCCGGCAGCTGTCAGCCAATAGACTGCGGCAGCCAGGCTGTCCGACCACGGGAAGCCCAGCACCGTGTGTGAGCAAGCGTCACCAGAGCCCTCATCGTGCCCGATATTCGTGCAGGGCTATTGCACCCCGAATCCGACCTGGGGCTTTGAACCAAGATTCGCCAGAGGCAGAAAGATGCCTCCTGTTAATGATCTATTTCCAAGCCGCGAAGCACGAAAACTCGACTGCGTCGAATGGAAGTTGGAAGCGCTGAATTTCCTGCCAAAACCGCCGTCATAATTTGCAGCAGGCCGGCTATATGTAGCTGGAGTCATTCCGAAGTTCATCGCCGCGGAAATCCGAGGCAATGAATGGCTGGGGATCGAGACCAGGTTCATCGCGCCTTGGGACACATGGAATCCAACCGCGGACGAAGCAGGTCTAATCCCAGTGCGGATGCCCATCACGACCGGGAACGTGGCGGGCGATTCGATGTGGAAAGCGCCAGCGACTTGTGAGGGAGCCGCGGAGGCACCAAACGAGCGAAAGTGCGGCGGAGCGAGACTCAGATACGGGTTTGCGGTCCCAAGCCCGGTGAATAGAGCCTTGGAGAGCGGCCGTACAATCGGACTCGCGGCGCCTGAGTTGATGCTAATCGCGGACAATCTGGGCTTCGCTGTCAGCGCCAGATCGGGCCCGTGCGTCACGACATCTTGAAGGTTGGAAAGGTCCTGCGCCGGGAAATGTATCCGGCTGCCGAATACTCCCGGGTGCAGTCTTGACCACCCAAAGAGAGAGCGAACCGATCCGGTATGCACCCAGCGAGGTAACTTCGTCTCTCCGGCTGGAGCCGGGCCGGAAACGACCGTAAGCAGAACATCCGAGCCTTGATAGGTGATGGCGAAGTGCTCGCTGGAATTGATGGAAAGCCCGTTGATCGTCGCAAATGTTCCGCTCTTCGAGTTGAAGTCCATGATCTTGAACGCGCTACCGACAGCGGGCACAAAGCCATTCGCCAAGCTGATGTTGAGAGTGCCGTTCAGGCTGGCAGTGGTGGTGTTCAACTGATCGAACGTCCCGGCCGTCGTACCTCCGATGGAAATATCGAGAGTACCCGTCGATGTTTGAGTGTAGGCGCCCTTGTCGGTCAGAATCGCCGTCACAGTGGAGGAATCGCCAGGATTGACGACGCCACCAGAGTTGGTGATCGATCCCGCGACCACGCCTTTGCCGAACAGCGAGCCGCCCGTCAGATTGAGTCCGCCGGAGTCGGTAAGGGTTCCATCATCGGTCGTTGTGCCAGCCGTTTGCGTGAACAGTCCGCCCCCGCCTACGGTGAAACTGCTTCCGTTTCCGACTGTGAAAGTGCCTGCATTGTTGAAGTTGCCGATCGTGGTAAAAGCGCCGGCGCCCTGCAGACTGAAAGTTCCGGTGGAGGCGTTGGTGGCGAAGTTGGCCAAGCCATTGGCGTGATTGCTCGAATTGAGTATCTGCGCTGTTGTCCCTGTCAAGGTGAGGTGAGCCGCATTGGTCACGATGTTGGCGCCGGCGAATTCGAAGGTTCCACCCACGGTGTAGGTGCCGCCTTTCAAAGTGCCGCTGTTGAAGTTAGTCAGTGAGCCGGCCACATCAACGGTGCCACCACTCTTGACGTTGACCTTGCCGGAGTTGGTAAACGTCGACGGGCTAAGCACAGTAAAGATGCTGCCTTTGTCGACCGTCAGTTGACCGGCATTGCTGAAGCTGCCAGGAGTAGTGAAACTGGCATTGCCCGCGAGCGTGAGCGTTCCCGCCTTCGCATTGCTGCTAAAGCCAGCCAGAGCGTTGTTGCCGGATTGGTCGATAACCCGGTATGAGCTCCCCGAGAACGTCAGATTGGAGGCGTTGGTCACAAGGTTCGCGCCCGTAAACTCCAGAGTTCCGCCCACAGAGAACGTACCGCCCGTCAAAGTGTTGGTGGTGCTGTTGAAGTTGGACAAGGTCCCGCTGACATCGAACGCGCTCCCGCTGTTCACGGTGAGAGTTCCCGAGTTGCTGAAGTTGCCTCCAGTGGTGAAGTTACGCTTGCCCGCAAGCGTAAAACTCCCGCCGGCGGCGTTTGTGGCAAAGTTCGCCAGGCCGTTGCCGCTAGTGGCGGCATTGAGGATGTTCGAGGAAGGTCCCGTCAGCGTGATGTTCGCCGCATTGGTCGCGATGTTGGCGCCGGAGAACTCCAGGGTGCCGCTAACGCTGTAAGTTCCTCCCGTCAAGGTTGTGCCGCTGAAGTTGGTAAGCGAAAAACCAACAGGGACCTCAAATGTGCTCCCACTCCCAACCGACAGGGTACCGTTATTGGTGAAATTGCCCACGGTGGTGAACCCGGATTTATTCGCCAGTGCCAGGCTGCTGTTGGCGCTGATCGTGTTGAGGTTTGCCAGAGCATTACTGCCATTAGAGGTGTTCCTGATTGTGCCGCCCGCCAGAGTGATGTTGGCCGAGTCCGTCGTAATGTTGGCGGGAGCACCCGTAATCCCCAGGTTCGAATCCAGAACGTAGGTGCCACCCGTGAGAGTGGTGCCGTTGATTTGCGACAGCGACTTCACCCTGAACGTGGTGCTGGGGAGGATGGTGAGCGACCCTGCGTTGCTGAAGCTTCCGGGATCCGCGAAATTGACGTCGGTCGTCAAACTGCCCGCCGAAGTAATGCTGGTCAGGTGGGCCAGGAAATTGGCGTTCGCGTTCCCGGTATTTAGAAGTTGCCCGCCTGCCTCTTCGGTAACACTTGCCGCGAGAGTGACAATGCCAGGGCCGCTGCCGCCATTCCAAGATATATTTCCGCCATTCGCAATGTAGGTGCCGCCAGTCAACGTTTTCGCGGTCCCATTGTAGTTCGTGAAGAAGGTGGTTGACGGGCCCAGAATTTGCAGGTTGCCGGAGCCGGTCAAGGCTTCGATGGTGCCATTGTTTGTGAAGTTGTTGCTGCTGACGTCGATTGAGAGCGCATTGGTTTGGTTCGCGATGATAGTGCCCGTGTTGACCAGGCCCATTATGCCAGCGCCAATGTTACCCGCGCCCTCGATGGTCTGCTTGTTTGTCAACGTCTCCTTTCCCGTGGATGCGCCTTCGATGACGTTGGCGGGGTCGTTGCCCATCACAACAGAACCGGTTCCTGCCAGCGTCACATTGCCGTTGAGTT
>Ga0335076_10004989_pt1 | contig 13441 bp, 12 predicted proteins | sample Lox_Sample_25_FD_206717 | JGI IMG/M metagenome (GOLD analysis project Ga0335076, IMG submission 206717) | Soil microbial communities from Loxahatchee National Wildlife Refuge, Florida, United States - Lox_Sample_2.5 | ecosystem: Environmental > Terrestrial > Soil > Wetlands | place: USA... | reverse complement strand
TACGGCGGCCAGTACGTCCCCGAGACGCTGATGCCGGCGCTGACCGAGCTCGAGGAGGCATGGGCGTCGGCGCAGGATGATCCGGCGTTCCGGGTCGAGCTCGACCGTCTGTTGCGCGACTTCGTCGGCCGACCCTCGCCGCTGTACCTGGCGGAGCGCCTGAGCGAGGCCGCCGGCCACCCGATCTGGCTCAAGCGCGAAGACCTCAACCACACCGGCGCGCACAAAATCAACAACGCGCTGGGCCAGGCGCTGCTCGCCAAGCGGATGGGCAAGCGGCGGATCATCGCCGAGACCGGCGCCGGCCAGCACGGCGTCGCGACCGCGACGGCGTGCGCGCTGCTCGACCTCGAGTGCGCTGTCTACATGGGTACCGAGGACATGCGGCGGCAACGGCCGAACGTCGAACGGATGGAGCTGCTCGGCACGGTCGTCGAGCCCGTCGACGTCGGCTCGCGGACCTTGAAAGAGGCGGTCTCGGCCGCGATCCGGGACTGGGTCACAAATGTCTCGACCACGCACTACATCATCGGGTCGTGCGTCGGGCCCGCGCCCTATCCAGCGCTCGTTCGCAACCTCCAGCGCGTGATCGGGGACGAGGCCCGGGCGGGGCTGCTCGAGCGCGTCGGTCGTCTCCCGCAGAGGGTGATCGCGTGCGTGGGCGGCGGATCGAACGCGATCGGCCTGTTCATTCCGTTCGCCGACGACGCCGAGGTCGAGCTGATCGGCGTCGAGGCCGCGGGCGACGGGCTCGAGACCGGCCGCCACGGTGCGCCCCTGACCGCCGCCGGGCTCCCGGGGATCCTGCACGGGGCCTTCTCCGCGATCATGCAGGACGAGGACGGCCAGATCCTCGAGGCGCACTCGATCTCGGCCGGCCTCGACTACCCCGGCACCGGCCCCGAGCACGCCTGGCTCCGGGACAGCGGACGCGCTCGGTACCTCGCGGTCACCGACCGAGAGGCGCTCGAGGCGTTCGCGCTGACGGCGCGGCTCGAGGGGATCATCCCGGCGCTCGAGAGCTCCCACGCGCTCGCCTGGTCGCTAGCGAACGGACCGAGCGAGCTCGATCTGATCTGCCTGTCGGGCCGCGGGGACAAGGACCTTGGGGAATTCGCTAACGCGAATTCCCTTGGGAGTTTCGCTGGCGCGAAACTCCCGGGGAGCAAGAAGTGACCGGGGAACTCGCTGGCGCGAGTTCCCTTGGGAGTTTCGCTGGCGCGAAACTCCGGGGGGGCAAGGAGTGACCGGGGTCGAGCGGATCGCCGAGGCGTTCGAGTCGGCACGGGCGAACGGACGCCGGGCGGCGCTGATGCCGTACCTGATGGGCGGCTTCCCGGACCTCGACACCTCCCGCCGGATCGGCCTCGCCTACGCCGACGCCGGGGCGGACCTGGTGGAGCTGGGAGTCCCGTTCTCGGATCCGCTCGCCGACGGGCCGGTGATCCACGCGGCCGGGACAGTGGCGCTGCGGGCCGGCGTCAAGGTTCAGGACGTGCTCGATGTCGGCCGGTCCATCGCCGAGCGCGTCCCGGTCGTGGTCATGTGTTACGCAAACCCGATCTACGCCCGCGGGCTCGAACGCTTCGCCGACGCGCTCGTCGATGCGCACGCGAGCGGGTTGATCGTCCCCGATCTCCCGCTCGAGGAAGCGCGGGCCGCGCTGCAAGCGTGTGACGAGCGCGGCCTCGCGCTCGTACCGCTGGTCGCGCCGACCACGCCTGACGAGCGCCTCACCAGAATCGGGGCACAAGCTCGAGGCTTTGTCTACGCGGTGTCGTTGACGGGGACCACCGGCGAGCGGACAGGCGTCGCCGATGGCCTGGCCGGGGTGGTGGGACGCGCCGCCGCGAGCACGACGGTTCCGGTCGCGGTCGGGTTCGGCATCTCGACGGCCGAGCACGCCGCGGCCGCTGCTGAAGCCGGGGCCGACGGTGTGATCGTGGGGAGCCGTCTCGTACGCGCCGCCGGCGACGGCGATGATCCGGTGGCGGCGGTGGGCGCGCTCGTGCGCGAGCTGTCGACGGGCCTGCTCGGTGGTCGAGAGCTCACCGAACCGGGCGACTCGCCTCTGAGTTAGCATCTCACGGGCGATGGGTCTGATACTGACTGCCACCGCGGGCTTGTGCCTCTGGATCGTCCTGTGGTCGCTGAACATCAGCGGCCTCGACAGCATCCTGATCGGGATCGTGATGGTCCTGATCGCGCTCGGCGTCCGACAACTGCTGCCGTTCCTGCCCGGCCGGCGGGATTAGCCGTCCTCGTATGCGGAGCCGGGTGCTCGCATCTGGACGGGCGGCCTGCGCATGGGCACTCATCGCCGCCGGGGTCGCGGGGTGCACCTCGTCCGGGTCGGCCAACTCGAGCGTGACGGTCACGGGCAACGTCCTGACGATCTATGTCAGCGCGGCGTCCACCGATCAGCCGCAGGTCGCCCGGGATGTCCTCGAAGCTGAGCAGTTGGCATTCGCGGGGGGCACGCACCGGGTCGGCAACTTCGCGATCCGGCTGCGCACCGTGCGTGATGCGACGCTCTCCGACCAGGCGCGGACGGTGATCCAGGACAAGAGCGCGGTCGCGTACCTGGGCGAGGTCGTGCCGGGTTCCTCCGCCGATTCGCTCGGCATCACCAACGCGCTCGACATCCTCCAGGTCACCCCGACCGATACTGCTCTCGAGTTGACCCAGACCACGCCGGCGGTCGCGAACGCCCCCGACCAGTACTACGAGTCGCTCAGCACGTACGGGCGGACGTTCGCGCGCGTTGTGCCGAACAGCGGCAAGGAGGCCAAGGCCCAGGTCCAGGAGATGCACGGGCTCGGGGTCACCAAGCTGTACGTGTCCTCCGATGGAAGCGACTATGGGGCGGCGGTGGCGTACGCGGTCAGGCAGGACGCCGGCAGCGCCGGGCTCACGGTCGTCAGCAGCCCCGGCACCGCCGACGGCGTCTTCTACGGCTCCGCGTCGCCGGCCGTCGCAGCGCACTTCTTCAACGGGATTGCCGGGTCGAATCCGTCGGCGAAGCTGTTCGGGCCGTCGGCGTTGGACGCGCCGGCGTTCACCTCGGCGCTCAGCCCGTCGGTGCGAAACCTGTACATCTCGATCCCCGGGTTCACCGCCTCAGATCTCACGCCGTTGGGGCGCACGTTCGTGTCTCAGTTCAGCGGGGCCTACGGCCGCGCGCCCGCGCCGCAGGCGATCTTCGGGTACGAGGCGATGCTGGCGGTGCTGTCGGTGCTCAAGGAGGCCGGCACATCGGCCGGGAATCGGTCGACCGTCGTGCACGACTTCTTCGCGATCAAGAACCGTGTATCGGTGCTCGGCACCTACTCGATCAACTCAGACGGCGACACGAGCATCGCGCCGTTCGTGTTCACTCGTGTCAAGAGCGATCAGTTGGTGCCCGTTACGGCCGTCCAGGGGTGAGGCTCGCCACGGCGTCGAAGGGGGCGATGGGGCGGATGGTCACCGTGGCGGCGGTGGTTGCCGCGGTGCTGCTCGCGGCGCTCGTCGTGGCCGGCTGTGGCTCGAGCACCGACCGCACGCTCGCGGCCAGCCGGATCCGCGGCAGGACGCTCACGATCTACGTCAGCGCCCCGCTGCTGGGCCGCTCGGGCGTCACCGGACAATCGGTCGTGTCCGGTGCCCGGCTCGCACTCGACCAGGTTGGTGCCCGGATCGGCGAGTACCGCATCGCGTTCAAGGCGCTCGACGACGCCACGGCCGCGAGAGGCGGCTGGGATCCGGGGCAGACCACGATCAACGCCCGGCTCGCCGTGCTCGATCCGACCACGATCGGCTACGTCGGCGAGGTCGACTCGGGCGCCAGCGCGATCTCGATCCCGCCGCTGAACCGTGCCGGAATCCTGCAGGTGAGCCCGACAAGCGCCGCCGTCGGGCTGACCTCGGCCGCGCTCGGCGCCCAGCCCGGCGAGCCGCAGAAGTACTACCCGACCGGGATCCGCACGTTCGCTCGGGTCGCCCCCGACGACAGGATCCAGGCGATCGCCCAGGTTCGCATACAGCAGAGCATGGGTTGCCAATCGACCTATGTTCTCAACGACGGCGAGGTCGACGGCGCGGACGCGGCGAGGAGCTTCGTGGTCGCCGCGCAGGCCGTGCATCTGAAGCTCGCCGGCGTCGCGATCTTCGTTCGGGACGCCACCAGCTACAAGTCACTCGCCACTGGGATAGCCAAGATCGCGCCCGACTGCGTTCTGATCGCCGCCGACACGGAGTCTGGTGCGGTGCTGCTCACCACCCAGATCGCGGCCGCAATGCCGCAGGTCAAGATCTTTGGGACCGCCGACCTGGCGGAAAGCACGTTCACCGACCCGGAGCAGGGCGGGATCCCGCTGTCCGTCGACTCGCGCGTGGTCCTGACATCGCCCACGCTGGGGTTGACCGCGTATCCGCCCGTGGCGCGCGCGTTCAACGCCGCCTATGAGCGCCGGTACGGGGCACCCCAACTCGCCGCGATCTACGGCTACGAGGCCATGAGCCTGCTGCTCAGCGCGATCGACCGCGCCACCCACCACGGCACGCGGCCGGCGGTTCGCTCCGAAGTACGCGCCGCCCTGTTCGCCACCAAGGATCGCCCCAGCGTGGTCGGCACTTACAGCATCAATCGCGACGGCGACACCACCCTGCGGCGCTACGGCGTATGGACCATCGTGAACGGCAGGCTGAGCTTCTGGCAGGTCATTGACGCCTGAATGACCCCGGATAGGTCGGATTGAGCCGGATTGATGTTCCGTTAAGCATGGGGCTCAGGCGCTTGGCAGTTGTCCGGGCACATCATTACGCTGCGCCGTCACCGGGACGTGGAACGCCCGGGACGAAAGCACAGGAGGTTGTTATGAGGTTTGTTCTCGGCAAGGCGCTGACCGGGCTGCTGGTCACCGGCGCCGTGCTTGCCATCGCCGCGTGCGGCAGCAGTAGCAAGACCACGAGCAGCAGCGGGGGCGCCGCGTCCAGTAGCGGAAGCTCCTCGAGCAGCGGTGGCAAGACGATCGATATCTACTCCGACCTGCCGCTCACTGGTGCCGTGACGGCCCAGACGGTGCCGGCCCTGAATGGGGAGAAGCTCGCGCTGAAGCAAGCCGGGTACAAGGCCGGTCAGTGGAAGGTGAACTTCATTTCGCTGAACGACGCGACGGCGACGTCGCCCACAAACTACGACCTCAACGTGTGTCAGGCCAACGCGAGAAAAGCGGCGACCGACCCGAAAGCGGTCTACATGGTTGGCCCGTTCAACTCCGGCTGCGCCGAGGTTGAGATCCCCATCACGAACCAGGGCGGTCTGGCGCAGGTGAGTCCGGCGAACACGTACCCAGGGCTGACGACAAACGACCCGGGAACAGCGTCGGGTGAGCCCCAGAAGTACTACCCGACGGGGAAGCGCACTTATCTGCGGATCGTTCCGCGCGACACCATCCAGGGCCAGGCGGGCCTGGTGGCGATGAAGCAGGAGGGCTGCACCCGCGTCGCGGTGGCCGACGACAAGACGCCGTACGGTGTCGGGCTGGCCACTCAGGTCCAGCTGCACGGGAAGGACAACGGGATCACGGTGACGGGCGTCACCCCCCTCGACCCGACGTCGCCGAACTTCCGGTCGTACGCGTCGACGGTCAAGGCATCGGGAGCGAACTGTGTCTACACCGCGTTCGATCCGCCCGGCGAGGTGGAACTGGTCAAGGACATCAACGCCGCGGTCCCGACCGCCAAGATCTTCGGCGGCGACGGCGTCTGCTCAGGCGGGGAGACGAACCCGAAGATGGGCGGGTTCCCCGCGAGCATCGCGCCGCTGTTCTTCTGCACAGTGGCGACGCAGGGACTGACTACCTATCCGGGCGGGAAGGCGTTCCTTGCCGCGTACAAGTCGGCTTACGGGGTCTCGAGCCCCGACCCGTACTCGATCTACGGCTATGAGGACATGCAGCTGGCCTTGCGGACGATCGCGAAGCTGGGCGCCCAGGGCGATAGCAAGAGTGCCGTGGTGGCCGCTCTGTTCGCGACCAAGAACTACCAGGGCACGATCGGGACCTACGGGTTCGACGCAAACGGCGACACAACGTTGAAGTCGTACGGCCTGTACAAGGTTGGCTCGGACGGCAACCCGCTGTTCTTCAAGACCATCACGGTCTCCTAACAAGCAATAAAGCGGAGCGGGGCCGTTGCAACGGCCCCGCTCCGCGATTAGGCTGGATCGGGGGTCCATGGAAGCAAGCTCGCTCCCCAGCAGAACCGCGACGTCGGTTGCCAGGAAGGTGCTGCTCGAGATCCGGCGCGCCGCCGGTCGGTGGGGCCTGGTGGCCCTACTACTGGCGTTCCCCGTCTATTTCGCCGTGCACGACCTCACGACCGGGTATCCCGGGTTCGCACACGGCCACGCGACGAGGGTCCACGACCTCACCTACCTCGGCACCAACATCGTCCAGGGCATCTCGAACGGAGCGATCTGGGCGCTCATCGCGATCGGGTACACGCTCGTGTACGGAATCATCGAGCTGATCAACTTCGCCCACGGCGACGTGTTCATGATCGGCTCGTTTACCGGTGTCAGCTTCTGGTCCACGATCGGGTTGGGACTGGCCACTTCAACGCTCGGGCTGGTCGTCGGCCTCCCGCTGGCTCTGCTCGTGTGCATGGCGGTCTGCGGCGCCCTCAACGTGCTGATCGAACGGGTCGGCTATCGGCCGCTTCGCGGCGCTCCGAGGCTGGCACCGCTGATCACCGCAGTCGGTTTCTCCTTCATCCTCCAGAACGTCGGGTTGCTGTGGCGCGGGGGGTCGACCGTCGGCGTGTCCGATCTGGTTCACGAGAACAAGACGGTCGTCCAGATATCGGGGGTGGTGGTCCACCGCGCGGACGTGCTCTCGGTCGGGGTCACGATCCCGCTCGTGATCCTGCTGGGATGGTTTGTCAGCCGTACGCGGCAGGGCAAGGCGATGCGCGCCACTGCACAAGACCCTGAGGCCGCGCGGCTTATGGGGATCAACGTCGACTGGACGATCTCGCTCACGTTCCTCATAGGCGGGGCGCTGGCCGGCGCCGCCGGACTCGTGTACGCGCTCTACGAGACGACGATCTGGTATCTCCAGGGGTTCGAGGCGGGCTTGATCGCGTTCACGGCCGCGGTCATGGGAGGAATCGGGAACCTTCGCGGGGCCGTGCTCGGCGGGTTGATCATCGGCTGTATCCAGCAGACGATCGACGCCCGGGTCGGGCCCCAGTGGACTCCGTTCTTCGTGTTCGGTCTGCTCATCATCGTTCTGGTCCTGCGCCCGCAAGGACTGCTCGGCGAGGAGACGAGGGAGGCCGGATGAACGAGCTGCAGGCGCAGCTCAAGGAATGGCGAGCGGCGATCGAGCGCTGGCTTCCCTCGTGGTGGCCACGTGCCCTGGCAGTGGGGCTGATCGCGCTCGGCGTAATCCTGCCGCAGCTGTTCTCGGTGACGAGCAACTTCATCAACACCGAAATCCTGGCCCTGACGTACGTGATGTTCGCGCTCGGTTTGAACATCGTCGTGGGCTTTGCCGGTCTCCTCGACCTCGGCTACGTCGCCTTCTTCGCACTCGGCTCGTATGCCTTCGGCTGGCTCGGGTCCGGGTGGTTCTTCAAGGCTCATGTGCACGTCCTCACCCACGGCGCCCCGAGCACGCTACCGGGCATCCACCTGAATTTCGTCTTGATCCTTATCTGCGCGGGGCTCTTCACGGCATTCGCCGGCGCGGTCATCGGCGTTCCGACGCTGCGGTTGCGGGGCGACTACATCGCGATCGTGACGCTGGCGTTCGGGGAGATCATCAGGGTGTTCGCGCTCCAGGGACCGTCGCTCAAGATCTTTGGGATGCCGCTGACCGGCGGCGAGCTCGGAATCAGCGGCACCGACGCTCCCTACCTCCCGGGCATCGGCATGTTCAGCGAGCTGAACATCAGACCCTGGTACTACACGATCTTCGTGCTCGTTCTCATCGCGCTCTTCGTCAACGTGAGGGTGCGCGATTCGCGCCTCGGACGAGCGTGGGTCGCGCTGCGCGAGGACGAGGTCGCCGCTGTCTCGATGGGCATCCCGCTGGTGCGCACGAAGCTGTTCGCCTACGCCCTAGGCGCGGCGTTCGGGGGCATCGCGGGCGCCTTCCTCGCCGCCTATACGACTCTGATCGACGCCGGTGAGTTCCAGTTCGGCTTCTCCATCTTCGTGCTATCGATGGTGATCCTCGGCGGGCTGGGATCGATCTGGGGAGTCGTGCTGGGGGCACTGCTGCTCGCCAACATCAACTACTACCTGATCCCGGACGTTTTCAACTCGCTGCCCGGTGACTTGGGTCTCAACTTCAACCTGACCGACCTTCAGGTGAGCATCTTCGGCTTCCTGCTCGTGATCGTGATGGTGCTGCGACCGCAGGGGCTGATCCCCGAGCGGCGGCGAAAAATCGAGTTCACTCGGGGGATCGGCGAGACCGAGCTTGACGAGCCCGCGGTGGACCAGGCCTGGGCGAGTGTTGAGCCCGGGGAGGCCGTGAAATGAGCACCGAGGCGCCGGCACCTGGCCTGACCACCTCCGAGGCGCCGATTCTGAGCGCCGAGGACGTGACGAAGGAGTTCGGCGGCCTTGTGGCCGTCAACCGGGTCTCGGTCGACATCCCGATCGGGTCCATCGTCTCGATCATCGGCCCGAACGGCGCCGGGAAGACGACGTTCTTCAACATGCTGACGGGTCTCTACAAGTCGTCGGGCGGTCGGATCGTATTTTCGGGTCGGGACATCACGCACGATCGACCCGATGTCATCACGAAGCTCGGGGTCGCGCGTACGTTCCAGAACATTCGGCTGTTCGGCGCGATGACCGCGCTCGAGAACGTGATCGTCGGGCGCCATTGCAGGATGCGGGCAGGGTTGTTCGGGTCGATCGTGGGCGCGCCGTGGGTGCGTAACGAGGAGCGAGCGGTGCGTGAGAGGGCGGCCGAGGCGCTGTCCTACGTGGGGTTGCGCCCCGGGCAGTTTGGCCAGCTCTCGAGCAACCTCTCCTACGGCGATCAGCGCCGAGTGGAGATCGCGCGGGCGCTGGCCTCCGATCCGAAGCTACTCCTGCTCGACGAGCCCACCGCCGGCATGAACCCGCAGGAATCCGCGGCGCTGACCGAGTTCATGCGCAAGCTGCGCAACGACCTGGAGCTGACGATTCTCCTCATCGAGCACGACATGAAGGTCATCATGGGTGTCTCGGAGCGAATCACGGTGCTCGATCACGGCGAGAAGATCGCCGAGGGTGCGCCGGCAGAGGTCCGCGAGAATCAGCGCGTGATCGAGGCCTACCTCGGAAAGCAGGGCTGATGGCACTCCTCGAGGTTGAAGAGATCCACACCTACTACGGCGGGATCCAAGCGCTCCGCGGCGTGTCGCTGACGGTCGAACAGGGGGAGGCCGTCACGATCATCGGCTCCAACGGCGCGGGCAAGTCGACGACGCTGCGCTCGATCTCCGGGCTCACGCCGGCGAGGTCCGGCAAGGTCATCTTCGAAGGGCGCGAGATAACCCGCCTCCCGGCGCACGAGATCGTCGCCTGCGGCATCGCGCTCGCCCCCGAGGGACGCCACTGCTTCGCGCGGATGACGGTGCGCGAGAACCTCGACCTGGGCGCGTATCGCCGCCGTGACGACGAGATCGGAGAAGACATCGACCGCGTGTTTGACCTGTTCCCGCGCTTGAAGGAGCGCGAGCGACAGAAGGCGGGAACGATGTCGGGCGGCGAGCAGCAGATGCTGGCTATCGGCCGGGCGCTCATGGCCCGTCCCAAGCTGCTCATGATGGACGAGCCTTCGATGGGCATCGCGCCGATCCTCGTGGAACGGATCTACGAGACGATTGCGGAGATCAATCGTCAGGGTGTGGCGATCCTGCTGGTGGAGCAGAACGCGAACTACGCGCTCGACGTCTCAAAACGAGGCTACGTGCTGGAGACGGGAGAGGTGGCACTGACCGACGAATCGGCCCAGCTGCGCAACGATCCCGCTGTGCAGAGGGCGTACCTCGGGACATGATCGTCCTCGCGGTCATCGGGGCCCAGGCGCTGTACCTGCTGTTCGTGTGGCTCCTGTCCGCCGCGATCGGCTCCTGGGTCTCCGAACGTAAGGGATATGGGGAGCGGGTCGGCCTAGCATTCGGGCTGATCCTGTCGGCGATCGGATTGCTGATCGTGCTGATACTCCCCGGGCGCCCGGGCTCGAAGTGGAAGACCGAGGGGAGGCTTCCGTCTCGGCGCAGCGATGGGGCTTGATCTCGACGGCCGTCCGTTGACGCCGATTCTTGACGGCGAGACAATCGGTGCTTGGCCGCTGAGCCTCAGACCAGCAACGTGTCCGACATCGGGCTGCTAAGGGCCGCGATCGATCGCGCCGCAGCGGCCACCGAGGTCACGTTGGCAGGGCATCGGCCGTCATCTGCAGATGACGATTCGCGTCCGCTGGCGGAACGGCTGGCGGAACACACGGAGCTGTCCCGTCAGCTTGGAGCGTTGCGTGACCGCGTGGCTCTGGCGGAGGGTCGGAACGAAGGCCCCCTGGCGCTACGCGCTGAGCTGGCGACTCTGTTGTCCTTCGCCGGCACGCTTCAGGCTGACGCCGACCGGTGGCGCGCAGCGGGCGAAGAGCTGGAAAAAGAACTCGAGCGCCAGCGAGCTTCGGAGCGGAAGGAGCGGCAATGCCGCGTCGTGGAACGAGAGAAGCTGAAGGGACGCCGCGACGCATTGCAGTCGACGATCCTTCAAACGGGCTCACGAATGGCGCAGCAGTATCGCGGCGAGTGCCGGAGAACCGTGCCGGTCTTTAGCCTCGGTGAGGGCCTCACCGTCTGCTCGGTGTCCGTCTCTTGTCCGCGGAGAGGTCTTCGGTTCGCGAGGCTATGGCTCGTTACGCTGACCGGCTCTCATGACGTGCTGGTCAGACGCGAGTAGGTCCTGACGGACCGTTTCTACGATCCGGCACCGGGCCATTGGAGTTGCGTTAGGACCGCACACATTCGCTTGGCGGGTCCGCGGGCCGCAATTACATTCCGGCGCACCGGGCCTAAGGGACGCCCGGAACCGACATTGAGGAAGTTGAATGAGGCTCGCTCTGAGCAGGGCATTCGCCGGGTGCCTTGCGATTGTCTCCGCCGCACTTTTGGGCGCCTGCGGCGGGGGCGGCAACGCCACTAGTAGCGGCGACGCGGGTACGACGGGCCCCGCTGGGAAGGTCGTCGACATCTACTCGAGCCTCCCCTTGCGGGGGCCCGGAGACGCTGAGGCCGCCTCGATCGTGAACGGGATCAAGCTCGCGCTGGCGCAGTCCGGCGGAAAGGCCGGTCGGTTCAAGGTCCAGTACACCTCGCTGGACGACTCGGCCGGGGCGAGCGGCTGGGATGCGAACTACACCGCTTCGAACGCCCGCAAAGCGGCGGCCGACCCTCGCGCGGTCTACTACATCGGGGACCTCGACAACGGCGCCAGTGAGGTCTCGATGCCGATCCTGAACGAGGCCGGGATCCCCCAGGTGAGCCCGGCCAATACCTATGACGGCCTGACCGCGAGCGCGCCGTCGAACTACTGGCCGACCGGGACCCGCAGTTACCTGCGGATCGTCCCGACCGACTCGGTCCAGGCCGCGGCCGACCTGCTCGCGATGCACGAGGCGGGCTGTACCAGGGTCGCGGTCGCCAGCGACCAGGAGGCCTACGGCACGGGGCTGGCCAAGCTGATCGACCTCCAGAAGGGCTACTACGGGACCGACATCGTGAGCGACACCGGGATCGATCCGACCGCTCAGGACTTCCGCTCGTACTCGCAGTCGCTCAGGGGGGCCCGGGCCGACTGTTTGCTGATCGCCGGCGTCGCGTCCAAGGGCGTCGTCGAGCTGACCAAGGAGGTCCACGCCGAACTCCCGGCGGCCAAGTTCTTCGGGCCGGCGGAGATGTGCACGAGCGCCTGGACAAATGCCAAGGACGGCGGGGTGCCGCCCGCGGTCGATCCGCTGATCCAGTGCACACGGGTGACCCAAAGCATCACCGCCTACCCCGGAAGCAAGGCGTTCCTCGCCGCGTATAAGGCCAAGTACCCGGACTCGAACCCGGGCCCGTACTCGATCCTCGGCTACGAGGCGATGCGGCTCGGGCTGAGCACGATTGGTCTGCTCGGCGCCAACGGCGACAGCAAGTCAGCTGTCCTCAGCGGGCTATTCGCCACTAGCGGACGCCACTCCGTCCTCGGCACCTACGGCTTCAACAAGGTCGGCGACACGACGCTCAGGTCGATCGGCCTGTACAAGGTGGGGGCCACCGGGAACCCGACATTCGACAAGACGATCACGCCGACGCGCGTGCTCTGAGCGTTTGCGCCTCTAGGCGGCGCGGCGACGGGGAACGCGGGTGTGGCGCTTGGCCTCGAGCAGACGCTGATCGGCGGCCTCCAGCAGCATGTCCGTTGTCTTGCCGTCGCCCGGGAATACGGCCGCCCCGACCCCGGCGCCCAGCGCATCGACGCCGGCGACCACGCGCTCCACCGCTGACTCGACCCGGCTCGTGAGGCGCTCAGCGCCCGCGCCGTCGGTCTCGGGCGCCAGCACGCAGAACTCGTCGCCGCCCACGCGCGCCAGCGTGTCCTGGTCGCGGATCACGCGAGACAGCGCGGTCGCCACGTCGCACAGGAGGTCGTCGCCGGCGGGGTGGCCGAAGCGGTCGTTGAGCGCCTTGAAGCCGTCTAGATCGAGCATCAACAGCGTGAAGCTGCGCCGGCTGCGGGCGTGGCGGGCGATCTCATAGTCGATCCGCTCGAGCAGCGAGCGGCGGTTGGCGACCCCGGTCAGCGGATCGCTGAACGCCGAGGCGCGCAGCGCGTCTCGCTCGTTCTCGAGTCGTTTGCGCACGCCGAGGAGGACCGCCACGCTCGCCCCGGGCACGAGCACGATCAGCGCGGTCGGCGGCAGCGAGTGGCCGCCGGCGTGGGCGAGCGCCGCCCCGGTCGCCGCCGCGACGACCACGCCGGCGCCGATCGCGCCACCGCGTACGCCGCGTGACGTCCCGGCCGCCAGGACCGCGGCCGGCACGCATACCCAAAATGCCTCGCCGGCGCCGGCAAGAGCGGTGATCGCCGCCGTGACTACCGCGATCCCAAGGACGCGGAGGGGTGCGCGACGAGCGGCGCGATCGGGCAGGGGGCGACGCTCGTGCCTGGATGCCACGCGGGGAGTGTCGCGGGCGGGTCGGACGTTTGGGCGTCCGCGACCGGCGTCCGCGACCCACCTGTAAAACGTGACAAACCATGCGCCCAGGAGCCCCCGGTGCCCACATAAGCATTGGGTGCATGCTTATGTGGGCAAGGCCTGGCCGGGAACGGAGCTTTGCTGCGTTCTACATGGCCAGTACCAGCCGGGGCGCCGGGGCCAGCGCCGCGCGCCGGTCCGCC
>Ga0335076_10004987_pt1 | contig 13445 bp, 18 predicted proteins | sample Lox_Sample_25_FD_206717 | JGI IMG/M metagenome (GOLD analysis project Ga0335076, IMG submission 206717) | Soil microbial communities from Loxahatchee National Wildlife Refuge, Florida, United States - Lox_Sample_2.5 | ecosystem: Environmental > Terrestrial > Soil > Wetlands | place: USA... | reverse complement strand
GGGAAGCAGCTGCGGGTGACGAAGCTCGCGCCTTCGCCGCTTCCCGGTGACCGCCGCATCTGCGCATACCTCGCCGGCTAGCGCCCGGCGATCGATTCCGCTGCAGCGAGGCCGAGCACGAGTGCTAGCGCAAGCCCACTCGCGTAGCCGCCGGTCGCGACACCCCCGACGTCCACTCCGGCCGCCCACAGGCCGTCGGCGCCGGTCACGCGCGCTTGCGCGTCCACCTGCAGGCCGCCGATGGTGTGCGTCACCGCCCCCGCGACGTGGACGGCAAGCCCGTTCGCCTGCTCCACGACGGTCCCGCCGGCGTCGCGCGCCGCCTCGACACGCTCGTTCGTCTCGGCGACGACGTACCACGCTCGCTGCCCGATGAGCTGCGCCAGGTCGCTCTCGTGCCACGCGACCTCCAGCGGTGTGATCTCCTGCCAGTCGTCGCTGAAGACGCGAGCCTCGCGCCCGTAGAGCTGGGCGAGCGGAACGAAGTCCTCCTCGCGGATTCGTGCCGGCGGAGCAGGCATGACGCGGCCGTAGAACTCGTCCATGCCCGCGGTCGTCGAGGCGCCTCGGACAACCGCAAAGTCGAGGCCGTCGCCCTCGCTCCACGGATTCGCTCGGAGGAGCAGCCCGCGTTCACGCGCGAGGCGTCCCGCGAACCCACCGGTCGCGAGGAGCAAGGGCGGCTCGACGTCGTCCGGCAACCGTGCCTCGAGCTCGACGTCGCCGACAGCCTCCACGAGAAGATGCGTCAGCGCCTCAGGGTCGTAGCGGCGCCCGGTCGTCAGCGGGTTCTCGGTGTCGCGCCAGACCGGCTCCGCGCCGAGCGACTCGAGCCAGCCGAGACCGTCGTCGAGCCGCTCCCAGATCAGCCGCTGGAGCCGCTCGTCGCCGCCGGGGCACTCGGCGCGGAAGCGCTCCCACTCGAGGTGTCGCCAGAGGACGCAGGACGAGAGGAGCATCGAGCCGCCGGCCCGCGTCCCCTTCTCGAGCACGCGGGGCTCGTGGCCGAGCTCGCGGAGGCGCGCGGCGGCAACGAGGCCCGCCATCCCCGCCCCGGCGACCGTGACCCGCAATTCAGGTGAGCGAGAACGTCGGCTTGTGCTCGACGTACTCGATCCGCACGCGCTCCGGCCCCCAGACGAAGACTGCCAGCGTGTTCGGCGCGTCGACGACGTCGTCGATCTCGACGCCGAGGTCACGCGCCGCTGCGATGTGCTCCTCAGCCGAGTCGACGAGGACGGCGAGGTGGTTGAGCAGTGGCCGCTCGGGTGCTCGCGGCTCGCCGGGCTGGAACTCGATCCACGCACCCCCTACCTCGACCCGCGCGCAGCCGGACCGCCCCGGCGCCGCGGCGCCGAAGCCGAGCGAGCCGTACTCCGAGGCCGTCGCCTGCGGGTCGGTCGAGCGCAGCGCAACGTGGTCGAGGTCGTAGTCGAGGTCGGTGTCCGCCTCCACGAGGCCGAGCACGATGCCTTCGCCCAGCTCGAAGTACTCCTCTCCCCCGGGCCGCCGGTCGACCTCGAGGCCGTCGGGTAGCTCGGCGAGCGCCCGCTCGAGATCCGAGACGCGAAGCGCAAGGTGCTCGAGCGCACCGCGCTCCCGCGGCCCGTCGGCCGCGAAAAGCGTCAGCTTTCCGCGCCGCGCATCTGCACCGATCAGCGTGAACGCATCGGTGCGGTCGATCACGTGCATACCGAGGTGTGCGACGGCGAAGTCCGCGACGGCGTCGCGGTTCTCGAGCCAGAAGGCAACGTGGTCGAGCGTCTTCGGATTCATGCCAAGCGGTGCTCCCCCCGCGCGTGGTGCCTTACTCGATCGGCTCGTTGTGAACGTTGTTCTCGTCCGCGTACTTCTGCGTGAGCTGGTTGACGACCTCCGCCCCCTTGTCGTAGGCGTAGTTGATCTCGACGAACGCGTTCCACTTGTCCGGCAGCGCGTCCTCCGGGAAGATCGCCTCGACCGGGCACTCCGGCTCGCACGCTCCGCAGTCGATGCACTCCTCCGGGTCGATGACGAGGATCCGGTCGAACTCATGGATGCAATCGACCGGGCAGACGTCCACGCAGGACAGGTCTTTGATGTCGATGCAGGGCTCGGCGATGATGTACGTCACGGGGTCCTACTGTAGATAGCGGCTCCGGGCGGAGGCGCCGTCAACCGTCAGGGTTCCTGCGGCCCGGTCAGCTCGGTCACGACCTCCCCGAGCCGCTCGCCGAGGGCCGATTTCGCGAGCACCTGGTCGAAGCCGGCGGCATGCGCGGCGCGAAGGCCCGAGGTGTCGGTGTGATTCGTGAAGCCGACGATCGGGATCTCCGGATATGCGTCCGCGACCTCCTCCGGATCGATGCGGGAAACATCCGCGAGAACGAGCTCCGGATCCTCGGTGTGATCGACTGTGATGAGACGATGGCCGGGCAGGAGCGCCTCGAGCTTCCCCCGCATGAAGAGTTCGACCCCACAGAGCAGGATCGTCGCCACGCCGGAAGGTTAAAGCCCGATGGAGGCGGCATTCAAGCGCGGGCTCGACGCGATTCGCGAGCGGCGCTACTTCGAGGCTCACGAGGAGCTCGAGACAGCGTGGCGTGCGGCGCCCGCCGAGGAGCGGGACTTCTTCCAGGGGCTCGTCCATCGTCCGGTGTCGTAGAAGCCAACTCGCGGCGGTGGCCGTAGGCGCCAAAGCCTGACCGCTCGAAAGCGACCGTGCGGGCCGCCCTAGGCCGCCCGCGCCCTCCTGGCGGCTCTGGGAAGGGGAAAGCCTCGGCCCCCGCCGCATCGCCCAGTCCTTGCCGGAAGGCGAACCGGAACTCGTTGGCCCCCAGCTCAACACGTTCGAGCGCCTGCGTGATGACGTGGCGCCGAGTTTGGAAGTCGGCGGCGAGCCAGCCGTCGCACATGTTGAGACACGCTTCGATGCACGGATCGTCGCGTCGGTTCTCCTCCGGGTTCGGGGCGAGCAGCGCGAGAGCCTTCACGGTGCTGGCGAGCTGCGCCAGCTCCTCGCGGTACGAGACCGCTTGGCTTCTCACTCGCGCAAGCGTCCGTTCGGCGGCCTCCTTCACATGCTTCGCGGCGATGTAGCGCTCGTCGTGCCTGTCCATCGCTTCGTCGGCGACGAGGTTGCCGAGGTTGCGGAGCTGGGCGCGGGCTAGGTCGAGAGCTTCCTCGGCCTCTTCCAGTGTCGGGCCGTCTCGGTTCGGTGTACCGAAGTCGAGGTCGGAGCTGAGGACGTTCGTAAGGGCCTGGCCGAAGCTGACGAGCTTGAAGACGAAGTTCGCCTCGAAGTGCGCGGCGGGGATACGGCGAGCGGGGCAGCCCTCTGCGTCACACCGGACGTAGGTGTAGAGCTTGTCGCCCTTCGTGACTTCCTGAAGCCGGAGGCTGCCTCCGCAGGCGGAGCAGCGGGCGACCCCCGCGAACGGCCACACCTGCGGCTCGCGGTGTCGCTCGGCGCTTAGACGGGCGAGGCGCCGCTGGACGGCGTCGAACGTCTGCTGGTCGATGAGGGCGTCGTGCAGGCCGTCGAACTCCTGCTCGCCGAAGGGAACGATTCCGAGGTAAGCGCGGTTGCGGAGAATCTTGTCGAAGCCGTGACGGCTGATCGTTCGGCCGGTCGCCTTCTCGAACCGCTCGCGGGCCTTCGCTTTCGCCACGCCCTCGGCGATGTCACGGAACGCGCCTAAGACGTGCGGCGCTGCATCGGTCGGGACGAGGCCGCCCGTCTCCGGGTCGCGGACGAAGCCGTTGGGGACGGCGCCGTGCGGCCACTGGCCTTTCATGGCGCGGTCGAGCTTGCCGCTCCGTGTGCGGTGCTTCAGCTTCTTGATCTCGCGGCGCGAGTCCCAGGCGCGAATCGTGGACATCAGCTCGCTCGCCTCGTCGTCTTGGATGAGACCTTCGAGCGTCGTGCGGATACTCGTTCCGGCTTCCATGCAGAGGTCGTAGAAGGCTCCCCACTCCGCGCTGCTCGTGCCGCGAACGAGTCGGCTCTGTTCGTCGGCGCAGATGACGGCCACGCGCCCCTCCGCGATCGCCTCGCATAGCTCCGGCTCCCGCTCGAAGATCGTCCGCTTCGTTGCGGAGTCGCCCTCGGGCCGGAAGAACTCGACGGCTGGGAGGTCGGCGTAGTGCTGGGCGTGAAGGTTGCGGACAGCTTCGATCTGCCGCTGCGTGTCCTGTGCGTCGGAGCTGACGCGGACGACAAGGGCGGCGATGTTGCTGTCTGGGTTCGCGGGTACGCTCATTTCGTTCCTTTCACGCCGCTCCCATGTGACCTGCCAGGGTCGGGGGCGGCGTTTCTCGTTGAGGCGCGGATTCTGTCGGGCGGACTGGACACCGGCCGCCGCCCTCCGGGTTAGAGGGCCGGAGGGCGGCACACGATCGGCGGCCGGTGGTGCCAGGGTTAGGCGGGGGCCGTCCCTGGCAAGCTTGCTTAGTCCTAGGTCGGCGCCTCCTCGGGGTTGAGAAAGGCGTGTGAGAGCGACGAGACCGCGAGACCCGCCCTGGCCGCCATAGCGACGGCGAGGGACTGGCTCGCGTACAGCGCTTCGTGCGGTGATGGCTTCACCGAGTTCGCCCAGGCGAGCAGCAGACCCGGCATGTCGTCGTCGCGGAACGACCCCCAGGCGCGACCCTGGCCCTGCATGAACGCGGCGAGCTGCCTCGACGGTTCGCTGACGTCGGCGGCTCCCCTGAACTTCGACGGCCTCGACGCCTTCAGCGTGACGTGGCCGCTAATGACGAAGCGACGGGTTTGCCAGGCGTGATGGACGAGGACGAGCTTCGGAACGATCACGGTCGCCTGCGTAAGGTCGGCCGGTGGCAGGCTCTTGACGAGCTGACCCGCGAACGTGGTGAAGCGGGCCGCCTCGCGTGTCGCCCTGCTGTGGCCCTCTCCGGCGTGGTCGTCTTCAGCCATGAAGTCCGGGTTGCTGACGACTCCGGGCGTCAGGGTCGGCTCGGCGAGCCTACGGCCGAGGACGTCTTTCACGGTCGAACTGGTGGAGATGCTGCTCACGCCTGCGTCCCTCCTTCCTGGGACTGGCTGCCCGCGTTGGCAGCCGCGATGTTCGCGGCGAGGTTGTTCGAGAGGTCGTCCTTCTTCTCGCCGAAGACGGCCTGCGTAACCTCGGTGTCACTGAGGTTGCCGGTGTCGGGCATCCCCTCCCGCTTCTCCAAGATGATCCGCGCAGCCTGAGCGCGGGTCTTGGCCTCGTTCTCGGCCGCGACGATCGCCTCGGCCTCGGCGGTGAGCCTCCGCTCCCGCTCTTGGCGCCCGTCCTCCGTCGTCGTGAGCCAGCGATGCTCGGCCTCGGCGACGCGCTGCGCCTCGTCGGCGGCCTTCGCGTCCTTCAGGACGTCCTGGTAGTCGCGGTAGCCGGAACCGGCCGCGTCGATGAGCATGTTCAGCACCCGCTCGCGGCTGTGACCCTCGCGCGTGAGTAGACGCTCGACCACGGCACGATCCGTGAGCTGCGACGGCTGGACGAGACCCTGCCACGGCTTGCCCTGTGCGGGCGGCGCCCCGGGCGCGGGCGGCGTAGCTGCGGCGGCTGCCGCTGCGGTGCCTTCGAGGACGGCCTGGCGGATCATCTGCCGCGCGTCCTCCTCGCTGATCTGGCCCCGCGCGACGGCAAGGTCGATCTGCGTCTGTAGGTGTTCGGGCAGTTCGTAGATCATCTTCGGGTCTCCCTTCTCAGGCGGCGAGCGCCTGCGGCTATGGCAAGAGTCACTTGACCCTCCGGAGCGACGGCGCGAGGGCGTCGATCGTGGCCTCGTCAAGGAGCCACTGGCCTGCCTGCTGCGGCCGCTCAGAGAAGTGGTGCGCGTGGATGCGGCCTTGCTCGATGTACCGGCGCAGCGTCCTGTACGAGACGCTGACCTTGTGCCGCGTGAGCAGGAGCTTGCGGGCTTGGCCTATCGAGTAGAGCTGTGGAGTTCTGGACAACGTGAATGGCCTTTCGTCGGTGGTACTGACGCCGCGTGTCGAAGCCCGTGGGCTGACGCGGTTGACGGAGGCTCATTTCGGGCCGATTGCGAGGCTGTCTCTCCTCGCCCTCCGTCCAGGCCTTTCACTTGTTCAAAACCATACCGTCGGCGTCGGACGACGGTTATTCGGTCTAGACCGGAAAAGAAGGGGAGCCAGGACGGTTCCTGACTCCCCTCGGCTCGCTCAGCCCTCAGGCCGCTGTAAGCACATCATCCTGTTCGCCGCGCTCAGCCTCTGTGGTCTCGGCGGCAGAACGGAGTGCGGCCTGTTCGAGCGTCTCGGCCTGATGCTCCGAGCGGTTCGCCCGGAACGACGGCGAATCGACGTTCGAGGCCACGATGCGGATGGCCTGGCGATTTTCGCCACTCGCGGCGTCTTGCCAGCGGTTGAGCTGGAGGCGGCCGGAGACCCAGACGAGAGCGCCCTTCTTGAGACGGCCCGCGCAGCGCTGAGCCACGAACGAGAACGTAGAGACGTCGATGAAGCAGACCTCCTCGTTGAAGCCGCCCGCGCCGTCCGGCCACTGGCGGTTCGAGGCGATCGAGAGCGTGACGGCGAGGCGGTCGCCCTCGCCCCGAACGATCGGATCGCGGGTCAGCCGGCCGCTGAGCGCAACTTGGTTCATGTCGGACATGGTGATGACCTCCTGGGTCGCGAGGGGCGCTTAGTGCGCCGGATTCATCCCTCCGCCGCCAGGCGTCTGACTCTTCGACCAATGGGCGCGGCTGACGGTCAGGTGAGAGGACGCTCACCCAGGCGACTGCGGGGCTAGGTCAGGGCATTCCGGAACACTGGCCCAGGCGTCAGCACTTCCCTTGACCCCTACCAGTGCGGGAGGGAATAGGTGAGGCCGGGCCTCGCCCACGTTGAACCGCCATTGTCTGGCATCCAGCTTGCAGCAGTTAGGTGCGAGGTGCCGTCCTGGGCGTCGAGTTCGAAGAACCACGGGCGCAGGTTCGGAGGGCCGATCGCGTTGATGATCTGCTGAAGCGCAGCCGCCGACGCCTGGGAGCCAGCAACGGGATCGGACGTCTGGAACGCGAATACGCAGGTTCCGTTGAGCCACGGGAGCGTTTTCGCGGAGACGAGTGTGAGCGAAGGCGTTGCAGCCGTCTTCGCCACAGACTCGCACGTCCCGGCGGCAAGCGGAGAAACTGTCGGGTCACTCGCCACCGTGTCTCCGCGGTAAGCGCTGTCGAAATAGCGCACCGTGGTGATCGGCTGCTCCCCCTGCGAACGCATCCAATCCGCGATGGCGTGGGCGAGTATCTGAGCCTCGAACGCGCCTTTCATTTTCGACGTCTCAGCACTCTGATCTGTCAGTGCGAGTTTCACGGAGAGGAGCGATCCCTCGACCTTGGCGGATGTGATCAGTCCGTCACCAAAGCCGGTCTGAACTTGCGTAACGACTCCACCGACGCCGTCTGCCGGTGCTATCGCGCTCTTCGAGGCCGCCGCTCCGCCGACCGCTGCGGTCGTCGCGGCTACGACAGCAGCACCAGCTACCACCGCTGCGAGGAAACCGGCAGTAACAACTCGGCGCCGTCTTGTCATAACGGTGCCGCGGAGGAGTGACGGGAGGCGCTTCATCTCGAACCTCCGGACTGACTGAGAATTGAGCGGGCCAAAGATTCGAGCTTCGCTCGGTCGGTATGGCCCATTACTCGAACCTCGCTACCGCCGACGTTGAAGATGATCTCGCCAAAGTTGTGACCGGTCTCGTCGGAGTTCTGCTGCACCGCGAACGCTGGCACTCCACCGCTGAGGCTGATCACCTGAGCAATCTGGGCGCCGCCCGGGGACGCCATGCCCTGGGCCATTGCCTGGAAGTGAGCAGCAGACCCATCCGACGGTGCGGGTCGCGTGTATTCGACAATCACGCCCCGTGACGGGAAGGTGACCGCGACGGTGGTCACGACCGAGTTTCCCGCCTTGTCATGCAGGCTCGCCACCCAGACCGAGCCAGCGTCGGCGGGCTGAACCAGGGTCGTGTTCGGCAGGACGAGCGGAATGCCCAGCTCCGCAGAGGCATCGGCTAGCGTCGTCTGCTCGGCAAACGCGGGAAGCGGATTCGCCAGGGTAGGAGGCCCCGACACAGATTCCGTTCCGTTCGAAAGTGGACTCCACACGTTGTTCGCGGGGTGCGTGCTTGGGATGCTGGATCCCCCGAGCGCGCCGGTTAAGACGACAGCGGCGACCGCAGCCGCGCAGATCGCGGCTACGGCCGGCACGGCGAAGCGAAGGCGGAACGGAGCGGCCCGGCGAAGACGTTGCGACGACCCTTGCCATCTGTTCGCCTGGCCGCTCGTCGCGTAGGCGTAGATCCTGCGGCGAGTCTCCTCGTCGGGCGCGGGGATCTCGGCCCGGAGGTCACGGAGAAGTTGGAGGTCGTCGTTGGTCATGGTTGCTCCTTAGCGGTGTTCAGCGTCTCTACCTCTACTTGACCGATGGCCGCGAGGTGGTTCCGCATGTGATCCCGAGCGCGACTGAGCCGCGACTTCACCGTTCCGACCGGGAGCGACAAGGACTGGCCGATCTCCGCGTCGCTCAACTGCGCCCAAGCATGAAGGAGCAGAACCTCGCGCTCCTCACGGCGCAACTCTGCGAGCGCAGCCGCCAGCGCGGGCCGGGCTGCCTGGGAGTCGAGGCGATCAAGAGAGGTGTCCTCTTCCGGGCTTACTGGGTCGAGGCCGGTGCGAGCGTAAGCCCGGAGCATGCGGCGCTCTTTGCGCCAGTGATGCCGAATGAGATTGGAGGCAATCCCAAAGAGCCAAGGTCTCACCGGACGCGACGGGTCAAGGTCGTCCCAGCGCCGGTAGGCGATCGCGAACGTCTCAGCCGTCAGATCGTCGGCGGCCGAAGAGCCAAGCCGCCTGGCGACGTAGCCATGCAGCGGCTCGACCTGTGCTTCGAAGACCTGCTCAAAGGAACACCCCATACACCTAGTTTCCCGCTCCGGGACAACCGGTTCCGGGCCGTCACCGGGCCGTCAGGAGTCTTCCGGAACGCTGGCCTAGCCCATCTGGAACCGGTATCGGTCGAGCAGGCCGGTGTCTGCGAGTCGCCGCCGCTCCACTAGCTTCGCCGTCGCCTCGGCGTAGGTTGGAGCCAGCGCGGACTTGAGGGTCACCACCAGTTCCTTGTCCGGGCTGTGGACGCCGTGGCGGGCCAACTCGTCCACGAACCTCCAGCGGGCCTGAACGGAGCGGGCGAACTGCGCCTCCGCCCTTAGGGCCGGGAAGTCGTTGGCCTTCACGGCGTCGATGCGGCCCTGGTACTTCCTAAGCGCGGCACTGAGCGCGTCCGCGTAGCGGAGTCGGGCGTCCATAAGCCATTTGCGACGTTCCTCGGCTTGGGTCATGCCGAAGCCGCGCGGTGCCGGGGCGTCGTCACGGTGGAGCCAGGCGAGCGTGTCTTCGTCGTTGAGGATCGCCTCCGCGGTTCGCAGAGCGACCTCGTCCTCGCCGTCCTCCGTCAGCTCATCGGGGATGAGGTCTGGTTCCTCGCCGATCGCCTTCGGGGCGTCCGAGTACCAGCCGTCAAGGTGGATGGTGGTGCCGGGCATGTTCGCCTCCTGTGCCGTGCGACCGCCCTGTGCGATCGCTGAACGGCGTTCCGGTAGATAGGCCGGAGGCGATGTCCACTGGCACGTCTGCAAGCTGTCTGTAAGCCCGCAGGGCGTAAGCGCGAAGCGCTTTACAGAGAGGTTGCCGACGCGGCGGTTGACAAGGCCGGGAGGAGGCGATGATGGGAAGCCTTCGGCGTCGGCCCCGGCCGGTCGCCGTGAGGACTATCTAGGCTTCGGCGCCGCAGCGGGCAATCCCCTCCCGCTACCTGGTCTGACGGTCCGCCCAGTGTTCCAGGAATGACCCCTGAGCGACCGGCGGCGAACTACCTACTGAATCGCCGACGAATGCGCTCCATCTCCAACACGATCTCGCGCTCTAACTCAGGGCGCGCCGTCGGATGATCCTCCCATTCCGACGCCAGCCCGACGAACGCCAGGAGGGCTTGCGGCAACGCGTTCATCTCTCTCGACAGTTGCCAGAGTTGCCGTGCGCCGTCGTGCGGCGTAAGTCGCTCATTCAGCACGTCGGTCGCTACACCGACGACATACGCGAACAGCGCCTCGGGTTCGCGGACATCCTCCACGCTCCTAAGCTTCGGCAGCCCGTGTCTGTCTCCTTAGAAGTAGGGCGCTCGCTTGGGCCAGTGTTTCGCCATGACCCCCGAAGATGGGGCGGGTACAACTCCAGGATGGATGCGCGGCGAGACGAGATCCGCGAGCTTGTTTGGGAGTGGTCACCGCTTGGCGATGACGACCCGTTCGACCCGCACCTGCCTCGGGACGAATACGACTGGCTCGTGCGGGAGGTCGAGCGGAAGCTCGCCGAGGGTGTGGACGCCGTGCAGCTTTCGGCCTACATGACGGATGCAGTTCGGTCGCGTTACGGCCTCGATGCACCTCCGCCGGTCGAGGGTGTTGCCGCGCGGCTTGTCGCCTCGGGCGAATAGAACCTCGGCTAGGCGACCGTCCTCTCAGCTGAGGTACCGGTGCGCGACGATCAGGGTGACGCCCTTCGCTCGGCAGGGTGAAGACCCCGTGCTAGCGCCATCGCCAGGCGTGGGCAGCCCCCACTCGGCGGCGGCAAGCCAGGCGAGACGGAGTCAGGGGGAGGGACGGGAACGAATCCCGGCGTGAGCAGGAGAAATCAGCGTCGTAAACGTCAACCCGCGACGGCGCCGGAGACCTCGTAGAGGTAGGGCAGCAGGCTCTTAGGCCGGAAACTCCCCAACTTAACCCCCTCAGGTATGGGGAGCGATCCGAACCCCAGGCCGATCGGCACGAGCAGAAACGAAGCGGGCGAAGCCCGCTTTCCTTGACCCGGCTACAGCGCTTGGGGTGTGGCGAACGGAGCGCTGGCTCTCCGGGTGCGCTTCTCGGCAGGCCGCTTGCGAGAGGTGGGCCATGGTGCGGCTTGGCAGAAGTAGGAGGCCACTGTTGATGGGGGTAGGTGGCATGGCTTGTTGAAGCCCTTGCAGACCGGAGGGTGTAGCCCCGCCTTATCCATGGTCGTGTCCGCTTTCGTCGTAGTGCGGGATCGCCTCGTCTTCATGGATGACGATGAGCGTTGGAAGCCGATCGTCGGCGAGGTAGCGGCGAACGGGGGCGCGACCGGCTGACTTCTTCGCTTCCTGTGATTCGGCGCTGAGGTTCGGGCTGGTAGCGACGGACTGGGCTATCTCGACGCGGACAGTCTGAGTGCCGTCGTCGCCTTCGACGGTCACGCGCCAGCCGAGCGTCCTGTCGGCACCACCGGTCTCGATCTTGTACGCCTTCGTGCTGGTGATGTGTCTTGTCATGGCGGATGTTGTAGCTCGCGTGTCGGGAGGCACCGGCCCTCCAAGAACGGGCTTCGCAAGTCCCATGCCTAACCCTCGTTGGCGGGAGCGTCCTCGGTCCAAAGCTTCCCGAACTCGGCTTCGAGCCGGTCGAGGACGCTGGCCGTGGGGGCCGGTCGTGCGTTCTTGATCTGCTCGTAAAGGTCGTCGTCACTGAGCATCCAGCGGGCGGCGGTCTTCAGTTGTGCGTACCGCTCGGGGAGCGCCTTCGACGCGCTGATCTGTGAGAGCTGGTGGTTCGCCTCGTCCAAGACGATCTGGGCTTGGAGGCCGCCGCGTAGCCGGTGGAGCTGCGCGAGCTTCGTCACGGCTGATTCGAGGGTCTGCGCGGCCTTCTGCCTCCGCGCTGCGCGTTCCGGGCCGAAGACTTCGGCGAGGGCCGGTGAGAGGTTCGCCATGATTGCGTCCACGGCCTGCTCGGTTGAGCTGAACCGGCGATCGTGGTCGATCCCTTTGGCGCTTCCGTCATAGACATTCGGGCCGCGCGAAGCGCGGGCCGTAAGGTCTTGTTCTTTTTGGTCATAGGTACAAGACCTTTCGCTCCCCTGAACGCGCCAGTCATGCTCCCCTGAACGGTCAACATCTCCCCCGCGCTGCGTCGGAATCCCGGACGGCCGTGTTCGTTCTTGCGACAGGCGGTGTCGTGCCGAGTTGAGGCCTCTGAGTAGGGGATCGGCGGCCAGCGGAGCGCGGCCAAGCATGGGCCGGGTCGAGGCGCCGGTCGGCGTCTTCCGTGCGTCCGAGAGCCACGCCTCTGTGACGGCGAGGGCATGGCCGGTGGTCGGTGTCTGCGCGAGCGCGGACTGAATCGCCGACCACTCGCGGTCGTTGGCGAGCGCGTGGATCGGGGTTCCGATGTCGATCGGCAGGAGCCGCAGGCGCCGCGTCCGCGTGACGTCCAGATCGGCGGCGGCGGGCGTCCTCGCGGTCGCTCCCGGCATGGTGTAAATGGCCGACCCTGGGGCCTTCTTCGCGTGGACGAGGACGCTGTCGCGGATCATCTGTTCACGGATGCGGCGAACCTTCCGTGCCTCGGTGTGGAGCATGGCGGCCACGGCCTCGTCGTCGGCGTGGATCGCTCCACGGCGAAGCTGCTCGCGGACGTACAGGAGGGCGACGAGGACGGCCAGGCCGGAGTTCCGCTGGCCGCGCCGGAGTGCCGCGGCGATCCTGGCCGGGAGGACGACGCTGCGACGCGCGTTCTCTGGGCGTGCCGGGTCCGCAGCCGGAGCCAGCATCATCGCCCGGTTGGCGCGAGCGAAGCGCCGCGTGATCGGGTCACGGTCTTGCGGGCCGTGCGGTCGGTCGAAGATCGCCAGCCCGAAGACCTCCTCGATACGCGTCAACGCTGCCTCGATCGAGTCGTGGTGGATTGGAGTGTGCGCCCGGAGGTAGCGATGACTAGGGCTGCGCCTCGGATGGGCCGCGAACGCGCCGAGGACGAGCTTCTCGGTGGTCGTCAGCCAGGGGTGGAAGAGGACGTCGTCGGTCATCCGGTAGCCATGGAAGAGGCCCTGCTGCCGTCCGGCTGCGGGACTACGGTTCCGTGCGGTAGGAGCGGTCAAGGCCTGACTGTCTGTAGGAGCCTCGCTGGGGAGCGGGGCTTCTGCGTTTTCGGGGTTCATCAGGCGCGGCTCCTGCGAGCGGCGAGTGGGGAGTGTTCGAGGTCGGCGATCGTCTCGGCTACCGCGTCGGCGATCTTCGGCTCCATGATGCGGCGAGCGAGGATTGGCCTGAATGGAACCGCGTCACGTCGCAGTCGCCTGGTATCAGGCCGGTCGTGGCCGGCCGGTCGCGACGGGCCGGCAGCTCGAGAAGGCAGCCAGTCGGCTCGCGCCGTTCGCCCCGGCACATCGCGGAGTCGACGTCGCGGGAGTGCTAGCGCAGGTGGAGGCGGCGCAGGCCCGCGTCGCGGAGGGCTCCCTCGACTTCGAGCCGCCCCGGATCTAGGGCTTCGTCAGGCCGAGGTCGATCAGCGTACGGTTGACCGCGACCTGGAGCCACCACTCCCGGTGGAAGAAGAGGAGCAGGCCGAGCGCGATGAGCATGATGCCGC
>Ga0335076_10004986_pt1 | contig 13446 bp, 14 predicted proteins | sample Lox_Sample_25_FD_206717 | JGI IMG/M metagenome (GOLD analysis project Ga0335076, IMG submission 206717) | Soil microbial communities from Loxahatchee National Wildlife Refuge, Florida, United States - Lox_Sample_2.5 | ecosystem: Environmental > Terrestrial > Soil > Wetlands | place: USA... | reverse complement strand
ACGCCTTCATAAGTCACAATGGATTGAGAAATATGTGAAGGCAAGGGAGAAAGCCATTACCAAGAAGAACATTCTTGCTGGATGGCGAGGCTCAGGTTTATGGCCAATCAACCGTGTTAGGATTCTTTCTCAAATTCCGGAACCAGATACCACGTCCACTCCGCCTCCTAATCAGCCAATTTCAAATACCTTAGAGCTCTTGACAAGTTCACCACCTGATGCTCTTGTCCTACACTCAACAAACATCGTCCTGAATACCAAAATCGCAGCAGCATTTGTCGAAACACCGATTAGAACCCATGTACGTCGCTTGAGTGGAATTGCAGAACAGTTACATGCTGAAAATGCCATCCTACGGAAGGACAATGCAGAAATAAGAGCAGCCCTCAGTGCACGGAAGGAAAGAGAGTCCGGAAAAAGAAAGATTATAAAAGGGATCAGCCTGGTAACAACAGAAGAGGTCATCGCCGCTGTGGAAAAAACGGAAATTACATCTAAGAAAAGGAAGAAGAAGCAGATTCAAAGGAAGAGAAAGACGGCAGATTCTGAGGAAAGTTATGCATCAGAAGTCGAGCAGGATCATAATGATGAGGAAACTCGATTGCTATCCCAAGAAGGAGAGGTGTTTGAATGTATTGTAGTGGAAGATAATTAATTGATCACACCATGGTGCATTTCGTCACTTGGTGCATTTCGTACCCACCGACTCTAATTGTCTCTCGTGAAGCTGGCCAGTTGGCCGTTTCGTGGGGAACTGGGGTTATATGCCAACATCATAGGACATCCAATGCTTCTTGATCATTGTCAGAGCCGAAGGGATTGAGAACACCGTAGTCGGATCGGTCGTCGTCATCATCATCGCATTCGTTGTTATCATCAGGGTGGTCAGGGAGGGAGAGGAATCGATAAAGATAGACTTTGAGTCCCTTGTTCTTGCTTCAGCATAAAATGTAGTGGGTGGGACGGTACATGAAGTGAATATGATGTATCGGAGCAGAAGGCTAATAAGGTCGCATTGCTGAGTTGGAAATGCGAAGGGTCCACTAGCGGAGCGTGTGGGTAACCACACGCCGCTAGGGCTTATAAAACAGCCGGGGCCCACCTCAGGTAAAAGCAATAGTTCCGACACATCAATGCTTTGGCATCAATGGCCAACGCTGTTAGAAGCCACGAAACTTATCCCATTCATGTGCCCGTGACACCGTAGCCAAATTTCTGCAACATTATTCTTCAAATCTATAGACCTGCCCAGCACAACGCGGTGTATATTACTACATACACTGGGTCTGCTGAATTTCACTTTTAAGACTATAATTTATTATGGCAGAGAAGAATCATCGCCCATCGCCCACTCGACAATGTCCTTATGATTAAAGTGTACTATTGAGTGTCGGCCTCCTTTTCTCCCATCAGGCAAATTGGATGGCTCCCATTTCGTAACGAAGTGTTCCAAGAGATGCGAATTGATGAAGATGACATCGCCGGGTTGACAAGGAAATTTGACTCGAAGATTAGGAAGGACTACCTCTCCACCGGAGAAAGAGCCGAAACAAGCGATCGCCGTCAATGCCTCTGGTGAATCTTGAAGATGGCGATGTGCATGGGTCAGGGCGTTAGCGAGAATAACTCTGCCGGTCCAGGCGTCCCACTTTCCCGATCGTACAATTCGAGAGGAAGGATTACGTTTGCAAACCTTCGATACGACATTGATTGACTTGTCCCAAGACTTGCGATTTAGGACTCGATATAAAAGAGAGAGGCAGAATGTAAGGAGTTTCAAAGACTCAATGAGGGTGGGCGCTGCAGCAAAGGCTTGAGGTTTGCGGGGTAATGTATCGTTGGAGAGGCATGGAGGTTTATCGAGGTGACCTTGCTCGAACCATGTACACAAATGATATAAACCAGCCGATTTTTTGCTACCACACTGTTCGTATAAACGTTCCCAATCGGTATGATGGTTTCTTCCCGAACGCGTTGGAGGGGGGTATGTATTAGTGAACTCGAGTAACGCTTTCGAAACTTTTGCTACAATTGTGGCAGAAAGGTACTGGGGGTAGTATGCTGCCAATACCACACCGTCATCGTCGTATGCCATATATCTTTCTGAAATCAAAGTGGCATTCTGTCCTTCGCGTTCTTCGAGGGCTATGGCCCATGGCTTTTGATGGGGTGACAGGCCAGCGACTGCCTCTGCACATCGAAATCCTATGCCAGCTCGAGGTTTTTGCACTTTTGGGTGGCATAGAATTCGGCTTGCCTTCTCATGCCAATGCCGTGTCAATTCCTTCTCCTTCTCTTCGCTTTTCTTCTTCTCATGATTTTCCCTTCTTCGATCCCTAGCCTTGGCCATGCTGTGTGTTGAAGGGTTTCGTGGACTGAAGGGCTTGGTTTGTTGTGTTAAGCGAGGTGGTTGATTGCCTGACGAGCTAGTATGAAGCGAGTCGGTGACTGGTATCGTAGGTCGCGTATTAGAACTGTTCTTCTCCTGTATCGCCTTCCAGCTTGTCACAAGACTGGCTGAACAATTCTGTTTGGGCTCCTATTCATTAGCAACTCGCATGCTGACCTTGATCTTCGTGATACCCAGGAAGGCGTCCATTCTTTTCCGGTGGACGGGTCTTCTCCGGCCCATTGTACAAGGTATTCTGAGTCATTTTCATCAAGAATTTCGGTCACTTCGAACCACAATTCATCACCTGATGCTTGATGTGTTGCTTCGGGTGTGGGTGAATCAGAGTGTTGAGACATCCCCCTTGCAGATTTACTTGCGGGGAGAAGGCTCTCCTTGAAAAAGCCCGACCACATCGGAATATTTATAATCAACGCTTTTACGTAAGGTTTTGGTCCTGCGACTGTATTTTTGCAGCTGCACGATTACAATGATGCAATCTTTCGGGAAGATAAAGTTTAGGGCATGGGAGTGTCGCTGTTCCAGCACAAACGCCCCAACTGGCTTGGAACACAAAAATTTAACATTTCGCATCGCACATTTACATTTCGCATCACTTTTGTTCACCAACCGCAGACTGCAGGGTATTGATGCATAAATAAATACCTACTTTCCGCCCGTGCGAGAGGGCAATGCGAAACCCGGCCCTGTTGGACAAAGGAGGGGACAAAGCAAATCCCATAAAATTCGCTTGGAACTCCCGACATCCTCAGGAACACTGGTTTACTTCAAAATCGCGGAATGGCAGAACTTGCGGGTTTGCTCGTTGGTGGAATATCTGTTCTCGCTCTCTTCGGGACGGTACAGGATGGCTACCGTTTCATCATTTCCGTCAAAGACGACTTTAAGAACGAAAGCAATTTCCTTATTACCAAACTTCAAGTCGAACATGACAGGCTTCATACATGGGGCCGTTACATGGGGATTTCAGAGACCGAAAACGGTCGAATGTTCCACAAGCAACCGAAGCCAACGCAGGCTTTGTGTAAGTGCGGGGCGATCTGGGCCACCCGTAGATCTGGGCCACCCGTAGATCTGGGCCACCTAAAATCAATGATTTATATTTCAACCTCAATGCCATCTACTAGAACCAACAATTCACTCTGGCTAGCTTCTGACTCATCACTGGACTCCTTCCTGGATTGGCTTGTTCTGTGTTTGCCCCTTTTTGTGGCAACCATCTTCTTTTTCTTTGTCATTTTTTTGAGATGATTTTTACGGCTTTGGCAAGGGTGGTTGAAATTCTTGGCAATGCATCGGAGGGAAACCTTTGACTTGTTTTGCTGTTTTTTATATACAGCGATGGCTTGTTGTAGTCTCGCTTCTTTTGCTCTCCTTACCAGGTCCTTGGGACGCATCATGGTGGTGGTGGGTAATGTTGGTAAAATTTGGTGGCCCAGTTCTATGGGTGGCCCAGATCGCCCCGCACTTACTTATCTCCATTCTTGCGGAAATCTCGGCAATCGTAAACGATACAAAGGATTTACAAAAGAATTATGGTCTACAGACAAAGGAAGTTACGGATGCCGATAAATTCGATTTTGGTAAGGAATTGCTTGCGGCAGGAAACGTTGTTAGGGTGCTGGATGAGATTCGAGAAAAGCTACGGCTCAAAACGACTGCGACTAAAAGATTCAGACGGGCTATCAAAGATCAAGCCAAATTCGAAAAATTGCTCGATAAATTTCACTACCTCAACGAAGGTCTATGGAATTGCCTTTCAGCAGTTAGTACCGATTTCTTGAAACTCAGTCTTCCCACGTTCGTCCTTCCCGCAATCGAGGATGTTGCTGTCCTTCGTCAGCTTCAGTCCATTAGCAAAGAGTCGGACCAAAAATTCCTTGCCTCCGGTGCCGAATTATCTCAAATCAAAATCGAGACCGATGCGTGGGAGACTCAAAACGTGCCTGAAAAAGGCTCGATTGAACTACCCGCGGTGCGCTTTTCAGGAATGAAGGACGTAGACGGGCAATCACTTACTGTGGCTTCAAGCGAACAGTCACGCACAAGAGACGATGCATTAGTCAAAGACCGCTCCTTGGCCGACTACGCTGTACACCAATCTGACAGTCGACCCGTTTTAATCGAATGGCGTGACTTGTCCAACGTCAACCTTGAAAACCGCACACTCGTGACCAATCGCCTCCGAGCGTTGGGTACATTTCTCATGACCAACAAGATGTCTGAGTTTCATATTCTATCCTGTATTGGAGTTTGGAACAAAGACCCGAGCAAAATCGGGTTCGTATTCGAGCTTCCGACGTCTGAACACGATTTGGAGTTGTATCCGGTCACGCTCTTTCAAATGTTGAAACTCTCGTCCGAAGGCAAATTTCCAACTCCTGCACTCGGAGACCGATTCTCACTTGCACGAACGCTCGCTTCCGCCTTGGCTCTTTTCCACGCCTCGAAATGGCTTCATAAGGGTCTTTGTAGTCAGAATATTCTGTTCTTCAGAGCGAACGGATTTGAAGATGACGTTCTACCTTCCCTCGATGACCCATTCATCGGCGGCTTTGACTACTCCCGTCCCGACCGCCCAGGAACAGTTTCTGGACCTTCGAGGCTAATGATCGAAATGGCACGTAACGTGTATCGGCACCCAGATGTTCAAAACGAGCCAATTCATGAGCGATCGACCCTCGGATCCGACCAGAACAAAGTTCAAAATAGCGTTGGTTCCGAGACCGTTCAACATCCAACACGTTTTCAAAAGATACATGATATCTATAGTCTTGGTGTCATTTTGTACGAGATAGGGACGTGGCGTTTAGTCTCCGGTGACTACTTGCAGTTCAAGGGCCCTGAGGACTTCCGGGACAATCTGTTGCGAAATTGCACCAACCTTGGTCCCCGGATGGGTAGGAGGTATGAAGCGGTTGTCAGATCTTGCCTAAAAAGTGAATTTGGGCACTTGGAAGGTCGGGGAAATTCCGAATTCTCGGAGGGAAACCAACAACGCGCATTTTGGTCCAACGTGATCGTTGAGTTGAATGAATGTAACGCTTGAAGATGAATTTCATAATCTTTACCGCCTTATATCATAGTATTTACTTAGTCTTGCCACATGTATAAATTATTTCATATTTGCAAGAGGACCCAATGGTAATGGCCTGCAACTCTATAACGACCTTGGTGCCTGGTCTTTTATGCTCGGGGCAATACCAATAATTGATGCGGAGTGGTATGTTGGAAAATAAAGTGTCCGGAGCAACTTCCGCTGTGTGGGACCCTATCGCTATTCTTCAGTATGGAAACCATTTTCGTATGTCACTACTTTTCTTCTCATGTAAGGTCAGAACTGGGCTTTTGCTACAGAAAGATGACGGTCCAGATTTTGCTCCAAAGGCGCAAAAGGTGCAATTGCATAGCCGCGGCAAATCTTGTGTGGTTGCACTGATCTCTGGTTGGTAACGACCCCGAACCTTGGATGGATGGTCGGGACTATCTGATTTTCTGGGCGAGAGTCCCAATTCTTCGGGGAAAGGGTCATGGGACTGCGTCTTTGCCCACTAGTGCCGCGTAAGTTGCAATGCGAAACGTAAATATTGTCAGATTTTGCAAAGCTTGATACACTGTTCAGATTTCAACGGTTTTTGCATATGTTTTCCAAACACACCCCCATCAACATTGATGGCAGAAACCCAGCATTGAAGAGGGGCTGTTGAGCGGGGAGCAGGTTATAGGTGCGCAGTGGTAGGTGTGTGTGAAGGACAGGTTAATTGACTGCTTGTGGTAGTGGACGCAATGCCGGCTTTATCTACATGATGTGTGCAATGCGCTATTTCGCTATTCTGTCCAACAGGGGCAAGCCATTGCGAAGATCTCAAATTAAGGAGATAATAACAGTCAAGTCGCAAGCAAGAAGACCTGCACCAAAGAACATGCAGAAGGATATTTCACCTCCCCCAAGCAAGTGAAAATCAAACACAACGCATCGCAATCCCACAAAAAAGGCCAAAATGAGCAATCGAAAATTCTGTCGGAGAGGTATGAGACTTTGAATGTTGTCGATACTGATACAAGTAAACATTCCGGCCTGTCCGACACATATTCCTCAAGCGAGAACTTGAATGCGCCAGGTGATCCGGAAATCTTCGAAGTCCGAAAAGTTACCCCTTCACCACCACATGCCCCCAAGTTACCATTGATGAAACTTGTAATCATCTTTATTATTAATGGCAATGAAATCGATGAATGAAGTCGTGAAATCAACCCTAATGAAGTCTATGAATGCTTTGATACTGTCAAGGGTCTCAATCACAGGCTGCGACGATTGATGGTCTAAAGTTGTCTTGTTGTCGCAAGCTAAAGAAAATCTACGTGTTTATCAATGTAAGGGGGATAGCAGTAGATATGGGCGTTGGGGGCTTTATTGATGATCTCATTATATTGTCTATCTAATGGACGAAAAAGGAGATCTATATACTTGTTAATGAGTGGTTTACTAAAACCATGATTCAGAATAAGTAAAACCGCCATATATCCCTCTATGAGGCATATTCTGAACTGAGATAAGCAATTTATCTGAGACACAGCCAGATTAGCGCTCATTTCCAACAATCAACACCCGACCTCCCCTTGTCCTAGTGATCAATTCGAATGCTACAGTAACTGATCATGGCCACCTGGCCATGGAACTATTGGACAGAATGGCGGGATACCAGCCATCTCATATCTATATATAGCCGGCTTAGCGCCCCCATGCACAAGATCAATCTATTCTCACAGTCCTCTACACAGACACACACATGTACTTCTACTACTGTGCAACCCCTACCAGGACTTAAATGTATACACATTTCTGACACGAGAAGAAATGTGTCAGAAATGTGTAGACATTTCTGTTATAAAGTCATACGAAAAACAGTGTCAGAGAGGTTTTTAATGAAGTTGTTAATTCATGATTATCTCTGGTTTTCTTTTTTTCTTTTTTTTTTTTTTTTTTTAAAAAAAAACACTCCTGACATGATCCTGACATATTACTGACACATTTCTTCTTGTGTCAGAAATGTCTATCGTATTTACACATTTAACACACATTTAAGTCCTAGCAGGGAACGCTCTCCGCTCAGCAGGAACTGGATACATGTGTTTCGACAAGGTCTTCTACGGAATCATAGCCATTCGTACGTATTTATGAAGCGACAAAGTTCTGGGATTCTCTACATTTCGAAGACCTGTCGTCGAACTTGCCCCCGAATTCATTACCTTCGCTTTAATGTATTATAACTTATACGCCTACCGGAACATTGAACAAAATTATGGATAGTAGTTTCTAAAGCATTTGCCAAAGGTCTCAAATGTTCAATCTCTTCGATCATAAAAGGTGATTTGGAATTATCGTCAGAAATTGTCTTGATGTCAAATAATAACTTGCAAATTGGAGATGCTCGAACGTTCTGTTACACAAATAGCTGGCAACTCGATGTCAATCAGTGTTATGGAATCGAAACGTCCATCCCAACAGTCTTGGTTTGTTGCTAATCGGCGGACTAATCCAAAAGCGGAAGACAGAAGATGCATTCTATCAAAATCTAATCTACATGTGGAGAGAAGTAGGGTAAATCTAACAAAAGTTACATCTTCGAACGAGGAAGCGGTTCAAGGAAAGAGAAGATAGTGCAATAGTCCTCTAACCTTTTGACAAGCTTTTGGAAATTTGAATTCCGTCAAACAGATCGGCCAACTCAGGCCTGCTCCATTCTTCAATCGGGTCATCACCCATATACATGTCCTTTGGATCCGGGATAAAGCCTGCCATTTCCCAATCAATGATCCCTGCAACAGCATCCAAGTTAGGATGCAAAATAATATTTGAAGGATGCCAATCCATATGATCGAAAACCGAGGGTGAGTCGGGTGGGAAGCGAGGTTCACGACCGTATAACTCTCGGACATTGCCTCGATATTCTTCAACAGTTTTGAACGGTCCGTTGAACTCGTAAAAGTTGCGGGGACACCCAGGAATGAAAGGGTCGTTGAGAAGTTCGTGGGTGGAACACAACGTTCCAACAGCAAATTTTTCCGGAAGCGGATGTGGAATGGTCCATAATTGCGCAATGAATTCACGTATTTGGAACTTTATGGACAGAAGTTGACTGCTCGAGATTTTGGTCCATACTTCATCCAGGGGGAATCCATCGATATATTCCCAGACAGTGAAGTTGTCATCGGCATGGACAAGTCCAGGAATAGGAACGGACGTCTGTTTTTTGACAAGCTTGGTTGCTGCGATCGCGTTTTCGTCCTGGAGCTGGAGGAGCCCGGGATCGTAGGTGTTTCCGTAGATGTCGGGCTCGCCTTGTCGCAACCGGACTTTGACGACAAAATTATCGACCCGGTGGATGTGCCGCCGCAAGGTTGGGTGGAGTTTGGTTTCTTCGCAACAGGCCTGGAGCAGTCCGTCCATTGCCGGGCGGTTGATTGATGGACACCCGATTGTGATCCAGTCCACTATGCGTGCATCAGGGTTAGGTCCACTCATAAGCGACTGAGCGCGCTTAGCTCTCTGACCTTGATACCGCGTGACAGACAGATTCGTCCAGCGTGCAAACGGTTGCAGCTGATTGTCTGACGACCGAACCGCAACATTCCTTCCTCCGCAAACTTCGCTCCTGAAGCATAGACATTTCAGAAGTACACACAAGACAAATCCACCAGTCAACGTTTCGCGGCATGCGGTGCATCCATTGTGGCCTATGGGGGCAAACAGGGAAGTTTTGCCAACATTGCGGGAGACGCCAAAAGACAACAGGCAAGACGGTATTCTTTTCCTGGTGTTCAGTTAACTAAGGTAATTTGTAGGCCACTGTCAAACTGAGTGTATTGAAAATCTATCGTTCTTTCTAGTGCGGAAGTTGTATGTCGAATGTATTCGGATTTAAGTAGTAAGTCGGACATATATCGAGGCCATTCCGAGTCAAATTCTCCAAGTCCAAATTCCATGATCTTCCAATTTCGGTCAAGAGCAGTGGAAACCAGTAAATTACACGGAAACCATCAATAATTATGCGAAGCGCGCCGGGATAGACTACGATAAATATAAATAATCGGGCAGCACCTAGTAGTAGTAGCAAGGCCATTGGTATCTCAACAGCTACCTCCACCGGCACAAAATCACCGACAACCCACAATGCCACTGCAAACGAGCAATTGAAACCCCGAAACACTTCTTACTAGAACAACAAGAACACGAGACACCAAGGAAACAATTGCGAGAGAAAAGGAATATGAAGATGGGAACCCTGCTTGGCGAGCCAAAAATAGTCAAAGAAACTCTAGCATTTGTAGACTAAACAGGGCAGTTCAACTTTGAGTGATTAAGAAGGTGAGATCAATAAGCTTGGAGAACACTCAGCAAAGTAAGGAAGGAAAGAAGGAGCAAGAACTTTCGTCAGCGTCGACCTACTCGCCCTTGTTGAACGCGGAAGACGCTGGAAGAGTGACACAAGAGGATTTGTAATTGTTAAATGGAAGTGTCACCTGGAAGATTCTGGAAGGGTGATACAAAACTGGGTTTAATAATTGTTTTGTTCTAGATGTTTCTGCCAGATTCAGTACTAATAGACCTTTTAGATCTCGTTTGGTAGAAGGGGAATTCAAGTATAACTCATTCCCTCGTCCATTCATTTAAAAGCCCGAAGCCATGCTTGCACGCAAGAAGAAAGCCTGATTAATCATCATCATCGCTCGTTCCCCTGGCGCTGACCCTCCTATTCTAACAATGTTTTGGACATGGCACTAGACTTTCGTGGGTTGGCAAGCCTATACTCCCCAGCAGGACAGAAAGTGTAATTTATATAGGGGCGTATAAAATCGACTAAAGCACATTTGTCTCGTACCGACGAAAAATTAAACCTTACGAGCGAGTTTGACTTTGTCACACCGCATCCGAGTTCAACATAAGATATCTCAGAATCTTCAGCCCGAGTCAACCTCAACACCGAAAGCCTCAACGATTCGCCCTCCCCAGTACATGTGCAAAAAACCAGCAGCTCACTCTAGATTCCGTCGTATTTTCGATGCATTCGGAGTCAACCAAAATGCACCGCGAATCGAAGGGGAACCTCCCTATCAAACTTGCAAGTGGCTCGGCTATAACCCCCAGTTTCATGTTTTGACCAGGATTTGTTCAAACGGGCACCGAAACTAAGAGATAGTTATCAAGTCAGTGTGATTGTTTTCATTAGCTGTCAGCAACCGTGGACGTGGTGTCCTATCTGATAACGAATCACTGATGCCTTTGCTTCCTCCAAGTTCAGAAGTTGTTGGGTCGCTCGCAACGTATGTAGCTAGATGAAGTGCATTTTTGCATGGTGCCAAACTGCACGTAATAGCTACCAAATATTAGTTCTTGTTTATTATCGAGGGAGACGTAAATCTGGTTCCGTTCTTCTCCGTTCTCTGATGAGCTTCAAAATGGCGTCCACACCTTCCTTAAGACCGGGCGGATAATTTGAGGATCCGAGGCTTCTTTTGCACCCACATTTGCTGCAGCTACCAGACACCCACTTACACACGGTTGATTGTCGACATCGGTACAGAGACCCCGAGTTGTTTTTCTTTATGTGACATGACAACGATAAACTGATCTCTCTCCCGAAATGCTTTGCACCATTTTATCTATAACATTTCCGTATATATCAGTGGCCCCAGGAATCTTGGCTAAAATTGGCAGAGGATAAGTCCGATGCCGTAGGGCTTGTTGTGTTGCCAATTCAAAAGGGCCAGCAAATGCAAAGTCCCAATCTATTAAGGAGAGGAGATTATACTCGTCATCAAAAATAACATTATGAACAGCAAAGTCCGGATGAAAAATTCGGAATGGGCCCCGACCGTGTATCAACAAATGATGAGATGATACGTACAAACTTTACTGCCAATCGGACAAAGACTCCTAACTACTTGGAAACATATGGGAAGCAAACAATCCAACACCTTCTCCTAGAATGTCTCCGCTTCAGAGAGGAAAAGAAGAAGCTCAGGGAGAAACTCGAATGGATGAGGATCGCATGGCGACTTGGAAATAAGAACATCGCATGTCACATACAGTATGCATCATATAAAACGGGCCACGCCCCCATTTTACAACTTAAAAGCCAATTTTCGAGACCTGGTAAATTGCTCAATATAACTTTGAATCATATAATTAAGACATCAAAGGAAAGCAGATGGTTTTCTCTTGAAATTCCACTCTTCAGAATTTTGATATATCCCTCTGTTATTAAGCTCTGAACTGTTAAAGTTGGTTGCACTTAGAGTCCTGCAATAGCCATGCACAGCCATCATTTGCCCGACTACGACTAGACCCCCAACGGCAGAAATACCAAAAACAAGGGGAACAAGAAACCAGTAAACTTGCCACCAAAATTCCTTGTGTCCCTGGCCCAACTTCTTTGGCGGCCTCGACCACATTCTTTTCCCGATTCCATTGACCGCTGAACCGAATAAACCCGAACTGCATAGCCAGGCCATGGTCCACCCTCTTCAGCCCTTGAGCTTATGGTTCCTGGATTCCAAGAGAGTCCTTGCCCATATATTGCAAATGTAACGCTGAACAACAAACCTACGAATACTCCCTCAAACCACACAACGTACCGCCGGAGAAGAGTCCCTCCCAGACAGTGCTCCTCGCTGAGGTCGGCAACTACGCCCTCGAACTTGCTGTTTTCCCGTTCAGCCTCCGTCATTACTGTGGTGCGCACCATGAATATTGCCGGAAATTGAGGAACGACAAGGCTTGCAATTAGGTTTATTAGCGACATTATCAAATATTGAACGACGGTCAGCCCAAAAGCGGCATAGCCATACAATTCGATTTGGTTGCCTCGGGTCTTGTACAGGGTGTAAGAAGCAAAGAGTAATTGTATCACCGCCGCAATAGATCTAAGAGAGCTCCTCGAATCGGAGAGGCAACTGGGAAGACCTTCGAGAGAGGTAAATTCGATCTCGTTTTCCACTAACTGGAAGGCATAGCCATCAGGTAGACGCACCCGCCCATGTATTACCTTCTCGTTGGCAGTGAAGGCAATGGCAGCATTATTCTCATTTACCTTTACGACATGACAAAGGGCTCTTGCATATAGGGCCTGCCTTAAGGGATTTGACGTAAAACAGGATCGCTCCACCAGCATTTCAAGCGCTTTGAGAATGCCTGAAAAGGGCAAAAGCAAGGCCATGAACCGCGAATATGTTGTGAACCACATCTTTTCGCCCAGGTAAGCGACCACAGTAAATGCGTGCGCCCCGTAGTTGACAATGTAAAAGAGGACAATGGTTTGCCAGTCGGCTGCCGTGCATTGCGAGGTGTTTGATGCAGCGCCACTAGGCACGTGAATCGGGTTAGATGTCAAAGTCGGAATCGTAGTCAACGTCCGAACCGGATTAAGCGGGTGGATGGACACGGAAGCGGGAATGGGAAATGGGTCAATGCTGAATGTAGAAAGTGAGGGAATCGGAGCCGGTTCAATGCTGAATGCGGAAAGCGAGAGAGCGTTTGCGATAGGAAACGTCGGGGCGACCAGAAGGAGGGCCCGAATGGCCATACTTGTGATAGGCTGGAGGGAGGGAGGGGGTGGTGAGAGGAGAGTGAGCACGGTGGCTGAGCAACCCTCTCCCCTGCATGCCAATGAGTACGCATCGGCTATTTTGGACATTGCCACCTTGCTCCTACATGATTTACCTCTGCGACAAAATTGGGGTAGCTCCTCCACGGAAATACAGTCCCATGAAACCTTGTTGTTCTGCAAGGAAATTGGGGCTTCGCCCAGACAATGAGACTGACTGGCCGCACGATGGGAGTGTCTTTTTTACCAAATGTGCGACACAATGCGACAGTCCAGGTGCGGAAAAGTGACCAAGCAGCGGATTGTCCAGCCACACGACGTTTTATGGTTGCTCTGCCACCGTTTGCTCCTGCGCTTCGGCGTTTCAGGTTTCGGCGTGCCGTGGGTGTGTGGTCTGGTGCGATAAGAGGGGGAGGGGGAGGGGGAGGG
>Ga0335076_10004985_pt1 | contig 13448 bp, 13 predicted proteins | sample Lox_Sample_25_FD_206717 | JGI IMG/M metagenome (GOLD analysis project Ga0335076, IMG submission 206717) | Soil microbial communities from Loxahatchee National Wildlife Refuge, Florida, United States - Lox_Sample_2.5 | ecosystem: Environmental > Terrestrial > Soil > Wetlands | place: USA... | reverse complement strand
TTCAATGGCCTTTTCAGCGAAAAGATTACCATTGAATCGTTCACCTTTCAGTGCAAAAAAGAGATCACCTGCATGGAGTTGCCGGCTATCGGTTTGAATGGAAGGGAACTGCTTGAAGAGCGTATATATCTCGTCGATAGTCATAGCACAAAACAAACCTACAGAAATAAATAGCAAATATAAAATGATCAGACCTGGAAAAAGAAGCGTAAAGGCTGAGTTGCTTTTGGGAATTGTCAGCCAATAAAAAAGCCATCCGCGTTGGCTGATGGCTTTCTCAAGAGAATATTTATCTTATTGTTTACGAACATTCTGTTTTCTCTGCTTGTAGCTGATACCGGTCTTTCGTCCATTACCTGCTGCGCTGCCGACACGATCCATGGCGCAACGGAAACCGATAGTAGAACTTGCCTGATCTTCTTCAAGGAAGCGGCGTGTACCCGGGCTTAACCAGTATGCGCGGTCATTCCAGCTACCACCTTTCACAACCCTTGAATGATCACTGATCAATGTTGTTTTACCATAACCATAAGCTACTCCTGCAATCAGTGAGTCGCCGTCCAGGTAATTGATCACATCACCTTTCTGGTAGTTACGACGGTTTTTGCTTTCCTCATCAGTCACGTCACGGTATTTGATTCTTCCCAGGCTGTCTCTCTCAGGCTTGTTTTCTTTGCCCATATCGATCGTTGAGAATTTATTTCCGCGGAAAGGAGCAACATCACTCACGTCCTGGGGGGAAAGCGGACGAAACACGTCTTGTACCCACTCGCTTACATTGCCAGACATATTGTACAATCCGAAACCATTCGGGAAAAATGAAGTCACGGAAGAAGTATACACTGCATTATCATTCAAACCACCGGCTACTCCCATATTATCTCCTGAGCCACGTTTAAAGTTAGCGAGGAAAGTACCCTGCCAGCTACCCCTGCGTTCGTCACGTAATCCATTTACATTCTGGCTCCATGAATACACTTGTTTGTTGGCGATTAATTCTTCCCCTCTCTTGCTGTCTTTGTTGCTCGGCAATGGGTTCTGATTGATATAACCAAGAGCTGCATATTCCCACTCGGCTTCTGTTGGCAGTCGATAGTTCGGGAAAAGAATACCATCTTCAAAAGTTACCTGGGTACGCGGAGTACCGTTAGGATTTTTCAATGGATTTTTCTTTGATTTTGCAGCGGTACCGGGAGTGGGTTGATATTCACCCAGCAAATAGGCTTTGGTATTAAAGTTTTCCTGTCCAAGGCCCTGAATATTTTTTAATGAATTTTTGTTGATATAACCTCTGTCAACAAGCGCTTTTTCATTAACCCTGTCCGTTCTCCACAAACAGAAATCCTGTGCCTGCTTCCAGGTAACTCCAACGACAGGATAATAGTTGTAAGAGGGGTGACGGAAATAATATTCAACCAGTGGTTCGTTGTAGGCCAGTTCACTTCTCCAAACCAGGGTATCAGGTAAAGCTCCATCCCGAACGGCTTTGTATTCGTCTCCATCAAACACATTGTTTATCCAATACAGATACTCACGGTAATGGACATTCGCTACTTCAGTTCTGTCGATATAGAAAGAGTTCACGGTTACTCTTCTGGGAATGTTATTCCAGTCACTCATCACATCTTCCTCAGTAGCACCCATGGTAAAAGTACCACCCTGAACGAACACGAGTCCCGGTCCGGTACGCTGTTCTTTTTCATGGGATACCTGGAATCCACCCATATTCTTGTCGTTGTAATTCCAGCCGGTAACATCTGATGATTCTGTTTTTTTGCCAAAGAGTTTACCATTTTTGCAAGAGGTAACCGTAGCGGCAAAAAAGGCAAGGATAACTAGATTTTTCAAATTCATAATAAACTCATTTAGATCCGTGGTGTATAAACCATAGAAACGTGTTTTTCAAACAAATATTGTTAAACAAAAGGATGCTTATTATCCACAGTACGCATCATTTGCGAATATAGTTACTTTCGATAGAAATTAGTTAGGTATAAGTCCCAGTTTTTTATAGGAAAATCCCTTCAGTTTCAACATAACTTACTACTAATCAATCATCCAGACTGGGTTTGATTTGGCCTGTTTCCAAACTTCAATAAGTGTTGAAATTCTTCAGCCTCTTACCCGGAACAGAAAAAAATACTTTCCAGGGTTAATGAATTCACCTAAATCGGGCAATACCCAAAAAGGCTTTTAAAATCCCCTGCAGAGGGCAATAAAGTTGTTCAGAAAACCGTTCAGTTAAGAATTGGAAAAAGGCTTACGGTTACAGATAAAAAAGCTGTAAATTTTTATCCGTTTTAGGTTGTACCTTGCGCAAATATCAAGGACCACCGACCAATTCCTGGCAGTTAAATTCGTAGTAATTAAAATCACTCATTAGCTATCGCAGAATTTTTACTCTTTTGAAAACAACATTAACGGATTTTTTGCCGTAATCTGTTTTAATCGCGGGTTACGGTACGATTGTTGAAGTTGTTCGCAACCTTTTAAAGCTAAATTAAAATTACATGAAAAGATCGTTCCTTAGATTAACTGCTATTGGTTTGCTTTATTTTTATTCCGTATCCCTGAAAGCACAATCCACTGGCAAAATCGATATCGTAACTACTGCGGTGCCATTTTTACGAATTTCCCCGGATGCAAGAGCAGGTGGGATGGGAGAATTGGGTGTAGCTACTTCACCGGATGCAAATTCTTCCTTTTATAATCTTGCAAAAACTCCTTTTGCACAAACCAGTACAGGCATCGGTCTTACTTATACTCCCTGGTTAAAAGATCTGGGCTTGAATGATGTGTATTTATTAGCCTTTTCGGGTTATCATAAGCTCGATGATCAGCAGGCTATCACTGCTTCACTGAGATATTTCAGTTTAGGAAATATTCAGTTTACTGATTACAGTGGTTCAGAACTGGGAGTAGGACGTCCACGCGAGCTGGGCGCAGATATTGGATATTCGCGCAAGTTATCAGATAAGATTTCATTGGCTCTCGCGCTTCGTTATATTCATTCAGATCTGGCAGCAGGCTATGCTGCTAATGGCAATACCTACAAGCCCGGCAATGCAGTAGCAGGCGACGTGTCATTCTTTTATAATGGTGTTAGTGATGTTGGCAGAGGATGGCGAATCGGTGCCGCGATCACCAATCTCGGTTCTAAAATCGGTTATACCAATGATGCTACTGCCAAAGAATATATTCCTGCCAATCTTGCGATCGGGGTATCATATACCTGGGTATTTGATGAACAGAATAAAGTTACTTTCGGACTGGATGCAAATAAATTGCTGGTGCCTGCTCCGCCCACACCTACAGACCCTACTGACGAGCAGGCAGATTCTATCAATCTGGCCAACTATCACAACATGAGTGTCGTTAGCAGTTGGTTTAATTCTTTTGGTAATGGAGCATACAACTTTTCAGTAGGCGGAGAGTACGGATATAATGATCAGTTTTTCTTCCGGACAGGATATTTTTATGAACCTCAAAGCCAGGGTGGAAGACAGTATTTTACAGTCGGTATCGGAATCAAGTACAATATTGTCGGATTGAATTTCTCTTACCTGGTTCCTTCAGGCAGCGGAGTTACGCGTAATCCATTGTCAAATACCATTCGTTTTGGATTGGTATTCGATATTGATGGAGGAGAGAGTGAGAAATAAATTAGAGTGCATTTATTTAAAAGCAGATAATTTTGAAGCGTCCCGAGTTTTGGGGCGCTTTCTTTTTTAATAAAAACTCATGTCATATAGAATCGGATTCGGCATAGATTTCCATCAACTGGTTGAAGGAAGAACATTGTGGCTGGGAGGAATAAATATTCCTCATCACAAAGGAGCATTGGGACATAGCGACGCAGATGTTTTATTGCATGCGATATGCGATGCACTTTTAGGAGCTCTTAACCTGGGGGATATCGGCATACATTTTCCGGATAACGATCCTGCCTATAAAAATATAGAGAGTAAGATTTTACTTCAGCGGACATACGAAATGGTAAAAAAGAAAAATTACCGTGTAGAAAATATTGATTCAACCATCTGTCTGGAATCTCCCAAAATAATAAATCATACAAACAAGATGCGACAGGTGATTGCATCTATTTTGGAGATTGAGGAAGATGATATTTCCATAAAAGCTACTACAACCGAGCAAATGGGATTTGTAGGAAGGGGAGAAGGATTGGTCGCATATGCTTCATTGTTGTTGAAGAAAGAAGATTAATATCTTTGTTTCATGCCGAAATTGAAAATTAAAATCATCAACAGGTCTCCCAATCCTTTGCCCGAATATGCTACAGAAGGCTCGTCCGGCATGGATATACGTGCTCATCTGAAGAATCCGGTAACCCTGAAGCCGCTTGAGCGGCAGTTGATCCCTACGGGATTATTTATTGAACTTCCCTCAGGATACGAAGCGCAAATCCGACCAAGGAGCGGACTGGCCAGTAAACAGGGAATTACCTGTCTGAATTCGCCTGGCACCATCGATTCTGATTATCGCGGTGAAATCAAAATTATACTGGTGAATTTATCACAGGAAGAACAGGTGATTCAGAATAAGGATCGCATAGCCCAGATGGTTATAGGTAAAGTAAAAAGAATAAAATGGGAAACGGTTGACGTCATTAAGGTGACCGGCCGAAATGAAGGAGGATTTGGCCATACGGGTAAATTGTAATCATATGAAAAAAACCTTCAGATACGGAAGCAGATTTGCGATCGGCAAACGGACTTCTTTTTTCTTTTTGACCGGCTGCGTTTTTTTATTATTTGCTTTCATCATTTTTCCGGGTTGCCGTTCTGCAAAAAAACTACAGACAGCCATATCAAAAAAAGACACGACTGTTCAGCAGGCGCCGACTGCACCCCCGGAGGACCTTAAGGCGGATTCCATTCGATTCATCAATGCGACATATGCCAGGATAAAAGCGCAGTATATCAACTTCAATACTTTTTCTGCCAAGGTGAAAGTGAATTATGAAGGGAGTGACGGAAAAGATTATGAGGTTACCGCGTTCATACGAATGCAAAAAGATAAAATGATATGGGTGTCTATCAATTATTCCGCATTGGGAATTGAGGCTTTCCGCGCACTGATCACTCCGGATAGTGTCAAGGTCATTAATAAAATGGACAAAAAAATACAGGTGCGTTCAGTGAGTTATTTAAAAGAAATTACCAAACTGCCTTTTGATTTCAGTACCCTCCAGGACCTGATCATTGGAAACCCGGTATATCTCGACAGTAATATTTTATACTATGTAAAAAATGATAACGGCATATCCCTGCTCAGTGTGGGAGAATCGTTTAAAAACTATATTACCTTAAACATGAATGACTATACGATAAAACATAGCAAGCTGGATGATATTGATGTGCTGAGGGCGAGAACCTGCGACATTACCTTTGATGATTATGCAAAAAAAGATTCGATACAGTTTTCAGCTTATCGCATGATCTCGGTAGCAGAAAAATCGAAACTGGATATAGAACTTTCATTCAAGTCGTTTAATTTTAACGAGCCTTTAAGTTTTCCGTTTAATATTCCGAAAAATTATAAACGTAAATGAGCGTTATTATTAAGCTAATCCCGGTACGAAATTTTTGATAGAAAAATGACCATGAAGAAATCAATCCTTGTCTTTTTTGCGGGCGCTGCCTTAGCATTAAATGCCTTGGGGCAGCAAACTCCGCTCACCCGAAGCGAGCTTGAAAAACAACGAGCAGATATCCAAAAGGAAATTGAGCAGGTAAAAAACTCTCTTGACGAGACAAAAAAGAATAAAAAAGAAACGCTTGGGCAGCTGGCATTGCTTCAACGCAGGTTGCGGTTGAGGGAATCAGCTATTCAGAATATCAATGCCCAGATTAATTTCATTCAATCAGATATTAACCAGTCGTGGGAAGATATTTTCAAGCTGAGGCGGGAACTGGAAACCCTGCGTAAACAATATGGGGAAAGCGTAGTATATTCCTATGAAAACAGAAGCAATTACGATTTCCTGAATTTTATTTTTGCCGCAACAAGTTTTAATGATGCAATAAAAAGAGTGGCCTATCTGAAATCATACAGAACATACCGTGAAGAAAGAGCCGAAAATATTCAAAAAACCCAGCAACTGCTTCAAGCCAAAATAGACGGCTTGAAAACAAAGCGACAGGAGAAAGACGACGTATTACAAAAACAAAATAAGGAAAAAGAGGTATTGCAGATTGAGAAAAAAGAAAAAGATGCAGCAGTCGCTAAATTACAGTCGCGTGAAAAAGAATTAAAAAAAGACATGTATGCGAAACAGCGCCAGGACCTGAAATTAAGCAATGCCATTGCTGCAGTTATCCGGCGCGCCAGTGATGAAGCTATTCGTGAATCAAAAAAGAGGAATGCTGCCGCGAATATCAATACTGAAAAATCCGAACCGGCTAATAAAACAACCAGTCCTGATAATACGAATGCGGCAGCAGTTGCTCCTGCCAAACCAAAGACATTGAGTGCATTCGACAGCAGGGCGGATATTGCTTTGTCTGATAATTTTGAAAAGAACCGCGGGCATTTACCCTGGCCAGTGGATGCAGGAAATGTGGCCATGCATTTCGGTCTCCAGATTTATCCGGGTAATATAAAATACAATAACCAGGGAATTACTATTGAAGTGAATCCGGGCACGGTGGTAAAAAGCGTATTTGACGGTGACGTGCAAAGTGTGTTCAATGTAGGAGACGTGGTGGTTGTGATGATCAGGCATGGAAAATATTTCACAACGTACTGCAACCTGGAATCAGCTTCTGTTTCAAAAGGTCAACAGGTTAAAACAGGGCAACTGCTCGGTCGTGTTTCATCTATCGGTCAGCTTGAGTTTGTTTTGTCCGACGACAAGGATCACAAATTTGATCCCGAAAAATGGCTCAGAAGATAAAATAATCCTGGGATAGCTTATAGAAATCTATTGTAAAGCGCCTCGTATTTTGGTACGATGGTATGAATATCGAATTTCTTCGCTTGCTCAACAGCGTTAGCTTTAAATTTTTTCAACACGTTATCATCCTGCAGAATCTCTATCGCGTGAAGACTCATGTCGCCGATATCGCCTACCCTGCTTAGATATCCTGTTTTCCCGCTGATATTGATTTCCGGAAGGCCTCCCACATCGGTTGAAATGACAGGAACGCCGGCAGCCATGGCTTCCAGGGCTGCAAGTCCGAAACTTTCATATTCTGAAGGAAGCAGGAAGAGGTCTGCTATAGCAAGAATTTCTTCCATTTGTTCCTGCTTCCCTACAAAACGCATGTCATCGCATAAGCCAAGGTCCCTGCAGAGGTTTTCAGCAGCAGGTCGCTCAGGACCATCGCCCACAAATAAAAGTTTTACGGGAATGATTTTTCTGAGCTCTGCAAAAACGCGCACTACATCCCCCACTCTTTTTATTTTTCTGAAATTGGAAGCATGCAGTACAATTTTTTCTCCATTGGGTGCAATAACCTTTCGGAAAGCATCCAATGGTTTTCTGTGAAACCGGTGTACATCAACAAAATTGTGAATCACCTGAATTTCCTTTCTGATATCAAAAATATAATTGGTTTCATCCCGGAGATTTTGCGATACAGCAGTGATCGCATCACTTTCGTTAATGGAAAAAGCAACCACCGGGGCAAAGGTTTTATCTCTGCCAACCAGTGTAATATCAGTTCCATGTAAGGTGGTGATGACGGGAATTCTCCTTCCCTGGGTTTCTACGATTTTTTTAGCCATATAAGCAGCGGAAGCATGCGGGATCGCATAATGGACGTGCAGGAGGTCCAGCTTGTTATTGAGTATGACATCCACCATGGTGCTCGACAATGCAGTTTCATATGGCGGATAATCGAATAAAGGATAAGTAGCAACCCTTACTTCATGATAAAAAATATTTGCATTGAATTCATTAAGTCTGACGGGCTGCTGATAGGTGATGAAATGAACCTGGTGGCCTTTATCAGCCAGCGCTTTCCCCAATTCTGTAGCCAATACACCACTTCCCCCGAATGTCGGATAACAAACAATTCCTATGCGCATAGATCATTCAATTTAAGAGGCCGAAGGTACTATGCAAACCAGTTTGAAAGCAAGTAAAATAAATGGCTTTCGGTTTGTAGTGAAAAATTTTTCCTGATCTGCCGACTTTCGGACTTGTAAACTAACTTAGCAAAAATTAACATTCATGTATCGTTTATTGTTTAGCAGCTCTTTGGTTTTATTTTATTTGGGCTCATTGGCACAGGATGATTCATTGTTGATAAGAAAGATTGCGGATGAGGTATTGACAAGCGGAAAGATTTATGACAACCTTCATACCCTGACCAAGACCGTTGGAGGAAGAATAAACGGATCACCCCAAACATATAAAGCAGAGGCCTGGGCGCAGAAAGCATTGCAGGAGGCGGGCGCTGAGAGGGTTTATCTGCAGCAATGCGCTATACCTCATTGGGTCAGGGGCGGTAAGGCGGAAGTAAAAATGATTGTGAACAATAAGGAAACCGCATTAAATGCACTGGCATTGGGAAATTCTGTAGGCACTAGCTCCGCAGGAATAAATGCTTCGGTTATCCTGATCAATTCTTTTGCAGAACTGGAACAGCGGAAGAATGAAATCAAAGGGAAAATTGTTTTTTATAACTATAAATTCAACCCAAAATTTATCCAGACTTTCAGGGCTTATGGAGATGCGGTGCGATATAGAGGCGGAGGCGCCAGCAGGGCTGCACAATATGGAGCTGTGGGCATGCTTGTCAGGTCAATGACGGAATCGACGGACAACAATCCGCATACAGGGGCCATGACTTATAATGATTCATTCCCTAAAATTCCGGCCCTGGCCATAGGATTATGGGATGCCGATAAACTAGCGTGGGCTATTCAGCAAAATAAATCCGTGCACATTTTTATCAAATCAAATGCACACACACTTCCGGATACTGTCGGATATAATGTGATTGGTGAAATTACCGGATCTGAATTTGCTGATCAGTTCATCACTGTTGGCGGGCATCTTGATTCCTGGGATCCTGCTGAAGGTGCGGAAGACGATGGGGCTGGCTGTGTTCACTCTATTGAAGTACTTCGGGTATTGAAAGCCGTGGGTTACAAGCCCCGTCATACTCTTCGAATTGTATTGTTTACAGATGAAGAAAACCGGGGAAGCGGGGCAGCAAAGTATGTAGCTGAAGCAAGAGCTAAAAATGAAAAACATGTTTTTGCACTGGAGAGTGATGCCGGAGGTTTTACTCCCCGGAGTTTCGGAGTTTCTTTGTCGAATGAACGGTTGGAAAAGCTTCGTTCATGGATACCCTTACTTCAGGAATATGGTGTGTATGAATTTTCTTTAGGGGGCGGCGGGGCCGATGTGACTCCGCTGAATGAAATACTGGGCACGCCTGTGGGAGAATTGATTCCTGATTCGCAGCGATATTTTGATTATCATCACGCGCCCAGTGATGTGTTTGAGAATATAAACAAGCGGGAATTGGAACTTGGGGCAATAAATATGGCAGCTTTGATTTATCTTGTTGATAAATACGGTTTATAAGATGCCCTGTTAATATGCATAATTGAAAGTATATGAAAAAATTTTTCCGTATAACGCTCATCGTAATTATAGTTGCTCTTGCGATCTATATTTACTACCATTTTTTCTGGGTATTTGCAGAAGGTGTGAAAGCGGGGCAGATGAATTATTTTGAAAAGAAAGGATTTATGTTTAAGACCTATGAAGGAAAGTTGATTCAGGCAGGTTATAAAGGCACAGCCGGTACAATTCAATCCAATGAATTCAGGTTTTCTGTTGTTGAAGAATCGGTCGCCCAGAAATTAAGTACAAACAGCGGCAAGCAATTTGAATTACATTACAAACAATACCTCGGTGCATTACCATGGCGTGGGGCTAGTGAATATGTTGTTGACAGCGTTATTTCAATGCAGGATATGGGTGGAGGGAATGTTCCTTTGAAATAATAAGAGTAACCAAGAGAAAAAACTGTTTTACGCCTGCAACAAATAAATTGCAGGCTTTTTGTTGATATCAGGAATTTGTTTCTTCCAATCATCAATACTTTTAGTCCGGATCATTTCATCCTCCGCAGTAATATTGACTGCTATGCACAATCTGGTGAGTGGTTTGCAGGTTTTGATGATATCGATAAGCAGGGGATTGTTCCGGTAAGGTGTTTCAATAAATATCTGAGTGCAGTCTTTTTTCTGGGATTCATTTTCCAGTTCCCTGATTTTTTTTACCCTTTCCTGGTGATCTATGGGCAGGTATCCTTCGAACCGGAATCGCTGTCCGTTCATGCCACTGGCCATAAGAGCAAGAAGGATCGAGTTGGGGCCCACCAGGGGTTTGACCATCACTCCCATATCCTGGGCAATAGCGACGAGCGACTGGCCCGGATCCGCAATGCCGGGACATCCGGCTTCACTGACGATGCCGATGGTTTTCCCTTTCTTCAACTGCTCTCTGAATTCTTTTTTAAGTTTCTCTTCATTTTCATGAATAACGAACCATCCATATTGATCAATGACCATTTCTTTCCATAAACTTTTCAAATAACGTCTTGCACTGCGCTCGTTTTCTACAAAAAATACCTGGCATGCTTTCACGGCATCTGTAATATATGAGGGAAGGGTATCGATGGCCGTTTCGTGAAGAAAAGCGGGGATCAGGTATACTTGAACGTTAGCTTGCATAGTCATTCCAGGTTCTGATGATACAAACTGATGGTAGCCGCGACTACTGCGTATGAAGGCGCCAGGACCCACCCGAGGAAAGGAATAAAATGCATCAGGTAGAACACCATTCCGTTGCCCATGGCCAGTCCACGCCGCTGGCCAATAAAAGCAATACTTTCAGATGGAGAGAGTTTATGCCGTTCACAGCTGTAATCCAACATGGAGAAGCCATAATAATAACATTCCACAAGAGCCGAAATAACGGGAGTAATCCATCCCAGCAGGGGAACAAAAGAAAGAATCAGGATGGAAACAGTATAGACAGTCTGCCAAAGACAGTTACGCAGGGCAAGCCTTATTCCCCGTGTCATATCTTTTAGCAGTTGGGAAGAATTTAAGGGATTGTCTTTCCCTTCAATAATCGATTCCGTTTTTTCACTGAGGTAGGCAAAGACCGGAGAACCAATTACGAGGAAGAGGTATTTAAAAAGGGAAAAATAAAAAAAGACAAGAATCAATCTGACCATGATGCCTCCCATCACAAAAAGAAAACTCAACGCTGCACTTTGCTGACGATGCAGCCATTTATCAATACCGATCAGGTCACTCAGGTAAGTCACTGCGCTGTCGGCAGAGTTCCAGAAAAAATACATACCGATACAAAAAAGAATGGTATATAATACTCCGGGTATAATGATCCATTTCCACAACAGATGTTTGCGTATAAACTGATGTGCTTTGTAGTACGATTGAACAGCGATGACGATTTCCTTAAGCAAAACAGCAGCTTTAATTCGTTTGTACTTTATCGTTTCACCAGATAAAGATTATTTATCAAACCTACATGAAAAAGCTGATTAAGCAAAGTGTGAAGGAAATGATGAAAACCCCAATGCAAAAACAACAACTGCCGGTAAAAACTTTAAATTACAATTCAAAATTTTTACCTGTGGCTCAATTAAAAAAACTCGGTCATTCTTTTTACAACAGGCGGGATGTAGTGAAAATAGCAAAGGAATTGCTCGGCAAAATTTTAGTCACCACTTTTGGAGGTGTACGCACATCGGGAAGGATTGTGGAAACAGAAGCTTATGCAGGCGTTGTGGACAACGCATCACATGCGTACCGGGGCAGAAGGACTTCAAGAACTGAAGTTATGTACAAAGATGCAGGAACTGCCTATGTGTATCTCTGTTATGGCATCCATCACCTGTTTAATGTGGTTACGAACAAAAAAAATATTCCCCACGCCGTCCTGATTCGTTCGCTTGAACCTCTTGAAGGTATTGAAACCATGTTGCGGAGATCAGGTAAGAAAAAAATGGATCATACATTGACCCGGGGGCCTGGAAATGTTTCCAAAGCATTGGGCATTGTTACAAATCATTCCGGAATTTCGTTATTGGGAAAAAAAGTTTTTATTGGCGATGATGGTTTCAAAGTGAATAAAGACAGCATTGGAGTAACAACAAGGATAGGGGTTGAATATGCTGGAAAAGATGCAGATTTATTATATCGCTTCATTATAAAAGATAGCAGGTATATAAGCGGAAGGCGTCAATGATCCTGTATCGGAGATATCGTCAGAATTTAGGACAGGGAATCGGCTTGCGTCCGTCCGAAGGTTTTTTGATATAGATCAGCGATACTTCAATTCCTCCCACGGTTTCGGATGCTGATTTCAATGAAGAAACATTTATGTCGTAAGAAATTCCAAGCGTGAAATCACTGAAGTCAAGCCCCACATAAGGAATGATGGCATCCGTCAGGTTACTGAAGCGGACCCAGCTACCGGCATAGAAATTTATCGGGTTGACATCATTGTTGTTTACGTTTACAGACCATGCTCCGCCCAGCATGGCATCGGTGGCATCGGCCTGCCTGCTGTACAAACCACTGAAATGAAGGTAATTGGTCGTGTTATTGGGAGATAACGGAAACGAATAACCGCCATGGATAGTAATCCTCGGATGTAATACATAAGATGAATTGCCGGTAAAAGATTCTTTTGGCTTGGTAATATGATAAGCCGAAGCGCCTAAATAAAAATTATTGTCTCCATTGGATGATCCGTTGTACAAAAGCCCCACATTCATGTCAAAATAATCGAGGTTTACCTGGTGGCCGTCTATCAGTTCAGCACTGGGTATGGTCCAGCCGCCCTGCTGGTCTAATTCATCTTCAAAATTCAATTTGGTTCCATCCAGTCGTTTATTGGCATAAGTACCCTGGAAACCCACACCGATCTGATTCCATCCATTTTCGTCCAGACTTTTATGATAAGCCGTCGATAGAGAAATATAATTGCTGGTTAGGATTCCATCGGCGGTTTTATCCGACATCGCCATGAGCCCGATTCCCCAGACATCACCGTCAGGCAACCGGTTCTTCAGGATACCGCCGTCTACTGACACTGTGGAGGTAATAAAAGCATTGTTTATCGCCGGCCATTGATTCCTGTAGTTACCAGCCACACGAATTACGCCATTAAACTTGCCTGTCAGGGCAGGGTTCAATGTAAGTGGTGAAGCAAAGAATTGAGAAAAAGCAGGATCCTGTGCAAATACAGTGGATTCACAGAGAGTGAGGGAGAATAAGCCTAGTATGAAAACACATTTTTTCATAAAACAGCATGGTTTCAGTTCATGAAATAATATCCGGTTCCGGGTACTGGATGTACAGTGATAAGGGAGATCAGTGAACGGGTTATTTTAAGAAGAAATATTGCCAAGTCTTTCATAGGTCAG
>Ga0335076_10004984_pt1 | contig 13452 bp, 9 predicted proteins | sample Lox_Sample_25_FD_206717 | JGI IMG/M metagenome (GOLD analysis project Ga0335076, IMG submission 206717) | Soil microbial communities from Loxahatchee National Wildlife Refuge, Florida, United States - Lox_Sample_2.5 | ecosystem: Environmental > Terrestrial > Soil > Wetlands | place: USA: Florida... | reverse complement strand
CAGTTGGCCGGCGAGCGGCCGGTGAGCCGCTGCTCAAGCCAGGCGTTGACGCGCTTCGTCTGCTCGGGGGTCGTGAAGTGGCCGGTCTCGAGCGCGAGCAGCAGCGACTTCTCGCCGGGGATGACTCCGTAGGCCGCGTACATCGACGTCGGCGGACAGGTCTCGTCGTTGTAGCCCCAGGAGTAGAGGCCGGGCACCCTGACGCGACGGGCGAAGTTCACGACGTCGTAGTACGCGACGTTCGCGATGCGCGCGGGGAGCCTTCGCTTCTCGTCCCGGAACATGTGCGGCCAGCCGCCGGCGCGCCCGTGCAGGTAGCCGGTCACGTCCGAGAGCGCCGGATAGAAGGCCGCCAGCAGCTTCACGCGCGGGTCGAGCCCGGCCGTGACGATCGAGAGCGCGCCGCCCTGGCTGCCGCCGGTGACGCCCAGCGTGCGGCCGTCGTAGCGCGGACGGCTCGTGAGGAAGTCGTTGGCGCGCACGCAGCCGAGGTAGACGCGGCGGTAGTAGTAGCGGTCGCGCTCGTCGAGGTTGAAGGTCGGGTAGCCGTTGAGCGCGCCGGCGCCGAGCGCCTCGTAGACGCTCGGGTCGAGGTTCACCGGCAGGCCGTGGATGCCGACCTGGAACGTGATGATGCCCTTCTCGGCCATCTCGACGCCGCCGCGGTAGGCGCGCACGCCGGCGCCCGGCACCTGGAGCAGCGCGGGGAAGGGGCCGTCGCCCTTCGGCTCGCACAGCACGCCGAAGAAGCGGCTGGTGCCGGTCGTGTCGGGGCCCACGTTCTGGAGGCTCACGTGCCAGCAGTCGACCTTGCCGTTGCTCGACTCGGGCATCGGGACGAGCTTCGCGTCGACCGCCAGCTTGGCGAGCGCATCCTTGCCCGCCGTCCAGAACGCGTCGAAGTCGGCGGGCTGGTCGACGGTCGGCTCGATCTTGTCCGGTGCGAAGCCGGCGGTGCCGAGCGCGCGGTAGTCCTGGCCCTCGAACGTCGCCGTCGCGACGAGGCGCACGAACCCGGGCTGTTTCGGGCCCGACGCCTTCACGGTCGTACCCTCGGCCGGCAGCGGCCCGGTCTTCTCTTCGGCCGGATCGAGCATCTCGGCCCCCAGCTTCCACGTGACCGAGGGCAGCGCGATCGGGTGGCCGTCTCGCGTCGCGAAGACTCGGAAGCTCGCGGGAGCGCCGAGGGCGTAGGTCCAGTCGGCGTGATCCGGAACCACCTGCAGCCGAACGACTCCCGTCCGGTCCTGGGCTGGGCTCGTCGCGGCGAGCAGCACCGCGGCGGCCGCCGCTCGGAAAGCGACCTCTACCCGTCTCGCGCTCAGCATGTCCCCTCCGTTGGAAGCTGTAAGCTATGCGCTCGCGCGCGGGCGGTCAAAAGCGATCGCTCGCGGCGGCCCCTCGATGACCGAGAACCACGGCGGCGGCTCGTCGGCAAGCAGGCGCGGCCTCGCCGTCCTGGCCGTCTTCGTCGCGCTGACCGTGGTGCTCACGCTGCCGCTGAGCTTCTCGCCCGCGTCGCGCGCGATGGCGCTGTCGGCGGACACGCGACTCTTCCTGTGGACGCTGTCCTGGGACGTGCACGCGCTCCTGCACCAGCCGCTGCACCTGTTCGACGCGAACATCTTCCACCCCGAGCCGAGAACGCTCGCGTACTCCGAGCACGTGGTGGGAAGCGCCGTGCTCGGCGCGCCGTTCCTGCTCGCGAGCGACAACCCGGTGCTCGCGCTCAACGCGGTCGTGCTGCTCTCGTGCGTGCTGTCGGGCGCCGGCACCTTCCTGCTCGCGCGGCGGCTCGGGATCCCGGCCTGGGGCGCGCTCGCGGCCGGCGTCATCTTCGCCTTCGCGCCGCCGCGCTTCACGCGGCTCGCCCAGCTCCACCTCGCGACGGTGGAGTGGATCCCTTTCTGCCTCGCGTTCGTGCACGCCTACCTGCGCAGCGGCCGCCGCCGCGATCTGCAGATCGCGATCGCGTTCTTCACGCTGCAGGCGATCACCAGCGGCCACGGCGGCGTCTTCCTGCTGCTCGCGCTGCTGGCGCTCGGCGGCTTCCTGGTCGCGACGCGCCGGCTGCCGCCCGTCCGCAAGCTCGTTCACGACGTCGGCGTCACCGGAGTGCTGCTGCTGGCGCTCAACCTTCCGTTCGCGCTGCCGTACTTCCGCGTGCAGCGCGAGCAGGGCCTGCGGCGCACGATCGGCGCCGTCTACGACTGGGCGCCCGACGCCGCGAGCCTGATCGCCTCTCCGAGCTACGCCGACCAGGCGCTGCTGTCGCTCGCGCCGCCGCTCGCGCGCGCCGTGGCCGACGCCAAGGCCTACATGTTCCCGGGCTGGCTGACGCTGCTGCTGGTCGGCGCGCTCGTCGTGGTCCGCCGTCCGCCCGCCGCCCAGCCCCTCGGCTTCTACGCCGTGCTCGCGCTGCTCTCGCTCTGGGCGAGCCTCGGTCCGCCGTTCGGCCTGTACGCGGCGCTCTACCACGCGCTGCCCGGGTTCGACCTCATTCGCGTGCCTTCGCGGCTCGCGATCCTGACCGAGCTGGCGCTGGCCGTGCTCGCCGGGGCAGGAGCCGCTCGCCTGCTGGAGCGGGTTGGCCCGGCGCGCCGCTCCTGGGCCGGAGCCGCGCTCGCCCTGCTGCTCGCCTGCGAGTTCGCGAGCCCGATCAACGCGCCCGTGTACCCGATCGAGGTCGGGGAGATCGACCGCTGGCTGGCCGGCCGGCCGAAGCCGTTCGTGGTCGCCGAGCTGCCGGTGGCGCCGGCCACCGACGCGGTCGCCTCGGCCCGCCTGGAGTCGCACTACATGCTGCATTCGATGCTGCACTGGCAGCCGATGGTGAACGGCTACAGCGGCTTCGTGCCGCCGCGGCACGAGATGCTGTTCGACCAGCTCTCGCGCTTTCCGGACGAGGGCAGCGTGCGCGCGCTCGAGCGGCTCGGCGTCAACTACGTCGTGCTGCACCGCGCCGACTACGGCGAGGAGCGCTTCGCGAAGGCCGTGGCGGAGGCGCAGGCGCTCTTCCCGACTCGCCTCGTGCTCGAGCACGAGACGAGCGACGGGCGCGCCTACTCGGTTCGGTTTGCCGCTCCCAAGGGACGCTGGTGACCCGGCCCCGCTCGAGACTCGGCTTCCGAATCAGAAGCGGACGAAGGCGCCGCCCGTGACGTGCACGTCGTGCTCGTCGTGGCCCGTCAGGAAGTTGTCGAAGACGAGGTGGTCGACGGCGTCGACCCGCGCGCCGATGCGGCCGAAGTAGACCTTGAGGCCGGCGCCGAAGCGGAGCTCGAAGTCCGTCTTCGTGCCCGGAGCGCCCGCGTAGCTCACGCCGCCGGCGCCGACCGTCACGAACGGCCTCACGTCGCCGCCGAGGAAGTCGTAGTTGACCCCGGCGCCGTAGTGCCAGGCCGTGAGGCTGCGTTCACCGTAACCGAAGTCGCCGTCGATTCGGCCCTGACCGATGTGGATTCCCTCCAGGCCCCGGAAACGGCCGCCCAGCGGGCCGGCGAAGAACGAGCTCATCGCCGAGTCGAAGGCCTGGACCGCGCCGCCCCCGGCGTAGTCCCCGCGCCCGTAGCAGGCGGTGGCGCCGCAGAGACGGACGCTGCTGTGCAGGTCCTGGCTCGGCGCCACGGAGCCCTCGACTTCCAGGGCGAGCTGCTTGCGGAGGTAGAAGGCGTAGCGCACGCCGAGCAGAGCGCCGTTGCCGAGCTGCGTGACGGTGTTGAGCTGGACGTTCTGCGGGCCGTTGCCGGGGTATCCCGGGAAGCCGGGCAACATCGGGAGAGCGGGGATGCCCGGGAGCGTGATGGTGCTCTGCTGGGTGCTCTGGGCGTCGAGGATGGAGATGCCGCCGAAGACGGAGACCTCGTTTCGCGCGGGGTCCTTGCCGGTGTCGTCGGCCGAGACAGCGGCAGCGGCCAGCGCGACAGCGACGACGACGGCGAGTATCGAAGAGATCGAGTGCCTGTGCTTCATTTTCGCGCTCCCTCGTTGCACTCTCATTGCAGCACGAAGGCAGCGCGCGGGGTGTCAGCAGTATGTGAGCGTCGTGTGAAAGGATGCGCGCGAGGCTGCGGCTCAGTATTTCCAGCCGCCGCTCTTCTCCATCGAGAGCGCGAGCTCGATGCTCTTGTCCGCATCGACGTCGAAGTCCTTCTGGAGCGGTTGGAAGCCCGGCCGCTCCAGCTCGACGCGATGGCGACCGGGCGAGAGCCGGAGCCGGCGCAGCTCGCGCGCGGCCCCGCGGGGCTGGCCGTCGATGTAGACGCTGGCGTCCCTCGGCTCGACGCGCAGGGCGACGTCGCCGCCGGGCTCGAGCGGCGCCGGGGGCGTCTCGGCGCGCAGCTCGCTGCTCTCGGAGGGCGGCGGCTCGCGCCGGGCCTCGGCGCCCGGTCTCGCCGGAGCCGGCGCGCTCACCGGCGGCTGCGACTCGCCCTTCTCGAGCTTGACCTTGAGCTGCCGGACCATCGCCGTGTGCACGTCGACGTCCGTCTCGAAGCTGCGGTAGCCGGCCTCGTAGATGACGAGGTGGTGCGGACCCTGCTTCAGCCAGAGGTAGGAAGGATCGCCGTCCAGGTCCCGCGCATTCGCGACGTACTTCCCGTCGACCCAGACCTCGGCCTGCTTCGGCTTCACGTTGACGTCGAGCCCGCCCATCCCCGACATCATCGCGTAGCCGAGGGCCGGGCCGCCCCCGTACCCGTAGCCGTAGTAGGGCCCTGGCCATCCCCAATAGGGCCAGCCCCAGCCCCATCCCCAATAGGGCCCCCAGCCGTAGAAGCCCCCGAACCCGACTCCGACGTAGACCCCGCCGCGCGCCTCCGCCGACGCGGGCAGGCCGAGCGGCGTCACCACCAGGGCCGTGACTGCCACGAGCAGTGGACCGATCGCCTTAGTGTGCCGCATCGAAGCCCTCCGTCGGGGACCAGAAGCCGTTTCCATCATGCGCCCAAGTGGCGGCGCTCCGCCAGAACTGCGGGTCGCCTGGCGCGTAAAATCCGATGAATTGCTCGAAGCGTTCGTGACGAGACGCTCAGAAGACCCGTCGTTTCAGACGCTCGAGCGTGAACTTGGCGGTGTCGGCGACCGCCATCACGGCCATGACGCCGGCCTGCACCGGGTCGGTCACGACCAGGTCGGCGGCATCCGGGACGCTGCCCGCCATGTTGAGGCTGATCACCAGCAGGCCGCGCGCGCGCACGTCGCGCACGGCGGCCTCGATCTCCCCGCCCATCAGCGAGCCGGCGAGCACGAGCGCCTTCGCGCGCGGCAGCCGCACGACCGCGCGCACCGCCTCGGCGATCGGCTGCTCGCCCACGAGCGGGATGGTGTCGACCGAGATGTGCTCGCCGCGGATGTTGTGGCGGTCGGCCTCGGAGATCGCGCCGATCGCGACCTGGCCGACCTGCGCGCCGCCGCCGACGATGATGATGCGCTTGCCGTAGACGCGGTCGAAGGTCTCGACCACCTCGACGTCGTGGACGGCGTCGAGCGCGCGAAGCTCGGAGAGCAGCGCGTCGGGCGAGGCCGGACGCTCGATCTCGAAGTAGACCCGGCTCGCCGCCTCCCCGCGCTCGAGGATCTCGACGGAGCTGATGTCGCCCTGGTGGCGGGCGATCACGCCGCTCAGCAGGTGGAGCACGCCCGGCCCGCTGCGCGCCCGAACCTGGAGGCCGAGAGTGCGCTCGCCCATGGCTGGCAACGACTATATAGCCGCTTCGAGCGGGCGCGACGAAGCCGCTGACTAGCCGGCCCCGTCCCCGCCCTCGCGCTCCTCGGGGCCGAGCAGGCTCGCCTTCACGTAGTCGCGGTTCAGGCGCGCGATCACGTCGAGCGGGATGCCCTTCGGGCAGGCCGACTCGCACTCGCCGTGGTTGGTGCAGCCGCCGAAGCCGAGCGAGTCCATCACCGCGACCATGCGCCGCACGCGCAGCAGCCGCTCGGGCTGGCCCTGAGGCAGGAGCGCGAGCTGCGACACCTTGGCCCCGGTGAACAGCATCGCCGACGCGTTCGGGCACGCCGCGACGCAGGCGCCGCAGCCGATGCAGGCGGCCGCGTCCATCGCCTTGTCGGCGTTCTGCTTCGGCACCGGGATCGCGTTGCCGTCGGGCGCGGAGCCGGTCCCGACCGACACGAACCCGCCCGCGGCGATGATCGCGTCGAAGGCGCTGCGGTCGACCACGAGGTCCTTGACGACGGGGAAGGCGCTCGCGCGCCAGGGCTCGATCACCAGCGTCTCGCCGTCGGCGAAGCTGCGCATGTGGAGCTGGCAAGCGGTCGTGCGCGAGCGCGGCCCGTGGGGGCGGCCGTTCACGACGATGCTGCAGGTTCCGCAGATGCCCTCGCGGCAGTCGTGGTCGAACGCGATCGGATCCTCGCCCTTCTTGGTCAGCTCCTCGTTCACGACGTCCAGCATCTCCAGGAACGACATGTCGGGGCTGACGTTCTTCGCCTCGTACGTGGCGAAGCGGCCCTGCGCCGCCGCGCCCTTCTGCCGCCAGACGTGAAGAGTCAGGTTCATGGCTTGTAGACAGGCGAGCGGGGGGTGTCGAGGCGGGTGCGGCGCAGCACCCCCCTCACTTGTAACTCCGCGTCTGCAGCGGCACGTTCTCGAACACCAGCGGCTCGACGTGGCGCTCGGGCTTCTGGCCCTCGCCCTTCCACTCCCAGGCCGCCACGTGGCAGAAGCGCGCGTCGTCGCGCACCGCCTCGCCGTCGGGGGTCTGGTGCTCCTCGCGGAAGTGACCGCCGCAGGACTCCTCGCGCTCGAGCGCGTCCAGGCACATGAGCTCGCCGAGCTCGAGGAAGTCGGCCACGCGGCCGGCCATCTCGAGCGCCTGGTTGAGCTCGGCGGCGCTGCCGGGGACGTTCACGTCCTTCCAGAACTCCTCGCGCAGCGCCGGGATCTTCCGCAGCACCGCCTCGAGCCCGCTCTTGTTGCGCGCCATCCCGCAGTGCTCCCACATCAGCTTGCCGAGCTCGCGGTGGAACTGGGTGACGGTGCGGCGGCCCCGGATCCCGAGCAAGCGCTTCGTGCGCTCCTCGGCCGCCGCGAGCGCCGCGCGCGCCTCGGGATGCGAGGCGTCCACCTTTTCGAGCTTGTTCGAGGCGATGTAGTGCCCGACGGTGTAGGGCAGGATGAAGTAGCCGTCGGCGAGCCCCTGCATCAGGGCGGAGGCGCCGAGACGGTTCGCGCCGTGGTCGGAGAAGTTCGCCTCGCCGGCGACGTGCAGGCCGGGGATCGTGCTCATCAGGTTGTAGTCCACCCAGAGCCCGCCCATCGTGTAGTGCGTGGCCGGGTAGATGCGCATCGGCACCTTGTACGGGTCCTCGTCGGTGATGCGCTCGTACATCTCGAACAGGTTGCCGTACTTCTCGCCGATCTTCGGGGCGCCGAGCCGCGCTATCGCGTCCTTGAAGTCGAGGTACACGCCGAGGCCGCCCGGTCCCACGCCGCGCCCGTCGTCGCACACCTGCTTGGCGGCGCGCGAGGCGATGTCGCGCGGGGCCAGGTTGCCGTAGGTCGGGTACTTGCGCTCGAGGTAGTAGTCGCGCTCGTCCTCGGGGATCTGGTCCGGCGGGCGCGAGTCGTTCTTCTGCTTCGGCACCCAGATGCGGCCGTCGTTCCGGAGCGACTCGCTCATCAGCGTGAGCTTGCTCTGGTAATCGCCGTGGACCGGGATGCAGGTCGGGTGGATCTGCGTGTAGCAGGGGTTGGCGAAGGCGGCGCCCTTCTTGTAGGCGCGCCAGATCGCGGTGGCGTTGCAGCCCTTGGCGTAGGTCGCGAGGTAGAAGACGTTGCCGTAGCCGCCGGTCGCGAGCACGACCGCGTCGGCGAGGTGGGTCTCGAGCTCGCCCGTCACCATGTCGCGCGTGACGATGCCGCGGGCGCGACCGTCGATCACCACGAGCTCGAGCATCTCGTGGCGGGGGTAGAGCTTGACCTGGCCGAGCCCCACCTGCCGCATCAGCGCCTGGTAGGCGCCGAGCAGGAGCTGCTGGCCGGTCTGGCCGCGCGCGTAGAACGTGCGCGAGACCAGGGCGCCGCCGAACGAGCGGTTCGCGAGCGTGCCGCCGTACTCGCGCGCGAACGGCACGCCCTGCGCGACGCACTGGTCGATGATCCGGACCGAGAGCTCGGCGAGCCGGTACACGTTCGCCTCGCGCGCGCGGAAGTCGCCGCCCTTGATCGTGTCGTAGAACAGGCGGAACACCGAGTCGCCGTCGTTCGTGTAGTTCTTGGCCGCGTTGATGCCGCCCTGGGCCGCGATCGAGTGGGCGCGCCGCGGGCTGTCCTGGTAGCAGAAGACGCTCACGGCGTAGCCGAGCTCGGCGAGCGAGGCGGCGCCCGCGCCGCCTGCGAGCCCGCTGCCCACCACGATCACGTGGTGCTTGCGCTTGTTGGCCGGGTTCACGAGCTTCATGTCGAAGCGGTGGCGCGTCCACTTGTCGGCGAGCGGGCCCGTCGGGCTGCTGGCGTCGAGGCGCATCACAAGTGCAGACGGCCGAGCAGGACGGCGACGGGGATCGAGATGTTGCCCGCGACGACGCCGAACGCGAGCAGCGCCGAGACGCCGCGCCGCACGCGGTTCCAGCGCGGGTGGCTGAGGCCCAGCGTCTGCAGCATGCTCCAGAAGCCGTGGTACATGTGGAGCCCGAGCGCGAGCATCGCCAGGATGTAGAAGGCCGAGGCGAAGGGGTTCTGGAAGCCCACCACCACGTTCCTGTAGACGTCGCCCGGCACGAACTCCGGGTGGGCGGTGCCGGTCGTGAAGTGGGCGAGGTGGTAGATCAGGAACGCGAGCAGGAGCGGCCCGCTCCAGACCATCGTGCGCGAGGCGTAGGTCGACTCGCGCGCCTGCCACTCGCGGTAGCCCACGGCTCGCGCGCCGAGGTTCGAAAGCGTGAGCGCGACGGCGGCCCAGACGTGGAGCACGGCCGCCAGGATCAGCACGGCGCGGGCGAGGTAGAGCCCCTGACCGTGCAGGAAGCCGTGCAGGAACTGGCCGTAGGCGTTGATCGCGTGCGCGCCCAGGAACACCTGCAGGTTCCCGATCATGTGCATCACGACGAAACCGTAGAGCACGAGGCCGCTCGCGGCCATCGCGGCCTTCCTGCCGATCGAAGAGGACAGGAACGAAGCAGAGCGCGCTCGTCCCGGCGCGGCGACCGAAGTGGCGCTCACGAAGCCTGACTATATTCCGGCGGCGCGCGGCTTTGCAACGCGCGCGAGCAGCGTCTTCTCGATGATGCGCGCCGCGCGCGCCGCCGCCGACTCGAGCGCGTCGATCGGGCCGAGCGGGCGGTTGAGCGGCGCGTTGTCCGCGTAGAGCACGTAGCGCACCTCGTCCTGGACCACGAGCGGGAGGCTCACGGCCTCGTGGATCGCACCGCCCCCGAGGCAGTCGGCGAGCAGCAGGTTGACGCGCGTGGGCTCGAGCGGTCCCGCGTAGGTGCGCCGCCTCTCGACGGCGCTCTTCAGCAGCGAGGGCTCCTTGAGCGAGAGCGCGGTCTCCCGGATCACGGCGACCGTCTTCGTGGGGAACCCGAACTCGCCGACCGCGCGCGCCTGCTCGTTCTCGACCGCGAACACGACCGCGCGCGTCAGCACCTGCGAGGTGAAGCGCAGCAGCGACAGCACCGCCTCGCCCGTGAAGTCGGCGGCATACGAGCCCGTCGGCGAGGCGGCATTGGCCCCGGCCGCCGGCAGCGGAGGGATCGTGTCCGAAGGCGGGACGTGCTGCAGGTCGCCGTGGTCGAGCGCGGTGACGGCGAGCATCAAGAGCTCCTCGGCCGGGAGCCCCTGCTCCAGCACGAAGTCGCCCATGTCCACCTCGACGTCGACGTCCGCGCCGGCGCGGGCCGGGTCGAAGCGGAAGAAGCCGTTGCGCCAGCCGAGCAGCTCGCTCGCGAGCTCCTGCATGCGCGTGCGCACGACGGCCTGGAGCGTGCCCTCGGCGAGCAGCCCCATATCGACCAACACGTCGCCGAGGCGCCGGAAACCGGTGCCGTCGTGCTGCCGCTCGAGCGCCCGCACCAGGTCCTTCTCCGCGACGAGGCCCTGGCGCAGCAGCCGGCCGGCCAGCGTCTCGACGAGCGCCCCGCCCGTCACGTAGAGCACGCGGCCGCTCCGGAGCACGAGCACGGCGTGGCGTTCGAGCCGCGTGAGCGTGAGGCGGCCGCTCGCGGCGCCGACCGCGAGCGTCTGCAGCAGTGCCGAGAGGTCGAGCGTCTCCAGTCGTCCGCCGAAGCTCATCGGCGGGACTCTACAACCTTCGGACCCCTGGGCGACAGCTGGTCGGCGAGCGTCGCCGGCGGGACCGGCGGGCTCAGGTGGAAGCCCTGCATCTCCGCGCAGCCGAGCCGTTCGAGCAGGTGGAGCTGCGACGCGTTCTCTATCCCCTGCGCGCAGACGCGCAGCTTGAGCCCGCGCGCGACGGCCGTTACGGCCGTCAGCAGCGAGACGTCCTCGGTGTTCGACGAGGGCCCGCGCAGGAACGCCAGGTCGAGCTTGACGCCGTCGAGCGGCAGCTCGGCGAGCCGGCCGAGCGACGAGTAGCGCACCGCGAAGCGGTCGAGCACCAGCGAGACGCCGAGCGCCTTCAGCCGGTGCAGCATGTCCACCGAGCGCGGCATGTCGGAGACCACGTGCCCCTCCGGCACCTCGAGCGTCAGCAGGTGCTTCGGGAAGCCGGTCTCGTCGAGCGCGGCCTTCACCTCGTCGGGCAGCGTGCGCTTCATGAGCTCCGGAGGCGACAGGTTGACGGCGAGCCGCAGCGAGCGGTGCGAGCGCTGCCACTCGCGCACCTCGGCCGCCGCCGTGCGCAGGATCCACGGCCCGATCGCGAGGATCAGGCCGGTGAAGTCGGCCTTCGACAGGAAGTGCTGCGGGAACACGAGGCCGAGCTGCGGGTGCTGCCAGCGCAGCAGCGCCTCGACGCCGAGGATCTTGCTCGTGCCGGCGGCGAAGATCGGCTGGTAGTGGAGCACTCCGGCGGGCGGCGGCGTGCCGTTGAGCGCCATGCTGCCCGAGGCGAGCGCGGCCCGCAGGCCGGCCTCGAGCTCGACCGCGTCCCAGCTCTCGTCGGGCGGCGGGGGAGCGCTCGACTCGATGCGGTTGCCTCCGGCTTCGTGCGCGCGCCCGGCCGAGCGCTCGGCCGAGGCGAGCAGCGCCGGCGCGTCCTCGCCGTCCTCCGGGAAGACGGCGATCCCGACGCTGGCCGTGAGGCTCGTCGGGCCCTCGCTGAGCGGGAAGGGCTTGCGCAGCGCGCGCAGCACCTTCTCGCCGATGCGCGCCGCGTCCTCGGCGTGGTGGAGCCCGGGCAGCACGAGCGCGAAGCTGTCCTGCTCCATGCGCGCGGCGGTGTCGCCCTGGCGCACGCAGTGGAGCAGGCGGCGGGCGACGGCGCGCAACAGGCGGTCGGCGAGCGGGCGGCCGAGCTTGCCGTCGAGCCTCGCGAAGTCGTCGAGGTCCACGTGCACGAGCCCGACGCGCGCGCGGTGGCGGTAGGCCTGCGCGATCGCCACCGAGAGCCGGTCCGGGGCGATCAGCGCGCTCGTGAGGCCGGTGAGCGGGTCGCGGTAGACGTCGCCCTGCGACGCCGGCCGCTCGTCGCGCACCTCGCGCAGCACGAACTGCACGGCCGGCCGGCCGCGGTAGGTGACGACGCTCGCCACGCCCTCCACTTCGGCGGTCGAGCCGTCGGCGCGCCTCAGGCGGGTCACCACGCGCACGCCCGCCGGTCCGGCCGACGCCGCGCCGGCGGCGGCGCGCGCCACCTCGGCGCGCTCGTCCGGGTGCACGTAGTCGCCGAGCGCGCGTCCCGCGACGGGTGCGGAGGGCTGCAGCCCGAGCAGCCGCCGCAGCGCCGGGTTCGCGAGCACGACGCGGCCCGAGGCTTCGATCACGATCGCGTCGGGCGCCGAGGCCGCGAGCCGCTCGTAGCGGTCCTCGCTCTCGCGGAGCGCGTCGGCCGCGCGCCGCCTCTCGGCGATGTCGCGCAGCGCCAGCTGCAGCCGGCCGTCGCCGAGCCGCCGCGCGCTGATCTCGACCTCGAGCGCGCCTTTCGGCCGGCGCAACCGGAACGAGCGGGTCAGGCGCTGGCTCGGGCGCAGCGCCAGGAGCCCGGCCGCATTGTCGACGGCCTTGTCGGGCTCGATCAGGTCGGAGAGCGGCAGCCGCAGCAGCTGCGCGCGCGGCCGCGACAGCAGCACCGCGGCGCCGGGGCTCGCATCCGCGATGCGGCCGTCCGCGCCGACGAGCAGCACGCCGTCCGCCGCCTGCTCGGCCAGCAGCCGGTACTGCTGGTCGCGCCGCCGCAGCGTGTCGACGACCGCTCGCAGCTCCTGCGTGAGGCTCGGCTCGTCGCTCACCGGTTCCCTCTATGCGGGCCGCGCCAGCGCCAGCGGCGCGGGGCGCCGCAGCAGCCGCAGGAGCAGGCTCTGAAAGGCGGGGTCGGCGAAGAGCCCGTGGTGGTCGGCGCTGCCGAAGAACGCGCCGGAGAGCTCGGGGATGCCGCTCGCGTCGGGGTCGGCCTCGGCGTCCGCGAGGTGCGCGGCGAGGACGCTCGCGCGCGTGACGCGCCCGTCGCCGGCCTCGTAGAGCACGTCCTGCTCGCGCCGGTTCTTCGCTTCGAAGCGGGGCGAGCTGCCGGGCGCTCCCTCGCCGACGACCGCCCGGGTCAGCGTCGGCAGACAATCGCTGCCGAGAGCGTGGACCGGAACCGGCGCCGGCCGCTCGGGCGGCTTGGCGAGCCCGGCGTGGAACGCGCGCGCGCGCTCGAGCGCTTCCGCGAGGAACGATTTCTCGGCCGCCGAGCGGTCGCTCGCCTGCGGGTTGTGCGGCCCCCAGCCGAAGCGCTCCCAGGTCGAGACCTCGAGCAGATCGAGGTCGAGCCGTTTGCCGCGGGCGTCGACCAGCGGACGGGTACCGGGAGGCGGCAGCAGCTGATAGATCGACGGCATCCGGCTCACGACCGACGCCGCGAGCGTCGTGTGGGAGAGCCCGACGCGCTCGCCGTCGAGGATCGCGCGCAGGGCCGGGATGCTGCCCGAGCTCGGGGTCGCCGTCATCAGCACGCTCGCGGCGCGCCGGGCGCCGGCCCACGTGACCGGCGCCTGCTCGTCCGGCTCGGCGCCGCCGTAGCGCAGGTACCAGCGCAGCAGGAGCCCGCCCATGCTGTGGCCGACGAGATGGAAGCGCGCGCCCGGGTCGCCCATCGCGCGCGCCAGGCCTTCGAGCCGCAGCGCCAGCCCGCGCGCCGACTCGACGAGGTCGCGCCGCCAGTCGTAGCTGTAGACGGCGTAGCGCAGGCCGGGGCCGGCGCCGGGCTCGTAGCCGGCTGCGTCGAGCAGGTCCAGGAGGTCCGCGTACTCCGTGAACCCGAACGCGCGCGGCAGCAGCGAGTCGGTCCCGATCAGGAAGCCGGGGACGAGCTCGTCGCGCGAGGTGGCGAA
>Ga0335076_10004983_pt1 | contig 13452 bp, 11 predicted proteins | sample Lox_Sample_25_FD_206717 | JGI IMG/M metagenome (GOLD analysis project Ga0335076, IMG submission 206717) | Soil microbial communities from Loxahatchee National Wildlife Refuge, Florida, United States - Lox_Sample_2.5 | ecosystem: Environmental > Terrestrial > Soil > Wetlands | place: USA... | reverse complement strand
TAGCGTTGCTGGCGGTGCTATTGGTTCCACTGACCTACTCGCAAGCTCAGGTCGGTGTCGGGATCGGCTGGGGGCCTGGCGCCTATTACGGCCCGCCGAATTGCGCTTATGGATACTACGGCTACTATCCCTACGCGTGCGCTCCCTACGGTTATTACGGGCCTGACTGGTTTGCAGGCGGCGTATTTATCGGCGCCGGTCCCTGGTATGGCTGGGGGCGCGGCTGGTGGGGCGGCGGCTGGGGACGCGGCTGGTACGGAGGCGGTTGGTACGGGCGTGGCTGGGGCGGACGGGGCTGGTATGGATCCGGATGGGGCCACGGCTGGGGTGGTCACGGGTACGCCGGCCATGGCTACGTCGGCGGACGGGGCTATGAGGGACATGGTCCGGCCTATCGTGGCGCATACGGTGGCGGCGGATTTCACGGTGGCAGCGGATTTCATGGTAGCGGCGGATTTCACGGAGGTGGTGGGTTCCACGGTGAGGGTGGATTTCACGGCGGAGGCGGCTTCCACGGTGGGGGCGGCGGTAGGCGGTAAGAATTTGTAGCCTCCTCAACGCAGGTACGGTGAAATGGCACGGCTGGCAGAATTGCCAGCCGTTTCCTTTGTGATGCTCTGTACCGCGAGACTCATTCTTGCTAGAATGTGCGGTCGCCGTGACCGTCCGGTAGTAAAATGACTGCATAGATCTCAGGAGAGCCCAACCTTTATGGCCTACGTAATTGCCGAGCCTTGCATCAACACCAAAGACACAGCTTGCGTGGACGCCTGTCCCGTGGATTGCATCCATCCCAAAAAAGACGAGCCCAACTACGCCACAGCGGAACTACTGTATATCGACCCGGTGGAATGCATTGATTGCGGTGCGTGCGTGCCCGTCTGCCCGGTGTCCGCTATTTTTGCGCTCGACGACCTGCCGGAGAAGTGGAAAGAATTTACCGCCAAGAATGCCGCGTATTACGGGCGGTAAAGCTTGGTTGCGGCGGAGTCAGTTTAATTTTGCAAGGGAAATTTAAGGCGCGCATCTCTTCCCACATGCGCGCCTTTTCTCACCTTCGAACGATCCCGGCGCGAATGACTTCTGAAATCTGCTAGCGATGGGTCGCGCTATACGTAGCTGCGGTTGCGGAGGCTCCAATATTAACCAGCGCCGCTGCGCGTTCCAGCCTGTGATGACCGGTCCGGTGAAAGAAGTAACTGAGTCCGATCACTCCTGCGGTTTGGCCGGTGAAGCTCAACGCCAATCCGGCCGTGCTGCCGCAGAATAGCCGCGTAACCGGATTCAGTTCTCTCCCTCCGCTGGCCAGATTTTCGTGAGTGAAGTAGAAATCGGCGGCGCTGGCGGCGGCGACCGTCGCGAACAGGCTGCGATTCTCGGTATCCCAGAAACGGTGATGAGGATGGGGTACAGGCTGCACGGGTGCGAAGGAAACAGGCGTAGCCGGCGACAGAGCGGGCTCGATAGAGGCGGTTTTCCAAAGGGCGAGGTCTGGTTTTGGTCCCTGCGCGAACAGGGGTTGCGCAGGGGCCATTACAAGGGCCAGGAGAAGCAAGCTGGTTCTGAAGGCGCTGGATAAGAATTTTGGCATGATGACTTTGGTAGCAGACCGCAATTGTCCGCCAGGTCTAGTACTACCGTGTGGCCTGTACCCGTGAAAGAGTCCGAACGTGTGGTTACCCGTGTTACTTAAGAAACGCCGGATTGGGTGGGGGACAAGCGGTTTGGAGCCATCCGCTCTCTCGGCCACCGCGTAGGGCCTGGGGCCCGTAATGCTGTTAGCATTATTCGGCTTCGTCACTAACTGCCATGGCCCTGCATGAGTCAGAAGCGATCGTGCTGCGCACCTATCCGCTACGTGAAGCCGATCTGCTGGTCACGCTATTCACACGAGCGGAGGGAAAAGTGCATGGCGTGGCGCGGTCGGCAAAAAAGTCGAAGCGGCGGTTTGGTGGAGCGCTGGAGCCGCTGACATACGTTCGGGCTTATTACGATGTCCGCGAGCGGCAAGAACTGGTGCGGCTGGATGCCTGCGAAGTACTGGAGTCTCCACTGGCCACCGAGGTGAGCTACGCGCGGGCCGTAGCTCTGGGGCACATGGCGGAGTTGCTCGATGAATTGCTGCCTGACCACGAGGCCAACGACGCCATTTTCCGGCTCACGCTTTCGGTGCTCCACGCCCTGCAGGGACCAGACGTGTGGATGCCGGTGACATATTTCGAGCTATGGTTGACGCGGCTGGTTGGATTTCTGCCCGAACTGACAGAGTGCATCGTTTGCGGCCGCAGTCTGAACGGCAGCCGCGCCTATTTTCACGCCCTGGCTGATGGCCTGATGTGCCCCGAAGACAAGCGGCTGGCCTCATCGGAGATCTCAGGCGAGTCGCGGATGCTGGCCGCACGCATGTTTCGCGCCCCGATCCAAACTCTTGCGGCAGAATCTTCTGCTGGCGGCTGGCCGAAGACGTGCTGCGCCGATCTGCGAAAATTTCTGATTCAGAGTCTGCAGCGGCATATCGAAAAGAAACTCGTTACAGCAGGCATGCTGGAGAAAGGGGGCTTTTAGTCCCTCCGTCACATTCCTTGTCCCGAGCCTTCGTCAGTTTCTATCTCCAAAACCGTGCTTGCCCCGGCACAGCTTGCAGTAACGCGGCGGCTCCGTGTTGTCGACGCGGTGCTGCACCGGCTTCAGCGTCCGAAGATAGGAAAAGATGGCCTTCAGATCCTCATCGCTGAGGTTGCGGAAAAACGCCCAGGGCATGATGTTGGCGAGGGGACGGGCTTTGACTGCTCCTGTGCGAATTACCTCGATGAACATTTTCTCGTCGAAATAGGAAATTCCGGATGGGTCGGGTGTCAGGTTCAGTGAGGCAACGGTGATCACTTTTTTCGGGTCCGGTCCCCAATTTCCTATCAGCAGCGTGCCTCCGGCAAAATCCATTCCCGGAAGATTGTTGCCCTGCTCATCCTCCGGTGTGTGGCAGCCGTCGCAATGCCCCACTGTCACCAGGTATTTCCCATATGCAACACGATCCGAACGGTCTGGGTCCGGGACACGCGCCGACGGCGGAAGGGGCTGAAATGTCTTCTTCAGGTCGTCTGTGAGGACCGTCTGCGGCCTCTGAATGTGTACCGGCGCGAAGGAGCGTACGTAAACGATCACGGACGCCAGATCCTCGTCAGAGAGATTGCGAAAATAGTGGTAAGGCATCATGGGATAAAGTGTGCGCCCGTCGTGGCCAATCCCCTGGCGTAAGGCCCGCACGAAATCCGCGTCCTTCCATTTTCCTGCTCCGTACTCCGGGTCGGAAGAGATGTTCGGCGCTACCACACGGTTCGGTTCGGGCAATCCCATTTCAACATTGGAGAAGACCTGTCCACCGCCCTTCCTGCCCTCAACCGGGCGGGCGGGACGCCGTGTGAAATCGTAGTCGGAATGGCAGAGAGGACATTGCAGCAGACCCTCGACCAGGTACTTTCCCCGCGCCAATCGTTCCGGGGTGCGCGGAATGACCTGCATCTCCAGAACCGACGGGCCGGCCGCGACTGCCATAGGTTGCGATACTCTCTGACAATCGCTTGCTGAATACAGCAGGAGAAGCGCAATTGCGCCCAGGTGAATTCTTACAGGGATATTCTTCGCCGCAAACAAGCAGTCACCTCCACACGTTCGATTGAATGTGGCTCCCGCCCCGTTTTTTTGGCTTAAGCCGCCCCGGACCCGTTCTTACGGGTCAGAACCGTACACCAAAACGTGGGCTTTTTCTACAAAATAAGTCTTTTGATTGAGCGGCGAGCTGAGCATCCGATGCCGATCCGGTTCCACATTTAGATCGAGACCAATGCCGGTCCCGTTGCGTGGGCGCAGTTTGCAGTGATAACATCCGTGAAACCCTTGCTGGCCGCGGAGAACCGGCGCTGTGAGCGAAGCCACCATTCGAATTGCCAAGGACGACGGGGTGGTCGAAATCCGTCCGAAAAACGGTAATGGCTTCGAAATTGCCTTGCTTCCCAACAACTCCGAGCTATATGTCCCGCGCAGGACTTGTGAAACAACCTTGCCGCTGGAATTGATCCGGTATTGGCTGGACCGCTCCGAGCTGGCCTGGTTCTGCGACGCCATTTCGCGCCACGAGGATCAGACCTCGGTTCCGGGCGCGCTGAAGCGTCAGCTCTTCGCCTACTTTCCGCCGGAATACTATGCCGGCAAGAGAATGCTGGATTTTGGCTGCGGAACCGGAGCCTCCACTTTTGCGCTGGCCCGCATGCTGCCGCAGACGCAACTGGTCGGAATCGAGCTTGATGCCGAGCGGATTGAGACGGCAAACCGTATCAAGTCCTGCCGCGGTTTAAGCAATGTGGAGTTTCAGTGTTCTCCCGCGGGAGACCAGCTTCCCCCCGGCACTCGCGATTTTGATTTTGTGATGTTGAGTGCGGTCTACGAGCATCTTCTGCCCGGTGAGCGCCAGACTCTCATGCCCCTGCTCTGGCAGGCCATGAAGCCGGGAGGGGTGATTCTCGTGAATCAAACGCCATATCGCTACTCCCCGTATGAAGCGCACAGCACAGGTTTGTGGTTTATCAACTATCTGCCCGACAAAGCGGAGCACTGGGTAGTACGCCACTTCGCGGGACGGAATCGGAACATTAACAAGTCGCGGGACTGGAACGTTCACCTGCGAGGGGGGCTTCGCGGCGGCACCGAGAAATCGATTATCCGGAATCTAACGGGCGGGAGGATGCGGTCCGCCCGGGTTTTGCAGCCCCAGCAGAACGGATTGCGGGATCGGGCTGATTTCTGGCTGTCGTGCACCAACCCGCGCCGTTACCGCTCACTGAAAAAAGCGATTGCGGCATTTTTCCGCTTCAGCGACTTGACTTGGGGAACGGTACCCGGGCTTAATCTCGAGGTCGTGATTCAGAAAGTGGCGGCATAGCTTTTCTCCGTGCCCTCCTGCAATCTTTTCTGCGCATCTGCGAGAGACGGCATCAAGGCTGACGGCCTGAAGCCGCTTCCGTTACAATCGTGTGGTTAAGGTAGTGCAGTTCCCGGTAAGACGGACCTCGCGGGAAGCCTTTAGTTTCAAGTCGGCCGATTTTTTCATGATTCCTTCTTCTTCCAATTCGCTTACCTTTCAGGAACTTATCCTGCGGGTGCAGACGTTTTGGGCCGAACGCGGTTGTGTCCTGCAACAGCCCTATGACGTTGAAGTGGGAGCAGGAACCATGGCGCCAGAGACTTTCCTGCGCGTGCTGGGCGCCAAGCCTTACAAAGTGGCTTATGTGCAGCCTTCGCGGCGGCCGGCCGATGGGCGCTATGGCGAGAACCCGAACCGTCTCTTCAAGCACATGCAGTTGCAGGTGATCCTGAAGCCTCCGCCGGAGAATGTGCAGGAGTTGTATCTGGAGTCACTGACGGCGATTGGGATCGATCTGCGCCAGCACGACATCAAGTTCGAGGAGGACAATTGGGAAGCGCCCACCCTGAGCGCGTGGGGAGTGGGCTGGCAGGTGATGCTTGACGGCCTGGAGATCACGCAGTTCACCTATTTCCAGCAGTGCGGCGGAATGGATCTGTTTCCGATTTCAGCCGAACTGACCTACGGCCTGGAGCGCATTACGGCGTTTCTGCAGGACGTGGATTCGATTTACGACATCATGTGGGCGCGCGATCCGGAAACTGGACGAGCGGTGAAGTATGGCGATGTGCGGCTGGCCGATGAACTGCAGTTTTCCGTTTATAACTTCGAGATGGCGGATGTCGCGAAGACGTGGAAGCACTTTGAGCTATACGAGGAGGAGTGCAAGGCGCTGGTGCAAAAGATTCGAGGCAACCTGACGTCTTTATCAAACCGTGGGGGCGCAATTTCGCCCGAAGTTCTTAAGGCTATGGAAGAGGGGGGCGAGGCCAATGCAGCCCGCTCCTTACGCTCCCCGATCCTGGCAGCGTATGACCTCTGTCTGAAGTCCTCTCACTTGTTTAATATCCTGGACGCCCGCGGGGCGATTTCAGTGACCGAGCGTGTGGGCGTGATCGCGCGTGTTCGGGCGTTAGCCGTTGATATCGCGAAAACCTATGTCCGCCAGCAAGAGCTGGCGAGCCAACTGCCCGAGTCCTCTCGCTCCGCAGACATGGCGGCTTGCGAGCCACTACCGGAGTTTCAAGCATAGAGGTCTATGCCAGATTTTCTGCTAGAAATCGGTTGCGAAGAGATTCCGGCGCGGATGCTTGACGCCGGCTCGCAGGAATTGCTTGAGCGAGTGAGCGCATTGCTGAGCCGTGAGCGTCTGGCCGCCGAAGAAATCCGACCGTTCGATACACCCCGGAGACTGGCTGTGCTCGCCGCCGGCATTCCCTTGGCCCAGGGGGACGTTACCGAGCAGATCACTGGACCGTCACTCAACGTGGCTTACAAGGATGGCCAGCCTACGTCCGCGGCGCACTACTTTGCCAAAAGGGCGGGCCTGGAAGTTGCACAGCTTGAGAAGGTGAAAACTCCCAAAGGCGTATATCTGGCAGCGAAGGTTACCAAGAAGGGAAGGAGCGCGGCCGAGATTCTTGCCGAGAGCCTGCCGAAGGAAATTGCCACCATTTATTGGCCCAAGAATATGTACTGGCGGAAACAGACGGAGCGCTTTGTGCGTCCAGTGCGCTGGCTGGTGGCGATGCTCGATGGAGAAGTCATTCCGCTGGAATTTGCCGGAATTCAAGCGGGGAGGGTTTCGCGAGGGCACAGGATTTTGTCGGATAGCGCGGTAACCATCCCTAAGGCGGGAACCGCTTACGTGGATACTCTTCGTGCGGCCAAGGTTTTAGGCCGAAGCGAGCGCGGGCAGCAGATTCGCAAGGCGCTCGACGCCGCCACGCGCGCAATCGCCGGTGCCCGCTGGCGCGAAGACAAACCACTGCTCGATACGGTGATAAATCTTACGGAGTTTCCTTCCGCAATTCTAGGCAGCTTCGATCCACAGTTTCTTTCGCTGCCGGAAGAAGTGCTGGTCACCGTGATGCGCGACCACCAAAAATATTTTGCGGTCGAAGATGCGGACGGCAGGCTGCTGCCGCATTTTTTGGCGGTGCTGAATACCGACAGCGACCCGCAGGGGCTGATCCGGCACGGCAACGAACGCGTGTTGCGGGCGCGCTTCAACGACGCGCGCTTTTTCTGGGAGACGGATCAGAAGCACTCGCTGCTGGAGCGGCTGGATTTGCTGCGGCATGTAACTTTTCAAAAAGACTTGGGGAGCTATTACGACAAGACCCTGCGCGTGCAGCGACTGTGCAGCTGGCTGAGCGAAATCCTTAAGCGCAACGAAATCGCCGTGCGTCCCGGAGTGATTCACAAGGCGGCATGTCTGGCCAAGACCGACCTCACGACCGAACTGGTGAAAGAGTTCACCGAACTGCAAGGCATCGTGGGCGGGCTTTATGCGCGAGCCCAGCAACTGGATCCGACTCTGCCCGAGGCGACGCGATTCGCGGTTGCGGAGGCAATCTACGACCACTACAAACCAGAGTCGACCGAAGACCGTGTGCCGCGCTCAACCGAAGGGGCTGTGCTTTCGATGGCCGACAAGGCCGACACGATATCGGGCATGTTCGCCCTGGGGCTGGTGCCGACTGGATCCAAAGATCCCTTCGCGTTGCGGCGCCAGGCGAATGGAATTGTCAAGGTGATTGCAGAAAAAAGCCTGCCGCTGAACTTGCTGGAATTGATGCGCGATGCACGGAAGGGTTATGCCAAGTCTTCTGCGGAAGGGAAATTTATCAGCGGCGAAAAATTCGACGAGGCGGTGCAAACTTTCTTTCGCGAACGGCTGGAGTTCTATTTGAAGGATGTCCGCGGTTACGCCTACGATGTAGTCAAGGCCGTGTTGACCGCGGATGCGCACGATGTGGTGGACGTGCTGGCCCGAGCCGAGGCGGTAGCCAAGGTGCGGCCGTCGGCGGATTTCGAGTCCATTTCGCTTGCCTTCAAGAGGATGAAGAACATTTTGCGGCAGGCGGCAGAGGCGGGCAGCAACCCAGCGAATGCGATCGATAAGGATGCTCTGCAGGAAGATGCGGAGAAGCGCTTGGCGGAAAGAATTCCGCAAACCGCCGCGGCGGTTGAAACGCTCCGCAGCGCGCGGAACTACCCGGAAGCATTGTTGGAAGTTGCCAAACTGCGGCCGGCGATTGATGACTTCTTCGACCAGGTGATGGTCATGGTCGGAGATCACAAACTGCGAACGAACCGGCTGGCGCTGCTTCAGACGTTGCTCAACGAATTCTCGACCATCGCTGATTTTTCAGAAATCGTGACCGAAGGCAAAGATTAAACGCCCGGCACAAGCGAATTTCGATTCAAGCAAAACTCGAAGCAAAGGACTCATATATGGCGACCACAACTCTCCCCGAAACTGAAGTGGAAGTTAGCGGACAACAACAACAAAACAAGCCAGCCACCAAGTACGTCTACTTTTTTGGCGCGGGCAAGGCCGACGGACACGGCAAGATGAAGGACGAACTGGGCGGCAAAGGCGCGGGCCTGGCGGAAATGACTAACGCAGGACTGCCGGTTCCTCCTGGTTTCACGATTCAAACCGAGGCATGCCGCGAGTACATGAGGAATGGCGGTGTGTCCAGGGAAGTTGACCGCCAGATGGAAGAAGCACTTGCCAAACTGGAGGCCCTGCAGGGACAGAAACTGGGTGCAGGCGAAAATCCTCTGCTGGTGAGCGTGCGTTCGGGCGCGAAGTTTTCCATGCCCGGCATGATGGATACGATTCTGAACCTCGGATTGAACGACAAGAGCGTGGAGGCGCTGGCCAGGCGCAGCAATAACCCGCGGTTCGCTGCCGACTCCTACCGGCGTTTGATTCAGATGTTCGGCAACGTCGTCCTCGACATCGAAAAAGCGGCATTCGATGAAGTCTTCGAGGCAAAAAAGAAACAGAAGAAAGCGAAACTCGACACCGACCTCGATGCCAGGGCCTTGAAGGAAGTGATCGAGGAATACAAGAGAGTCGTCAAGAAGCACGCCAGGCGAGATTTTCCCCAGGATCCACATGAACAGCTGGTGATGGCGCGAGATGCAGTGTTCCGCTCGTGGCAGAACGAACGCGCCAAGCATTATCGCCGCATCAACAACATCGATGACATGCTGGGTACCGCGGTGAATGTGCAGGCCATGGTGTTCGGCAACCTGGGCGAGACCAGCGGCACAGGCGTGGGTTTCACGCGCAATCCCGCCACCGGAGCGAAGGAGTTCTACGGTGAGTTTCTGATGAACGCCCAAGGCGAAGATGTGGTCGCGGGCATTCGGACGCCGGTGCACATTTCCGAACTGCACAAGATCATGCCCAACGTCTACGATCAGTTGCGCGACATCACCACGCGGCTGGAAAAGCACTATCGCGACATGCAGGACTTCGAATTCACCATCCAGGACGGCAAGCTTTACATGCTGCAGACGCGGAACGGCAAGCGCACAGGGCTGGCCGCCGTGCGCGTCGCTCTTCAGATGGTGGATGAAGGCCTCATTACAAAAGAAGAAGCCATCTTCCGCGTAGAACCGAACCAGCTTTATGACTTCCTGGTGCCGCGGCTGGACGAGAAGAGCACCAAAGTTGAAGTTCTTGCCACGGGCCTGCCAGCCTCGCCGGGAGCGGCGGTGGGACAGATTGTTTTCACGGCAGAAGAGGCGGTGAAGAAAGCGGGCCACGGAACCAAGAAAAATCCCGTGATCCTGGTGCGCGCGGAAACCACTCCTGAAGATATTCAGGGCATGGAAGTGGCGGTCGGTATTCTCACTTCGCGCGGGGGAATGACCAGCCATGCTGCCGTGGTCACGCGCGGCATGGGGAAATGCTGCGTCGCCGGAGCGGGCGACATCACGGTTGACGAGAAGAAGCGCGAGATGCGCGTGAAGGGGCAGACGTTTAAAGAGGATGACTGGATCTCGCTGGACGGAACCACCGGCCGCGTGATCAAGGGCAAGCTGAACACAATTCCTCCCAAGGCAGACGATCCGGAGTTGTTGAAGCTGATGGGTTGGGCCGAGCCGTTCCGCAAGTTGAGAGTGCGCGCCAACGCCGATATTCCGCGCGATGCCGTTCAGGCGCGGGCCTTCGGCGCCGAAGGCATCGGCCTGTGCCGCACCGAGCACATGTTTTTTGGCGAGAAGAAGATTCCCCACATGCGGGCGATGATTCTGGCCGATAACGAGAAAGATCGGCGCGCGGCTTTGAAGAAGCTGCTGCCCATGCAGCGCGCTGACTTTGCCGGCGTTTTCGAGGCGATGGACGGCCTGCCGGTGACGATTCGCACGCTGGATCCGCCGCTGCACGAATTCCTGCCGCGTCGCGAGGAGTTGATGGTGGACATCGCGCTGCTGCCCCGATACAGCGCGAAGCAGAAGAAAGAGTTGGTGGCAAGGTACAAGGATTACCGCGTGAAGGGAGTTGGTGACCTAAAAACGGTTTTGCCTGCGCTGCTGGCGCGGGTGGAGCAACTGCACGAGTTCAATCCAATGCTCGGCCATCGCGGCTGCCGGCTGGGAATCACTTATCCCGAGATTACTGAAATGCAGGCGCGCGCAATCTTCGAGGCGGCAGTCGATTGCACCAGGAAGGGTATCAAAGTGCATCCCGAAGTAATGATCCCTCTGGTCGCCACCCTGAAAGAGATGGCGAATCAGGCCGCCATTGTGCGCCGAGTGGCTGAAGAGGTCTTCAAGGAGAAGGGCACCCGCGTCGAGTACATGGTGGGGACCATGATCGAGTTGCCTCGCGCCGCTCTTGTGGCCGACGACATCGCGAAAGAAGCTGAGTTCTTCTCGTTTGGCACGAATGACCTGACGCAGACAACCTTCGGTTTTTCGCGAGATGACGTCAATAAAGTGCTGCCTACGTATCTTGCGGAAGGAATTCTGAAACAGGATCCGTTCGCGGTTCTCGATCGCGAAGGAGTTGGGCAACTGGTCAGGATGGCGACTGAGCGCGGGCGCAAAACGCGGTCCAACCTGAAAGTTGGAATCTGCGGTGAACACGGCGGCGAGCCATCGTCGGTGGAATTCTGCCATCAGGTTGGGCTCAACTATGTTTCGTGCTCGCCCTTCCGAGTGCTTACGGCGCGACTGGCCGCGGCGCAGGCGGCGGCAACCGAGAAGCTGAAAGTGGAAGGCGGACGAACGAAGTAAAGCCACACAGAATGCCAGGGATAGGCTTTACTGCACTTTTTGCAGGCGGGCGATCAGTTTCTGCGCCAGATTCTCTTTTGATTCTGACCACAACAGCCGGGAGCTGGCGCGGGTGTTTTTTTCTGCCTTCACGGTGAACTCAACCAGCCTGGCCACGTTGTCGCGGATCTTGGCCTGGCTTTCTTCGGTGAGCGCAATCGTTTCCTGAAGAAAAGGCGAGTCGAGGCCAAAATCGATCTGTATGTGACCAGTCTCTTTCTGCACCCCTTCGTCGAACTCCTCGCCTTGCGCCATAAACTGGACAAGCGCCGGCGACAAGCGCCACTGTCCGTCCGCCTCGTCTTGAGTCCACAAATCCCAATACGCGTCGAAGATGTAGGCATAGTCGTCGTGCACGAGGTCGGCAGCGATCATCACTGCTTCTTCCGGTGAAATTCCGGGAGAGAAACGCCGTTCAAATACTGTGGCCTCGTTGTAAGAAACCGGCTGCACCGCCAGATATGCGATTCCGGGACGCTGCGCGGAAAAAGGGAATTGCTGGAGCACGGCCAGGATGTGAGGCAACATCTCTGGACCGGAGAAGTCGGAGAACCACAGACTGAGATAGAGAGGATCGGACATACGCAGTGCTCATTGTAATGCGCGACGCGAGTGCATGTCGGTAACCGACTGCATGCTTAGATTGCGGCGTAGTGGCATTCCTGATCCAGCGAAGCGCTGAAGTTGGCGTACCAGCCAGGTTGAAGTTGGCGGCAGGAGCGCTCCGCTCGCGGCTTTGACACCTGCCAGTGGCGCTGTTACCATCGGTTTTCGCAGAAATCCTGCCTGGAACGAGGTCCCCGTCGTCTAGCCCGGCCTAGGACATCGCCCTTTCACGGCGGTAACACGGGTTCAAATCCCGTCGGGGACGCCAAATCTAATCAACCACTTAGGCCGATGTCCCCATTTGCCGCGGTACACTCTGCGGTACACCGAGATTTTCCCGGATCATGTGGACGACCTTGCGCTGCGCCGCCCGTTTTGTCGGCGTGAGCGCCTGCGCGTAGACGTCCAGTGTCATCTTGGTCGAAGAATGGCGCAGCAACTCCTGCACTACCTTCACATCCTCGCCGTTATCTTTGAGGAGGGTCGAGTAGGTGCGGCGGAAGGTGTGCCACCCGATACGTTTCTCGATACTCAGCTTCTTGGCCGCAGGTTGAATGTGATAACCCATGATCTTGCACAGCCAAAGTGGTTGTTTCCCGCGCTTCCTTCCCGCGCGGTTGCTGTCAGTCGCGAAGACCCAGTCGGTGGGAGCGTGATACGGCGTGTGCCGGTACCATTCAAGCAGGTCGGCTGCAATATGTTCATCGATCGGGACCGGCTTCTGGGAGACCTCCGTCTTGCACCTTCCCACATGCTGCTCGACGACTGATCGGCTCACATTGATTTGCAGGTTCAAAAAGTCGATATCCGCCCATTTCAAACCGGCCAGTTCCCCTCGCCGCAGTCCCGTGACCATGTCCAAGAAGATCAAGACACGCTCGCGCAGACGAACCGCAGAGATCAATTTCTGCATTTCGTCAATGCTGAGAATGTCCGGGATGGACATTCTCTTTGCGCTGACGCGTACGCCAGAGCCCTTCACCGGTCCGGTGATGGGATTCCGATCGATGAACTCCCATCGTATGGCGTGATTGTAGAGAGCGCTCATTGCATTTCGAATCTTCGCCCTTGTGCCGCGTGCCAAGCGTTCACTGCCGAGGAGGGTCTCTTTTTTGAGAGTTCCTAGCCAGTGCTCAACCGCTACCGGCTTGACATCGTTGAGGTTCAGCTTGCCCCAGCGTGGGATAACCCAGCGGTGAAGCAGCCATTTCAGCCTGCTGCGCGTGGAATGAGCACGGCCCGACTCTTCCTCTTCCGGTTCGGCCAGCTCGATTCGTTCGTAGTGGTCGACCAAGGCGGCTATCGTTACCGGACCGAGCCTGGCCGATGGGTCTAGGTTGATCTTCATCCGCAGGCCCAACAACAGGTCCTGCAGCTTTTTGCCGTTGATCGGGTATTCGTTCACGGGCCCGATGGTTTTCTTGCAAGGCCGCAAGCTACCGTCCGGGTGTCGGGAACGCCAGCGAAACTGCCAGCGTTCAATCCCATCTTTGCGGGTAATCGTTGTGAGACAGCCATTCTGATATCGTGCCTGCATTCATTTTCTCCTTGAATTTAGGCACGGGTCGCTCGTTACCAAATTTACCCGCTCGTGAGCCCAGGCGTAAAGCTCCGATTCCAGGAAT
>Ga0335076_10004982_pt1 | contig 13453 bp, 6 predicted proteins | sample Lox_Sample_25_FD_206717 | JGI IMG/M metagenome (GOLD analysis project Ga0335076, IMG submission 206717) | Soil microbial communities from Loxahatchee National Wildlife Refuge, Florida, United States - Lox_Sample_2.5 | ecosystem: Environmental > Terrestrial > Soil > Wetlands | place: USA: Florida... | reverse complement strand
CGCGGAGGGCTATTGGGAAGGCGGAACGCTGCGGCAGGGAGTGCGCGACGCGGAAAATTGGTTGCGCACTGGGGACATTGGCGAAGTGGACGCGGAAGGAAACCTGCGGTTCAAGGGGCGAAAGAAGAATGTGATCGTGACGCCCGCGGGACTGAACATTTATCCGGAGGACATCGAGAAGGCGCTGCGCGCGCAAACTGGTGTGCGCGATTGCGTGATTGTGCCGTTCGAACGCGGGGGAAACGCTGAGCCTTGCGCGGTGCTTCTTTTGGCAGGCGAGGCAGGTGGGGCGGAGGAGGACGCGCGCGGAGCGGTGGAGAAGGCCAATGAGTCGCTTGCGGAATACCAGCGCGTGCGCAGGTGGCTCGTCTGGCCTGAGCCTGATTTTCCCCGCACGCCGACGGGCAAACAGCGGCTGAATGTGATCGCTGCCCGCGTGGCAGAATTATTGGAAGGACGGCCAGACGGGGCTGGAGGGCGAAGCGGCGGGCTCGAGGAATTGCTGGCGAAATTTTTAAGCGCGAAAAATGGTCCGGAGAAGCTGGAAAAGGAACTGAACCTCTCTTCACTGGACAGAGTCGAGTTAATGAGCGCGCTGGAAGAGCGTTACCAGGTGGAGTTGAACGAGACGTCATTTGCGGAAGCAAAAACGGTCGCGGACGTGCAGAAGCTGCTGCAACAACCCACGGGACATCGGACTGAATATATCTACCCGCGCTGGGCGCAGCGCGCGCCGATTCGGTGGTTTCGCCTGGCGGTTTATTACGCGCTGGTCTGGCCGGCCACGCAGATACTCGGGCATCCCAAAATTGTTGGACGGGAAAATCTTCGCGGCCTGCGCGGGCCAGTCATCTTTGTTTCGAACCACATCACGCGGCGCGCCGATATGGGCTTGATTCTCGCGGCGCTTCCGCTGCGTTTTCGTCACTGGCTGGCGCCGGCCATGGGAGGAGAGACCTTGCAGGACATGAGGCACCCGCCGCGCGGCTGGTTTTTCGCGAAGCGCTGGGCGTACCAGATCGGCTACTGGCTCGTGACGGTGCTTTTCAATGTGTTTCCGCTGCCCCAGCGCAGCGGCTTTCGCGAAAGTTTTCGGTTTGCAGGAGAATCCGCCGACCGTGGGTATAGCCTCCTCGTTTTTCCGGAGGGAGTGGTGAACAATTCGGAAGACGGCCGGACGGCGCCATTTCAGAGCGGCATCGGGCTGCTGGCGGAGAGTCTCCATCTGCCGGTTATTCCCATGCGCATTGACGGTGTGTGGCAAATGAAGCGCGAGCGGCGCCGGTTGGCTCACTTCGGCGAAATTACGGTGCACATCGGCAAACCGATCTCCTTTCCTGGTGCATCGCCGGCCGAGATTGCCCGCTCGCTCGAATCCTGCGTTCGCGCACTCTAGCGGTTGGGGTCGCCCCCGGGGATCTGGGAACCTGTGCACCATTGCGTGAGAAAAATTGCCCATGGTTGCGTAAAAGCGTCGCATGGGGTTCTGTGGCAAAATAGAGTGTTGTCTGAGATGGACTTATGGCTGACCGTACAATCATGGCGTTGAAACGCCCTGCAAAAGCCGCCAAGGGATCCAAGAAAGCCGCCGCAAATAACGAAGAGCGCGAGCGTGTTTTTGACGCGTTTCGGCGCTGGGGATATTACGAAGCCACGCTGGATCCGCTTGGCGTTTTCCAACCGCTGAAATTTCCCGATCTCGAAGGACTAACCGGCGAGGCCGCCGAAGAGGCGCGCCGCGTCTATTGCAGCAACATCGGGGCGGAGTTTATGCACCTGCCGGAACCGGAGCGGCGGCGGTGGATCGCGGAACGCATCGAGGGGCCTGAAGTGGAAGTGAATCAGGAGAAAATTCTCGAACGGCTGGTGCGAGCCGACCTTTTCGAGCAAGTTTTGCAGGCACGCTATCTCGGCACCAAGCGGTTTTCTCTGGAAGGCGTCACTTCCCTTATTCCGCTGCTTGATTCCATTCTGGATACGGCGGGAGAAAACGGCGCGCTGGACTGCATCATGGCGATGAGCCATCGCGGCCGGCTCAACGTTATGGTTCATGCCGCATGCAAAACGCCGCATGAAGTTGTGGCGGGATTCGAAGACGTGGATCCGCGCAGCGTGCTGGGTGCAGGCGACGTGAAATATCACGTCGGCGCGACTGGTACTTACACAACCACTGCGGGCAAGCCCATCAACATGCATCTTGTTTCCAACCCGAGCCATTTGGAGGCAGTCGATCCGGTGGCCATGGGACGCGCGCGAGCCAAGCAGACGCGGCGAGGCGTGGATGGACCGGTGGTTGACCGTTCGCGAGAGGCGCTGAACAAGGTTTGGCCGATTGTCATGCATGGGGACGCGGCATTCGCGGGTCAGGGCGTGTTAGCGGAGACGCTGAATCTGGCGGATCTGAAGGCGTACACCGTGGGTGGCACGGTGCACATCGTGGTCAACAATCTGATTGGCTTCACAACACAACCTGTGCAAGAGCATTCCTCGCGTTTTGCCGCGGATATTGCCAAACGCCAGAGCGTTCCGGTATTCCACGTCAATGCGGAAGATCCGGACGCGGTGGTGCGCGTGGGCCAAATCGCGGCGGAGTATCGGGCCAAGTTTGGAAGCGATGTGGTGGTGGACATTATCGGCTACCGGCGCCATGGGCACAGCGAGGTGGACGATCCTACAATCACGCAGCCGGTGCTGTACGAACGCATCAAGAACCACGCGCCACTGTGGAAGATATACGCGGAGCAAACCGGGCTTGACGGTGCAAAAATCGCCGAAACCGTAAAGCTGGAGTACGAAGAAGAACAGCAAAAAGCGGGCAAGCTGACGAAAATCCCCCAGTTACGCAAGCTGCCGGACTACTGGTCGGCGTACAAACACGGGAAGTACGATTCCGCCTACGAAGTGGATACCGGGCTGACCCGCGAATCTCTTGCGGAACTCACGGATGGACTGGTGCGCGTCCCGAGCGGCTTCCATTTACATCCGAAAATCGCGAAACTGCTCGAACAGCGGGCCGAAATGGGGCACGGCAAACGCACCGTGGATTACGGATTTGCGGAAGCACTGGCATTTGGCTCACTGGTCCTGGGAGGCAATCCGGTGCGCCTGACCGGGCAGGACAGCCAGCGCGGCACGTTCAACCAGCGCCACGCCGTGCTGATTGATACGGAGACCGAGCACAACTATCTGACGCTGTCGCACCTTTCACGGCAGCAGTCGTTTTGCGAGATTTACAACTCCTCGCTTTCCGAAGCGGGCTGCCTGGGATTCGAGTACGGCTTCAGCCGCGACTATCCGGAGGCGCTGGTTCTCTGGGAAGCACAATTTGGTGACTTCGCCAACGGCGCGCAAGTCATCATCGATCAATTCATCAGCGCCGGCGACGACAAGTGGAATCTGCCGTCGGGCATCGTGATGCTGCTGCCGCACGGCTTCGAGGGCCAGGGCCCGGAGCACTCGAGCGCGAGGCTGGAGCGGTTCATGCAGCTTGCCGCGGAAGACAACATTCAGATTTGCCAGCCGTCGACGGCAGCGCAGTACTTCCATATGCTGCGGCGGCAGGCGCTGCGCATTTGGCGCAAACCGCTCATTGTCTTTACGCCGAAGAGTATGCTGCGCCACCCGGAGGCCAGCTCGAATATTGAGGACTTCACGCGCGCGCGGTTTTTGCCGCTGGTTCCTGATTCGGAAGTGCAGAACGCCAAACGCATCCTGATTGCCAGCGGCAAAGTGGGCCACGAACTGCGTGCGGAACGCCGCCGTCGCAAGGACACAGGCACCGCGATTTTCTTCCTGGATCAGCTTTATCCACTACCGCGCACTGAGATTTCCGCCGCACTCGCCGAGCATCCAAATGCCCGCGAGGTCGTTTGGGTGCAGGAAGAGCCGGCCAACATGGGGGCGCTCTTTTACGTGTTGCCCCGCCTGGAGCGGTTGGCTCAAGCCAAAGGGCTGCAAATGCGGTCGGTCAAGCGCTCGGCGAGCGCCAGTCCAGCCACGGGTTCGGCGAAAGCGCATGAGCTGGAGCAAAAGACGCTCCTTGCACTGGCATTCACGACCTCAAGCGCCAATTAAGGTCAAGAGCGGCGTTAACAGTCCATTCACATTCATGTTATCGCTGTGTGACACGGTCACTGCGAGAATCAAGCGTGTTTCGACACACGCAAAGTGATCCCAATCAATCCACGTCCTATCGCATTTCGCCAGCGTACGGTACACTGCCGCCAAGCCGGCGAGCGGAACGCGCTAACCTTATGAAACGCGTATTAATCATCGAGGACGACAAGGACATCGTCGAACTCGTTCGTTACAACCTCGCCAACGAAGGGTTTCAAGTGAGTGCCGCCTTTGATGGCAGCACTGGCTTGAACACGCTCAAGAAGACGCCACCCGATTTGCTTTTGCTGGATCTCATGCTCCCAAAGCTTTCCGGCCTGGATATTTGCCGGGAAGTTCGCAGGGACGATTCACTCAATCGTTTGCCGATTTTGATGCTTACGGCGCGCGGCGACGAAGCCGATCGCGTCGTGGGTCTCGAGATGGGCGCGGACGACTACGTGACGAAGCCATTCAGCCCGCGCGAATTGCTTGCGCGCGTGAAGGCGCTGCTCCGCCGAGCCGAGCCGCCCGCTGATTCGCCGCGTGTCATTGAGATCGGGAAGCTGGCAATTGACCCGGCGTCTTACCGCGTGAGCCATTCGGGGAAGCCTGTTCCGCTCAGCACGCTGGAATTCCGGCTGCTTTATTATCTTGCTTCGCGCCCGAACCGGGTTTTCACACGGGATCAACTCCTTGATGCCGTTTGGGGAACGGACCGCTTTGTTACTCCGCGCAGCGTGGATGTTTACGTCCGCCGCCTACGCGAGAAGGTCGAAAGCGATCCGGAGAATCCGATTCATTTGAAGACGGTACGCGGCGCGGGGTATTTGTTCGAAACTCGTGCGGCTTAACCTATTCTGGAAATTCGCTTTCGCGTTTCTCGCGCTCCTGATCAGCGTGCTTCTGGCAGTGGACTATTTCGCGGAGCGCGCTTTGCGCAGCGACTATGAGCACGCAGGCTTCGAAGAACTGACGGCGATAGCCCGGCTTGCGCAGGCACATCCGCCTCAGTGGATCACACCGACAGCCGCACCAGCCGGCACACACCCCGAAGATAACTCTCCCCTGAAAGACTGGGCCTCGCAGATGGGTGCCAGCGGGGTTCGGGTTACGGTCATCGCAGCGGACGGCCGCGTGCTCGCCGAGTCACAAGCGGATGCCTTGGATATGGAAAATCACACCACGCGCCCGGAGTTTCTTGACGCCATGGCCAAGGGAGAAGGCAGGTCGGTTCGTCATAGCGTGACGCTGAACCGCGACCTCCTTTATTTAGCGGTGAAGCAGAGCGCTGGGGGGAATGACCCGGTGATTCTGCGGTTCGCCCTGCCATCCGAGAATGTGGACGAAGTCTTGGGTCCGTTCCGGCGGAGACTATGGCTTTCGTCGTTTTTCATCTTGCTGGTAGCGGGTGGGGTCTCGCTGTTTCTGTCGCGCAACTTTACCGGGCGAGTGGAGCGTTTGAGAGAGTTTTCGCGCCGCGTTGCGGAAGGCGACTTCCGTCCGCTGCCTCGAGATGGTTCCGGGGACGCGCTTGAGGCGTTGGGGATTTCGCTAAACCGCACCGCGGCCCGTTTGGATCGGACAATTCATACATTGACGGGAGAACGCAACCTCTCGTCCGCCATTCTGGGGAGCATGGTGGAAGGTGTGGCAGTAGTGAACGGGTCGGAGCGGCTAGTGTTCGCCAATCCAGGATTCGCGGAAATTCTGGGATTGGATGTGCCTCCGACGCCAGGCAGCGCTCTTGTGGAGGTGGTGCGGCAAACGGAATTGCTTGAGGCAGTGCGAAAGGTCCTTGGCGGAGAGGCGCGCGTCCAGTCGGAAATCGTAACGGGTACGCTGCGCCAGCACTACTTTGCGATCACCGTTGCCGCGGTCACTGCCGGAGACACGACGGGCGCGGTAGTGGTGCTGCACGACATCACCGAATTGCGCCGGCTGGAGCGCGTGCGCCGGGATTTTGTGGCCAACGTGTCCCACGAATTGCGGACACCGCTGACCGCCATTCAAGGATTCACCGAAACGCTTCTTGCCGGCGCCATTGACGATCCGCAGAATCGCACGCGATTTCTCCAGATTATTCTCGAACATTCGCGCCGGCTAGCGCGTTTGACCGAAGACCTTTTGATGCTTTCGAAGATGGACGCAGAGCGCCTAGAACTCGAAATTCGCCGCGTGAGCGTGGCGCAACTGATCGAAAGCTGCCTGGAAACCGCACAACACCGAGCGGCGGACAAACAATTGCGGATTTCAGTCAAGGTTCCACAAGGCCTGCCGGACATTTCCGGGGACCGGAGGCGTCTGGCGGAAGTGCTGCAAAATCTTCTGGACAACGCGATCCAGTACACGCTGGCGGGAGGCGAAATCACGCTAAGCGCGAAGATTGCCAAGGATGAGGTGATTCTTACGGTGTCGGATACGGGGATTGGCATCCCCAAGGCGGACCAGCCGCGGATCTTCGAGAGGTTTTATCGCGTGGATGTGGCACGTTCCCGGGAAGCAGGAGGAACGGGACTCGGGTTGGCTATCGCCAAGCATCTGGTTGAGGTGCATGGCGGCCGCTTGTGGGTGGAAAGCGAAGTAGGTGTCGGCTCTCAATTCCATTTCTCGGTGCCCGTTTTTGATTCGGAGCATGCAGAAGCCTCCCCCGCGCTCGAAGAATAAGGGCGCCAGCAACACATTCGTAACCTTCCTAGTAGCCTGCGATTTATCATCCTATTCATCTCTCTTTGAAAAGCCTGTAATGAGGCTTGCGGCAAACTTTAGACTACGAGGTGGGGTGTGATTACCCAGACGCTCCCCTCTGGAAGGGGACCCATGGCAGGTGCCGCCGGACTTACAGAAGCCGTCCTCTACGACACCCTTGTCAACTATCTGGTTTCGATGGCGCGAACCGTGGAAGGCGCGATGAACCGCGCGCTGGACGCCATCGTGGGGGTAAACGAACAGCGGACTTGGGCTCTCCCCGGGGAAGTTTTCCTCCTCGAACCGCGCATCAACGAGATGGAAATTGTGATTGATGAGCACGCCATCCGGTTGTTGCGGCGCGGCTCCTTTTCGGACGACGAAGTTCGGCTCATCGTGGCCGCCCTGAAAATCACCAACGACCTGGAACGCATCGGAGACCTGGCCGTCAACCTGGCCGAGTGCGTGATCTCGCTTCGCGAAATGCCCGCGGCGCAGACGCCCGAGGAATTGGCGCCCATGACGTCCGCGGTGCGCGCGATGGTGAGCAAGAGCCTTGGCGCTTTGATTTACCGCAACGTGGAGATGGCTGGGCAGGTGCTTCAGAGCGACGATGTCGTGGACCAATACCGCGACCGCATCTTTGATCAATTGATGCAGAGCATGACACAGCAAGCGGCCCTGGTCAGCCCTGGGATGCAGTTCATACTCGCCACGCGGCATCTGGAACGCATTGCGGACCACGCCACGAACATTGCAGAAGACATCATTTTCTGGGTCCGCGGGCTGGATGTGCGGCATGGGCGGGGCCTGACGTTGAATGCCGAAGCTGGAGAACACCCCCCAGCAGGCGGGGACGAGGTCATCGAGAATTCACGGGCCCTTCATTCAGAAGTGACCCCGGGGTGCGACACTCGGCCCGTTTAATCTTCGTTCCAAGTCCTACCACGGGGATCGGCGCACCCCTGGCTCCGATCCCCTTCTCCCCCTCCCCAAAGGATTGGCACACAACAAAGGCATCCCCTTGACCCCAACAGGTAGTCCCACTATTGTGAATACATAGGCTGATATGCGCCGACACCGTCCATTTGCCACTAGCCTTGTTCAACGCCGCATATTTGTGTGCCTAGTTTTGATGCTTTCCTTTCTCTTTAACCCCTATCTGTTTGGGACGGGATCGGCAGATGGCTTGAATCTCAGGCATCATGCGAGCTACCGAGCCACGGTCGGATCGTCGGAACTTGAAAAGTATTCTCCCCTGACGAATCAATTTTTGCAGGTCTTTGTTGCGAATCTTTTCACAAACCTTCTCTCTTTTTCTCCGGATATCTCGTCGCACACCATCCTTCCATCCGGCCGGGAACTTCTCCCCGGACGATGGCTTCCTTGTGCGAGTTCGTGGTTCCGGCCCCCGCCCGCTAATTAGCTTTTTTTGGTTGACTGAGGTTTTTGCAGCAACCAGACATGCCCTGTCGCAGTCTCTTACTTAGGCCCAATTTCGACTCAGGGAATCCCCAGATGGCAGATTGGCCTACTGGAACCCATGTTCATAGGGACTTCAAATGACTGTAAAGAAATGGATTATTTCCGGAATTCTTCTTGTCTTTGTGGCCGTGCTCGTGCGGCTTTCCGTGGGGCGCTTTTCCTCCGAAGCGGATGGACCTGATCGCGAAGCCGCCGACTCCGGTGTTATTTCCGCTGCCGTCGCGCGCGTCGGGCGCCATGACCTTGGCGAGACTCTTACGATTTCGGGGGCCTTCAAGCCGTTTCAGGATGTCGAGGTCCACGCCAAAGTTGCCGGCTACATCAAAGTGATTTACGTGGATGTCGGAGATCACGTGAAGGCAGGCCAAACCATCGCGGAGTTGGAAGTCCCCGAGTTGGCCGCCCAGTTGGCTGGCGCCGAGGCCGCCGTGCGCCGCGCAAAGGAAGACATCGGCAAAGCAGAAGGCGATCTGGATCGGTCAAAGTCCACGCACTCTGCCGCGCACACCGCGTATCACCGGCTCGATGACGCGGCGAAAACCCGGCAGGGCCTGGTAGCCCAGCAAGAGTTGGACGACGCGCAAGCCAAAGATCTGGAATCGGAAGCCCAAGTCGCCAGCGCGAAGGCTGCTCTCTCCGCGGCGCAGCAGGCTCTCGAAGTGGCCCAGGCCAATCAGAAACAGGTCTCTGCGATGTCGGACTACACGCACATCACAGCGCCTTTTGCCGGGGTCATCACAAATCGCTACGCGGATACTGGGGCGCTGGTCGCAGCAGGAACTTCCTCCAGCACACAAGCCATTCCGGTTGTGCGGTTGGCCCAAACCTCCGTCCTGCGTCTCGTGCTCCCCATGCCCGAATCCGTCGCGGCACAAATCCGGGTCGGGCAAATGATGAAAGTGCGCGTGCAGGCGTTGAATCAGGATTTCGAAGGTAAGGTCTCGCGCTTTGCGGACTCCTTAAACGAGGAGACTCGCACCATGGAGACGGAAATTGATTTCGAGAACGCTAGCGGCAGGCTGATTCCCGGCATGTACGCCGAAATATACTTTGTGCACGATCAGAAGAAGAATGCGCTCACGGTTCCGCTCGAGGCCGTCCTTCACAAAGGCAGCCAGGCCACGGTGTTAGTGGTGAACTCGCAGAATCTAGTCGAAGAGCGGCAGGTCAAGCTGGGCCAGGAAGAAAGCACCCGTATCGAAGTGCTTTCCGGGGTCTCCGAAGGAGAACGAGTGATTGTGGGAAAGCTCGGAGAGTTCCGATCCGGGCAAAAGGTCCTTCCCAAAGAGTCCGACGCAGTCACGGCAAACGCCCCCGGAGCCCATTGATGCCGAAGTTTGCACTTTCTTACCCCTATTTCATCATCATGCTGTGCTTGGTGGTGGCCGTCGTCGGCGTCACGACCATTTTACGCATGCCGGTCGACCTCTTTCCGCAAATCAACATTCCCGTAGTTGTGGTGGCCACGTTTTATTCCGGCATGCCGCCGCAACAAATCGAAGCGGACATCACCAACACGTTCGAGCGCTTTTTCACGTTGGGGAGCAACATCGATCACATTGAGTCCCGTTCCCTCACTGGCGTGAGCCTGATCAAGATCTTTTTTCAGCCTGGAACAGATTCAAACGCCGCGCTCAGCAACATCGCGAATCTGGCCATGGCGGACTTGCGTCGTCTTCCCCCCGGAACGCTGCCGCCGGTTGTCCTGAAATTCGACGCTTCAAGCTTGCCGGTGTGTCTGCTCACGCTCAAAGGCGAAGGGCTGAATGAAACACAGCTCAAGGATCTGGCGCAGTTCCAGGTAAGGAATCAGGTGGCGAACGTTCCAGGGGCTTCAGTACCCCAGCCGTTTGGAGGAACCTACCGCCAGATCCAAGTGTTTGTTGATCCGTCGAAGCTCGAAGCATACCAACTCAGCTTGATGGACGTGGTGGAAGCGGTTAACGAATCGAACTTGATTTTGCCTGCCGGGGATGTACGAATCGGAAATCGAGACTACAACATTTACGCCAACAGCCAGGTTTCGAAGGCGGAGGACATCAATCAGGTGCCGCTGAAAAGTATAGGTCTCGGATCGGTGCTGGTGGCGGATGTGGGCAAAGCTCAGGACGCGGGGGCCATCCAGACCAACATCGTGCGCATTGACGGCCAAAGATCGGTCTACATTCCGGTGTTAAAACAAGGCGGAGGCAGTAACACCATCGCGATCGTCAACGGCGTGAAAGAGGCCACCAAGCACCTGGTAGACATCCCCGAGACCCTGAAAACGGCGGTGGTATTCGACCAATCCATATTCGTCAAAACAGCGCTCAAGAATCTTCTGAAGGAAGGTGGTATCGGACTGGTTCTTACGGGATTGATGATTCTCCTGTTCCTGGGGAGTCCCCGGGCTACTTTCGCCGTCCTACTTTCAATTCCCCTTTCTGCGCTCGCCTGTTTTCTAGTCATCAACGGAGTGGGTGGATCGATCAATACCATGCTTCTAGGTGGCCTGGCGCTGGCTTTTTCGCGTCTAATCGACAATTCCGTGGTCGTACTGGAGAACATCTTTCGATTCATGGAGCAGGGAGAAGAGCCCCGGGCGGCTGCAGAGAAAGGAGGGACGGAGATTGCCTTGGCGGTGTTGGCCGCCACTTGCACGACCTCGATCGTCTTTTTCCCGGTTACGCTTTTCTACGGAGTGAGCCGTTATCTCTTTGCTGATCTGGCCCTGGGGGTGGTCTTGTCGATTTTTGCTTCGTACATATTTGCGCTGACGGTAGTTCCGCTGTATTGCGCGCACTTCATTCGTACGGAAGCCCACAAGACAGAGGAGCACGAGGAACCCCGGGGCGCGCTCTCTTTGATCGTTCATCGCTTCAATGAAGGGTTTCAGAGGCTGCTGGCCATCTATGAGACTTACGTTACGCGATCGCTCGCGAGGCCCGGAAGAACCGTCGCGTATATTTTTGGCGGCATTGTATTGTGTCTCGGGCTTGTGTACCCGTTTGTAGGGCGCGCCTATTTCCCGCGGACTGATCCAGGGCAGTTTGTCATCAATATTAAAGCGCCGACCGGAACGCGGATCGAAGTCACCGACAAATACATCGCCCGCGTGGAAAATGATATTCGTTCCGTCATCCCACAGACAGACCTTGAGATGATCGTATCGAACATCGGTATTACGCCGGATATTTCCTCGATTTATACAAGCAACTCCTCCATGCACACCGCGTTCGTGCAGATAAACCTCAAGCAAGGTCATCGGGTGGGCAGTTACGAGTACATGGAACGCCTCCGTCGCAAGCTGGCTAGCGAACTGCCGGAATTGAGCACTTACTTTCAGGCCGGCGGTCTCGTCGATTCGGTTGTGAATCAGGGCTTACCCGCTCCACTTGACGTTCAGGTGAGCGACAACGATATGGACGAGGGATACGACATTGCCCGGAAGATCGCTTTGCAATTGAAAGGGTCGAGACTCGTCAGCGACGTACTCATTCCCCAGGACATCGACTATCCAGGGCTGGAATTGAATATCAACCGCGAGCAAGCTAGCTTGCTCGGGTTAACGCCGAAAACTGTAGTAGACAACGTGATCACCGCTTTGACCTCGGACGGGATGATCGCGCCCAGTTATTGGATTGATCCCAAAAACGGCAACAACTACATGCTCACGGTCCAATACTTCAACGAAAAGATTGGCTCCATGACTATGTCCGATTTTCGGAACATCCCGCTTCGTGCTGCCAGCTCGAAGTCGTATACGCCGCTGCAGTCTGTTGCCAAGATTGACCATATTAATACGCCCACGGAAGTGGATCACTACCAGATTCGCCGTGTGATTGATGTATTTGTTATGCCCAAAAGTGAAGACCTGAGCGGCGTAAATAACGAAGTCGGTGAAATGCTCAAGGGGCTGGAACTGCCCAAGAACGCGCGCGTGAGAGTTCAGGGTGCCGTTGTGGGCATGACCCAATCGTTCACTCGCTTCGGCGTCGGACTCTTGCTCTCCGTGATTCTGGTTTACCTCATCCTTATGGCGCAATTCCGTTCGTTCATTGATCCATTCATCATATTGACGGCAATCCCCCCTGGTCTGGCCGGGGCAGTCTTGTTTTTGTGGATGACCCGCACAACGCTGAACGTCATGTCGCTGATGGGCGTGATCATGATGACTGGCATCGTCGTATCAAACAGCATTCTCATCGTGGAGTTTGCCGGAATCCTGTACGAACGCGGATTGGCTCTGAAGGAGGCGTTGATTGAAGCCTGCAAGGTCCGGTTGCGCCCGATTCTTATGACATCCCTCGCCACCCTGCTGGCTTTGCTTCCGATGGCTTTGGGGCTGGAAGAAGGCAGCGAACAATACGCGCCACTTGCCCGCGCGATGATCGGCGGACTGGGCGTATCCGTCATTTTGACCGTGTTCCTTGTGCCGGCGGTGTATCTCGTGATTCACGGCAGGAAACAGCGAGAGGTGGCGTCGTGAGCCAGACGTTGTCACCGAACGTTCAAAGCCGAAGCGCATTCAACACCCAGTGGAAGAAGGGCGCCAAACAATTTGATGCAGCGGGGGCAGGAACCTGGGGAGGTAGGTGATGCCGAAGTTTGCCCTGGCGTATCCCTATTTCATCATCATGGTCTGCTTGGTGGTGGCCGTCGTGGGTGTGACAACAGTGGTACGCATGCCGGTTGACTTGTTCCCTCAGGTCAATATTCCGGTGGTGGTAGTGGCCACATTTTATGCTGGCATGCCGCCGCAACAAATCGAAGCGGACATCACCAACACGTTCGAGCGCTTTTTCACGTTGGGGAGCAACATTGACCACATCGAATCGCGCTCCCTCACGGGTGTGAGCCTGATCAAGATCTTTTTTCAGCCTGGAACAGACTCAAACGCTGCGTTAAGCAACATCGCGAATCTGGCCATGGCGGACTTACGGCGCCTACCGCCCGGAACGCTGCCGCCGGTTGTCCTGAAATTCGACGCTTCAAGCTTGCCGGTATGTCTGCTCACGCTCAAAGGCGAAGGGCTGAATGAAACACAGCTCAAGGATCTGGCGCAGTTCCAGGTGAGGAATCAGGTGGCGAACGTTCCAGGGGCTTCAGTACCCCAGCCGTTTGGAGGAACCTACCGCCAGATCCAAGTGTTTGTTGATCCGTCGAAGCTCGAAGCCCATCAACTGAGTCTGATGGACGTCGTGAC
>Ga0335076_10004981_pt1 | contig 13454 bp, 11 predicted proteins | sample Lox_Sample_25_FD_206717 | JGI IMG/M metagenome (GOLD analysis project Ga0335076, IMG submission 206717) | Soil microbial communities from Loxahatchee National Wildlife Refuge, Florida, United States - Lox_Sample_2.5 | ecosystem: Environmental > Terrestrial > Soil > Wetlands | place: USA... | reverse complement strand
ACACCGCCCGGCCCACTGGCAGTGCCCGTCCCGCAGGATCATCGCGTTGCGGATCCCCGCCGGGATGGTCTGGCTGGACCCGATGTCCAGCGGAAGGCTCGGCCCGCCCAGCCGCGCCCCCAGCTGCCGCCGCCGCAAGAAGCTCGCCAGCCCGCCCGGCCCGGACAGCAGGTCCACCGCCTTGCCGATAATCGCCTGCTCCAGGGCCTCCGGCCCGCGGCCGGTATCCGGGCCAGGCTGCTCCTGCCGGCGGTGCTGGTCCAGTTCCACGCACAGCCGGACCAGGTCCTCCAGCGCGCCGGGGTTGACGTCGCCGGTGACGATCGGGGCCATCGCCGCATCGCACGCGATCGCCTCGGCAGCGTCGCCATCCAGCCAGGCGCCGCCATCCCCGCCGGTTTCGGAGGCAGCGGCGCGGCGGGCGGCCCACTGCGCGCGGACCTGAGCGGTCCACTCCTCCTGCAACGCCGAGCTGCCCTCCAGCCGGAGCAGGTCGGCCAGCGACATGTGCGCCCAGACCTTCACCGGCTGCCCGGCCCGCTCCGGCAGCAGATCCGAAGCGGCCAGCCGGCGCATCGCCTCCTGCAGCGCGTCGTGATACCGCTGCTCCCGGGTCCGGTCATCCTCGACCCCGGCCGGAGCCGCCAGCGCGTCCAGCACGGTGCCCACGATCGCGGCGCACTCGGGGGTCAGATCCCCGTTGAGGACGCCGGCGCCCTGGAACGTGGTCACCAGCCGCACCCCACGATCACCAAAGTCCCGCGCCGGGTCCTCATCGGGCAGGTCACCGCGGGACCGCTCGTAGATCTCGGCGGCCAGCCCGGCCAGGTCCCGCAAGCCCATCCCCGCCCGGGCGGCCGACAGCAAGATCGCGTCGGCGGCCTCCCGGCAATCTTCCGGCAGCTTGTCCGTCCAGGTGCAGATCGTCCGGGCCACCGACTCCGACAACTCCCCCGCGGCCAGCGCGGAGAAAACCTGCGGATGCTCGGCCGCACGCCTCGCCCACGCGGTGTAGGACACCGCGGCCGCCTTGGTCACCCCGGTCTGATGGATCAGCCAGGTCCGCGGACTGTAATCCGCATCCGCGGAATACCCCTGCCCGGCACTGAACGCCGTCAGGACCGAGGTCCGCGCCGCCGTGCCGACCGCGCTCACCTGCTCCATCACCCGCAGGCACCGCGCCTGCTCCTCGGCCGCCATCGCCGTGGCATCAGCCGCCGCCAGGTACGCCATCGCCGATCGCAGCATTTCCAGCGCCTCGGCGGCGCTGGCCGGTGACGCCACAGTGCTCATCTGGGGTCACCTCCTCCTGCTACTCGCGGACCGGCGGAACGGTTCGACCCTAGCATCAGGCACGGACATTTTCCGGCACATAATGCCTGCTAGTCGATATCAATCGAATTAGATAGCTATGATGAATGAGAGGTTAGCGAGTCACTTGGGACTCAGCTGGGCTCGGTGAGGTCGAGCCGGCACGTGATCGAGGAGGCCCGTAGGGGAGGAGGCCCGTAAGGGGAGCACGGCCAGTAGAGGAGAAGGGGCTGCAAGAGGAGGAGGGCGGTAATTCGCGGGCCGCTCGGATCAGCGCTGGCGTCAGGGCGGCCATGGCCTGGCCGACCGGCCCCAGGCCGGGCCGGGCGGTGATGATCCGGACGATGGCCTCGTCCAGCCCGGCACTGAGCCGGGCGAACGCGGCCGGCGCGGGGGCGGCGGGGCCGTAGTAGCCGACCGCCTGCAGCATCTCCTCCGGGGCCGCGTCCACCAGCTCGGGCATGGCCGTGCCCCCGTCGCGCCGGTGCTCCAGTTCGGTCAGCTCCGCATCGAACCCCATCTGGGCGAACAGGCCCCGGTAGCCCGCGCCCGGCGGGAGGCCGGGCGCGCCCATGGCGTAGCCGAGCACCTGCGCGCCGAACGCCCGCCGGGCCGCGGCCACGTCGTCGTCGATGCAGACCCGGATGTACATGGTCATCGGGACCGTGCCCGGGCCGCGGCCGGCTCGGGCGGCGCCCGCATCGATCTGCTTCCGGCTGACCGCGATGCGCTCCGGCGTGGCCCAGTTGAGCAGCGCTCCGTCGGCGGTCTCCCCAGCGAGCCGGAGCATCTGCGGGCCGAGCGCGGCCAGGTAAACCGGGGCCGGCGGCAGGTCCGCCAGCCCGAGCGAGGCGGACCGCGGCCACCCGGGGGCGCCGGGGTCGGCTCCGGCCCGGGCCACGATCGGCCCGGCCGTGACCTGCTGGCCGGCGAGCAGGCCGCGGACCTCGGTGACGTACTCGCGCATCACCGCGATCGGGCGGTCGGGCAGGCCCACCGAGGCCCAGAATCCCGGGCCATAGCCTCCCGTGCCCAGGCCGAGCACGAACCGCCCCGAGGAGAGCTGAGCCAGCGTGGCCGCCTGGGCCGCCAGCCCCAGCGGGGTCCACATCCGCGCCGCCGGGACGACGGAAATCCCGGTGTGCAGCGAGGTGTCCTGCGACCAGGCCGCGCAGACATGGAACGAGTCCGGCACTCCCCCGGCCGGGGTCCATACGCTCTCGAAGCCGAGCCCCGCCGCCTCCCGCGCCGCCTCCCGCATCGGGCCGAACGGAAGGCCGAGGCGAGCGTCCAGCCCAACGCCAATCTTCATGACCGGTAGTATGCCGGACGCCGGTACGGCGTCCCCGGCCGGCAACGGCTCTCGGACGCTGGATCAGTACATGGACCTTCTCGGCCTGCCGAGCGGCGGGGCGCTGCGCGCCTCGGTGGGCCTGGCCTCCAACGTCGAGGATGTGGAGCGGTTCCTGGCTGCTGAGTTACGGGGCCGTCAGTTTCTCGAGGGCGGCGCGGACGGCGGTGCCTTCTGGCCAGGACACGGCGGTCACCAGGGATGAACTGGCCAGGTGAGCCGCCTCGGCGTCGGTGTGATCCCCGTCGAGCGCAGCGGCGATCCGATCCGCAGAGCGCCCGGTCCCCTTGATCACCAGCACCGGCCGCCCGGCCGCCACGCTGTTCGCCACGTCCTGGAGCGCGATTTCGCCGCCGTTGATGAGCACCGTCGCCGACGGCGCGCCCGCGGCGATCTCGGTCGCCACCCGGGCCAGCCACGGCGACTCATCACCCCAGGACGAACCCGGTACGAGCACGAAATGCGTGTGATGCGGCTCCAGCGCTCTCCGTCCGCCCGACTCGGAGGCGTCAGGAGGCGCGATGACCTTCTTCTCCACCGCGACGCCGACAAGCGGGCAGGAAGCCTCCTCCGTCTCCAGCGCCTGCCCGATCAGCTGCATCACGCCCGAATCTGTGCCGCCGTCCACCACCGCGGCGTTCCGTTCCCTCGCGACCGGCACCAGGACCTGGCTGAACAGGCTGCCCAGGCGCTCCTTGCCTGGCTCGTCGAGCCCCGAGGCGCCGCCGACCACGACGAGAACCGGCCGCCCCCGGTCCAGGCCGAGCTCGCCGACGGCGGCGGCCAGATCGGCGAACCGGCGCGGCCGGACCACGCGGGCGGTGTGGCCGCCGCCGAGGTCGATCACCTGCACGGTGTGCCGTCCTGTCAGGTCTTGGTCGCGGTGCCGAGCAGGTCGACCCAGCCGTCGTTCTGGACCGCGAGGACGCGCTCGACGTCGGCGACGAACTGCGCTTGCTGGTCGGCGCTGGCCGTCTTCGGGTTCACGCCGTCGATGAGACGCTGGAGCTGATCCGCGGTCGCCGCGTAGGACGCCGCTATCCGCTGGTGCTGGGTGGCGGCGATATGGGTGGCGAAGGCCGTGGCGATCGTGGTCGCCGCGGCCGTCCAGGCGGCCAGGTGCGCTCCCGGCAGGGCGGCGGCGACTGCGGCGAGCACCGCGCCGGCCACGGTGGCGCCGAGCTGGAAGAAGCGCAGTCTCCGCGCGGCGCGCATATGCTCGGCGATCTTCTTCCGATGCCAGTCGGCCTGGTCCTGGGCGCGCTTAATCCGGTAGTTCTCGAACGTGCTTACCTTCGGCAGATCGCCGTCGTCGATGGCGGCAAGCTGCTGCAAAACGAGCAGGTCATTCGAACGGCTCTGGATCGTCCCGAACTGCGCCCGGAGCTGGTCGGCGCGGTCGGCGCCGGCATAGGGCTTGACTCCGGCCAGGTAACGGTACGTCTCGGCTTTCAGTGCCTCGGACGCGGCGCGGGCGCTCGTCCAGCGGGAGGTGTTCTCCGAGGTGAGCATGCCGCCCTGGACGAACCCCGCGACCGCGAGGAGAGCAGCGCTGGCGGCGGCGAGCGCGGTGGCGGCCGCGGAGACGACCCAGGTCTGGGCGGCAAACGCCGCGATGACCGCGCCCGCGACCAGCAGCATCAGATTGGACAGCCGCCACCGGTTCAGGCTCTTCTGGGCGGTGCCGGCCGCCTTGGACCACTGCCGGTGCGCGCGCCAGACCGCGGTCAGCGTCTGGCGCGCGGTCTCCGCCTGCCCGTCGGAGCCGGCGGGCGCGGTCGCCAGCGTCTCGCGCAGCATCTGCGCCAGCTGGGGCCGGGCTCCCCCGGGGGCTTCCGGGTCATACCTCAGGCACCGGTCGGTGCTGAGGTCGCAGGGGGCGTTGTCGGCTCGCCCGGAGATCAGCACGGTGAATCCGGGCCGCACGGCATGCCGGATGCCGAGCCCGTAGAAGACGTTGGCGTCGGGCACGGACACGTCGGCCAGCACGATGTCGGCCAGGCCGAGCTCGCGGACCATATCGTCGCGGCCAGGGTCGGATCCGGCTGTCTCGCCGACGACGCTCTCGTCGATACCCGCCTCGGTGAGGGCCGGCCCGATCAACTGGTCATGCACGAGCTCGAAGTCGATTCCCGCCTGCTCCCCAGACCCGCGGATCACGAGTGCCCGCACTGTTCACCCCCTCAGTTGCTCCCTAATCATGCACCGAGGCCGACCCGGGGGAAACTCAGGCAGAAAAACCGCAGGGACTAGGACTGCCCATCGGGGCCCGCGGCCTGCGCGCGCAGGTCCGCCAGCAGGTCGCGGACCTGCCGGCCGGGGTCGAGGTCCTTGTGCCGGGCGATCGTGTCCGCGACGGCGTCCGCCAGGTTGCGCACGCCGACGGCCAGCTGCTGGTCGGGGTACGGGCCGGTGGCCCGGACCCAGCGCAGGCTGTAGTGCAGGGGCATGAGCCGGGGCTGGCCGGCCCGGACGAGATCCAGCTCCCGGCGGGCGGCCGCCAGGGCGTCCGGCGTGTCCTGGCCGTCCGCCCGGCGCTCGCCGTAGAGATAGGCGGCGATGCGGTCGAGTTCCCAGTCGCTGGTCAGCATCCGCGGCCGGCTCTCGGCCAGCTGGTTCCGCAGCCCGTCACCGGGTTCGGCCAGCCGCTGCTCGATCCGCTGTACCAGCCGCTTCCGGTCGGCGAAGCCGGGTGACCGGGCGAACGGCACGGCGTCCGGCAGCCGCGGCTGCCGATCCGGGTCGAGCAGCACGGCCACCCGTTGCTGAATGTCCTGCCTCCGCCGTTCCAGCGGAGTCCGCACGCCGGGCGGGACCGCCACCGTCCCGTCATCCAGCCGGTCCCACTTCTTCGGCTCGAACAACCCCGCGCGGATGTCCATGGCGTAGCCGTCGACCTCGGCCACCAGGTCGCGGTAGAGCGCGGCGAGCGGAGCCTCGCACTCCGCCGCCACCAGATCCTGCTGGGCCCTCAGTTCGTTCCGGGTGGCCACGGCGCCGTCGTAGCGCTGGAACCAGGTCTGGTCCGCGCACTCCTGCACCGGTTCCTGGAAGGTCTTGCGGCCGAACAGCCCGGCCAGGTCCGGGACGATGCCAGTAACCGGCTCATTGGCTATCTGCTGCACCTTCGGCCACAACGTGTCCCAGGCGGCGGAGAAGTCCTGGGCACCCATCTGGCCGCGGTCGAGGTAGCCGAGCAGGCTGTTGGTCAGCCGGAGCGTGTCCTCCATGGTGGCGACCGTGGACTGGTAGGCCGACAGCGGGCCCCGCAGCGCGCCCGGCTGCACCCCGAGCAGGTAGGTGAAGACTCGCGACTCACCCGTGTTCCGGGTGACCGCGGTCGACAGCGCACCCGCCTCGAATAGCACCCACTCCGAATGCAGGCTCTGGGGGGTCAGGCAGACCAGCCCCGCGTCGGCCTGTAGTAGCTGGGTGTTCACCGCGGAGAACCACAGGCTGCCCTTGGGAATCTCCGAGGAGACGAACGCGCTGATCCCGTGGCCGGAAAAGCATTCTTCGAGCCAGTCCCTCATAACCCGGGCGAGCCGGTGGCTGCGTTCGCCCGACCAGGAGATGAATACCCGCATGCCGGCCTCCTAGACTCTTGGCTTCGCGCACTAGCCGCGCATTAAGCCAGAGACGCGTCAGGCTGGCTCAGATACGTGGATCATTGATGACATGGAGCAGCGGAGCCTGGGCCGGGACCGGATCAGCGTGCCGGTGGTCGGGCTGGGCACCTGGCAGCGGCTCGAGGCCGCGGCCGCCGCGGGCCGGGACCGTGAGCTCACCGGCGCCGCGATCGCCGCGGGCATCCGGCTGTTCGATACCTCCCCGATGTACGGCGAGGCCGAGCGACTGCTGGCCGGCGCGCTGGATGGCCAGCGCGGCCAGGTCATCATCGCCGACAAGATCTGGACCCCGTCCGCGCAGCAGGGCGCGGCGCAGCTGGCCCGCGCGGTGGACTGGTACGGCGGCCGGGTCGACCTCATGCAGATCCACAACCTCGTGTCCTGGCCCGCGCACCTGACGATGCTCGAGACGGCCCGGGACCGCGGGCAGGTCGGCCTGATCGGCGCCACCCACTACTCCGCGGCGGCCTTCGGCGAGCTGGCCGAGCTCATGGCCTCCGGCCGGATCGACGCCGTGCAGGTGCCCTACAACCCGGCCCAGCGCGAGGTCGAGCGGACGATCTTGCCGCTGGCCGACGACCTCGGCCTGGGCGTCCTGCTGATGCGCCCGCTCGGCGAGGGGCAGTTGATGCGCAGGCCGCCCCGTCCGGCGGACCTGCAGCCGCTACGCCCGTTCGGCGTCACCACCTGGGCGCAGGCCCTGATCAAGTGGGGCCTGAGCGACCCGCGCGTGCACGTCTCGCTGGCCGCCACCGCCCAGCCCGGGCGGGTCGCGGAGAACGCCGCCGCCGGGTCGCCGCCCTGGTTCGGACCGGACGAGCAGGCCTACGTGCAGCGCCTGGCCGGGGCGCGCTGACCAGCCGGGCCCCGCCGGTGCTTCAGCTCGGAGCCGCCGAGGTCGCCCGGCGGTAAATGCCGGCGTAGGCGGCACGCATGGTCTTCTTGTCGAGCTTGCCCACGCTGGTGCGGGGCAGGGCATCGACGTAGATGACTGTCTCCGGCAGCTGCCACTTGGCGAACGACCCGGACAGCAGCTGGTGGATGTCTTCGATCGGGACCTCTTGGCCGTTGTCGGTGACGGCCAGCACGACGGGGCGTTCTTGCCAGGTGGGGTGCCAGGCGCCGATCACCGCGGCCTCTGTGATCCGCGGGTGGGCGGTGATGGCGTTTTCCATGTCGATGGAGGAGATCCACTCGCCGCCGGTCTTGATGACGTCCTTGAGCCGATCGGTGAGCTTGAGGTAGCCGTCGGGGTCGATAGTGCCGAGGTCGCCGCTGCGCCAGTAGCCGTCGAGGAACCGGCCGGTGTCCTCCTCGAGCTGGTGGTAGCGCTCGATGATCCACGGCCCGCGCAGCAGTACCTCGCCCTGGCTGACGCCGTCGAAGGGGACGTCGTGGCCGGCCTCGTCGACCAGCCGGCAGTCAACGCCGGGCACCAGCAGGCCCTGGCGGCGGTTCGGTGGCCCCGGACAGCAGCCGGGCGCCACGGAAGTCCGGCCTGCTCGGCAGTCGGACATGACGACCCAGCCGCGGACCTTCGGCGTATGCGGGGCCAGCTGCTCGGCGACCGGAAGCAGCGTCTCGTCGACCAAGCACCCAGGACGCGCCGCTGTGATCGGTGACATAGCCCAGCTCCGCCGGAGCCAGCCGCAGGTTCATCTGCAGCATGACCGCGGCGATGCCGGGGATCGCCCAGTACAGCTCGAAGTGGCGCCTGCTGGTCCAGTCCAGCACCCCTACCACGTCGCCCGGCCCGGCGCCGAGACCGCGCAGCACGTTGGCGGCCCTCTGGATCCGGGCATAAGCGTCGGCGTAGGTGTAGCGGTTCCAGCCGCCGTCCGGGCTGCGGTAGACGATCTGCTGTTCGGGGTAGGTCCGCGCCGCCCATCCTCGAGGTCCGCGCCCGCCGCTCATAATGCGGGGCGCCCGCCGGACCGGGCGCGGCTGGACACCGGGATCAGTCGCCGCCGAGGGTGGTCTTCTGGGGGGCGATGCCGGCGAAGCTGGCCAGCGTCAGCGGCGTCGGGTGCAGGTGCAGGGCAGCGATCTGCGCGAGCAGGGCGGCGAACTGGCCGCCCAGCCCGGGAACCCAGTGCAGGATGACGATCTCGCCCGCGCGCAGCGGCTTGCCGTCCCAGGTGTGGATGGTGTCACCCGACATGCTGGCGCTCCAGCCCGCCAGGGCCAGCAGCTTTCCGTGAGCCGCGGCCTTTTCGACCTTGCGGTTGAAGGCCCCGTAGGGAGGACGGCCCAGATCGGGCGTCTGGCCGAACCAGCGACTCAGCGCGACCCGGTCCTTCGCCCACTGGGCGGTGGCCTGGCGCAGCGACAGCTTGGTGAGGTTGGGATGGGAGAACGTGTGGTCCCCGATCAGCCCGCCGGCGGCGGCAAAGGCCCGCCAGTAGGCCAGGTTCTCCTGGGCGGCCTTCTGGATGAGGAAGGCGGTGACCGGCACGTGGGTCTGGCGCATGATGGCCAGCACCTGCGCGCTCGGGGTCCAGCCGTCGTCGATGGTGATGTAGACGGCGCCCCCGGCCGGGCTGGCGAAGCAGTACAGCTGGTCCACGGTCGGCCTGCTGGCCTGGGGCAGGGCCGGGATCGCGACCGGGACGACGGTCCGCTCGCCGTCCTGGGCGGTCAGCTGCAGCCGGGCCCGGCAGGCGGTGCCGCCGTAGGACAGCGCCACCTGGGACGGTGCCGGGAGGCTGACCTGGTCCGTGCCGCACAGGACCCCGGCGGCCGGCGCGCGCAGCGGGCCGGACATGTCCAGGAGCCACTGGCCGGAGGCGCCGCGGGACGCGACCAGCCGCAGCGGCGGCGGGGCGGCGACCGTCACCGTCTGGGTCAGCGACTGCGGGCCGGTGAGCTGGACCAGCAGGCTGGTCCGTCTGCCGGGAGGCACCGGCACGCGCACCATCGCGCCGGCCGCGGACCAGTGTTCCGGCGGCGCGTCGCCCTGCGCCGACACGGCCAGCTGGCCCTGGGCCAGGACCTGCCGGCCGGACGTCCCGGCCGGACGGGTCACCTTCACGGTCACGGTGTTCGAGGCCGGCGAGAAGGCCCACACCAGGCGGAGGACCGGCGCCGGGTCCGGACGGCTCAGCAACCCCCACACCAGCACCACCAGCGCCAGCAGCCCCAAGAGCACCATGCCCCGCCTGAACCGGAACTGCGCGGCGGAAGGCCGGGGCCGAACGGGATAGGCGCCCGCCGGATCCGGAACACGGCGCGTGGCCTGTGGCGTCACGGCACCATCTTCACGCCAGGTCCGGATAATTCAAGAACCGCCGGACGATGATCTCGGCCGTGTCGGATTCCGGCCATCCGAAATTCGGCCGCGCCGGCGTGGCATGAGCAGGAACTACGTTCCGATAGCGCTATGGTGGCGGCGTGATGAAGGCATGAATAGCCGACAGGGGGCACCGTGCCGCTGAACCGCGTTCCGGACTTCGGCGACAGTAATTTTGCATCACCGCACGACAGGAAATCCCGCCTCTTGTCCGCTTCGTGATGATTAGTTGTTCCGGCCATATTCGTTAGGAAGAGGATGGTGCGTTCGCTGAGGCGGGAAGGCGGGGCCGAGCCCAGTCGGCGGCAGATACTGGCTGGCGGCATTGGCACCGGTGCGCTCATTGCGTTGCCGGATCGGGGCTCGAGCGACCGTTCGGGTAACCGGCGCGTGATATCTGAGAGGCCCGCTTCCCGCCACGCCTTTCTTTACGGCATACCCGATCCGGGGTCATCTCTGGCCGCGTCCCTGGCGGTCGCGAGGTACCCGGCATCGCGGGCCGCGGAGTACCCGGCCGCCCGGTCGGCGGCGCCTGATTCGGTCCCGATCGCGGTCAAGCTCGCCGCCGCGCCGGTCTCGTCGCCAGACCAGCAGACGACGGCGCTGGCCACGGTGGATTCCGTGGCCGATGGGGCGAGGGTGACGCTGACCCTCCTCGCCGGCTCCTCGGCGGCCATCGCCAAGCAGGGATCGGTGACGATTCGCGACGTCCCGGATGGGGCGAGCATCCTGGTTACGCCGGTCTTCGCCCCTGGCTCCGCGATCATCTCCCTGGTCATGGCCATCACGGTGCCAGTGAGCAGGCGCCGGGTACACAAGGCGGACCCGCATACCGGCGCCAAGGTCAGCCGCTGGGCGACGACCTGGAGGTCGCACCATGCGCTGGCCTATTTCGACCAGCACACCGGTGCCTTCACCGGACCGTTCCACCTGGCCAACGTGCCGTCTCTGGCGTTGTCCACCGCGGCGGCCAGCAGCTCCGACCTGTATCTGTGGACGACCAGGGAACCGCAGCCAGGCGATTCCGCCGACATCCGGGCCCGGGCCCTGCTGTCCCGGGTCAGCGCGTTCCCCCTCGGCTCGGGGAAGGCCAGGTTCTCCGAGCCGGCGCCGGCGCCTTGGCCCGGTGGTGAGCCGGTCGTCACCCTTCCGAACGGCCACGTGGCCCGCCTGGTCAGGGGGCGCGACGTGCAGGTCTGCTCGGCGCGGACCGGAGAGGTGACCGAACTGGCGATCGCGCCGCTGAACGCCATCCGCGCCAAGCCGAGCGCCGTCACCATGCAGGCACGGCCGGACGGCACCGTATTCATGACCAAACCGGGTGCCGGGGTGGCCGTGGTCGCCGATCCGGCGGACTCGTTCCGGGCCAAGGCACATATCCGCTTCCCGGTGCCGGGGGCGCCGCTGGGGGCTCCGTGGAGCAAGGCGGTGCTGTCACCGGCCGGCGACACCCTGTACGTCCTCGGCTCGGCCGCCGCCGGCGGCCTCTGCGCGTACGACGTGCCCTCCGGCGCGCTGGCCGGCTCCTACAGCGAGGGCCGTCAGTACGCCGGGCTCTACCTGCTGCCCAGCGGAACCCTGCTCGCGGTGGCGCCGGAGAACCCGCGGCTAGCGTTCTTTTCTTCCACGCTGAGCCCGCTCGGCACGACGGATACGACCCTGCAGGTGTCGGCCGTGTACTGAGCCGACCGCATCAGCGTGTACCCACCAGGGCCCTCACGGAGGCATCACGGACATGACGGGATTTGACACCGCCGGGCGGATACAGAACACGTACGCGTCGGCGCGCCGTGAATTCGGCGTGGCCCCGGCCTTCTGGATCCGCTATTTCCCCCCGTCGCCAGCGGCCGACCTGTTCAGCGACGACGCGGTGGCGGAAAGCCGCGGAGCGTGGGACAGCGGAGGCCCCAACGTGGGTTGCGTGTCCGCTCCCAGGCAGTCCCGGCTGAGCGGGTCCGCGGCGGAGGGCCTCGCCGATGCGCAGGTCTTCGCCGCGGCGATGCTGGCCGCCTACCATGCGGTCCGCCCGCTTCAGCTGCCATCGAACGGCCGGCTGTACTGCTGGCTCGACCAGGAATACTCAACGTCCCTGAGCCTGGCTTACTGGCAAGCGTGGGCACACTACATCGCGGAGTACAACTTCGCGGGGCTGGGCACCTATCCGCTGTATCCGTGCCTGTACGCCAGCCCCTGGTCGCCCCATCCCAATTGCACGACCATCGCCAAGGTGAAAGGCGTCGATGCCCCCAGCGCCATCTGGACACCCGAACCCCAGTCGTGTGGCGGCCTGGCCCACCCGCCCCAGTGGCGTGCGGCCAGGTGCGGGACCGTGCCGACGAAGCTGTGGCAGTACGCCGAGCAGAACGCGTGCAACCTGGTGTCCAATGTTGACCTCAACGTGGGCGGCGCGGGATTCGCGACGGCCAATTTCTGCTTCCACCTCAGCCGGAGGCCTTAGCAGGAGGCCGGATGGTCGATATTAACCAGATCACGTCGTCAATCGTCGCCGGCTGGGTCGTCAGCTGCGGCGCGGTTCTCATCGTGGCCGGGACGGGCAAGCTGTACCGCGGCGCGCGTGACCTGGACGGCAGCACGGCCATCTGGGATGTGCTGCGGATGCCGCCACGCCGGCGCAGACGCGCCGAACTGGCAGCTGGCGGCCTGGAGTGCGCGACGGGCGTACTCGTGTGCAGCGGAGCGAACCCGGTGCTCGGCGGCGCCGCCCTGGCCGCGCTCGCGAGCGTGTTCTGCGTTCTGCTCGGATACATGCGCATCAAGCGGATCCCGGGCGGCTGCGGCTGCATCCGATGGCGCCCGGCACCGGAACCGGCGCCAGAGGCGGTCACCTGGCGGGCGATGGCCCGCAGCGGAATGCTGCTCGCCGCGGGCATCGCCGGCGCGATCCTCCCGGCGGACGTGACCGGCGCGTCTGGCCGGGCCTGGTTCGCGGCCGGAATGCTGGCCGGCGGGACCGTCCTGGTGCTGCTGAGCGTGCACACGCCCGTGCTCACGCCGGTCTGCCGGAGGCCGCTGGGGCGCCAGATGCGCGCCACGCTCCACGCGCTGGCCGGGCACGAGATCTTCGCGGCGATGGCCGCCTCGGCCGGGCCGTTCGGGCCCGTGGCCCGGTACCGCCGGACCGGGTGCACCGACGAGTTCTGGTTCACCCCGGCGGCTGGCCAGGGTGGTCAGGCCGTGGTATTCCGGGTGAGCCGCACGGCGCCCGGCGGACGGCTGGCCGTTCATGCGTCGCGACGGGACGGCCGGACACCGGGTACTGCCTGGCCGGCCCGGGCCGTCGGCGTGCCGAATCTACCGGACGCGTCCCAACCGGGGAGTGCGGCGCGTCGTCATAGGACCAAAGGCTCCCTGATAAGGGAAGAGAGGCGTCATGAGGTTCCAGGTAGAGCCTAACCGCGCTGCCGTCGGCGCTCTGGCGGCGGCGTGCGGGCTGATGCTGACCGCGTGCGGCAGCGTGAGCGCACCGGGGACGGCAGCGTCCGTGACGCCGACCGCCAGCGCGACCGCCAGCGCGACCGCGACGCCGACCGCCAGCGCGACGGCGACGCCGACCGCCAGCGCGACCGCGGCGAGCTCGCCCTCATCCGCCACCACCCAGGCGTGCGTCACCTCTCAGCTGAATGTCAGCCTCTCCAACACCGGGGCTCTCGCGGGCCAGGCCGGCGGCTACCTCAGATTCACCAACCACAGCCGCACCCCATGCCGGATGAGCGGCTGGCCCGTGGTGACCGGGCTGACCGCCGCGGGAACGGCCACACCCCTGAAGCACGCGCACTCAACCATGTTCGGCGCCTGGCAGTACACCGCACCGCCGCCGGTCGTGACCCTCAGGCCAGGAGATTCCGCCTACGCG
>Ga0335076_10004980_pt1 | contig 13455 bp, 8 predicted proteins | sample Lox_Sample_25_FD_206717 | JGI IMG/M metagenome (GOLD analysis project Ga0335076, IMG submission 206717) | Soil microbial communities from Loxahatchee National Wildlife Refuge, Florida, United States - Lox_Sample_2.5 | ecosystem: Environmental > Terrestrial > Soil > Wetlands | place: USA: Florida... | reverse complement strand
CCGCAAAGCCTCGTCCTTGCTCTCCGGCTCGCGCGGCTTCGATGGCCGCGTTCAGCGCCAGCAGGTTGGTCTGGTCAGCGATGTCGTCGATTACCGCGATGATCTTGCCGATCTCTTCTGATCCTTTGCCCAGCGCGATCACTTGCGCCGCCGTTTTTGTCGTCGCATCGGCAATGTTTCGCATCGACGCCAGCGCGGCCTCCACCACTTCCCCGCCGCGCTTCGCGACCGAAGCCGCCTGCCGCGAATTCTCGGCCGCTGCCTGGGAATGTTCCGAAATCTGCTGTACGGTCGACGACATCTCGTGCATGGCCGTCGTCGCCTGCACCGTCTGCCCTGATTGCGTCCGAGCGCTTTCTGCCGTTTGCGTCGCACCGCTCGAAATTTCTTCGCTGGCGCTCGCCACCTGCTCCGCCGAGGTCGCAATGGTTCTCACAATCTGGCTCAGGTTGTGCTTCATCTCATTCAACGCGGTTCCCGCCTGCCCCAGTTCGTCCTCGCAGAAAATCTCCAGGTCCGGTATGGCGAGATTGTTCTGCGAAATCTCCTGGATCACGGTCACCATCTCACCGGTAGCGCGCGTCACAAAGCGCGTGATTGCGATTGCGATCACCACCGCCAGCACGCATCCCACCAGCACTCCGCTCACCAGCAGCCAGCGCGTGCTGGCTTCCACCCGATGTCCATCGTCCACAGCGTCGGTCGACAGCTTGTTTTCCAGTTGCTCCATGTCATCGACATCGCTGCGGAGTTGGTTGCGCAACTCTGATGTCGACGCGCTGAAACACAGGTCCAACGCCTCCTTGTGCTTGCCTGCTCGCTGCAGGGCAATTTCCTGATCGACAATCTTGCGATATTCCACAAACGCCGACAAGACATCGCTCATCAGCTTCTTGCCTTGCTCGGTCACGATCATGCCTTCCAGTTTTTCGGTTGTTTCCCGGAATTCCCTTTGACCTTCCGCGTCATGTTTGAGCGGCGTCGTTTCATCCGGTTTCAGTAGAAACCCGCGCACGCCCGTGGTCTGCTTTTCGATGGACGCGGTCATCTTCGCGCCCAGCCGCGCCTTCTCCAGGTTTGTCACCGCGCGGCCGCTCGCCTCTGACATTCTCGATGTCGATACGTATCCAATCACCCCCACCGCCAACAGCAAGAACAGCGCCGTGCCAAATCCAAGCGACAGCTTCATCTTCAAACTTAGTTTTCTGAACATGTGTTCTCCTCGGACCCGCGCAGCTTTCCGTGTTGGCGAGTGCTACCCATGTCATCGGCGAAAGAGGAAGAATCCTTAGAAACCACGGAGAGGCTCAAAAATCAGGGCTGCGGCTCGTATGGCAAACGGGAAGAATTCAATCTGGGAAGAGCTATCGTTTCACTAGCTTTCGTCTCAGGATTTCTCGCTGGACCCAAGCATGCGTCCTACGACTTTCGTGCAGAGCGGTGGCTACGCTGATAAAAGCGCTGCACCTTCGCCCGGTTGCCGCACAGTTTCATGTCGCACCAGCGCCGACGATGATTCTTGCTCGTATCGAGAAACAACCATTGACAGGTTTCGGAAGCACAAGCCCGCACGTTTTCCAGGTCCTCGGAAACCAGCAACTCGGCCGCCGATTTCGCGATCGGCCACAGCGGCGCCCGGAAGTCGTTCAGCATGTCGTCAAACTTCCACGCAAAACCTTTGCCTGCCTCCACCAGTTGCGCATGCTGCCCGGCTTCCTGCACGAACTGGTTCAATTCATACAGAGCCGCGCGTGGCACGGGCTTCTTCTGGGCAATTGGCCAGACCACGTGGTAGATCGCTTCACGTAATCGGATCGCTGCCGCCAGCGCACGCTTCGCCTCTTCCGGCGCAGCCGTGCTCCTGGCAAACAATCGATCGACCTGCAGCGTCGACAGGATCCTGGTGTCTTCGGCAAAACGTCCGAGGTCCACGTAGTGCTGCAACAGTTCTTTGGGCTGCTCGAGGAAACGGTCGTCGAGCGTATTGACGAAATCCAAGCAAAGCGCTCCCGCCACAAGCTCAAACTTTGGCGGACGCCGCGCGGTCTCGTGGCGGGAATGATCCATCGGCATATACCCTCATTATCTAACCGTTAAATACTGATTGACAAGTTAGGTCGGCGGAGCGTAGCTTGAATCTAACCTGCAATACTTACTTTGAGGGTTAGATATGATGAACCATCAAGCCGCCCAGATTTTGGCCCTCATTCGCAGCCAGTCTGCGAATCGAAGATCGACAGACGTCAATCCATCGGCCAGCAAACTGAAACATGAAAAGTTGCTTAACATAGCAGGGAGGCCCGTGATCGCTCCCAATCCATCTCGTGCAACTAGCCCGCGTGGCTCTGACACGCTGAAGCTGGCGCTCGCCTTCGCCGCCATCTATCTGGTGTGGGGCTCAACCTACCTGGCGATTCGCTACGCCGTCGAAACCATTCCGCCGCTCGTGACGGCGGGCCTGCGGCACACCATCGCGGGCTCGATTCTGTTTGCATGGGCGTGGCTGCGCGGATATCGTCCTCGCCGCGAGCACTGGATCGCCGGCGCAATCGTCGGAGCATTATTCTTCCTGGTTGGTCATGGCACGTTGCACTGGGCGGAGCAGTACGTGGGATCGGGCCTGGCGGCGCTGCTCATCGCAACCGAGCCGATGTTTATTCTTCTGTTCGCATGGGCCATGCGCCAGCAGAAGATCAGCCGGATCAGCGCTCTGGGCCTGGCTTTGGGCGTGGTTGGCGTCGCCGTGCTCACCGGCGGAGCACTCGCCAGCAAGAGCACGAGCCTGCTCGGAATCATCGCCGTGCTGGTTGGGTCCGCCGCGTGGGCGTTCGGCGTCGCGCTGTCCCCGAAACTGAAGTTGCCAACGGACGCGTTGGCGCGCACCGCCGTGCCTCTGGTCTGCGGCGCGGCCATGCTGCTGATTGCGGCGGCTGTGACCGGAGAGTTTCACGCCACGCACTGGGCGAGCATCTCGTTGAAATCAGTCTTGGGATTGGCGTATCTGATTGTGTTCGGATCGATCGTAGCCTTCACCGCGTACACGTGGCTGCTGCAACTCTGCCCGCCTACGCTGGTGGCGACGCACACCTATGCCAATCCTGTCGTGGCGGTGCTGCTGGGATGGCTGCTGGCTTCGGAAGCGCTCAGCAGCCGGATCGTGCTGGCGTCAATTGCGATCCTGGGAGCAATCGTGCTCATCCGCCGCGGCGAGCGCCACGCCGAACGAGCGGCGGTAGCGCCCGCACCCGCGGACGTGAAATCGTTTGAGCAGTGTGCTTAGTAAGCGTGTTGTATTTCGGAGCACAGGATCCATAAGTGGTCCATGTACTCGCCGCTCATCGAGCGGAAGCCAGTGACGACGGATCCCGCTGGACACAGCGCTTCGACGGGCCGGCCGCCGGGATGCGGGCGAGTGACGGATTCGGTGAAGTCGATCTGAGGATTGTCGTAGCGCTGCGCAATGTCGCGCACGAAGCTGCACTCGCCGACGGTCTCGTCAACCGACGCCCCGACACGTCCTCTGAGCCCGCGCAGAGCGCGTCCGGGGGAACAATGGGCATCGCGCACGGGCGCACCTCCGCGGCTGCCGGTGCGCTGCGTTATGCGCCGCTCGTCGCCGAGCGATCCATCGGAACGCATGGGCGCGCACTCAAGCCACGCCTGGTTGTAGAACTCACCTGTTTGCACATGAAAGCCGACAGCCACGAAGCCTGCGTCGCAAACGGCGTCGGGGGCAGGACGTCCGCCGTTGCCACCGCCAAAGTCGCTCATGGTGCGGTCGTACGACAGGATGAGGATGTTGCCGCGATTGCGGTCGCGGTACTGGTCGCGGTTGTGATCATGATCCCGATCGTGATCCTGCGCCACGGCAGTCGCGGCTAATAGACATGCCACTCCCATGAAGAAAAGGATCCTGCGTTGTGAAGAAGTCATTGCACGCCCCTTTTTTGATCCGATCGCCGAGTCGACCGGTTGATTTGACCGGATGGTAGAAGTGGAGCGAATCGCTGTCAATGCGGAACGAGGTTCCCGAGGTTGTTGCCAGGGAGCGATTTTTTTATCGCAACGCAGAAATTTCTGATAGTTCCCATCAAAAACACAATTCCGGATGCCTTTGTAGGGATGCTTTCCCTACATAGGAGGCTTTATGCCGACACGGTGGTTTATCGAGTGGAAGGCAAGGGCGTTGCGCAAGCAATAGCCCTTGCCCCTGGTCGAGCATCAAGCTCTGAAATCGTTTTGTCATCCTGAGCAAAGCGAAGGAAGTATGCGTTCTGCTGGTCGTCTACGGGGAGATCGCGCCAGCGACGCCCGCGCGCCGATGTCATTCCGAACCGCCGCGAAGCGGCGGTGAGGAACCTGCTCTTGCGCTAGCCACACCCGAACGCCCTGAGGCGCTGCAACCGCAGCGCCGGCGCACCATCCGAAGTGAGACCGCCCTAGAAAATCCTCTTGTCATCCTGAGCAAAGCGAAGGACCTATGCATTCTGCCGGAGTCGACCCCGGAATGAGATCCCGCCACCAACGCCCGCGCAAAGCGGCGGTGAGAAACCCGCTTTTCGGCCAGGCCACACCGAACGCCCTGAGGCGCTGCAACCGCAGCGCCGGCGCACCATCCGAAGTGAGACCACCCAGGTCGAGCGCCAATTCCCAAAAATCCTCTTGTCCTCAGCAAAGCGCTTGAAGAAGTTCGGGTGTGGCTAGCGCAAAAGCAGGTTCCTCACCGCCGCTTTGCGGCGGTTCGGAATGACAGCGTGCTTTGCGCGGGGCTTCGGTGGCGCGATTTCACTCCGTGGACGACTCCCGGCAGAATGCATAGGTCCTTCGCTTTGCTCAGGATGACAAGAGGATTTTTTAGGGCGGTCTCACTTCGGGCAGATGGTGCAGCGCCGCTTACGGTTGCGGCGCCTGAAGGCTTGTCGGTGTGCTGGCTGAAAAGCAGGTTCCTCATCGCCGCTTCGCGGCGGTTCGGAATGACAGCGGCTTTGCGCGGGCGCGGCTTCGGTGGCGCGATTTCACTCCGTGGACTTCTCCGGCAGAATGCATAGGTCCTTCGCTTTGCTCAGGATGACAAGAGGACTTCGGAATTGGTGCTCGAACAGGGCGGTCTTACTTCGGCCGGATTGGACGCCGGCGGTACGGTGTCTAGCTTAACGGTGTCTAGTTAGCGGTGTTGGTCGCGGCGGCGGAGGTAGTCGATGAACATTTGTTCGACGGGCTTGTCGTAGGCCATCAGGACGTGGCGGACGGTGTGGCCGCTGACGAAGTGGCAAACTTCTTCGGCGAGGTTCTTGGCGTGATCGCCGGCGCGCTCGAGCGACTGGGTCATGAAGATGACTTGCAGGCTGGCCTGGCGGTGAATGTTCTCCGGATTCTCGATGTGGCGGAGGAAGATGAGATTGCGGAGGCGGTCCATTTCGGCGTCGGCGCGGAGAACGTCGATGGCCTTGCCAATCTCGCGATCGGAGAATGCGGAGCCGCAGTCGGTCAGCATTTTTTCGAGGAGTGTAGCCATCTGCGTGAGGTCGCGGGTGTCTTCGGAATCGATGCGGCTGCCGGCGGCCTGGGCGCTGTTGGCAAAGCTGAGCAGGAGGTCCCCGATGCGCTCGAGACCGATCATGAATTTCATGCAGGCGAGAAGTTCGCGAGCTTCGGCGGGACCGACCTCGGTAATAGCGGCGGTCACGCCCTGATCAATTTCCATGTCGAGCGTGTCGAGTTCGCGCTCGCGTTGGCGGAGCGAGCTGAGGAGAGCGTTGGAACCGGTGGCAATTCCTTCAGCGGCGGCGCCCGCAGACTCTTTGGCGAGACGACAAGCCTCAATGGTGCGGCGCACGATGTAGTGGTGGGCCGGTTCTGGATTGGAGCTTTGTGGAGCGGTGCTCATGACAGGGTCCGGGCGGCGAGAACGCACGCGGGGAAGGGGCTTTACAGACCCGTCTCCACGGTTCGGCCGTTCATGGGATGGGATTGCCAACGGTTAAGGATAAAGCTTGTTTGTGGAGAAGGTGGTTAAAAAGCTGTGAATTTTGGGTGTTTTTTTGTTGTCAAGGGAAAAAACGGGTTGGCGGGAACGCGCGGTTGTGTGTCGGCGGCTAAAAAGCAGGTTCCTCACCGGCGCTTTGCGCCGGTTCGGAATGACATCGCTAGTGGGGTGAGGAGCCACGAAAATCCCCACTTCTGGCAAAGGCGGCCAGAAGTGGGGCACCCTACAACTCTCCTGGTTAGGCGGTGGGGAGGGTGAATAGGAAAGTTGCGCCGTGGCCTAGTTCGCTTTCGGCGCGGATGGAGCCGCCATGGGCGCGCATGATGTGCTTGGCGATGGCGAGGCCTAGCCCGGTGCCGCCGGATTCGCGGGAGCGGGCTTTGTCGACGCGGTAGAAACGTTCGAAGAGTCGCGGCAGGTGTTCGGAAGAGATGCCGGTGCCGAAGTCCTGCACATAGAACTCGATGCCGCGCTGGAGGGAACGCGCGCCAAGAATGATGCGTCCGCCGGTGCGGCCGTATTTCATGGCGTTGTCGACCAGGTTCGAGAACACTTGATGGATGGCCTCGCGGTCGGCGAGGACAGGCGGCAGAGATTCAACAGAGCCGCTGCCGCCTTGCGCGTCGATGATCTCCAGGTCGACTCCCTGGGAGCGAGCGACCTCGCGGAAACTTTCTTCGGCGTCGTGAAGAAGTTCGATCGGCGGAACTGGCTCGGTCTCAAAGCGAGTTTCGCCGGATTCGACGCGGGCAAGCGTAAGTAGATCCTCAGTGAGTCGCGACATGCGGGCGGCGTTCTTACGAATGATTTCCAGGAACTCGCGATTCGGAGCGCCACCATTTTCCGGCATGGAGTCGAGAAGAGTTTCGGAGTATCCCTGAATGGAAGTCAGGGGAGTGCGAAGTTCGTGCGAGACGTTGGCGATGAAATCGCGTCGAGTTTTTTCCACGCGCTCGGTTTCGGTGAGATCGCGAAGCACGGCGACAGCGCCGCCATCGGGCAGAGGAGCGGCGGTGACGTCGTAGGCGCGGCCGGGCACGATGGAAGTGGCGCGAGCGGTCTGCACTTCTTTGGTCGAGGTGGCGGCCTTGACGGTGGCGAGGAAATCGGGATCGCGAATGGTTTCGACAACTGGCGCGTTGAGACGGGTGCGCTGCGGGACGAGCCGATCCATGGGCTGATTGGCCCACTGCACCAGGCCGTCGGCGCTGACGGCGATGACGGCGTCTTGCATGCTGTTGAGCAGAGTTTCGAGCTGGCGCTGGCTGGAGCGGACGGCGGCAAAGCTGCGTTCCACCTGGCGGGCAGTGCGGTCGATGGCGACGGCCACGCGCCCAATTTCGTCGACAGAAGTATCTTTGACGCGAGCCCGAAGATCGCCGCGCTCGATGCGGGCCGCGATGTCGACAATGTGTTCGAGGCGGCGGGAGATCCAGACCGAGGCTGCCGCAGCCACTAGCAGCGCGATCAGGGAGGCCAGTGCAGATCCCCAGAGCAGGCGGCGGTGCACCTGCGATTGGACGGCCTCGATATCAGAAAGAGGATAGGCGAGGCGGACAGCGCCTCCGGAGAACGGGGCAGCGACGTAGAGAAACGGAACTCCGAGCGTGGCGCTGCGGCGTTCGTTGGAAGTGGTTTTGCCGGACAGAGCCTGGGTGAATTCCCCACCGAAATTCTCCGTCTCCGCGGGATTCTGCTGCGAATCGGCCAACACATGCCCGGAGGCATCGATGATAGTGGCGCGAGCGCCGGCGGCGTGTCCTTCCTGAGCCGCGATTTCAGCGAGCGGGTAGGTATGGTCGATTTCGACGCGATGGGCAAACATGAGCGTCTTCTGAGTGAGGTTGCGCTCGATCTCGGTGCGGAGAGAGTTTTCCCAGGCGCCGGCGAGCATCACGTCAATGATGGCCGCAGTGCCGGCGATGACGATGAGGAATACAGCCAGGAGCTTGAAGAAGATACGATTCTTCATTGCGAAACAGTGGTCAAGGGAAGCGTACCACGGAGGCACTGAGACACGGAGGATGGCAGGCGAAAAAACGACTGCGGAAGTGAATTGCTTCCTCCCGCGGTTTTATTCCGATTGACAGCCGGCGAAAACCACTTTGCGGTTACGCCACCCGCTTCTCCGTGCCTCCGTGTCTCCGTGGTAAATCGCCGGCCGCGAAGAGGGTCACTTGGGCGACTCGAAACGATATCCGGCGCCGCGCACGGTCTTGAGGTAGCGCGGATTCTCAGGATCAGGCTCGATCTTCTCACGGATGCGGCGGACGTAGACATCGACCGAGCGCGGAGTCACGTAGGCGGTATCGCGCCAGACAGAATCAAGCAAATGATCGCGGGTGAAAACGCGTCCCTTGTGGCGGGCAAAGTAGTCGAGAAGACGAAACTCGGTCGCGGTTGTGGGGACGACGCTGCCGCGAACGGTCAGGGTCATAGCCGAGGGATCGATTTCAATTTCGCCAACCTTCATAGGGCTGGGCGGAAGCGGACGCTCGAAACGCCGGAGCACAGCCTTGACGCGAGCCACGAGTTCACGCGGGCTGAAGGGCTTGGCGATGTAGTCGTCGGCTCCGAGTTCGAGTCCGAGGACACGATCGGCTTCGCTGCTCTTGGCAGTCAGAAAGATGACGGGAACGGCGGCCAGGCCGGGCGTCTGGCGAACCGTGCGGCAAATTTCCAGGCCGTCTTTGCCGGGAACCATGATGTCGAGAATGAACAGTGCGGGACGCTGGCGCTCGGCGTCGGAGAGGACGTTGGCGCCGGTTGGGTAGACGCGCACGGTGAAGCCTTCGTTTTCAAGATGGTGACGGACGAGGCGCGAAATATCGGGATCGTCTTCAACAACGAAGATGCTCGGTTTCACGGGAATATTGTAACGAACGAGGTGGCGAGTACCTAGTGCCGAGTTGCGCGCGGTTTTCATCGGATGTTAACAAATGGAAGGATGCGTTGTTCGTGGAGTGGGGTCGCTCAGGGGCTGAAGCCCGGTCGTTTATGGGGCCTGGGCGGCGCGCCTGAAGGCGCGCCCTGATACGAAGCTTTGCTCCATCTGTTACGAATTTTCGCTTCACCTGTCACGAGTTTTCGCTTCACCTGTTGTGTACCTTTGCTCACACCTGTTACGAAGCTCTCCACCTTTACGAGCCTTCGCTTCACCTGTTACGAAGCTTTGCTTAGGGCGGGGTTCCCGATTTGAATGGGGTCCCGGATGAGGAGGGAAATGAATAATTTCTCTGGCTTGTAGTGCGGTAGAAGCGGTTCTTTCTTCGATGAAAGAAGAGTGCGGCTCATACGGCAAGAAAATCGAGACGCAGAGACGAAGGGAGACCGGCATTGATCACCCTGAGAAGGCTCTTATTTTTGGTACTGACAGCGAGTCTGGCAATCGGCCAGACGAACGCGCCCGCGGCACCGGCGGAAAGCAAAGAATCGCCGCTTTCCTTTCGCATTGGTGGGGCAGACTTCACGCCGGGCGGCTTTCTGGATTTCACCACGATCTTCCGCACGGAAAATGTGGGCACGCTGGGGACGAGTTTTTACAACATTCCATTCAGTAATGCAGCGCAGGGGCATATGACGGAAACGCGGATGACCGCGCAAAACTCGCGACTGAGCCTGAAGGCGCATTCGGCGTTTGGAAAAAATGATGTCACCGGCTATGTAGAAGTCGACTTTCTGGGCAACGACGGCTCAAACATTGAAGTAACCAGTAATAGCCACACCCTGCGGCAGCGGCTGTATTTCGTGGATGTGAGGCGCGAGAAATGGGAGTTTGCCGGGGGACAGATGTGGGGATGGCTGACGCCGAATCGCGTTGGAGTGTCGTCGATGACCGCGGAAGTTTTTTATGGACTCGACGAGGACTTCAACTATCAGGTGGGGCTGACCTGGACACGCGCGCCGCAATTCCGCGTCGTGTATCACCCGGACGAACATTGGGCGATGGGGGTGGCGGCGGAAAATCCGGAGCAGTTTGGAGGGCAGGGAGAGATCACGTATCCGGCGGCATTCAATTCGCAATTGGCGAGCGAGATCGATTCGGCCGCGGGAGGAACGTCGGTGCCGAACCTGCATCCGGACATCATTCCGAAGATCGCGTATGACACGACGAGAAATGGGAAGCACTTGCACGCCGAAGTGGCAGGACTGGTTTCTTCGATGAAGGTTGCGGATTTGCCCACGGTGACTGGTGCGGAGACGTTTGTAAAACATACGAAGACCGGTGGAGGAGTCTCGGCGGCGGTGAATTGGGAGTTCCTGAAAAATATCCGGTTCGTGAGCAATGGATTTTGGAGCGACGGCGGCGGCCGCTACATTTTCGGCATGGCGCCGGACGTGGTGGTGGCCCCCGTGAATGCTGCGGGGAATACCTGCGCGGTCACGGGAACAACGACGAAAGCAGCGACAGGTTGCGATGTTGCGCTGGCGCTGGTGCATGCGGGTTCGGGGATCGCGGGCTTCGAGGCTCAGGTGACGAAGAAAACGATGTTCTATGCGTACTACGGCGCAATGTACGCACAGCGGAATGCGTATCTGGATATCACGTCAACGGCGACGACGCAGCCGTATGTGGGATTTGGTGGGCCGAGTTCGGCGACATCGAACAATCGCACGATTCAGGAACCGTCAGGGGGATGGATCCAGACGTTCTGGAAGAATCCGCAATACGGGGCGCTGCAGTTCATCACGCAGGCGTCGTATTTGACGCGGAGTCCGTGGTACGTGGCGGCGGGCACGCCGAAGAATGCGCACTTGAGCATGGCTTGGGTGGACTTTCGGTATGTGTTGCCTTAGTGACTGGATTGCGAAGCAGCGCCGGAATTTTTCCGGCGCTTTTTTCGTTGGATGAGCGTGGTTGAGGGCTCAGTCAAAAGCCCCACCCTGTCGCGAAAATGCGACAAGGATGGGGCACCCTCGGATTCTTAGCGCGACATTTTTACGATTAGATTGGCTGCTTGATCGATGTGGAAGCGTGTTACCGGCGGGATTACTGTGGTGGCGCTGTATTCGGTGATGATGGCTGGGCCGGAGTAGCGCTGGTCGGGATGGAGATCTTCGCGGGAATAGATTTGGGTTGGGAGTTTTCTATCTTCGAAAAGGACCTTGGCTTGTTGTGACGCTGTCGAGCTTCGGCCGACTGGCCGGCCCCTTCGACTTGGCCCAGGACGGACGAAGGCGTCCGTCTCTCCATGTGCTTTCTTGGATTTTAGGGTGGCACGGAGGCGGAGGGTTACTAGTTCGACTTCGCGGGTGGGGTGAGAGTAGCCGTAGCGGCGGTGGTGTTCGTCGCGAAAATCATTCAGGAGATTTCTGGTGAACGGGAGATTGAGTTCGTATCCCTGGCCGCGGTAGCGGAGGTCGACGGAGTAGTGGTACTTGGGGGTTCCCTGCCAGGATTCGGCGGTGAAATCTTTTTTGGCGGTTTTTTTCAAGGCTGCGAATTCTTGATTCAGCTTTGCGAAAACGCGGGCAGGAGCGCCCACCCCGCGTTGAGAGCCCACTTCAGACAAGACGGTGCGGGAATAGTCTTTGACTACGTCGCTTTGCAAAATCCCGAGCGCGGAGAGTGCGCCGGGGAAAGCTGGAATGATGACGTGGGGAATGCTGAGAGATTCGGCCAGGGCGCAGGCGTGGAGGCCTCCGGCGCCACCGAAGGCGACCAGGGCGAAGTGGCGCGGATCGCGTCCGCGCTCGATGGAGACCACGCGGATGGCTTTTTCCATGGTGGCGTTGACGACGCGGATCACGCCGACGGCAAATTGATCGAGCGTGAGCGTGGAGCGATTTTTCTTGAGCCATTGCTGGGTGATCGCACGCGTGCGGTCGAGGTCGAGGGTGAAATTCCCCCCGAGGAAATTTTGGGGCTGAAGGCGGCCGAGAAGAAGGTTGGCGTCGGTAACGGTGGGCTCAAGACCGCGTCCGTAGCAGATGGGGCCGGGATCGGCGCCGGCGGATTCGGGGCCGACGCGAAGAACTCCGGCGGCGTCGAAGCGGGCGAGCGAGCCTCCACCGGCGCCGACGGTGTGAATGTCGAGCATGGGAACGCTGATGGGCAGGCCAGCAATGTGGGCGTCGCTGGCAGTGGTGATCGTACCTTCGACCAGAGAGACGTCGGTTGAGGTGCCTCCCATGTCGAAGGCGATGATGTTTTCAAATCGGCTGGCGCGGGCGGATGCGGCGGCCCCGACGACACCCCCGGCGGGCCCGGAGAGAACGGTGCGGACGGGCTCGCGGGCTGCGGCGGCGACGGATGCGATGCCGCCGGAAGATTGCATGACGAAAATGCGGGCTTCGGGCTTTGAGCGGCGGGCTTCGGGGAGCCTGGAGTCGGAAGCCGAGAGCCGGGATTCCCAACGTGATTCGAGATTTTTTAGATAGCTCTGCATCACCGGTTGCAGATAGGCGTTGATTGCTACCGTCGACATGCGTTCGTATTCGCGAAATTCGGGAAGGATTTCGTGGGAAATGGAGAGGGGAATTTGCAGATCGCGCAGGGCGGAGGCGACGGCCTGCTCGTTCTGAGGATTGGCGAATGAAAACAGCAGGCAGATCGCGATGGATTGGGCGCCGGCAGATTTGATATGGGCAGCCAAGGACTTCAACTCTTCCGCTGATGGAGCCGTGAGGATTTTGCCGTCGGCGGCGTTGCGTTCGTTGATGCCGAAGCGAAGATCTTTGGGTACGAGCGGCGGGATGCGGTCGAAGAAAAAATCGTAAAGCTTGGGGCGGGCCTGGCGTCCGATTTCGACGGCGTCTTCGAATCCGGCGGTGGTTACGAGGGCGGCGCGGGCGCCCTTGCGTTCGAGCAGAGTGTTGGTGCCGACCGTGGTGCCGTGGAGGAGGACGAAACCTTTGTTGGGGGCGATTTGCTGGAGCGCGCCGACGATGGCTTGGGAGGGATCACTGGGAGTGGAGAAGACTTTCAGCATGCGGAGGCGGCGGGTGGAGGGATCGATCCAGATGCAGTCGGTGAAGGTACCTCCGGTGTCGACGGCGACGCGGAGGGGTTGGACGGGGCGGGGCATGTTGGAGAGCTAGATTAGCATTGGGGGCTTTGTTCCGTGGCAGTCTGTGGCGGCTGCTTGGTACCGGCGAAAAGCAGGTTCCTCACCGGCGCTTTGCGCCGGTTCGGAATGACATCGGCCTTTTATGCGGATCCGGCGGCTCACGATCTCACATTCTGGCTTCGGCGGAATAGGGTTTCCGGTTAGTCCATCACACTACGTGGTGACTCTGGCAGGAAGCAGGTTCCTCACCGGCGCTCTGCGCCGGTTCGGAATGACAGGGTTCTTTCTTTGCGACGGTTCGGAATGACACGGGTTCTTTCTTTGCGACGGTTCGGAATGACAGGGGCTCTTTCTTTGCGACGGTTTCGAATGACACGGACCCTCTTTGCGCGGTTCGGAATGACAGCGGCCTTTTGAGGTCGGTTGTCACTACGGGAATCGAACGATTGGGAAGTTGGC
>Ga0335076_10004978_pt1 | contig 13456 bp, 9 predicted proteins | sample Lox_Sample_25_FD_206717 | JGI IMG/M metagenome (GOLD analysis project Ga0335076, IMG submission 206717) | Soil microbial communities from Loxahatchee National Wildlife Refuge, Florida, United States - Lox_Sample_2.5 | ecosystem: Environmental > Terrestrial > Soil > Wetlands | place: USA: Florida... | reverse complement strand
GCCTCCGCGTACAGGAACGGGTCGGGCACCATCAGCGGGATCTCGTGGCGCATCGTCGAGTGGCGCATGGTGTCGCCGTGGATCAGCACGTCGGGCATCTCTGAATTCATCTTGTCATTGATGGCCGAGCACCAGCATCGCGGCGCTCGCCGGTGGCAGGTCGACGGCGTAGCGACCGTCGTCCTCGGACACGGATGCTGCTTGCGAGGGACCCGCGAGCACCCCAGTGCTGGTTTGCGCTCCGAAGCTCCGGCCGCCGAGCGTCACTCCGCTCGTCGAGCTGGCGCTCGGCGCGGTAAGCCGGATGAGCGTCGCCCTCCGCGAGTCGCCCGGCATGCGGATGGCGAGCGTACGCGTGCTCGAACCCTCGTTGCTCAGCACCACCTGGACCGTGCCGTCGCGCGCGCGTGTCGCCCACACGTTCACGCCGGGGACCTTCGTCGAGCTGACGTCGAGCAGGTGAGATCCCGGCGGCGTCGCCTGAGCGAACATCAGCATCCCGTAATACTCGGGTGACACGGCGGCCCGCCACTGGCCGCCGCTGTCGGTGATCTTGAACAGCTGGTAGCCGGCGCCCGGGAACGTGTGGACGTTGACGCCCGAGACGCCGACGCTCGCGAGGCCGAACAGCGTGTTGAGCGCCCACAGGGCCGAGGCGAACGATTCCGAGACGGACGGATCGGCGCCGCACGAGACCGTGTTGAGCTCGTCGACTCGGAGCGACAGGCCGTGAGCGCGGGCGAGCGCCACGTACGGCGCGAAGGAGTCGGCGAGGCCGGTCGAGGTCGACGGCGACAGTAGCCGCGCGATCGCCGGGTAGCGAGACGACGTACGCGGGGTCAAGCACACCTGGAGCGGATAGCGATGCAACGTCACCAGCCCGAGATGCGGCTCGGCGGCCAGGAACTGCCCGAGATCGCGAGTCCACATCATTCCGCTCAGGCTCGGCCCGGCGAGCGGCACGTTCGGCAAGACCCCGGTGAATCCGGCGAAGTCGCGGGTGAACGCTGCCTCGTCGTAGCCCCTTGGACGGCCGAACACCGCGTGCCCGCTCGAGCTGTACCAGGGAAATGCCGGATAGAGATCCGGCTCGTTGCCGAGCTCGAGCGCCCGCACCGATTGCCGGCCGACGCCGTTGATCAGCGCCCGGGCTTCCGCGGCGGCGAGCTGGGGGCTGTCCTGCTCGAGGTTGACCCCGAGGATCAGGTGGGCGCCGAGCTTCTGCGCGAGCGCGCGGGTGACGTCGAGCCATTGACGGGTGAGGTCGAACGTCACGCCGGCCGGCCGGCTTAGGCCCGCCATCGGCCACCAGGTCCTGTCCGCGCTGTTGCCGCCGATCCGCAGGACCGGCGCCTGGCCTGGCGCGAGGTTGCGGACGAGCTGCTCGAACACGGGGTCCAGCGAGCTCGGATCCTCGCCGGCGTACGCCTCCACCGCCGGGTACTCGAGCGACAGCCCGACGAACCCGGCCGGGACCGCGGGCCCGGGCGCTTTGGCGTCGATCGTCACCGTGGGAGCACCCGCCCTCGGGCTCGGCGGATCGCCGCCGCCGGTGTCGGCGAGCAAGAGGGCGAGGAGCAACGTCGCCACGACCGACACGACCGCCACGTCGAAGTGGAAGAAAGGGCTGCGACGCCACGCGTTCACAAGTTGCAGTTTCGCGCGAGATGACGTCGGCAACCGGCTGACAACGAGACGCAAGCACGGTTGCAATACGATCGCCACGCCGGATCCGGGCGATCGCCCGCCCCGCGCGTAAGCGATCGCGACCACGAGCACCCCCGAGGAGGCCCAGCTTGGATCTCTGCTTGATGATCGAAGGTCAGGAGGGCGTCACCTGGCCGCAATGGCGGTCGCTCGCCACGGCGTGCGAGCAGCAAGGGATCCCCGCCCTGTTCCGTTCGGACCACTATCAGAACCTCGATGGGCAGCACCCGGAGCGCGGCGCGCTCGACGCGTGGGGCACGACCAACGCGCTGGCCGCCCTGACCACGACGCTCCGCCTCGGCACGCTCGTCTCCCCGGCGAGCTTCCGGCATCCTTCGGTGCTGGCCAAGCTCGTGGTCACGGCCGATCACGTGTCCGGTGGACGGATCGACCTCGGGATCGGCGCCGGCTGGCACGAGCGCGAGCACGAGGCTTACGGGTTCCCGTTCGCACCCACGAAAACCCGGATGGACGTGCTCGAGGAGCAGCTCGAGGTGCTGATGGGAACATGGAGCGACGGTTCGTTTTCGTTCGAGGGCGAGCACTACGTCCTGCGCGATCTAGACGCGCAGCCAAAGCCCGTCCAGCGACCACATCCCCCGCTCCTGATGGGCGGGAGCGCGGGTCCGAGGAGCGCCGCGCTCGCCGGGCGGTTCGCCGACGAGTACAACACGCCGTTCCCGGCGCTCGAGGACGTTCCGCGTCTTCGTGGCGCGATCGACGAGGCGTGCGAGCGCGCCGGCCGCGATCCGATCCCGTTCTCCGCGATGATCGGGACCGTGATCGGGGCCGACGACGCCGACCTCGCGGATCGCGCCCGCCGGGTCGCCGAGCGGATCGGTTCCACGACCGACGCGCTCGTGCGCGAGCCGCCTAAGGGGTGGGTCGTGGCCACGATCGAGCGAGCGGCAGAGCAGTTCGCCGCCTATCGCGAGGCCGGCCTGCACCGGATCATGTGCCAGACGCTCGTGCACGATGACCTCGACGCGGTCGCGCTTGTCGCCAGGCTCGGCGCGCTGTTCGCCTAGGCCGGCGCTACCCCGGCCCGGGGCTCGCCTCGCGACCGCAGCTCGCTCGATGGCCGCCTGGGTTGCTCGCCGACCCTGAAACCGCAATCCCAAAAACAGGAGCGCCCCGGATCTGGCGAAAGTGACTTGGGGCCGGATCTGCGGGGCGCTCGCTGAGGGAGGAGAGGGTGTGCGCGAATAGTGACGCCGGCGCTTTCATATGTCAAAGACGAATGCGCTCAGGTATCTATAGGCTTAGCTTATGGAACTTCGCCAGCTGCGCTATCTCGTGGCACTCGCCGATGAGCAGCACTTCACACGGGCGGCGGCGCGCGAGCACATCGCCCAGCCCGCACTCTCGCAGCAAATCCGCCGGTTGGAGCAGGAGGTCGGACTCGCGCTCGTGGAGCGCACCACCCGGCGTGTCACGGTCACCGAGGCGGGTAAGACTCTCGTCGCCCGCGCGCGCCGGATCCTGTCCGAGGTCGACGCCGCCAACGCCGAGATGCAGGCGCTCGCCGGGGTCCGCAGCGGCCACGTGTCGGTCGGCACGATGCACACGATGGGACCGGTGGACGTGTCGCTCGCGCTGGCGGTGTTCCACGAGCGCCACCCCGGGGTCGAGCTGACCGTCCGCGAGCAATCGAGCGAAGAGCTCGCCGAGATGCTGCGCGACGACGTGCTCGACCTGGCGTTCCTGTCGGTGACCGAGCGGATCGAGACCCAGGGGCTCGTGCTACGTCAGCTCGTGTCCGAGGAGCTCGTCGTGGTCTTGCCGCACGACCATCGGCTGGCCGGACGGCGCCGGCTCCGGATGGAGGAACTCGCCGACGAGCAATTCGTGAGCTACCGCGAGGGCGCCCGCTTACGCGAGCTGCTGACCTACGCCGCCCATCAGGCGGGCTTCGAGCCCCAGATCAAGCTCGAATCGAACGAAAGCGAGCGCATCAGGCGGCTCGTGGCGCGCGGCATGGGCGTCGCGATCCTCCCCCAGTCCGACGCCGACCGCTCGGCGGGGCACCTCGCGGTCGCAGCGCTGATCGAGCCCTCGCTCCGCCGCGACATCACGCTCGCGTGCCGCGAGGGCCGGCGCCTCTCCCCCGCCGCGGCCGAGTTCCTGGAGCTGTCGAAGGACCTGTTCATGAGCAAGCCGGCCGGTGGTGCGCCCACGGCCGCGCGGTCTCGATCTGGCCGGCGAGCGAGTACAGAAGATCCTCGGCTCCCGGCCGGCCCACCAGCTGCACGCTGAGCGGGAGCCCGTCCCCTCCGAACCCCGCCGGGACCGCGATCGACGGCTGCCCGGTCACGTTGAACAGCGGGTTCCACGGCATGAACCGCGACGACCGGTCGATCGCGATCGGCGCCGACTTCCCGTACGCGCCCTCGGCCGCGATCGCGGTGCTCGCGAGCACGGGCATCAGCACCACGTCGACCTCGTTCCACAGCTCGAGCACGCGACTAGTCCGCGCGGGCCGCTGCGCGAGCAGCTTGTCTCGCCGGCGGCTCGGCACCAGGCGACGGCCGGCCGCGACCAGTTGCCGCGTCGAGCGCTCGAGCCGGGCGCGGTCGGGAATCGTCCGCGACTCCTCGTAGATGCCCCGCATCCACATCTGCGTGAACTCGATCCCGACCAGCCCGTAGGAGGGATCGCGCTCGACCACCTCGTGCCCGAGCTCGGCCAGCAGCGCCCCGGTCCGCTCCCACGCTCCACGCTGATCGCTCGAGAGCCGGGCGAGGAAGCCCGGCGGGAGCTTGCGCGAGGTGGCGATCCGCAAGCGGCCCGGTGGCGCCGCCGCCGCTGCCACGTAGCTTCCGGTGAACGGCGCGAGCGCGTCGGCATCCCCAGGCATCGAGCCGTGAATCGCGTCGAGCAGGAGCGCGCTGTCGCTTACCGTCCGGGCGAGCGCGCCGAACACGCTCAACCCGAGCCACCCCTCGCGCGCCGGCTGCGGCGAGACGCGGCCGCGGCTCGGCTTCATCCCAACGAGCCCGCAGCACGCCGCGGGGATCCGGAGCGAGCCGCCGCCGTCGGAGCCGGTGGCGCACGGGACCATCCCTGACGCCACCGCCGCCGCCGAGCCGCCCGACGAACCGCCGGGGGTCCGGGTGACGTCCCAGGGATTGCGCGTGACGCCGCTGGCGGCGCTCGCGGTCCAGGGAAAGATCATCAGCTCGGGTACGTTCGTGATTCCCACGGGGATCGCTCCGGCGGCGCGCAGCTTCCGGACCACCTCGCCGTCGGCGGTCTCCGGGGGCCGGAACGACCGCGATCCGCGCGTCACCGACTGGCCGGCGACCGGCATGTCGTCCTTGATCGCGATCGGGACGCCGGCGAGCGGACCCTCCGAGGACGGCATTGCGTCGGCGGCCGCGAGCGCCTCCTCGGGCATCGTCACCCGGAACGCGTTCAGCCTCGGATCGATCGTCCCGATCCGCTCCAGGAACAACTCGACGAGCTCACGCGGGGTGACCTCGCGCCGTCGGACCATGTCGGCAAGCGCGCCCGGCCCCGCGAACGCAAGGTCCTGCTTTTCCGTGGCCGTCATCCCTGAAGCGCCGTCACGAGCTCGCGAATCGCCCCGGGATAGCGGAAGGTGATGCCGGCGTGCTTGGCGTCGAACAGCTCGAGCGTGTGGGCCGCGCCGATCTTCGACAGCTCCTGCGCGAACGCCTGCGCGCCGAGGTCGAGGTAGTACTCGTCGGACTTGCCGGCGTCCAGGTAGATCCGGTGCATGCTGCGGAGCGCATCGGCGTGGTGCGGAGCCATCCGCACCGGATCGTGCTCCAGCCATAGAGCCCAGATGTCGTCGATCACCCGGCCGGTCGAGATCTCGAACGGAAGCAGAGCCCGGCCCGGAGCGGTCAGGTCCGGCGAGTACGCGGACGCATATCCGTACATCTCGAACGGATCCCCGAACTTGGCGAAATCGAAGTGGTCGGCTTGCGCGAGGCGCTCGAAGAAGACCTCGTACGACCCGTCGAAGTTGTCGCGCAACCCCCGGGCCACGTTGCGGAACACGGGCAGGTAGCAGCACTCGAACAGAGCGTCGCCGGCGTGGGAGGCGAGCGCCCCGAACACGTCCGGCCGGAGCATCGGGACGACCATCGCGCCGTATCCGCCGGACGACTTGCCCGACAGCCCGCGGTGATCGCGCGAGGAGAGCGTCGGATACCGGTCGTCGATGAACGGCACGACCTCATCGCAGAGGTAGTCCAGGTAGCGGCCGGTCGAGGCGGAGTTGATGAACTGCGATCCGCCGCGCGACGTCCAGCAGTCGACAAACACGACGATCGCGTCCGGACACGCCCGCGCCGTGAACATCGCGTCGATCCGCTCGATCATGTTCGGCTCGAACGCCGAATGGGACAGCCACATGTCGAGCTGGCCGGTGAATCCCTGGATCACGAACACCGTCGGCAGGCCCTTCGGGTGGTCGAGCTCGACCCCGGGCGGGCGGTAGACGTACAGCGGCCGGCGCGCGGGGTCTCCGAGCGGGTTGCCGGCGAGTGCGTCGGACTCAACGACGAGTTGGTCGAGCGCGCCTCCGAGCGGACGCGCCCACGGCGCTCCGACAACGCCGTCCAGTTCTTGGAGTGCCATGCCATCACCGTACGCGAAACCGCGCGCGCGTGGGACCCTCGGGGCAACCGACCGGGCTATAGTGACCACTCCCAGTCAGTCTCGAAAAGCGGGGATTTCTGAGGTGACCGATCGAGTCCAGACCCCAAGCTCAAACGGCTCCGGAGCTGACATCGATGCGGTCGAGACCACCGAGTGGCTCGAGGCCGTGGATGCAGTCGTCCAGCACGACGGACCCGACCGGGCCCGCCAGATCCTCGCGCGCGCGGTCCAGCGCGCGGAGCTCGCCGGCAGCGGCCCGATCGCCAGCATCACCACACCGTACGTGAACACGATCCCGCCCGAGCGCGAGGCCCGCCTGCCCGGCGATCCGGCACTCGAGCGGCGGCTGCGCTCGATCGTCCGGTGGAACGCGATGGCGATGGTCGTGCGCGCCAACAAGTTGTCGTCCGAGCTCGGCGGGCACATCGCCAGCTTCCAGTCGCTCGCGACCCTGTACGAGGTCGGCTTCAACCACTTCTGGCACGCGCCTTCCGATGACCACGGCGGCGACCTCGTGTACTTCCAGGGCCACTCGTCGCCGGGCAATTACGCGCGCGCATACCTCGAGGGGCGCCTGAGCGAGGACCAGCTCGACAACTTCCGCCAGGAGGTCGACGGCTCCGGCTTGTCCTCGTATCCGCACCCGTGGCTGATGCCCGAGTTCTGGCAGTTCCCGACGGTGTCGCTCGGGATCGGCGCAATCACCTCGATCTACCAGGCCCGGTTCATGAAGTACCTCGAGGCCCGGGACGTCGCGCAGACCGCCGGCCGCAAGGTGTGGGCGTTCCTCGGCGACGGCGAGATGGACGAGCCCGAGACGATGGGCGCGACCGCGCTCGCCGGCCGCGAGCAGCTCGACAACCTGATCTGGGTCGTGAACTGCAACCTGCAGCGTCTCGACGGTCCCGTGCGCGGCAACGGCAAGATCATCCAGGAACTCGAGGCCGACTTCCGCGGCGCCGGGTGGAACGTGATCAAGGTCGTATGGGGAACGCGCTGGGACCCGCTGCTTGCGGAGGACACCGACGGCCGGCTGGTCAAGGTGATGGAGGAGTGCGTCGACGGCGAGTACCAGACGTTCAAGTCGCGCGACGGCGCATACGTGCGCGAGCACTTCTTCGGGCGCGACCCGGTGCTGCTCGAGCGGGTCTCGAACATGTCCGACGAGGAGATCTGGCTGTTGAATCGAGGCGGGCTCGACCAGCAGAAGGTCTACGCCGCCTACCACGAGGCGGTCGAGCACACCGGGCAGCCGACCGTGATCCTGGCGAAGACGATCAAGGGCTACGGGATGGGGGTCTCCGGCGAGGGCCAGATGATCACCCACCAGGCCAAGAAGATGACCGAGGACGCGCTCCTTCAGTTCCGCGATCGGTTCGAGCTGCCGCTGTCCGACGAGCAGGTGCGGGCCGCCGAGTACTACAAGCCGCCCGAAGACTCGCCCGAGATGCAGTTCCTGAGCGAGCGGCGAACCGCGCTCGGGGGCAGCCTGCCGGTGCGGCGGGTGAAGGCGCAAGCGCTCGAGGTCCCGGGGGTGGAACTGTTCAAGGGTCAGCTTGAGGGCACCGGCGACCGCGAAATCTCGACCACGATGGCGTTCGTGCGAGTGCTGGCGGCGCTGCTCCGCGACAAGCAGATCGGCCACCGGATCGTGCCGATTGTCCCCGACGAGTCACGCACGTTCGGGATGGAGGGGATGTTCCGCCAGGTCGGGATCTATTCGCCGGTCGGCCAGCTCTACCAGCCCCAGGACTCAGAGCAGCTGATGTTCTACAAGGAGGACAAGCACGGCCAGATCCTCGAGGAGGGGATCACGGAGGCCGGCTCGATCTCCTCGTTCATCGCCGCCGGGACCTCGTACAGCGCCCACGGCGTCCAGATGGTGCCGTTCTACATCTACTACTCGATGTTCGGCTATCAGCGGGTCGGGGACCTCGTGTGGGCGGCGGCCGACTCGCGGACCCGCGGCTTCATGCTCGGAGGCACAGCGGGGCGAACGACGCTTAACGGCGAGGGCCTCCAGCACGAGGACGGACACAGCCACCTGCTGTTCTCGGTCGTGCCGAACTGCCGCGCCTACGACCCCACTTTCGGCTACGAGGTCGCGGTGATCATCCAGGACGGCCTGCGGCGAATGGTCGCCGAGCAGGAGGACGTCTTCTACTACATCACCTTGATGAACGAGAACTACCACCACCAGGCGATGCCAGAGGGTGCTGCCGACGGCATCCTGCGGGGCATGTATCTGCTGCGGCCGCGGTCCGGCGCCGAGGACGTGCCCCGTGTGCAGCTGCTCGGGTCGGGGACGATCCTCAACGAGGTGCTGGCCGCCGCGGAGTTGCTCGAGTCGGACTTCGGCGTGGCGGCGGACGTGTGGAGCGTGACCTCGTTCACCGAGCTCCGCCGGGACGGGATCGAGGTCGAGCGGTGGAACATGCTCCATCCGCTCGAGGAGCCGCGCCGCGCGTACGTCACCGAGCGGCTTGCGTCCCGTGACGGACCGGTCGTCGCATCGACCGACTACCTGCGGGCGTTTGCGGACCAGATCCGCCAATGGGTGCCCGCGCGCTACCGGGTGCTCGGAACCGACGGGTTCGGCCGCAGCGACTCTCGCCGGGCGCTCCGCCGGTTCTTCGAGGTCGACCGCCACTACGTGGCCGTGGCGGCGCTGAAGCAGCTCGCGGACGAGGGCGAGATGGACCGCAAGCGAGTGAAGGAGGCGATCGATCGCTACGGGATCGACGCCGAGGCCCCGATGCCGTCACACGTATGAGCGAGGTATCGGTTGAGGTTCCCGACATCGGCGATTTCGCCGACGTCCCGATTATCGAGATCCTCGTCTCGCCGGGAGACACGGTCGCGGTCGACGACCCGCTGCTGACGCTCGAATCCGACAAGGCGACGATGGACGTGCCGGCGCCGGTCGCGGGGACTGTTGGTGAGCTGCTGGTGAAGATTGGGGATAAGGTTTCTCAGGGGGTCGCACTGCTGACGTTGTCGCCATCGAGCGACGGTGACAGCTCGGCGCCGGCAGAAACAAAAGCTGCCGACCCCGTGCGGAGCGCGGTGCAGGCCGAGGAGCAGGCGGCGCCACCGCCGGCGCCGGCATCTCCCCCCGCAGATGGCAACGGCAGCGGGCCCGTCTACGCGAGCCCGGCCGTCCGCCGCGTCGCCCGCGAGCTTGGCGTCGACCTGCACAAAGTGAGCGGCAGTGGACGCAAGGGCCGCATCACCAAGGAGGACGTCCAGTCGTTCGTCGATCGCGGACCGGGCGCGCCGGCCGCGGCTCCCGCTCCGTCCGGCGGGCCGGGGCTGGGGCTCGATCTCCCGCCGTGGCCGTCAGTCGACTTTTCGAAATTCGGCGAGACCGAGCGCGTCCAGCGGTCGCGGATCCAGCGGATCTCGGGCCCGGTGCTGGCCCGCAACTGGGTGATGATCCCGCACGTCACGCACAACGACGAGGCGGACATCACCGACCTCGAGGCATGGCGCAAGCAGCTCAACGACGAGCTCTCGCGAGGCGACGCGACGAAGGTCACGATGGTGTCGTTCCTTGTGGTCGCGTCGGTCGCGACTTTGAGGGCGTTCCCCACGTTCAACGCGTCGCTGGACGGTGAGGACCTGATCTTGAAGCGGTACTACAACATCGGGTTCGCGGCGGACACGCCGGGCGGGCTGGTTGTGCCGGTCATCAAGAACGCCGACCAGAAGGGGCTGTTGGATATCGCGCGGGAGCTGACCGAGCTGTCGGGCAAGGCTCGCGACGGCAAGCTGATGCCCGGCGATATGCAGGGCGCCTCGTTCACGATTTCCTCGCTCGGCGGCATCGGCGGGACTTCGTTTACCCCGATCATCAACGCGCCAGAGGTGGCGATCCTCGGGGCCACCCGGTCCGCGATGAAGCCGGTCTGGAACGGCCGCGAGTTCGTGCCTCGGTTGATGGTCCCGCTGTCGCTGTCCTACGACCATCGCGTGATCGACGGCGCTGCCGCGGCGCGGTTCATGGTCCACCTGGTCAAAGTGCTGAGCGATCTGAAGCGAGCGCTCCTGTGACCGAGATTCGCGTCCCCGACATCGGCGACTTCACCGACGTTCCCGTGATCGAGATCCACGTCTCTCCCGGGGACGAGGTCGCGGTCGAGGATCCGCTGGTCACGCTCGAGTCCGACAAGGCGACGATGGACGTCCCGGCCCCGGAGGCCGGGAAGGTCGCCCAGCTGCGCGTCAAGATCGGCGACCGGGTCTCAGAGGGCAGCGTGCTGCTCACATTGGAATCAGACGGCGCGGCACCCACCGCCACCGAGGAAGCCACCGCCACCCCCTCCCCCGAGGCGCGCGTCGAGCGCGAGCCCGCGCCTCCCCCACCCCCGTCTGCGAATGGCGCCGGCGGCGATCACGACGCCCAGGTGGTCGTGATCGGCTCCGGGCCGGGCGGCTACACGGCCGCGTTCCGCGCCGCCGATCTGGGGCTGAAGACCGTGCTGATCGAGCGCTACGACACGCTTGGCGGCGTCTGCCTGAACGTTGGCTGCATCCCGTCCAAGGCGCTGCTTCACGCCGCCCGGGTCGTCGCCGAGGCCGAGGAGATGGCCGAGCACGGAATCAAGTTCTCCGAGCCCAAGGTGGATCTGGACGCGCTGCGCGAGTGGAAAGCCTCGGTTGTGGGTCGGCTGACCGGGGGCCTCGCGGGACTCGCCAAGCAGCGCAAGGTCGAGGTGATCACGGGGGTCGCTTCGTTAGCCGGGCCGAACACGGTCGTCGTGGGCGACCGGACGGTCACGTTCGACAATTGCATCATCGCGGCAGGATCCGAGGCGGCTTCGTTGCCGGCGCTGCCGGACGACTCGCGCATCTTCTCGTCGATCGGGGCGCTTGAACTCCCGTCGGTCCCGAAGCGGCTGCTCGTGATCGGCTGCGGAATCATCGGCCTCGAGATGGCGACCGTATATGACGCGCTCGGGTCGAAGGTGACGATGGTCGAGCTGCTCGACCAGCTGATCCCGGGCTGCGACCCAGACCTCGTGAAGCCTCTGCATAAGCGCATCTCGGGACGGTACGAGGCGATCCACCTCGGGACCAAGGTCGAGTCGGTCGAGGCGCACGAGAAGCACCTCGAGGTGACGCTGTCGAGCGGCGAGTCCCACAAGTTCGACGGGATCCTGGTGGCGATCGGCCGTCGACCGAACGGCTGCGCGGTGGGGGCTTCCGAGGCGGGTGTCACGGTGGACGAGGCCGGGTTCATTCCGGTCGACAGCCGGCTGCGTACGAACGTGCCGGGGATCTACGCGATCGGCGACGTCGTCGGCGGCCCGATGCTCGCCCACAAGGCCTCGCACGAGGGCAAGGTGGCCGCCGAGGTGATCGCCGGCGTCCCCGGGGCCGAGTTCGATCCCCGGACGATCCCGTCGGTCGCCTACACCGACCCCGAGGTGGCGTGGATGGGGCTGACCGAGACCGAGGCCAAGGGTTCCGGGGTCGAGTACGAGAAGGCGACGTTCCCGTGGGCCGCGTCAGGCCGCGCGCTCTCTTTGGGGCGGGACGACGGCATGACCAAACTGCTGGTCGAGCCGGGCTCGCGCCGCCTCCTTGGCGCTGGGATCGTCGGCGTCAACGCCGGCGAGTTGATCGCCGAGACCGTCCACGCGCTCGAGATGGGCTCAGACGCCGAGGACATCGGGCTCACGATCCATCCGCACCCGACGCTGTCCGAGACGATCGGGTTCGCCGCCGAGATGGCCGAGGGCACGATCACCGACCTGATGCCCCCGCGCAAGCGGGCACGCGCGTCGTAGCCCCTCCTCGGGAAGCTTCGTCCAAAGCTGGACGTTTCTTCCCGAGCAGCGTTCGCTTAGCTGCGGCGCCGGCGGCGCAGCACGAGCAGCACGACCAGCGCCACCGCGGCCGCGATCCCGATCCGCTTCGGCGACGCGGCCTCGCCGGCGCGCGCCAGCGCGCCGCCAGAGGACCCCTCCGACGCGCCGCGGCCCGCCGGCATCGCGAACTCCTCGGCCGCAAGCACGTCGTGAGCCTCGGCGATCCCGCTCGGATCGTCGGGCAGCGCGATCGGCTGGTGGCGCAGCGTCGGATCTGACGACGGCATCGCGAACGCCTCGGCGGCCAGCACGTCGTGCGCGGCGTCTTCAGGCGTTTTCTGTTGGTCCGGCATCGCGCGGATGTTCCCAGATGCGGCCCCTCCCCGTCGGCTCGCGGGGCCATCAAAGATCTCAGCCGCCCCGACTAAGATCGTGCTGGTGAGGACGGGTGCGAGGTGGTATCCTCAACTTATCTTGAGTAAGCAACTATCGAAAGCGAATGGCCCTAACTGATGTCTAGTCGTCTTCTTTTGATCCCGCTCGACGACGTCGTGGCCTTCCCGGGCATGTCCCTGACGCTCGCGATCGACGCCGGCGAGGAGGAGCGGGTTCTGCTCGTTCCCAGACACGAAACCGAATTTGCCAACGTCGGCACGGTCGCCGAGGTCGTAGACCGGGTCCGGCTGCCGGGCGGCGCTCGCGCCGTCTCGCTCCAGGGGCTCCACCGTGGAGTCGCCGGCGCTGCCAACACCGCTCCCGACGGCAAGCTGTTCGTCGAGGTCGAGGAGCATCCCGATCCCGTCCCCGTTGACGGCACGACCCGCAACCTCGAGCGCGAGTACCGCGCGGTCGTAGAGGAGATCCTCGAGCTCCGCAGTGCCGACTCCCGTGTTTCCTCGTTCCTGCGAGGCATCACCGAGCCGGGCGCACTGGCCGACACCGGCGGGTATTCGCCCGACCTGAGCTACGAGAACAAGGTCAAGCTGCTCCAGACGCTCGACGTCACCGAGCGGCTCGAGCTCGCGCTCTCGATGCAGCGTGAGCGCCTGGCCGAGCTTCAGGTTCGTAAGCGCATCCGCGACGACGTCGAGTCCGGCGCCGAGAAGCAGCAGCGCGATTACTTCCTGCGCAAGCAGATGGAGTCGATCCGCAAGGAGCTCGGCGAGGACGACGCGTCTGTCGTCGAGGAGTACCGGACCAAGATCGAAGAGGCCGGAATGCCGGATGACGTGCGCGAGCAGGCCGACAAGGAGCTCGGCAGGCTCGAGCGTCTCGGCGAGCAGTCGGCCGAGTCGAGCGTGATCCGG
>Ga0335076_10004977_pt1 | contig 13457 bp, 13 predicted proteins | sample Lox_Sample_25_FD_206717 | JGI IMG/M metagenome (GOLD analysis project Ga0335076, IMG submission 206717) | Soil microbial communities from Loxahatchee National Wildlife Refuge, Florida, United States - Lox_Sample_2.5 | ecosystem: Environmental > Terrestrial > Soil > Wetlands | place: USA... | reverse complement strand
TCCGGATCCCATCGGTCATGGGCATCATCTCGATGATGCTGATGCGGCCCATGTAGCCGGTGTTGGCGCACGCCTTGCAACCCTTGGCGTGATAGAGCGTGATGTCGCCGCCATTGGCGAATTTCCGAAGCCCGAGCTCGGCCACCAGCTCGGGCAGCGCCGTGTACGACTCGTTGCAGTCGGGACAGAGCGTGCGAACGAGCCGCTGCGCCTGGATGCCGATCACGGTCGAGGTCAGAAGATAGTCCTCGACGCCCATGTCGAGCAGCCGGTTTACCGTCGACGGCGCGTCGTTGGTATGGACCGTGGAGAGCACGAGGTGGCCGGTGAGCGCCGACTGCACCGCGATCTGCGCCGTCTCGAGGTCGCGGATCTCGCCGATCATGATCACGTCCGGGTCCTGACGCACGATCGAGCGCAGCGCGTTGGCGAACGTGAGATCGATCTGCGGCTTGACCTGGATCTGATTGATGCCCGGCATCTGATACTCGACCGGATCCTCGACCGTGAGAATCTTGACGTCGGGCTTGTTGAGCCGGTCGAGCGCGGTGTAGAGCGTCGTCGTCTTGCCGCTGCCGGTCGGTCCCGTGACCAGCAGAATGCCGTGCGGCTCGAGCAGCACGTCGAGGAAGCGCTTGAGCGTGTCGTCCTCGAAGCCGAGCCGCTTGAAGTCGAGCGCCACGCCGCCCTTGTCGAGAATCCGCATCACCACCGACTCGCCGTGCATCGTCGGCACGGTCGAGACCCGCAGATCGATCTCCTTGCCCTGGGCGCGCAGCCGGATCCGACCGTCCTGCGGCAGGCGGCGCTCGGCGATGTCGAGGTTCGCCATGATCTTGACCCGCGAGATCACGGCCGGCGCGAGCTTCTTCGGCGGCGACTCGATTTCGTGCAGCACGCCGTCGATGCGGTAGCGGACGATCAGCCGATTCTCGAACGGCTCGATGTGAATGTCGGAGGCGCGCGTCTCGAGCGCGTTGGTGATGATGAGCGAGACGAGCCGGATGACGGGCGCTTCCGAGGCGAGGTCCTTCAGCTGCTGGATGTCGGCGTCGAAGGCGAGGTCGTCGCGCTGCTCGACGTCGCCGACCAGCGTTCCGAGCGCAGACTTGCCTTGGCCGTAGAGGCGCTCGAGCGCGGACTCGAGCTCGGTCGGGATCGCGACCAGCGGCCGAACCTTGCGGCCGGTCACCATCTCGAAAGCGCTGATCGTGTACGCGTCGGTCGGATCAGCCATCGCCAGCGCGAGCTCGCGCTCGTCTTCGGAGACCGGGAGTGCGCGCGACTCGCGCAGGAACCGCGCCGAGATGCGCTCCTCGAGAATCGGCAGCTCGGGATAGCCGGCCGCTTCGATCAGGGGCAGCTCGAGCTGCGAGGCGAGCGCCTCGGCGACGTCGCGTTGAGCGACGAGGCCGAGCGTGACGAGGAGCGCGCCGATCTTTTCGCCGGTCTCCTGCTGCACGCGCAGCGCGCGCTCGAGGCCCGCCGCATCGAGGCGGCCGCGCTCGATCAGGATCTCGCCGATGCGCTTGCGCACGCCCGACGCCACCTGCGGTTGCGCGGGTGGCGCGACGGGCGCGATGTCCTGTTGAGCTTCCAAGGTCTCTCGTCGGGGTAACAAAAAATTCTAGCATAGACCGTGCGCCTTCCTTCGCGTTCCCTAAGCCCCTGGACCTCGAGCCTCGGGCTCGGCCGCCGGTGAGACTCGGGGTGGCGGGCGGAGCGATCTCTGCCCATAATCCCGCTCCGCGCCGGCAGTGCCCCTGGAGGGCAGCGTGCGGTCGCAACAGATGATCTCCGCGGACATGCCTACGCGAGCCGACAGCTCGACTCTGAGCCATCTCCTGATCACCCGCTTCAGCTACCGCGGCAAAGATGCGTTCGAGCACGTTTCCGGTCCCACCTTCCATGGCGCCGAAGACCCTCTGAGCCCTCCCCGCCTCGAGACGCGCTTCGAGCTGTTCGAAATGACGTGCCTGCCCAGCGTCCTCGGGCAAAGCGAGCAGCGCTTCGTCTGGGTGATTCTGGTCGATCGAGCGCTGCCTGAAACCTACGGCCGGCGCCTGCGCGCGCTCGTGGGCGCCCGCGACGAAACGTTCATCCACGCCTACGATCCGCAAAGCGATCTCGGCGCGCTCGCTTGGCTCGCGCCCTATCGGTCCCAACGCTCCAGCCGTGTTGCGACCACGAATCTCGACGACGACGATTCGCTGCCGTCATCGTTCGTGGCGACGCTGCAGCGCGGACTCGGCGACCTCGAGCGGAAGGGACGATTGCCCCCGATCGGCATCGTCGGCGCGCGCCAGATCGTCGAATGGGATCTCGTTCCGTCGAGCGAGGCGCCGCTCGGCTGGAAGGCGCCATGGCACCGAAAAACCAGCGTGGCGAGCGCCGGCCTGACGCTGTATTGCAGCGTGCCGGCTTTCGATGCGTGCGTGCTCGGTCTGCGACACGGGTACGCGCAGAAGTACCTGCGCTTTGCCGCGTCGCCGGCCCATCCCAACGTGATCGCTTTCCAGAAGGCCGTGCGCGGGAGCGCGCGCCACGCGGGCGTCGACCTCGAGGCGTGGCCGCCCGAGGCTTACTTTCGCGACATCAGCGCCGAGCTCGGCCCCGTGCTCATGACCAACCACTCGAGCAACGATCAGGCGCGCAGAGTCGCCGAAACCAAGGACAACCGAATTGCGGTGACCGGGCCCGCGGACTTTCCCGGTCTTCCGGTCGACTGGGAGAAAGCCGCGTCCTTTTTCAGAGGTCGACCGCCTCAAGGTGAGCGGTGACGTAGGCTCTCTGTTCCGCGTCGAACACGCGCGCGAATTTGTCGTCGACTTCCCAGACGTCTTCGAGCACTCCTGCCTTCCACGGCTCGGCAGCGGTCACGATGCCGCGCGCGGCTTCTGCCCGGCGGTCGATCATCTCCGGCTCGAAAGGCAATCCGGCGAAGGCGCATATCGTGCGCAGCTCCGGCTCCGTCTCCGAGATGAGACGTTCGTAGCGAACAACATGCACATCCGGATCGTCGCGCAGCGCGCTCGCGTAGCGCATGCTCCTGTTCCACCGCTTGACGGCTTCCTCGAGATCGTCGGCGCCTTCCCGCCACCACACGTTCGGGTGCCTGCGCGCGGCCTCGTAGAGCGAGGCCACGTTCTGCGGACCGTCGCGCAGGATGTAGACGAAGCGCGCGTCAGGCACGAGGCGGCGGATCTCCGACACTAACGCGAGATGGCGCGGTGTCTTCTCGAGCCAGGCATTCTTCCCGGCGTCCAGCGTGACGCGATCGAGCACGGCCACGAACGCGCGCGCGAACTCCGCGGCCGACAACATGTGTTCGGGAATGAGTCCGTCGAGATCCCGCCGACCGACCGTGTCCAGCAGCCCGAGGGCGCGGACGCGCGCCGCCTGGATACTAGCCGGGTCGACTGCCGGCCGATCCTTGCTCCCCGTGGCGAGCAAACGCGCGAACACGGCGGTCTCCGGGAACGATTGCACCGCAGGATGAGCGGCGAGAAAGGACTGGAGCAGCGTCGTCCCCGAGCGCGGACAACCGACGACGAACAAGCGGCTGGCGATCGTATTCTGCTGCATCGGGAGGAATTCTTCGGCGTGCGCCGCTACAGGCTCACGCAGTCCTGCTGCGACAAAGGATAAAATTCTAGCATGGCAGTGTCGGATGTCCGCCTCATCGCGTTCTATCTACCGCAGTTCCATCCGATCCCGGAGAACGATGCGTGGTGGGGCGAAGGCTTCACCGAGTGGGTGAACGTGCGGCGAGCAAAGCCCAACTTTGTCGGTCACTTGCAGCCGCGCGTGCCGACCGAGCTCGGCTACTACGACCTTCGCGACGCGAAGACCCGCGAGACCCAGGCCGAGCTCGCGAGCGCTCACGGCATTCACGCATTCTGCTATTACTACTACTGGTTCAACGGCCGGCGCCTCCTCCACCGCCCCTTGGACGAAGTCCTCGCCGGGGGCAAGCCCGATTTTCCCTTCTGCATCTGCTGGGCCAATGAGAACTGGACCAAGCGCTGGGACGGCGGCAACGACGAAGTCCTCGTCGCGCAGCAGTACTCTCGACAGAACGAGGAGGCGCTGAGCGCGGATCTGCTCCCGCTCTTCCGCGATCCACGCTACGTGCGCGTGCGCGGGCGGCCGCTCGTCCTCGTCTATCGCGCCAATCTCCTGCCCGACCCACGGCGCGCGACCGAGACGTTTCGCCGCATTGCGCGCGCTTCGGGCGAAGCGGAACCGTATCTCGCCATGGTGCACGTTCCGGGCATGATCTCTCCGCTCGAGTGGGGCTTCGACGCCGGTGTCGAGTTCCCGCCGCACTCGACCGAAGTCCAGCCTCTCACGGCGCACATCGACAAGCTGAATCCCGATTTCGTCGGCGACGTCTGGGACTACGTCTCAGCGGCGCAATACGCGTTGCGCCGCCCGGTGCCTGATTTCCCCTTCTACCGCGGCGTGATGGTCGGCTGGGACAACACGCCCCGCCTGCAGAACAACGGTCACGTGTTCGTGAACACGCATCCGGAGAATTATCGCCGCTGGCTCGCGTCGATGATCGCGCAGACCCGCGCGACGCGTCCGGCCGAAGAGCGCATCGTGTTCATCAACGCGTGGAACGAGTGGGGCGAGGGGTGCTATCTCGAGCCCGATGCGCAATTCGGGCGGGGATTTCTGGAGGCGACGCGAGCGGCGCTCGCCGAGTCGTCCGCGCAGAGTCAGCGGTAGGGATTCGTGAACGCCTTCTCGGCCGCCCTCACTGTCTCCTCGATATCGCGCTGCGTGTGCGCCGCCGACACGAATCCCGCCTCGAACGCCGACGGCGCGAGGTACACGCCCGCGTCGAGCATGCGATGGAAGAAGCGGTTGAACGCTTCCTTGTCGCATTGCATGACTTCGGCGTAGGAGGTGGGCGGTTGCGCGGAGAAGTAGATGCCGAACATGCCGCCCGCGGACTGGGCCGAAAACGCGACGTCCGCTCTCGCCGCGGCGCCGGCGAGCCTGTCGGTCAGGGCGCGCGTGCGCTCGCCCAGCCGCTCGTAGAATCCCGGCGCCTGGATCGCTTTCAGCGTGGCGAGCCCGGCGGCGACCGCGACCGGATTGCCCGACAGCGTACCTGCCTGATACACCGGACCCAGCGGCGCGATCTTCTCCATGATGGCGCGCTTGCCTCCGAATGCGCCGACCGGCATGCCGCCGCCGATCACCTTGCCCAGCGTCGTGAGATCGGGTGTCACGCCGTAGAGTCCCTGCGCCCCGCGCAGATGCACCCGGAATCCCGTCATCACCTCGTCGAAGATCAGCACCGCGCGATACTCGTCGCACAACTGGCGCAGGCCTTGTAGAAACCCCGGTTGCGGCGCGATCAGGTTCATGTTGCCGACGATCGGCTCGACGATCACACAGGCGATCGCGTCGGGATGCATCTTGAACGCGGCGGCGACTTGGTCGAGATCGTTGTAGGAGAGCACCAGCGTCTCGCCGGCGATCGACGGCGGAACGCCGGCCGACGAAGGCTGGCCGAAGGTGAGTGCGCCCGAGCCCGCCTTCACCAGAAGGCTGTCGCCATGGCCGTGATAGCAGCCTTCGAACTTCACGATCTTCGGCCGTCCGGTATAGCCGCGCGCGAGCCGGAGCGCGGACATCGTCGCCTCGGTGCCGGAACTCACCAGCCGCACCAGCTCGAGCGACGGCAGGATCTTGCAGATCTCTTCGGCGATCACGATCTCGGCTTCCGTGGGCGCGCCGAACGAAAGACCGCTCTTCGCCGCTTCCTGCACCGCGCGCACGCTGTCGGGATGCGCATGGCCAAGGATCGCCGGCCCCCACGAGCCGACGTAATCGATATAGCGTTTGCCGTCGGCGTCCCATAGATACGCGCCTTCCCCGCGCACGAAGAAACGCGGCGTTCCGCCCACGGATCGGAACGCGCGCACGGGAGAATTCACGCCGGCGGGAATCGTGCGCTGCGCGCGCGCGAACAATTCGTCGTTTCGGCTCATGGCACTCGAGACCCGCGAGGAAATCGAGGCAGCGCTCAGGTCAACGCCCGCGCTGCGAACGCGTCGCGAAACGCTTTCGCCGAGGCCGCGACGTCCGTCGCGTCGAACACGGCGCTGATGACCGCCAGCGCGTCCGCGCCGGCATCGATCAGCGCCGGGGCCGCCGCGGGCGTGATGCCGCCGATCGCCACGACGCCGATGTTCCAGCGCGATTTCGCAGCCGTCAGCAGCGACGGCTCGGCGCGCACGGCATCGGGCTTGGTGAGCGACGGAAAGAAGCTGCCGAACGCGATGTAGTCGGCGCCGGCCGCGACCGCCACCGCGGCGAGCTCGAGCGAGTCGTAGCACGACGCGCCGATGATCGCGGTGCGTCCGAGCTTGCGTCGCGCATGCGCAATGGGCGTGTCCTCGCGCCCGAGATGCACCCCGTCGGCGTCGACCGCGTAAGCGAGATCAACGTCGTCGTTGACGATGAACAGCGCCCCCTGCGTCGCGCACAAATCGCGCATCGCGAGCGCTTGCGCGCGCTGCAGCGGCGGCGAGGCAATCTTGTTCCGGTACTGCACGGCGCTGGCGCCGCCCGCAAGCGCCGCGGCGACGCGCTGGAGGAGCTCGTCGCTGTCGAGCAGATCGGGCGTCAGCGCATAGAGGCCCGTGATCGGAACCGATCCCAGGATGGGTGAAAGAGGGACGGAGCCCAATGACTTGACGAAGCTTGGCATGGCAACGAATCGCTGGGTGTGACTGCTGTATCGTGTCGAACCGGTGAGGGTCGTCAGTGCCGGTGCAGATTGGACGCGTGCGATACCTCGCCTTCGGCCGCGCGCGATTCGGGATTCTCTTCGCGCGCCCAGAACAGGCGATCGGGAAGAAACTGCCCCATGCCGGGACGGAACGCTTTCGACAGCGTGTTCCAGGTGTACTCCTGGGCTTCGCGCACCGCTTCGGCGATCTCGAGCCCGTTGGCGAGCAGCGCCGCAATGGCGGAGGCGAGCGTGCATCCCGAGCCGTGATAGCTTCCGGCGAGGCGCTCCCAGCTGTCGGTGCGCACCACGCCGCCCTTGCCGTAGAGCGTGTTCACGACCTGAGAGGTGGGTTCGTGCGTCCCGGTGATGAGGACATAGTCGCAGCCCATTTCGATCAGACGCTGCGCGCACGAGGCGAGTGACGGATCGTCTTCATCATCGGCTTCCGCGAGCCTCCGAGCCTCGGTGCTGTTGGGCGTCAGGATGGTCGTGCGCGGCAGCAGCAGCTCGCGCAGCGCGTGGAGCATCTCGTCGCTCGCAAGCTCGTCGCCGCGTCCCGACGCGAGGACCGGATCGAGGATGAGCGGCACGTCGGGATAGTCCGACAGAATCTCCGCGATCGCGGTGATGTTCTCCACGCTCCCGAGCACGCCGATCTTGAAAGCGTCCACGGGTATGTCTTCGAGGAGACATCGTGCCTGATCGGCGACCCATTCCGCTTCGAGCGGCTGCACGCCTTCGACGCCGAGCGTGTCCTGCACGGTGATCGCGGTGAGCACCGACAGCGGATGGCACCCCATGCTCGCCAGCGTCAGGATGTCGGCCTGGATGCCGGCGCCGCCGCTTGGGTCGGACGCGGCGAAAGTGAGAACGATCGGCGGAAAATCGGCGCCGGGTTCGGATGACGAGTCCATCAAACCGATGCGGAATTGATAATAAGCAGGATGGGCTCGCCGAAGGGACCGGGACTCTTGAGCCGGGGCCGACTTGATAGAATCGGGATTTTACTCCAAACCCCGAGCCCGCAATCCGATGAAGAAATACATGTGCCTCATCTGCGGCCATATCTACGACGAGGCACTCGGCGATCCGGACACCGGCATTGCGCCGGGCACGAAATGGGAGGATGTGCCGCCCAATTGGACCTGCCCGGATTGCGGCGCGCGCAAGGAAGACTACGAACTGATGGATTTCTAGGGCGATGAGAATCCTGCATACGATGCTGCGCGTCGGAGATCTGCAGCGGTCGATCCGTTTCTACACCGAAGTGCTGGGCATGAAGCTCCTGCGCACGACCGATCGACCCGAGCTGAAGTACACGCTCGCCTTCGTCGGGTTCGACGACGAGTCCCGGCAGGCGGCGCTCGAGCTCACGTACAACTACGGCGTGGAGCGCTACGAGCTCGGCACGGCGTTCGGCCACGTCGCGATCGAAGTACCCAGCGCGGCTGGAGCCTGCGAAGCGGTCCGCGGCAAAGGGGGAAAGGTCACGCGCGAGGCCGGCCCGGTCAAAGGCGGCACCACGGTCATCGCCTTCGTCGAAGACCCGGACGGCTACAAGATCGAGCTGATCGAACGCCCGCTTGCTTCGACATAGACGAACTCCCCAGGCGTCGTATCGATCGGACCACGGCTGACGCGGCCGAGGAACCGCGTTTTCGACTCATGTCCGGCCCGACGCGCGAATTCTGGCAGGAAAAATTTCTCGCGAATACGACGCCGTGGGATCGCGGCGCAGCGAATCCTCAGCTCGCGGCATGGGTCGACTCCAAAGCGCTCGAGCGATGTCGGATCCTGGTGCCCGGATGCGGCAGCGGCCACGAGGTCGCCGTCCTGGCGCAGCGAGGGTTCGACGTCGTCGGGCTGGACTACGCGCCGGCGGCGATCGCCCGGGCGGAGAAGCGGCTCGAGGGCGTGCGCGCTCGAGCGACGCTGGTCGAGGCCGACGTTCTGGCGTGGCGCGCGCCGGCGAGGTTCGACGCGATCTACGAGCAGACGTGCCTGTGCGCGCTGCATCCCGATCATTGGCGGCGCTACACGGATCGCTTCGACGAGTGGCTGACGCCGCACGGCCGTGTGTTCGCGCTGTTCATGCAGGCGACGCGCGAGGGTGCCGCTGAGGGCCGCATCGAGGGCCCGCCTTATCATTGCGACATCAACGCGATGCGGGCGCTCTTTCCGGAAACGAAGTGGACGTGGCCCTCACCGCCCTACCCGCGCGTGGCGCACCCCACGGGGTGGACCGAGCTCGCGATCGTCCTCGACCGCAAGTAGCCCGCACCGGGGTCAAACTCCGGCCCTAGGCCGTCGCGTCGTCGTAAATTTCGACCAGCAGCGACTCGAAGTCGCGGGTGAATCCCGCCGTGTCGAAGAGCGGAGAGTTCGCGCGCGTGCTCGAAAGGTGCTCGCCGTATTGAGCGAGCCGCGCCGGAGCCGCGATGAGTTCGCGCAGGCGCTCCCCGTACGCTTCGACCGAGTCGGCAATCAACTCGGGAAGGCCCGCGGCCTGGAGCACGCTCGCGCCGACTCGACCCGCGAAGGTCGCTCCGCGACACGTGAGCATCGGCACGGCCATCCACAGCGCGTCGCAACCGGTCGTGTGCGATCCGTAGGGCAGCGTGTCGAGCGCGAGATCAGCGCACGCGAGCCTGGCGATATGCGCGTTCTGCGGCACCGGCTGCGCGAAGACGAGACGCTGCGGTGCGACTCCGGCGCGCTGCGCCTCCGCCTTGAGGTTTCTCTGCATGCGCTCCGAGCCGGCGAGAAGCCAGAGCACGGCGTCGCGGCGGGCGCGCAATGCGGCCAGCCAGGTTTCGAACAGCGCACGGCGGAGCTTGTGCGGCTGATTGAGGCACGCGAGCACAAGTCCCTCGTCCGGCAGGCCATGGATGCGTCGCGGCGTCGGCGCCGGCACGCCGCGCCGATCGTCGTTCACGTAGTAGCAGCGCGGGAGCCGCCGCACGCGCTCGTGGAAGAAGACTTCCTCGCCTTCGGGGATCACTGCGGCATCGGCGACCACAGCGTCGATCGCGTCGAACCCGAGCGTGCCGGGAAAGCTCATGTAATGCACCTGCACCGGCGCCGGACGGGAGGCGAGGATGCCGAGCCTTGCGCCCAGCGTGTAGCCGTGGCGATCGACGAGAAGGTCGATGCCGTCCTTGCGAATGAGTTGCGCGACCGCTGCGTCGGAAAGACTGCGCACCTCCCGCCAGCGGTCGAAGGCCGCCCGCACGCGTGCGCCGATGGCGCCGCCGTCCTCCGCCCCGTAGCTGTAGGCGGTGATTTCGAACTGGTTTCGGTCGTGACGCTCGAAGAGACCCGCCATCTGGCGCGCGGTCGGATGATCGCGGAAGTTGCCCGACAGATATCCGACGCGCAGCCTGCCCGAACGCGGCAGCGGCTTGCGCCGCGGCGCTACCTTCGGCAGCATCGCGCCCGCCCAGCGACGCGCGATCGCGAGCTGCTGCGCGCTCGACGTCGGCATCGACAGGGCGATCCACGGCGGCCAGCGCGGATCGCTTCCCGGTTGCTCGAGCGTGGCGATGAGCCGCGCCTCGAGCGCCTCGAGCCCGTCCCATTCGCACAGCGTGTAACGCGTATTGATGAGGTTGGCGAGCGCCGGCGTGAGCGATCGGTTCGCGTGGACTGCGCGCTCGAATGCCTGGAGTGCGGCTTCGTCTTCGCCTTCGCTGCGGTGCGCGATTCCCAGGTTGTCCCAGAGCTCGGCGCTGTCATCGCCCAGCGCGCAGGCGCGCTCGAGCTCGCGCCGGGCGTCTGCGGCGCGACCCGCGTCCAGCAGCACGCCGCCCAGGCTCATGCGAAGCCCGGCATTGTCGGCATCGAGCGCAATGCACGCGTCGAGCAACTCGCGCGCCGCAAGGACGGAGCCGCTCATCTTGAGCCGTTTGGCGATCGAGTGCGCTTCGCCGATGGCGCGAGCCGCTGCCTCTTCGTCGCCGCAGGTGCGGTGCGCGCGCGCCAGCGCAAGCCAGATCTCCTCCGCAGGAAGCCTCTGTCGTTGCGCCGATGCCAATGCCCGACGCAGCGCCTCCAGTGCGCGCGCGGATCCTCCCGTTGCAAGCTCCTGCAACCCGATTTTCAGAAGCGCGCCGGGATGTTCCGGCAGCTCGGCGAGGATATCCTCGTAGATGCGTCGCGCTTCGGCCGTGCGGCCTGCCGCTTCGTGGCGGGCCGCGACCGCAAACGCGTCCTGAACCGTGAGCTTCATGGGGCTACAGCGGGCGCTTCGTGACGCACGCCGGTCGAAGCGCTATCCGGAGGCGAGCACGGCGCGGATGTCGTGGGCGAGCACGTCCGGGCCTTTGCCGTAGGCTTCGAACACGCGGAGCCGGCCCTGCGGATCGTAGATGAACGTGCCCGCAGAATGATCCATCGTATAGGTGCTGGGCGTCGGTCCGGGTTCCTTCTGATAGATGACCTTGAATTCCTTCGCCGTCGCGGCGGTCGCCGCGGCATCGCCATAGAGGCCAAGGAAAGTCGGATTGAACGCCGGCACGTATTGCGCAAGGAGCTCGCGCGTATCGCGCTCCGGATCGACGGTGATGAACAGCACCTGCACCCGGGAGGCGTCGCCGCCGAGCCTGGTCATCGCGGCGGCGAGCTCGGCCATCGTGGTCGGACAGTAGTCGGGACACTGCGTGTACCCGAAGAAGATGACCACCGCCTTGCCGCGAAAGTCGGAGAGGGAGCGCGGCTTGCCGGTGTGATCGGTCAGATGGAAATCGCGGCCGAACGAGACGCCGGTCACGTCCGCACCCTGGAACGTCGACGCTTTCGGACCGCAAGCGCCCAGGCACACGGCGACGAGCGCCGCGCCGAGGATGCGCAATCCCTCCATCACCGCACGTAGTGGTCGACAAGCAGCGCGGTAAAAAGCGCCGCCAGATACACGATCGAATAGCGGAACGTGCGTCGCGCCAGCGCGTCGCTGTAGCGGTAGTACAAGGCGACCGCGTAGCCCATGAAGATCGCTCCCAGCGCCACCGCCGCGACCAGGTACAGCACGCCGCTCATCCGAACCGAGTACGGCAGCAGCGTCACGGCGAAAAGCGCCACCGTGTATAGACCGATCTGCAGGCGCGTGTATTCCGGCCCGTGGGTCACCGGCAGCATCGGCAGGCCGGCTCTCGCGTATTCCTTGGAACGGTACAGCGCGAGGGACCAGAAGTGGGGCGGCGTCCAGGCGAAGATGATGAGGAAGAGCAGCAGCGCCTGCGGAGCGACATCGTCGGCGACCGCGGCCCAGCCGAGCACCGGCGGCATCGCGCCCGACGCGCCGCCGATCACGATGTTCTGCGGCGTCGCCGGCTTGAGCACTACCGTGTAGATCACCGCGTAGCCGATGAACGTGGCGAAGGTGAGCCACATGGTGAGCGCGTTGACCTTCAGATAGAGGATCGCGAGCCCCAGGCTGCCGACGATGCAGGCGAAGAGGAGCGTTTGTGAAGACGTGATCTCGCCGCGGGGCAGGGGTCGGGCGCGGGTCCGCGCCATGACGGCGTCGATCTTGTGCTCGACCAGGCAGTTGATCGCCGCGGCCGCGCCGGCGGCGAGCGCGATGCCGATCGTCCCGAACAGTACGGCATTGAGCGGCGGCCATCCGGGCGCGCCGAGGAACATGCCGATCACGGCGGTGAACGTGATGAGAATAACCACCCGCGGCTTGGTCAGCGCGAGGAACTGGCGCGCCCGGCGCAACGGTCCGTGGCTGAGAACGAGGGAGGTCATTCGGCAAGCGGCGAAAGCGCGAATTTTAGCATTCGGGACGGTGGATCCGGCGCCGGATCAGCCGATTCGCGACGCCTTGAGCAGGCGTTCGATGTCCCTGGCGAGACCCTTGATATCGGGTTCGGGGGGATAGCGCAGAACGAGGTTGCCCAGCGGATCGAGGATGAAGATGCGATCGCCGCTGCCTCCGGTCAACGATGCCCACTGACCCGGATCGCCGCGGGCGACGACAAGGCCGGGATGTTGATCCAGCACCGCAGGCTGCGGCGGCGGAGCGCCCGCCGGCTGCAGCAGGACGCGAACGATGCGCTCCTGCTCGCGCCCCTGAATCGTGCGCGCCTGCCGCGTCGCGTAGAGCGTCCGCTCGCACCGCGTCTCGCACGCCGCATCGGCGATGACCAGCACGACCCAGCGCCCTTTCTCGAGAGCAAGCTCCCAGCGTGCGCCGTCCGCTGTGCCGGCGATTGCCGGCGCCGGTCGTGGATCGAGGACGCCATAGTTGAGACGCGCGTCGCGGTGCAGCCAGTAGTACGCCACGTAGGAAGCGATCACCGGCGCGGCACAGACCAGGGCAATGAGCGCGAGGGTGCGCAGCGCGCTCTTCTTCCGAGTCTCGTCAGCGGTCATTCTCTGCTTCGCGCTCGCGCCAGTTCAGCGCCAGCCACAGAATGATGGCGAGCGCCCCGAACGAATACCATTGCACCATGTAGGACACGTTCTGCTGCGAGCCCGAATCCGGCGGCGACCAATCGCGCAACAACGGATCCGGCGGGACGACGGGATCGGTCTGCTCGACGACAATCGGCAGAAGATCGAGGCCCGTGGCCGCAGCGAGACGCCTCACATCCAGGTTCTCCCAGAGCCGCCCTGCATTGTGCTGACTGCCGAGCTCCAGATAGCGCTGTGGCGGCAGATTCACGCGGCCGGTGACCGTGACCGTCTCGGCGGGTGCCGG
>Ga0335076_10004975_pt1 | contig 13458 bp, 11 predicted proteins | sample Lox_Sample_25_FD_206717 | JGI IMG/M metagenome (GOLD analysis project Ga0335076, IMG submission 206717) | Soil microbial communities from Loxahatchee National Wildlife Refuge, Florida, United States - Lox_Sample_2.5 | ecosystem: Environmental > Terrestrial > Soil > Wetlands | place: USA... | reverse complement strand
GGGTACACAAGTTCCGTTACGCAAGCGCTGCAAAGGAAAATCATTCCCATCGGGTCGTTCATCATCGTGACGGAGGTTCTTCCGGAAGCTTCGGCGCGCGAACTCAGCCCGCGAAACCGCATGATCTACGATTCCAAGAATTATCTGTATTACTACCGGCTGACCCCCGACCGCCGGATGCTCTTCGGTGGGCGCGCGGCGTTCTTCCCAGAAAGCGAAAATACGGTGCGCGAAAGCGCGGAAATTCTGCGCCGCGGCATGCTGCAGGTTTATCCCCAGCTTCGCAAAACGAATGTGGAATATGTCTGGGGCGGAACGCTGGATTTTGCGTTTGACATTATGCCGCACGCCGGAAAACTCGATGGCATGCACTTCTCGGTAGGCTACGCGGGCCACGGCGTCGCGATGGCAACCTATCTGGGATCAAAGATGGCGGAATCCATTCTTGGTGGTTCTGACGAAAACCCCTTTGCCGGGATTCCATTTCCCGGCGCGCCTCTCGGATTGTATAGCGGCAAGCCGTGGTTTCTGCCTTTCGCAGGCGCTTGGTACAAGTTTCTTGATTGGATCAGTTGAAGCGTCTCAAGTCGTCAGGCCGCTTGCACGTGCCGCTTGGCGAAAACATAAGCAATCGGACCAAGCAGAAGTGCCGCAGGCCCGAGGATCAGGACGAATCTGTCGCCGCTGGCGACGCTCCCCAAAATAGCAATGGCTGCCATCACAACCGGCGCAGCAACGGAGTAAAAGAGCCCGCCACGCCCACCTGGAATCACGAACGGCCGCTTCAAATCAGGATGCGTCTTCCGCAATCGCCAACCGGAAAGCGCCGTCATGATCGTGGTGGCGACGCGCAACCACGCGTAAACCGCGATCAACTCCGTGAGGGTGTGAATCGCGAGAAGCGCGTAGATGATTCCGGAAACAATGATGGCGACGGCCGGCGTCCCGTAACGCGGATGCAACCGCGTCAGGCTACGCGGAAGAAATCCGTCTTCGGCCATGGCGAAGGGCATGCGAGTGGTTGCAAGGACTGTGGCGTTCAAAAGCGAAGCGTTCGTGATCATGGCGGCAAGCGTCATCCAGACGCCAAGCCACGGCCCGCCGATCAGCTTCGCGGCGGTAGAGAAATATCCGGAGTTCCAGTCCTGCCAGTTGTTCAGCGTCGCGAGCGAGGCGAAAGTTGGAAGAAAGTAGGTCGCAATCGAAAGCGGCACGACGATCGCGAGCGCCAGCGGATAATTGCGCCGCGGATTCTCCACTTCCTCAGCCACAGTAGAGAGCTGTTCGTAGCCGGAATAAAGCCAGATGCCGAGCGCCAGCCCGACGCCAAAAACCTGAATGAACGGTTTGTGCGGCGGAGTGAGCGGCACGAAAGGATTGTGATGCCAGTGCAGGAGGCCGATCACGATCATCACCAGCACGGGCAGGAGCACGAAGATCTCCATCGCCCCGGAAACTTTGCCGACCAGCTTGATGCCGCGCACGTTGACGTAAATGATCAGCGCGATGAACGCGAGGCATACCGCGTAGTGCCGCCAGCCATGAAGAGCGGGGAAGTACGCGGCGAGATAGTCCGTGAAGAGCACGGCATACGCGCCGCCGAGCAGAAACGACGCGGACCAGTTCCACCAGCCTGCCAAGAATCCCCAGAAATCGCCGTAGCCTGCGCGCACCCAGCGGTAAAATCCGCCTTGCACGGGCATTGCTGTGGTCAACTCCGCGACGATGAACGAGATCGGAATGCACCAAAAAAGTGGAATCAGAAGATCGAACAGCAGCGTCATGCCCGGGCCGGAAGTCGTGACTTGTTCTTCGAGGCCGAACGGCCCGCCCGTCGTGTAGGAATACATCACGAAGACGAACGAGAAGATGCCGGCTTTTGCGGCGGCAGACTTCAGAGCGAAGGATTTTGAGGCTTTGGGCACAGCGAAACGAAGATTACCCCACCTCGCGCCTCAAAGCGCTAGAGACCGATTTGAGACTAACGCAAACGGAGTTCTTGGACCCTCTCTTCCTCGATAGGCGTGCTGCCACATCTGGCCGGAAGGTATCGCTGTCTGCGCAGCACGGCAAGCCATAAGGCATCAACTTCCTTGTCCGCTGATTTGACAATCACGAGGTTCTGCCACTGGCCATCGGTACCGATGATCCCATCAACGATGAAAGGGCGCCTCCATAGGCTTGATGGTATTGAAGGCGGAAGAGCAAAGCCTTGATCCATAGCAGTAAGCTTGGCCGGAACGGGATTCGAGCACCAATGCATCCATCCTGCGCCATCAGCATGGACAAAAACAGAATCCTGGGGGTTCGCTGGATCCAATTGTGTTACGCGAACTTCCATTGTCGGCTTATTCGAGTTAAATTCCGCCAGTACGCGCGGAAATTGATGCCCGGCAAACTCCGCGTAGTCCTGGAATCGCTGTTCGGTGTGGCCTCCAACGTACTCGACACGGGTCGGGATCCCAGAAGTCCAGTCGAGGTACAGCTTCTTCCAAGGGTTACCATCCACGGATATCTCGATGCTTTTCTCTCGCGATGTTTCGGTTTTTTTCTCCTTCAACTTTCGTCCCGCCGCATCCGAAGACCAACGAATCGAACGCGGAAACTCGAGAAGCTTGCGGAGGTTATAGATCTCAAGCGGGAGCCAGCGTGGATTACGCATGATATAGATCCTGTCGGTCGCGGCGACGCGCGTTTGAGAAAATCCGGGGAGCCTTATTTCATCCCGCCAAAGGGTGGGCGACTTCCAGAGCAGGTCGTAAGTTCCATCCGTCGCGACGCCCTTGTCGTCGTACAACTTGAGAGTTGCCGTGAGATGAAACGAACTACTGCCGGGTGAGCGGATGTCCGTGAGTCGTTCTGCCTTCTCCAGCAGATTCTCTGCTTTGGAGTCACTCTTGTTAGCCCCGGTACCCGTCGGCATGATAGTTGAGGCGAGGAGGGCGACCACAAGATAGATCCCGAACTTGGCCGAGTGTCGGACGGAGATCGCACGGAGGATTTGCTGCATCACCATTCCTCGATGTTTTACGGATGGGTCCCAGGAACCTTTTTTGAGCAGCCCGTTAGAACTTGCGGGAATGTTCCTTGGCCCAGCGCTCGACGACAACTTTCTTGTCGGTGTAGAACTCGACGGAATCGCGGCCCTGGCCGTGCAAATCGCCGAAAAAGCTGTCTTTCCATCCGGTGAACGGGAAATACGCCATGGGCGCGGCGACGCCGATGTTGATGCCAATGTTGCCGGCAGGCGCCTCATAGCGGAAGCGCCGAGCAGCCGCACCGCTTGACGTAAAAAGCGAAGCCTGATTGCCATAAGGATTCTTTTCGAGGAAAGCCAGCGCCTCGTCCATGCTGTCAGCGTGCACCATGCTCAAAACGGGCCCAAAGATTTCCGTGTGCGCCAACTCGCTTTGCGGCGCGATGCCGTCCAGGATCGTCGGCTTCACGAAATTGCCTGATTCGTAGCCCGCGACTTTCGTGTTCCGTCCGTCCACAAGGACTTTCGCGCCTTCTTTCTCGCCCTGTCCGATCAGCGTTTCGATGCGCGCCTTGCTTTGCGGCGTGATAACGGGCCCCATCTGCACTCCTGCGTCCAACCCGTTGCCCACGCGAATTTTCGACGCTGCTTCGGCCATAGAATCGCGAAATGTTTTCTGCGCTTCGCCAATCGAGATGGCGACGGAAACCGCCAGGCAGCGCTGCCCCGCGCAGCCGAACGCACTGTCGCTGATGATCTGCGTGGCCATGTCCATATCCGCGTCGGGAAGCACGATCACGGGATTTTTTGCCCCGCCCTGGCACTGCGCGCGCTTGCCGCTCGCCGCCGCGCGCGAATAAATGTATTTCGCCACGGGCGTCGAGCCAACAAAACTGATCGCGCGTACTTTCGGATGATCCAGCAGCGTGTCCACCGCCGTCTTGCCGCCATTCACCAGATTGACGACGCCCTTCGGCAGGCCCGATTTTTCCAGCAATTCAAACGTGCGCTGCATCGTCAACGGTACGCGCTCCGACGGCTTGATCACAAACGTATTCCCGGTCGCAATCGCGTAGGGAAGGAACCAGAACGCGATCATGCCTGGAAAATTGAACGGCACAATCGCCGCCGTGACGCCCAGCGGCTGCCGAATCATCATTTCATCAATCCCGCGCGCGACGTCCTCGAGGTTGTATCCCTGCATCATCGTGGGAATGCCGCAGGCAACTTCGACGTTCTCGATCGCGCGACGCCATTCCGCCTTCGCTTCCGTGAAAGTTTTTCCGTTTTCCGCGGTGATCGACCGGCTCAGTTCATCAATGTGTTCTTCGAGCAGCACTTTTAACTTAAAGAGCGGCTGGATACGGTCCTCGGGGGGAGTACGCCGCCATTCTGGAAACGCGGCTGCCGCCGCTTCCACCGCGGCATTCACTTCCGCAGCTTCCGCCAACGGAACCTTCGCCAGGACCGCAGCCGTGGCTGGATTTACGACGTCTTGCCAGTTCGTGGATTTCGAGGCGGTCCAGTGGCCTCCGATAAAATGCGGAATTCGAACATCCGAGACTGCTGTGGCGCACATGAAATCACCTCAAGAGAAAAAGAAAGCCGTCCTTTCAGAGCACGGACACGTCAACTTTCCATTTAACCCACTCAATTCTATCGCAATTGGCAAACGCCGCACCTTGGAATCTCGAGGCGGTACGCATCAATCCTTCAGCCGGGCCTCCACTACGAATTCCGGTCCGAACTCGAGATTGCGCGTTTCGTAATTGGCTATCTTGCGCGGAGACAACCCTCCCTTCGCGAACGGCACCGTCGCGCTGCCAGCCAGCTTCGGAGAATAGAAAAGCACAAGCTTGTCCACGATCCCTGCTCTCAGCGCGGCTCCGTTCAACGTCGGACCCGATTCCAGTAGCACATGCAAGATTTCGCGCCTGCCGAGCTCGCGAAGGACCGACTTCAGATCGAGGAGCCCACGCAGACCCGGTACTCGCACAATCTCCGCACCAGTTTTTTGCAATTTTTGCGCTCGGGGTGAGCTTGGCGGCGCCGCTGTGAACACCAACAAATCCCCGCTGGCGCTCCGCACCAACTTTGATGTCGCCGGCAGTCGAAGCTTGGCATCCAGCACCACGCGAAGCAGCTTGCGCCGTCGCGGAAGCCCGCTTCGGTCGGTCAGCAGCGGATCATCGGCCAAAACGGTTCCAATCCCGGTCAGCAGCGCGTCCGAAGAGTGCCTCATACGGTGCACTTCCGCGCGCGCCTCTTCCGACGTGACCCATTCGCGTTTTTCCTTTTTCCCCGAAGCAGGCAGAGCGAGCTGTCCATCCAGCGTCAGCGCGGATTTCAGCGCGACGAATGGTTTTCCAGTAGCGCACCATCGAAAAAATCCCTCATTCAGCTCCCTGGCTGTTTGACACAGATCAGCGGGAGCGAAGTCCACTTGCACTCCTGATTCTCGCAGGCGTTCGGAGCCCTCGCCTTTGACCCGGGGATTCAGGTCCTCCGCGCCGATCACGACGCGTGAAATACCCGCGCTCAGGATAGCTTCCGTGCACGGCCCGGTGCGTCCCGTGTGATTGCATGGTTCCAGCGTCACGTACATAGTTGCACCGCGTGCTTTTTCACCCGCCGCTTTCAGAGCAACGATTTCCGCGTGATCGCGCTTTTCGTATTCATGGAACCCTTCGCCAACAATTTCGCCTTCGCGAACGATCACGCACCCGACCGTGGGATTCGGACTCGTCAGACCAATGCCTCTGCGCGCAAGCGATAGCGCGTGCTGCATGAAGCGAATGTCATGCTCATCCATAAGTTCAATCGAACAGGGAATTGACGTATGTTTCCGCGTCGAAGGGCACAAGATCGTCAATCTGTTCGCCCGTGCCGATGAAGCGAATCGGCAGCCCGAGTTCGCGCGCGATCGCCACGACGATTCCGCCCTTCGCTGTTCCATCGAGCTTCGTGAGAATGATGCCGGTGACGCCGACGGTGCCTGTGAACTCGCGCGCTTGTGCTAGGCCGTTCTGGCCCGTGGTTGCGTCCATCACCAACAAAACATCGTGCGGCGCGCCCGGAATCACCTTAGCGGCGGTGCGCTTCATTTTTTCCAGTTCGGCCATAAGATTGGACTTCGTGTGCAGCCGCCCGGCGGTGTCCACGATGACCGCGTCGGCGTTTCGCGATTTCGCCGCCGCCACCGCATCGTAAACGACTGCCGCGGGATCAGCGCCGGATTTTTGCTTTATGACCTCGATGCCGTTGCGCTTGGCCCAGATCTCCAGCTGTTCAATCGCCGCAGCGCGGAACGTGTCCGCAGCGCAAAGCACCACGCTTCTTCCTTCCTTGCGCAAACGATTCGCCAGCTTGCCGATGCTGGTGGTTTTGCCGACGCCGTTCACTCCCACGACAAAAATTACGCGCGGGCCCGTCCCGTTCGAAGCGGCTACGATTTCAGGCGATGTCGCGGCAATGCCGTTTCGAGAGCTGAAAATCCCCGCAATGTGCGATTTGATCTCCCGCTTCAGTTGCGAACGATCCGAAAGGGCATTGCGGTCCAACTTTTCTCTAACGGAATCGAGCACCTCGCGTGTGGTTTTCACGCCAATATCTGCGGAGAGCAGCGCCGTCTCCAAATGCTTGAGCAATGCGGGATCAATCTGGCGCTCGCCCAGAAAAATGTCGTCCACGGTCTCCGAGAGAGCCGCTTTCGTCTTCGTGACTGAGGCCTTCAACCGCTCCAGAAGCGTCGGTTCCGTTTTTTCGGGCTTGCCAAAAAGCGTGATCATGTCTTCAAAAAGTGTAACAGAAGCCGCTCGGAAGCCTTGTATCCGGCGGCGTGGGAAAACACGCCGGTGGAAGAGGAGAGTCTGGCGTGCTGGATCTGGATCGCAGGAGCGGCGGATATAGGCCTGAACTTTTGCCGCTAAACCTGCACTTCAACCGCGGAAAGTCGCAACTTCCCGCTGTTGATTGCAGCTTCGAGGGCCGTGACGACGATGGGGTCAAACTTAGAGCCGGTCAGCGCCTTGATGCGGCCGAGCGCATATTCAAGATCCATCGCCGATTGATACGGCCGATTCGTGGTCATGGCGTCCAGCGTATCCGCAACGCCGATTATCCGTGCCATGAGCGGAATCTGCTGGCCCGTGAGGCCGTAAGGATAGCCGCGGCCGTCAATGTGCTCGTGATGCAGTTCGATGCCCGGAAGCATCTCCTTGAGCTGCGAAACGGGACGCATGATGTTTGCGCCCTTGACGGTGTGCTGCTTCATCAAGTCGAACTCTTCCGGTGTGAGCGATCCTGGCTTTTTCAGAACCCGGTCGTCCACTCCGATTTTTCCCACGTCGTGGAGCAGCGCGGCAATCCGCAGTTTGTCCAGGTCTTCCGCCGAAAGACCAAGTTCCCGCGCGATGAGCGAAGAATATTTCGCCACGCGGCCGGAATGGCCTCGCGTATAGGGATCCTTTTCGTCAATGGCCGCCGCCAGCATGCGGATCGATCCGATGAACAGCTCGCGGTTTTCTTCCGCCGCCTCTTTCAGCTTCTCGATGTACTCTTCTATGTCGCCGGCCATCTTGTTGAAGTTTTCGGCCAGCTCGCTGATCTCTGAAGCGCCCCGCACCGGCGAACGCTGGTGAAATTCTCCGCGGCTGATCGCCCGCGTGGAAGCCGCAAGGCTGCGAATGGGTCCGCTGATCCCCACCGCGAAAAAATAGCCGACGAGCACGGCGGCCAAGACCACCACGGTGACGAAAGCCAGCGCCTGCCGGTTCAATTCCGTCACGCCGGCGTCCGTGCGCGCTTCGGCGAGGCTCCGCTCGGCAACCACGGCCCAGTTCAGTTCCGGGAACGTGCTATATGTCCCCACCATTTCGATGGAGTGCTTCCCCTCGCCCCGGGTGAACCGGATCGTCTCTGTGTTCCGCAATTCAGGCGGCAAGGTCTTGATTCGAGCAACGATCGCGTTCGTGCTGACGTCCTCGCCGGGGGTGTAATCCTTCGTGACCGGATAGGCCACGATGTGGCCCTGGTGATCCACGATGTACACGTTGCGGTCGCGCACGCTCGCGTCGCGAAGACGCTGCAGGATGGGCTTCAACGAAACCACCGCCGCCAGCATGCCTGTGAATTGCTGGTCCATATTCAGTGGGATGGCCACCACAAACGCCGGCTGATTGTCCGGTGCGAGCGCCAGCGGATCGCTGCGGAAGGCCACCGCTCGCAGTTGCGGTGATTGCATGCAGGTGATGAACGCGCGCTGCAGCGCCCGGCTGACAAAGGGATCCTGCTCCGCGCTGAAATTGCCCTGCGATGCGCTTGTGCCTTTCCCGGATTTGCCCACGGCCGTCAGGTAGATAAACGTGCTGCGGTTGCTGTCCACAAAGTCTTCGAGCAGGCTCGTTACTTTTGGCTCGGCAGCGGGATCCTCCACGTTTTGGATCAGGCCGGTCAACGCAAGAATCTGCCGCTCGCTGACCAGTTGCTGCGTCAGGTTGGAATTGTAGAGCTGGATTTCCTGCGTCAGCGAACGCGTCAGGTCGGTTTGCTGCACGCGCTCGGTGTCTACCAACTTGTCCTGGCTGAGTTTCAAAACTTGCCGGTGATAGAGCCCCAGTGGCAGCACGCTGATGAGCAGCATGGCGCCCAGCACCAGCCACAGGATGCGCACCCTGCCGGAACGCAGTTGCTCGATTCGCGATAGTAGGGTCACACCCATAGCGCCGTCTTCCATTTTAAGCGGAGGCTGTTCCCCAGAGTCGGTCGGAAGCGCGGCGTAGTGCGGATCAGCAACTGGAACCAAAGTACTACGGTATGGGGGAGTGGCTGGCTATTCTGCCTTTTGTGGGCGCTCCATAATGGCCCGCATAGCGTCTCCAGGAGGCTTTCCCTCGTGCAAAATGGCGCCCACTTGATTCGTAATCGGCATTTCGACCCGCGTTTCGCGCGCCAAGCTTTGCAAAGCCGAAGTTGTGCCCACTCCCTCCGCCACGGTGCGCATCCCCGCCAGTATCTCGCTGATTGTGCGCCCTTTGCCCAGTTCCATGCCCACATACCGATTCCGGCTGAGGCCCCCGGTGCAAGTCAGCACAAGGTCGCCCAGGCCTGCCAGGCCGCTTAATGTTTGCGTGCGCGCGCCGAGCGCGGTTGCGAGCCGGGTCATCTCCGCCAGCCCGCGCGTGATGAGCGCTGCAAGCGTATTCGAACCCAAGCCAATTCCCTGGCAAACGCCCGCTGCGATCGCGATCACGTTCTTCATCGCTCCCGCGAGCTCCACACCAAGAACATCGGAATTTGTGTACAGGCGAAATGTAGGCCCGGCAAGCTGCTCCTGCAATTGCGGCAGGACCCCGGCATCGGCCGAAGCCAGCACCACGGCCGTGGGATCGCCCCGCGCCGCCTCTTGCGCGAACGATGGCCCGGATAGGACGGCGATCTTCGTTGCGCGATCCTTTGCAAGGAGTTGCGTCACAATCTCGCTCGCGCGCAGGTGCGTCGCGGGTTCCAGTCCCTTCGTCGCGCTCACTATGGCAACGTCGGCCGCAAGCAGCGGCACAGCAGCTTCGTAGATGTCGCGGGCGTGAGCGGAAGGCATCGCTCCAATGACTATTTCCGCCCTTTCGAGCGCTTCCCCCAGATCGTTTACTGCACGGACCAGCGAAGGCAAAGTATGTCCGGGCAAGTACACCCGATTTTCACGGTCGCGCTGAAGCGCTTCCGCCAACACCGGATCGTGAATCCAAAGTGAAATTTCGTGCGATTGGCGGCTGCGAGAAAGAAGTATTGCCAGCGCGGTTCCCCAACTGCCGCCGCCCAGGATCGCAATCCGGCTCACGCCGAGTCCTTTTTCTTGCCGACGGAAAAACGCGGCTCGGTGCCTTCCACCAACCGCTGCAGATTCGCATTGTGCCGCGCAATGACGAGAGCCGCCGCGGCCAGCGAGCCGAACGTGATCACAAGAGGCGGCGCGTGATGAGGCGCCCACAGGAGATAGATGAGCAGCGGAATGGCGGCCGCCGCGGAAATCGAGCCAAGCGAAACGTAGCGCCAAAAGCCCGCTACGAGGAGGAACAGAATTAGCGCCCCCAGCAAAGCGGGCAGGCAAAGAACCCCGAACATTCCCGCGGCCGTCGCCACCCCTTTTCCGCCGCGAAACTTCAGCCACACGGGGAAGCAATGCCCCAGCAATGCCGCGAGCCCGGCAAGCATCATCCACGTCGCGCTTTCCTGCGTGATTCGTCCCGCCATCCACACCGCCGCGGCCCCTTTCGCCGCATCCAGCACCAAAGTCAAAATTCCGGCGGAGAGTCCCGCGGCGCGCGCGACATTCGTCGCCCCGATGCTTCCGCTTCCCGCTTCGCGCACGTCGCCCCCGCCAAACAGCTTGCTCAGCATCAGCCCAAAGGGAATGGATCCCAGCAGATACGCCCCGGGAAACAGCAGCGCCAGCGCGATTTGGCTTTCCTTCATCTGTGCCTAGCCCTCAAGGGGAGAAAACGCGAACGACGCGACGCGTGAGTATTCCGCTCCCTGAGCTTTCAGTTTGCTTTCGATCAGGTGAAATTCATCGGTCCGCAAGCCGCCGAAATTGCGCCCCGCCCGCTCCCGAATCGCCGCCTGCAGCTTCTCGGACGCGCGATCTTCCTTGAATCGCGCAAGCGTCAGATGCGGCGCAAACTCCCGCTTCTCTCGCGGAATTCCAGTTGTCTCTAGTGCTGTATCCACGTCTTTGGCCAGCAAGCTGAGATTTGCCGAAGCTTCCATTCCCGCCCACAAAACGCGCGGACGTTTTTCGCCGGGGAAAAATCCAAGCCCATGAAATTCCAGATGCACGCTCGTTTCGGATCGCACCGTCGCAAGCGCGGCGCGAATCGCTTCGAGCTTTTCCTGCCGCGTTTCCCCAATGAATTTCAGTGTCACGTGAAGATTCTCCGGTCGAACCCAATGCGGGCTCGCCTCGACCTTTCGCAGCTCGCCCAGGAGCGCCGCGAGATTCTCTCGCACCTCCGCCGGAATCTCCAGCGCGACGAAAAGCCGCATGGATCACGCTCTCTTGGCGGGATTCTTGCCGTCATAAAGATAGTGAATGCGCACCATATCCAGCGCCAGCTGTGATGCCTGAAATCGAATCAATTCGCGGTCGCCGGAAAACCGTGCGGCGCGCTCTTTCACCCCCGCTGAGTTCGCCAGCGCGATATGCACTGTGCCGACGGGCTTTTCCTCGCTCCCTCCGCCGGGTCCTGCAACTCCGGTGATTCCCACGCCGAACGTGCTCCCCACGCGCTTGCGGATCCCTTCCGCCAGCGCGATTGCCACCTCACAGCTCACCGCGCCTTTCGCCAGAATCAGTTCCGGCGGAACGTCCGCCCAGACCGTTTTCAATTCATTGCTGTAGCACACCACTCCGCCCAGAAAATACGTCGAGCTTCCCGCAATGCTCGTCAGCCGTTCCGCCAGCAATCCGCCTGTGCAGCTCTCCGCCGCTGCAATCGTTGCGCTGTGCGCGGTAAGCAGCCGCGCGACGATTTCCTCCATTGGCGATCCGTCTCGCGAGAAAATCCGGTCGCTCAGCGCAATTTCGAATCCTTGTTCGATTTCCGCGAATGTTTTCTCCGCGTGCTCCCGGTCGGCGGTCCACATCCGCAGATGAATCTGGATTTCGCCCGGAGCGGCCAGCACCGTCGTCGTTACATCGGGATGACGCTGGTAGATCGGCTTGATGCGCTCATCCACAAGCGATTCGCCGAGCCCCGTCACGCGAATCTCGCGCTGGTACATCCGCGCACCCGAGATCCTGCGCTCCAGCCGCGGCAGCACTTTTTCCAGGAACATCGGCCTCAGTTCGCGCGGCGGGCCGGGCAGCAGCGCAATCTGCCGCTCGCCGTCCTGGATCCACAAACCCGGCGCGGTGCCGCGCGGATTTTCCAGCGGCTCCGCTCCTTCCGGCACCATCGCCTGCCGCAAATTCACTTCCGGCATCCTCCGCCCAAACGAACGGAAGCGCGCCTCAATCGTCCGCACGATCTCATCATTCCGCCGCAGCTTGCGCCCCAGCAGTTCGGCGACGGTTTCCCGCGTCAGATCGTCTTCCGTTGGGCCCAACCCGCCGCACGCGATAATCAATGGCACGCGGTTCAGCGCATCGCGAAACGCTTCCGCCATCAGTTCGCGATGATCGCCCACCACGGTTTTGCGCACCACTTCGATGCCGAGCTTGTTCAATTCTTCAGTGAGGAACAGCGAATTGGTGTCCACTCGGTCCGGAGTCAACAGTTCCGAACCCACCGCAATGATTTCTGCTTTCATGGTTTTCGAATTTCAGATCAGCCGTACAGCGGCAATCCGCGCACGTCCCAGTCCAGAGTGAAGACCGCGCCGCTGGTTGCGAGAATCGCGCGGCCGGAGGGGAGCAGCGCCATCCCCACGATTCCCGAGCCAGAGAGCACATGCTCGCCATGGCCCTGCGGCGTGATGCGCACAATCCCGCGCCGCCCGCGAAACGACGCCGCCACATATAGATTTCCGTCGCGGTCGAACGCCAGGCCCTGCGGACGTCCCAGCCCGCGATAAAACGTCGTCACTTCGCCGCCCTGCGTGATCCGGTAAACGCGGTCGTAGCTCGACGTCGTAGGTCCCGTCGCATACAGTTCGCCGCTCGGATGAAACGCTAGGTGATACGCTGCGACGGAAGGTTCGAGTGTCGCGAAAACGAAGATCTCCCGGTCTCTGCCGATCTTGAAAATCGTTCCGCTGCGGTCGCCCACGTACAGGTTCTCATCCCGGTCGAACGCGATTCCCGTCGCGATCCCCATCCCTTCCACCCACTGTTCCGTCCGCCCGTCCGGCGAGACACGATGGATCGTCCCGTCGTTCCGGCAGGACACGAACAGGTGCCCGGATTGGTCCAGCGCCAAGCCGCTCGGATTCGTTAGCGAAGTCACAAACGGCTTCACACTGAAATTCGCGGTGATTTTGTAAAGCGAAACGGGAACACGCTGCCCTCGCGGCCCGCTGAATGTCACGTAGATATTGCCTTCCGCATCCACCGCCGGATTCGCCACGGGATGCAGATTATCCGCGATCTGTAATCCCACGGACACCGGATGCGGTGCGCTCTCATGTCCCGCGCTGGCGACGCACAATGTTCCGCTTCTCGCGCCTTCCGGCACGCGCACGATCACACGGTTCGCGCTGACGAGAGTGAGGCTCGCTTCCGCTTCTCCGAATCGCACCACCGGCCGCGTCTGCGGCGCCGTCACAAAACCGCTGCCGCTGATCACCATTTCTCCGCCCGGGATGGCCGCGCTGGGCGCCACCCGGTCAATCAGCGGAAGCCCGTTTTTCTCCGGAGACGATCCGAACCCAAATTTCATAATATGCCAAAGTGTAGCGCGACCCGCAGGCAAATGGCAGCATAGATGCCCGCCAGCCAGTCGTCCGCCATGATTCCCCAGCCGCCCGGCAGCAATTCCAGCCGCCGG
>Ga0335076_10004973_pt1 | contig 13465 bp, 13 predicted proteins | sample Lox_Sample_25_FD_206717 | JGI IMG/M metagenome (GOLD analysis project Ga0335076, IMG submission 206717) | Soil microbial communities from Loxahatchee National Wildlife Refuge, Florida, United States - Lox_Sample_2.5 | ecosystem: Environmental > Terrestrial > Soil > Wetlands | place: USA... | reverse complement strand
CTGCATCTCCCCGGCTTTGCCTTCGGCGATCCAGCGGGGGAAGTGCTGGAGTTCGGCGAAGTCGCGGGCAGGGGCGATGCCGGCGAGGTCGAATCCGGCCTGGCGGGCGGATTGCTTGATGAGGGCGGTGATGGAGGCTATCTGCATGGGGAACGGTGGCGATCGGCCGGGCTCGTCCTCTAACTATTACTATCTCTTATTATCCAGTGATTTGGCGGAGATTCGGGCCCTGTTCTTTCGTCACTGCCCCTTGTGATCCCGGACACAGCCAGAGGTATCAAGGGCAAGGCATCTTGGTGCAGGGTGAAACAGGACTTTTGGCCTGTCCTGGCTCCGCACTTAGCAGGCGAGGAGGGGCGCGATGATCAATCGTCGTCAGCGCTTCAAGATCGAGGCGGTCAAGCCGCCGAAACAGGATGCGCAGGCGCGCGTCCATAATTTCAACGAAGTTTCGCAGCCCTACACGCCGGAGACGGCGATGGAGCAGGCGCAACGCTGCCTCTACTGCGAACACGCTCCGTGCGCCAAAGGCTGCCCGCTGCACAACGATATTCCGGCGGCGCTGTTCCTGCTGGGCCAGGGAGACTTCGTGGGGGCGGCGCTGAAGTTCATGGAGACTTCGAACTTTCCCGATGTTTGCGGCCGCATTTGCCCGCAGGAAAAACAGTGTGAAGGATCGTGCGTGGTGGCCCATCACAATCCGGCGGTTTGCATTGGCAAGCTGGAGGCGTTTGTCATTGACTACGTGCGCAAGAACTATGGATATCCGAAACGCGAAAAGGACGCGCCCACGGGGATGAAGGTTGCGGTGGTCGGGGCCGGTCCGGCAGGGTTGGCGGTGGCGGAAGAGCTCGCGGTGCGCGGGCACGAGGTGGTGGTCTACGACATGTGGCCATACCCCGGCGGCCTGCTGCTGTATGGCATCCCGGGATTCAAACTGAATAAGGACATCGTCTTCGCCAAGATTCATTATCTGGAGGAGATGGGCATAGGCTTCGTGTGCAATTACCGGGTGGGGAAAGAACATCCGGTAGAGGATTTCTTCAAACAAGGCTTCGACCTGGTGTTTCTCGGCTACGGCGCCATCAAAGGCGGAGAGATGAAGGTGCCGGGCGAAGACACGCTGAAGAACGTATACCAGGCGACCGAGTACCTGGTGCGCGGCAACCTGCCGTCCGAATTGCTGCCGGAGGTATGGAGCAGCCTGCCCGATCCAAAGCCCAACCATACCGGGGTCACCATCGTGATCGGGGGCGGCGACACGGCCATGGACTGCGTGCGCACGGCGCGGCGGCTGAATCCAGAGGCAAAGGTTTATTGCGTCTACCGCCGCAGCGAAGTGGAAATGCCGGGCCGCTACGAGGAGCGGGTCAATGCGGTGGAAGAGGGCGTGCAATTTGAATGGTTAACCGCGCCGGTAAAGTTCATCGGCAACGAGGCCGGCAAGGTGATTGGCGCCGAGTGCATTCGCATGAGGCTGGGGGAGCCGGACGCCAAGGGCCGACGCTCGCCGGTTCCCATCGAAGGCTCCAACTTCGCGATCGACTGCGATACCGCAGTACTGGCGATCGGCTACAGCCCGGAGACGGATATTCCGCAGACCACCCCCAATCTGAAGACCACGAAGTGGGGATCGGTCATCGTGGAAAGTGAGGAGACGGGCGAAACCACGCGGCAGGATCTGTATGCCGCGGGCGACAACGTGCGCGGAGCAGATCTGGTGGTGACGGCGGTGGCTGCCGCTCGGAAAGCAGCCTTGGCGATGCATCAGAAATTGATGGCGATCCGGGAGAAGAAAAACGCGGTATCCAGTGGCCAGTATCCAGAGACGAAGGAGCGGGCTCAGTCCTTAGTGCCCAGTGGCCAGTAGGCAGCGGCACGCAGATGAGTGAAGCAGCCAGTACCTGGTAGCAAGTACCGGGAACGAGTGGAGATCAACAACTCCGCCGCCCGCACGCAGAACTCCGGCGCGGCATCCGCTACTAACTGGTAACCCACTTGCAATTCCGTCAAAAGAGTGTAAGCTCGGCTGAAATCAAGACCACGCAATTCCCCTGCGCGTTCTCCAAAAAAGAATCTTCCCACACAAAAGGAGAAGCCTATGTCCTCTACTCCATCGATTCAGATTTCGGTGATTAATGCCAGCACGGTCGTTGCGGACAGCGAGGTCCAACCCGTAGTCGACGCGCTGCAAACGCAAGTCAACAACGATTTCCGTCCCGCCTGGGGCGTGGACGCGCAACTCACATTTGTGCCGACGGGTTCCAATCCCGTGCCGGGGACTTGGTGGCTGACGATACTGGATGATTCCGACCAGGCCGGGGCATTGGGATATCACGACCTGACGCCGGATGGACTTCCGGCCGGAAAGGTCTTCGCGGGAACCGACCTTAAGTACGGATACACCTGGTCGGTGACGGCCAGCCATGAACTGCTGGAAATGTTGGGCGACCCGAACATCAACCTCACGGTGTTGATCCAGCAGAACGACAGCGCGGGCACGCTGTACGCTTACGAGGTGTGCGATGCGTGCGAGGCTGACCAATTCGGCTACACCATCAATGGTGTGCTGGTTTCGGATTTTGTGTATCCCTCGTGGTTCGAGGATTTTCGCGCGGAGGGATCCACGCAGTTCGATCAGACCAATCGGATCCACAAGCCGCTCGACCTGTTGAGCGGGGGATATATCGGCGTCTTTGACATATCCAGCGGCAGCGGGTGGCACCAGGTCACGGCGGAACAGACACCCGCCAGCCTGTCCATGCGCGCGAACGTGGGCAGCCGGCGGGAACGGCGCAGGGTCCCGCGGCAGCGGTGGGTGAAGAGCCTGTCCCACAGGGAAATCCTGCGGAATGTCGAGATATACCGCAAGCGTCTAGAGCGTATTACGGCGGCACGAAGAGCCGCATAGGAAGACCATGTTCAGCCCCGCGCCACGGCGCGGGGCGTTTTTATTGGCGGGGGCGATCAGATTCCGAGCTTCTTGACTTCTTCGTTGTAATACTTGCGGTAGAGGATGTCCCACTCCTGGCTGCCTTCGAGGATAGTGCGCTTCTGGCTTTCGATTTTCTGGCGCGCCGCGAGATCGATTTTCTCTTCCTGATTGAGCAGATCTTCGAGCGCTTTGCGCACTTCCAGGCGGATGGTATTGCGGTCCTCGAGGAAATCGACGTTGGGCATTTCAGCCAGCGCGTCGGTAATCACGTGCGCCACTTTGTTGACTTTGTCGCGATTAATTCTCACTGCACCGCATGATATCACGCGGCCCGCGCACGCGTGCTCAGCAAGACTCGATCAGCGGACAGTTGCCGGCATTGTTTAAATCCCGCTCGCGCTGCGCGAGAGTCTGGTTGAGTTGTTCGACCAGGAGCATCAGTTTCTGCGGATCCCGCTCTACCATGATGGCTTCACATAATTCTCTCCAGGAACGATTCACCAAAGTTTTTTTCTCCTGTTCGGTTGTGTCAGGGAACGGGAGTGCAAGCCAGGGGCCATTACGGGAAGTCAAGCAGTTGGCGGGCGCGGGACGTAGAAACTTCCAGAATAGGCCCGGGGAAATTGCAATAAATTCCTACGGGGGGCGCGGTAGAGGGAGGCTGTGCGGCCCTTACTCAAGTCCGGAGAGAGAGATGGGAAGGGGGGGCGAAAAAAACGCTAGAGAACCGCCTTGTATTTGCGGACCAGTTCGTTTTTAACTTTGCGAAACATTTCCTGGTAATTGGCGCCGGTTTTTTGCATCTCTTCCGAGTAGGCCTCGAGGATCACGCGGACTTCGTCATTGATGCGGTCCTCGAGCGACAACTCGTCGAGCATGGCAGCGTGTACGCGTGCTGTCAGCGCGGGCACGTCTTTGGTCTCGATGAAATCGCCGGCAACCAGTTTCTTGGTGACTTCGCGGGCCAGGTAGCCCACATATTCTTTAGAAAGAAGCATGGGATGGATCGGAAGTGCTGCGTGAAGTCAGTAGTGTAGCACAAGGGCTGGAGCCGGCAGCCGGTGGGCAGAAACGGGAATGCTGAGGGCGGCATGCGGGAAACTGGTCGTGCTCGCGGAAACGTCATACAATGCCATTTAATATGTCATTGGTGCCGGACGATCTGACCAATCTCAAAGACGACATGGTGGCGTTTGTCGAGGGCCAGGGCATGCGCCGTTTCTTTGGCTACGTGGAATACGAAGAAGTGCCCAGCATCATGTGGGAATCGGGCGGAAATCCCGATGGCTGGAAGGATTTTGTGGAGCTTGCCAAGGCTTCCGGCGCGCCCTTCGTGACCATGCACAGCTGGATGCTGAAGCGCGAGGACCTGGACGAACTGCTGCAGCGCATTTCCAGTCTCGAGTACAGCAATGACGAGGACATGGAAGATGCCCGCTGGCTGCGCACATATGTGGGCAAGACCGGGTTCGCGCAACTGGGCTGGGCCTACCAGGGCTGCATGTTTCTGTTCGAACTCTCGACCGAATGGTACGACCGCTACCAGCGGCTGCTGGAACTTTCCGAGGATTTCGGTGGAATTCCCATCGATGAGCCGGATCAGGATGACGAACCTTAGGGACGGTCGATTTCTGACCGGTGATTTTGTGGGCTGGCGTCTTCCCTGATTTTGGTCTTGAAATCACCAATCAACCATCAGCCATCACCAATCCATGAAGTGGCTTCTCAAATCTGCTGCGCCTTCCCAAGTTGAGCCGCTGGCGGCGGAACTGCGGGGGAAACCCTCGCTTCGTCTGGGCGATGCCTTCCGCGCGTCGACCGTGGCACGGTTGTTGGTGCTGCGCGGGATGAGGGACGCGGAGAGCGCGGAGCGGTTTCTGGCGCCGTCGCTTGCGCATCTGCACTCGCCCTATTTGATGACCGGGATGAAGGCGGCCATTGAGCGCCTGGAAGCGGCTATCGAACGCAGGGAGCGGGTGCTTATCTACGGGGACTATGACGTAGATGGGACCACGGCAATCGTCATTTTGAAAACTGCGATCGAGCTGTGCGGGGGCAGCGCAGATTTTCACGTCCCGCACCGCATCCGCGAAGGCTATGGGATGAGGGACGAGGTGGTGGAACGGGCGGCGGCGGCAGGGATACGGCTGATAATCAGCGTCGATACCGGCATTCGGGAGGGCGGGGTCGCGGAAACAGCGCGGCGAGTGGGCGTGGACCTGATTGTGACCGACCACCATTTGCCCGGGCTGGACGGGGTGCCGCGGGCGCTGGCCGTGCTCAATCCCAACCAGGAAGGATGCGATTATCCCTGCAAGGCGCTGTGCGGGGCGGGGGTCGCATTCAAGGTAGCGCAAGGGTTGATGGAGAAGCGGCTTGAGGGCAAGGATCAGTCGCGGCTGCTGATGTCTTTCCTGAAGATTGTGGCGATGGCGACGGTGGCGGACGCGGTTCCGCTCGTTGGCGAAAATCGAGTGTTCGCCAAGCTCGGGCTGGAAGGACTGCGCGCGCCGGTGAATCCGGGGCTGAAGGCGCTGATCGAAGTGGCAGAGTTGGGAGGCGCGAGGCCCCTGACATCGGGAGAGGTGGCGTTCCGCATCGCGCCGCGGCTTAATGCGGCGGGACGCATGGATGTGGCCCGCGACGTCATCGAATTGTTCACGGTGAAGGATGCGGCACGCGCCCGCGAGATTGCGGCGAGGCTGGACAAGCTCAACGGCGAGCGCCAGGAAGAAGAGCGCCGGATTCTGGAGGAAATTCATTCGCGGCTGGAGCAGGAAGCGGCACTGCGCGAGGCATTCTGCATCGTGGTGGACGGCGACGGCTGGCACCGGGGCGTGATTGGAATCACGGCGACGCGGGTGGTGGAGCGCTATCACCGCCCGGCTCTGGTGATTTCGCGGGATGGCGATGAGGCGCATGGATCCGGACGGTCGATTCATGCCTTTCATTTGCTCAACGCGGTCGAGTCGTGCGCCGGCCTTCTGTCACGCTACGGCGGACACGCGCATGCCTGCGGGTTCTCCATGCCAAGCGCCCAGATATCTGAACTGCGAACGCGGCTCGATGCGTACGCGCGCGAGCGGCTGACGCTGGAAGATTTCATGCCGCTTCTGTACTTGGACGCAGAACTCCCGCTGGATGAGGTCACGCCGGAGTTATTCGATGCGTTGAGGCGCCTGGAACCATTCGGCGTAGGCAATCCCGAGCCGGTATTTGCGGCGAAGCAGGTGCGGATGATGGCGCCGCCACGTATTTTGAAAGATAAACACGTGAAACTGCGGCTGGCGGCCGGGTTGGAGAGGACGGATCCGGCGCTGGTGTCGACGCCTCAGTGTCATCCGGACTCGGCCAGTCTGCGGCGCGAGGAAGTGCGCGAAGGGAGCGAAAATCGCGGCCGCCCGGAGTGGCGGCGTTCCATCACGTTCGATGCGCTGGGTTGGCACCTGGCGGAGCGAACCCAGAGGGAACAACTGCTTGCCGGCGACAGTCTGGACGTCGCGTTCACCGTGGGGCGCAACGAGCATCCGGAATACGGCGGTTTGGAGCTGACGTTGTGCGACTTCAAAGCCAGGAAGACTGCCGAGTTCACTGGGAACACAGAGAAGCACGTGGAGCAATCGACGATTTAGCACCACACGTGTGAGAGTGTCCCCAGGCCAGAGGCCGTCCCTCAGGGGCTGAAGCCCGTATTTCATTTGGCCGGAGGCGGCGCGGCTAAAGCCGCACCTTTTCAAGACCACTTTCTACTTGCAGATTTCCGGTGCAACCTGCCCACTGAGAACCGCGCCCTCCCTTCCATTACACTAAGCTCAGATGCCGATCTCCGTTTCCCGTCTCCGGCGCTGGTTCGCGGTGGGAGCCATCGTGGCCTCGATGGTGGTCGCGGGGGCTTATTTCTACGCACGTTACCGCGTGCGGAATGCACTTAAAGAAATCCCGGGGAAGATTGGGATTGAGATCCAGCAGAGCGCGCAGGGTTTTACCATCTCGAAGTCGGAAGCGGGCCGGACGCTGTTCAAGGTGCAGGCCAGCAAGGTAATCCAGTTCAAGCAGAGCGGGCGGGCGGAGTTGCACGATGTGACCATCGTGCTTTACGGGCGCGATGCCAGCCGCTTCGATCAGATCTACGGCTCCGACTTCGAATACGATCCCAAGTCGGGCGAGGTCAGCGCCAAGGGCGAGGTGCAGATCGACCTGGAAGCCAATCCAGCGGGGCTGAACTCTGCCGATCAGAGTCCTCCGCCGGTGTTGAAGAACCCTATCCACTTGCGAACCAGCGGGTTGATATTCAATCAGAAAACCGGCAACGCTTATACCAAGGACAAGATCGAATTGAGCATTCCACAGGCCTCGGGGTCAGCGGTAGGGGCAAGTTACTCGGGCCAGACCAACGTGCTGACGCTCGAGTCACAACTTCACTTCGTGGTAAACGGCACAAGTCCGGGCACGGTGGAGGCGGTGCGGGGCATCATCAGCAAGACCCCGCGGCAAGTCGTGCTGCAGTCGCCGCGCCTCACCCAGGGTACAGAGGTGCTGACGGCGGATGAAGCCACGCTGGCGCTGAACGATCAAAACGCCGTTGAAAAGGCGCGGGCGTCTGGCAACGTGCAGGCAATGTCGCAGGGTGGGTCGCCGATGCAGGTTCGCGCTAACCAGCTGGAACTGGTCGTCGGAGGGCCGAAGAGCGATATTCTCCGTTCCGCCGTGTTGACGGGCGATGTACGCGCAGAGGACGGCGCAACCCCTCCTTCGCAAGCCGAGGCCGGACGGGTAGTGATGACCTTTGCCGGCAAGAATGTGCTGTCGCGGGTTCATGCGGATGACGGCGTTAAGTTGTTGCGCCACGATCAGGCCAAAGGGGACAACGCGACCGCCCAGGATGTCACCATTCACGCCCCGGCGATGGATTTTTTCCTGGTGAAGGGCGGACGAACCCTGGACCGGGCAGAGACGATTGGCGGCGGCCTGATCAGCATCGTGCCGGTTGGGACGAATCCATCGCCGCGAACGGTGGCCAGCGCGGGAAAGTTCGTGGCCAGGTTTGATGCGCAAGGGCGCCTTTCCGGAGTTCATGGCGAGCCTGAGGCACGTATTACCAGTTCCAGTCCTGGGCAGCCTGACCGGGTAAGCACCAGCGACACGCTGGATGTCGGGTTTCAGTCGGGCGGGGGGATTGCATCTCTGGCGCAAGCCGGCCACCTCGCATACGTAGACGGAGAGCGAAAAGCCTGGGCAGAGCGAGCGCGCTATACGCCGGCGGACCAGACCCTGGTTTTGTCGGGATCACCCAGGGTAGTGGAGGGTGGGATGACCACCACCGCGCGGGTCATGCGGCTCAACCGCACCAGCGGGGATGCGACCGCCGAGGACAATGTCAAAAGCACCTACTCCGATCTCAAGCCGCAGAGTGGGGGAGCGCTGCTGGCGTCTTCATCCCCGATTCATGTGACAGCTCAAAGAATGACCGCGCACCGGTCCCCCGCCGTTGCCATCTATACCGGGAATGCGAGGTTATGGCAGGACAGCAATGTGGTGCAGGCGCCGGTCATCGAATTTGATCGCGACCACCGTTCGCTTCTGGCGACCGCTGGGGCGGCAGAGAGCGTATCGACGATCCTGGTGCAGACGGATAAATCGGGGAAGGCCACCCCGGTAACGGCGACGGCGGCGAGGCTCACTTATACCGACAGCGAGCGTAAAGCGCACTACGACGGTGGGGTGGTGGTACGGGGTCTGGATTCGACCATCACCAGCCAGCAAATGGACATTTTGCTTGCCGCCCGGGGGCCGAACGATGGAAAGGCCTTGCTCTCCGGCCCCAGCCAGCTGGATCGAATCGTAGCGCAAGGCAACGTGGTGATCACCCAGCCACAGCGGCAGGCGACCGGGGAGCAGTTGGTGTACACGGCGGCGGAGGACAAGTTCGTGCTGAGCGGCGGAACGCCTAGCATTTTTGATGCCGAACATGGCAAGATTACCGGGGTTTCGTTGACTTTCTACAGACACGATGATAGGGTGCAGGTTGAAGGAAGAGATTCCTCCCCAACTGTCACCCAAACTAGAGTGGCACGATAAATGCGTACGCTGGCGACCGACGAAATTGGCAAGTCCTACCGGGGTCGCCGGGTTGTAAATGGCGTAAGCCTCCGGGTAGGACAGGGCGAAGTGGTTGGATTACTTGGCCCTAACGGCGCCGGCAAGACCACGACGTTTTATGTGATCGTGGGTCTGATCCCCCCAGACACAGGCCGGGTGCTGATCGACGACGACGAGATTACCGACGTGCCGATGTATCTTCGGGCCCGTCAATATGGCATCAGCTACCTCCCTCAGGAACCCTCGGTCTTCCGCAAGCTGACGGTGGAGGAAAATATCCTGGCCGTGCTGGAAGCCCAGCCTATTTCCTGGCACGAGCGCCGGGAGAAGATGGAAAAGCTGATTGACCAGCTGGGCCTGGAACACATTCGACATAACCGGGGATATGCGCTGTCGGGGGGAGAGCGGCGACGGGTGGAGATCGCTCGCGCCCTGTGTATTAATCCGGCTTTCATTTTGCTGGACGAGCCATTTTCGGGGATCGACCCGATTGCCGTTCTGGACCTGCAGAAGATCATTTTCGATCTGAAGGCTGCCGGCATCGGGGTGCTGATCACCGACCATAACGTGCGCGAGACGCTGTCGGTGACCGACCGGGCATACATCATTAATGATGGACGCATCTTCCGCCAGGGAACGCCGGAACAACTGGGCAACGATCCCGAGGTGCGGAGAGTCTATCTGGGAGAAAGTTTCTCGCTGGTATAGGAAGCGAACGTCGCCGGCGTGAAGTTGCCACAGAACTCGGCCTCTGCCGAGCGTCATCCCGAGGACCGGCGTAGTTCAGCGGGCCGAGGGACCTGGCGTGAAGAGGCAAGTTTGCCGGTTAGAGCAGTAGCTGTGGGCGCAGGATCCCTCGCGCGGCTGGAGAAAACGCCGCGCTTCGGGATGACGCTCTGAACGTGTGAAGCTAGTCTGCCGAACGACAGAGACGAAGGACCGATTTTAGGAACCCGAAGCCATGGTGTTGTTGCAACCCAAGCTGCATCTGAAGGTTTCGCAGAGACAGATCCTTACACCGGGGCTGGTGCAGATGGTCAGCGTGCTGGCGCTCAATAAGCTTGAGCTCCGGGACATGATCACGGCCGAGATGGTGGAGAATCCGGTTCTGGAGGAACTGGAGGACACGGTACCGCTGCTTGACGACGTCAACCGCCGCGAAGAAGACCGGGAGCGCCCCGGCCCGACGGCGGAAGAAAATCCCATTGCGGCGGTCGAGAAGAAAGATCCGTTCGAAGAGATTGATTTCGGCTCGTTTTTCCAGGATTACCTCGATCCGGGCTATCGCAGCGCCGGGGAAATGGAAGAGATCGAGCGGCCTTCGTTTGAGAACTTCCTCTCCAAGCCCGGCAACCTGACCGACCACCTGATCTGGCAGTTGGGCGCCATGAACACCAAGCCTGAGGTGCGGGAGGCAGCCGAGCAGGTGATCGGCAATCTGAGTGAAGACGGGTACCTGATTGCGAGCGACGAAGAGCTTTTGGGAGTGGCTCCGCCGGCTCCGCCGGAAGCGGACGCGGCCGCACTGGAAAACGTAGTGAAGGAAGCTGCTGCGCTCGGACTCGAGGCGATTGCGGATGAGGTGGAAAAGACTTCCGCGGAAGCGGCCACTGCAGCAACCGCGTGGGACGGCACCTTGAGCGCAGAGGCGTTTGAAGAGCATGCGGCTGCGGCAGTTGCGACCGCTCCAGAGCCTCCGGCACCTGCAATTGAGCCGCCGGCTCCGCCAGCGCCCGTGGAAAGCTTGGCCCTGGCCCGCTTTACCCGGGAACACCTGCACGAAGCGATCGAACTGGTGCGGCAGATGGACCCTCCCGGCGTGGCCTGCCGCGATCTGCGGGAGTGCCTGTTGCGCCAGCTGGTGTATCACCGGCAGCAGCTGACACAGCACAAGAACGGCAATGGGGCCACCGAAGAGGTACTCAATGACGCCATCGCCATCGTGGATCAGCATCTGCGGCTGGTGCAGAACAAGCAGTTCAAGGAAATAGCCCGTGCCATCGCGCGTCCGGTTGAGGCGATCCCGATCGCGCTGGAGTACATACGCACGCTCGATCCGCGGCCCGGCCTGCGCTACAACAAGGTGCAGCCGAAGCTGATCGAGCCGGATGTCGCGTTTGTGAAGCACGGCGACGAGTGGCTGGTGATCATGAACGACGAAGACATCCCTCAGCTTCGCCTGAACCCGGCCTACAAGCGCCTGCTGAACCGCGATACCCAGGACAAAGACACGCGCAATTACGTGAAAGAGCGCTACAAGTCGGCGATTCAGCTCATCAAGAACATCGAGCAGCGCAAGCAGACCATCACGAAAGTCTGCTACTCGATCGTGGCGCGGCAGCAGGACTTTCTGGAAAAAGGCATCGATCAGTTGAAACCGATGATGATCAAGGAGGTGGCCGAAGAAATCGGCGTACATCCCTCCACCGTGAGCCGTGCGGTTGCCAACAAGTACGCCCACACACCGCAGGGCGTCTTCGAACTACGTTACTTCTTCAGCGAGAGCGTGAATGGGCCGGAGGGCGGCAACACTTCGTTGCTGATTCTGAAACGGCGCGTCAAGAAGCTGATCGAGGAAGAAGATCCAGCCCGGCCGTTAACCGACGAGCAGATCACCCGCATCCTCCAGCAGCAGGGTATCCAGGTCACTCGCCGCACGGTTGCGAAATATCGGGAGGACATGCACATCCCGAGCACCCACCAGCGCAGAGTGAAAAAGTAGAAGCGACTTGCAGGGCCGGCCTATCGCCGGCCACAGATCGCCGCAACACCGGTTGTGCCCAGCACTACACCAAATTCTTGGAGGGCGCAAAATGAACGTGGAATACACCGGCAGGCAGTATGAAGTTACGTCCGCCATCCGCAAAGAAGTTGAAACCGGTCTCGCAAAAATCCGTAAAATTCTAGCCGACAAATTTGAAACCAAAGTCATTCTGGCCGTAGAGAAGCACCGCCACAAGGCGGAAATTACCATCACGCCGCGCAATGGCCCGCTGGTCGGACTAGCGCAGGCCGGCGACATGGTCTCCGCGGTCAACGAAGCGCTCGAACATCTGGAAAAGCAGGCGGTTAAATATAAAACCCGCTGGCGCACCAAGAAGCGGCAAGCCGGACGTAAATGGAATGGCGAGTCCGCCCAGGAAGAGGCCCAGCCTGCCGTCGGGGCCACGGAGACGACGGCGGTGCCGGTAGTGGTGCACAAGTATCCTGCGGTGGCAAAGACTACCGAAGCTCACCTAGTGCGCACCACCGACGCGGTAGCGTTGCGCCCGCTAACCCTGGAGGAAGCCATCAAGGAAGCCGAGTTCCGCGATCGCGATGTGTTCGTCTTCCGCGACAGAAAGGGCAAAGTGATGGTGCTGCATCGCACGCGGGATGGGAAGATGGAGTTGATCGAAGCGCCTTAAAGGCGGATGCCGAGGGTCGGACCTCGGAACTCCGACTTGGGACTTTTTGGGTTAGGTATTGAGGGCACGCTTTGGGCGTGCCCTTTTTCCTGCACTGTACATACCATTTCCCAGACTTCAACCATCCATATCATTGTCTTGCAATGGTTTATTGATATCTACAGCGTATCTACCAGGGTGTATACTTCGTATCGGGGGAGATATGGCTTCGGCTCAAATTGTGAAGTGGGGGAACAGCCTGGCGGTGCGGATTCCCAAGCCGTTGGCGCAGGAAGCTCGTCTGCGGGAGGGCGACTCGGTGGTGATCGAGGCAGCCGAGGGCGGCATACAGTTGCGCCGCAAGGAGAAGATGCCGACCCTGCGGCAACTGGTGGCGCAAATCACGGAAGACAACCGCTATGGCGAAACGTTGACCGGCAAAGCGCTTGGCAGAGAAGATGTGGAATGGTGAAGAACTATGTTCCCGAGGCGGGAGACATTGTGTGGATGGATTTTGATCCGCAACTCGGCAAAGAACAGGCACGCCGTCGTCCTGCCCTGGTTTTGACCGATCAAGCTTACAACCGGGCCAGTGGTTTGGCGCTGGTGTGCCCACTCACCAGCCGGCGAAAACCTTATCCCTTTGCTCTGCCAACCGTTGTCGATGATGTCGAGGGTGCGGTTCTGGTCGATCACCTGAAGAGCATGGACTGGTCGGCACGAAAGGCATCCTTCCACTCGAAAGCAGAACCGGCATTACTTTCGAAAGTTAGAGCCTACCTTGCCGTTTTACTCGGCATCCGGTAATAGAGATGCAGGCCGTGGCCGTGCTTATTTCGGCACGGACGACGATTTCGCCGCCTCCATGCCGTGGGGCGTGTTGAAATAATTGTCGTTGAATTTGGTCTGGATCGAGTTCTTGGCGGCGGCGGTGGATTCCTGCAGGCGCAGACGGACCAGCAGACCTTTCGCTTCGGCCAACGGCATGGTTTCCCGGGAGAGTACTTTGCAGATATACCATCCCTTCGGTGCGGAAATAGGGCCG